>Ga0187887_10000484_pt1 | contig 39191 bp, 36 predicted proteins | sample June2016WEW_7_10_FD_132977 | JGI IMG/M metagenome (GOLD analysis project Ga0187887, IMG submission 132977) | Peatland microbial communities from SPRUCE experiment site at the Marcell Experimental Forest, Minnesota, USA - June2016WEW_7_10 | ecosystem: Environmental > Terrestrial > Soil >... | reverse complement strand
CTGGCGCGCCAGATCTCCGATGACTACGAGGGGCAGACGATCCAGGCGCTCGCGGTTCTCGAGAACGCGTTTATGTTCATGGCCGACCTGGTGCGCGCGCTGGAAGTTCCTGTGGTGTGCCAGTTCATCAAGCCCAAGTACAGCAAGCAACCCGGCGGGCAGGCCGGGGAGATGGTGGAGATTTTTTTCAGCCACGAGCCCGATATTCGCGGGCAGCATATTCTGCTGGTCGAAGGCCTGGTGCATTCCGGGGTGACCAGCGAGTTTCTGATGAACGATCTGCGGGCGCGGGGGGCGGCTTCGGTAAAGCTGGTGACGCTGCTGGACCGGCAATCGGCGCGGCGCGTGGCCTTGCAGCCGGATTATTTCGGCTTTCTCGTCGATGAGGCCTTTTTGGTAGGCTACGGACTAGGGGCCGTCGAGCAAACCAATCGCAACCTACCCTACTTGGCGGCAGTCGCACCCCCGCTCATGACTTAAGTTTCGCGGAAGGTGCCGCGCCTTTTTCCCCGGGAAAAGGTAGAATAAGGTGCTTAGGGATTTTCCCTATCGAAATTGGTTGAAGTGCATCTAATCTAAGGTGTAGGAGCCTCAGGGCGCCGGGCAGGCCGCCGTCGCCCAGTTGTTCAGGAGTTTCTTGGTGAATTCAACAGTCAAAACCGTAGTCTTTTGGGTCGTGATCGGGCTGTCCGCCCTGCTGTTGTGGACGGTCATTCAACAGGGGCGCGGCGGGCAGAAAGAGCGGGACGTAATCTTCTCCCAGTTCATGACCGATGTGGGCCAGGGCAAAGTGCACGAAGTCACGCTGGACGGCCAGCAGGTGCGCGGCAAAGACAGCGACGGCTCCGCCTTCCACACTACGGTTCCGGCGAATTACCCCGACATGTTCAAGACGCTCAGCGACAAAGGCGTGCAGACCACCATTAAGGATGCGAACAGCGGCAGCTGGCCGCTGACTTTATTGGGGACCTGGGCTCCGCTGATTTTGCTGGGAGCGCTATGGTTTTTCATGATCCGCCAGATGCAGACCGGCGGCAATAAGGCATTGTCGTTCGGCAAGAGCCGGGCGCGGCTGCTTTCGATGCAGCAGAAAAAGGTCACGTTCAAAGACGTGGCCGGCGTGGAAGAGGCCAAAGAAGAGCTGCGCGAGATTATTGAATTCCTGCGCGAGGCGCAGAAGTTCCAGAAGCTCGGTGGCAGGATTCCCAAGGGCGTGCTACTGGTTGGACCTCCGGGCACCGGCAAGACTCTTCTCGCTCGTGCCGTTGCCGGCGAGGCCAACGTTCCTTTCTTTTCCATCTCCGGTTCGGACTTCGTCGAAATGTTTGTGGGTGTCGGAGCCAGCCGGGTGCGCGATCTTTTTGAGCAGGGCAAGAAGAATGCTCCCTGCATTATTTTCATCGACGAGATTGACGCCGTGGGACGGCATCGCGGCGCGGGCCTCGGCGGCGGGCACGACGAGCGTGAGCAGACTCTGAATCAGTTGCTGGTGGAGATGGATGGTTTCGAATCGAATGAGGGAGTGATCCTCATGGCGGCTACCAATCGTCCCGATGTGCTCGATCCGGCTTTGTTGCGGCCGGGGCGTTTCGACCGTCGCGTGGTGGTAAGCCGTCCGGATGTGCGCGGGCGCGAAGAAATTCTGCGCGTGCATACCCGCAAGATTCCTCTGGCGGAGGATGTCGATCTTACTGTTCTGGCTCGTGGCACTCCTGGATTCTCCGGTGCCGACTTGGCCAATATGGTCAACGAAGCGGCGTTGGCGGCGGCGCGGCAGAATCGCAAAGCCGTTCTGATGTTCGACTTCGAAGTCGCCAAGGACAAAGTGTTGATGGGTGTCGAGCGTAAGTCCCTGATTCTTTCCGATGAGGAAAAAAAGGTCACGGCGTACCACGAAGCCGGGCACGCTCTTGTGGCGGCGAAGCTTCCGGGCTCGGATCCCGTACACAAGGTCACGATTATTCCGCGCGGCATGGCTCTGGGTGTGACCATGCAGTTGCCGATCGACGACCGGCACAACTATACGAAAGAATATTTGAAGACTGACCTTGCGATCTTGATGGGTGGGCGTTTGGCGGAGGAATTATTCCTCAGCCAGATGAGCACCGGCGCGGGCAACGACATTGAGCGGGCCACCGAAATGGCGCGCAAGATGGTCTGCGAGTGGGGCATGAGCGATCTTGGCCCGCTGACCTTCGGAAAAAAAGAAGAGCAGATCTTCCTCGGCCGCGAGATCAGCCAGCATCGCGACTACAGCGAAGATACGGCCATCAAGATCGATGGCGAGGTTCGCAAGCTGGTCAATCAGGGGTACGAAACCGCCAAGCATATTCTCGAGAGCAGCCGAGATACGCTGCAGAAAATTGCCGCGGCTTTGCTGGAGCGCGAGGTGCTGGATGCCTCCGAAGTCCTGATGTTGGTGGAGGGCAAGGAATTACCGCCGATGAAGTCTCCTTCGAAGCCCGATGACGGTGTGCAGCAGGTGCTGAAGCCGGAGCCGGGGCGGGGAATCGTGAAGGGCGGGGAAAGTCCAGCCCGAGCATAGCGCAGCTTTCCATTTGCTAGTTTAAGGGCGGCCTCATGGCCGCCCTTCGTCATTCGAGTCGAAACGAGAGGAGGGGTTCCCCTGCTTAGGCCTGGCCGGTAGCGTCCGCGGCTGCAAGCCCTCGATAGAGGCAGTACAGCGCGTAGGCATGAAAGGCAACGCTCAGAATGTCCCGCGCCGTGAGGAGCAGAAAGCCGTCCAGCGCATAGAGCGCCATGCCCACAAGAAAGGCCCACTTCTGCGCCTTGCTGGCGAAGCTGCCAAACAGAATGAACAGGCCTGCAACGCAACCGTTAATGATCAGGTCGAGCACCACGCCAGCGTTCCCGGCCTGTTTGGCTAAGGCGTCCACCACGCTGGTGACGCCGAGTCCAACCACGAAATGAAAGTTGCCGCCGAAGATCACAACGGCGGAGTTGATCAGCGACAGGCCTGCGATCCAATAAAACCAGCGCGCGCTCACCCGCACGCGGGCTAACGCGGTGGCCTGCGCTACCGTGCCTGCGCTGTTGAAAGTTGCCGAAGTTGAATCCACACTCGCCATAGACACCTCTTCTGTAGACTCCGTCCATGGGGAAGCCGGCTAAGAACGGTTGGACTAAGAAAATTCTAATCTTTCGCCGGAAGGCTCACCAGATGACTTTCGGACAGGGTCGGATAGGGACACGAGCTTTATCCGTTCACGATTTTCATCATGTGCTCGGGATAGCGATCGCCCGCGGCTGCGCCGGTGGGGAAGATTTCGTCGAGCCGACGCAGGTCGTCCGGGCTAAGCTCTATGTTGAGAGCGGCAATATTTTCCTCCAGATACTTGCGCCGCTTGGTACCGGGGATGGGGATGATGTTGTCGTCCTGCGCCAGCACCCACGCCAGCGCAAGCTGAGAAGGCTGGCAGCCTTTCTCCTTCGCGATCTCCTCGACTTTGTGTACGAGGTCGAGATTCTTCTGGAAGTTTTCTCCTTGGAAACGGGGAGAGAATCTGCGGTAGTCGTCCGGGGGGAAATCTTCGAAGCGCTTGAACTGTCCGGTGAGAAACCCGCGGCCGAGCGGGCTGTAGGCGACGAAGCCTATGCCGAGTTCACGGCAGGTCGAGAGCAGTTCGTATTCCGGCTCGCGGCTCCACAAGGAATATTCGGTTTGCAGCGCGCTAATGGAATGAATTTTTGCGGCCCGGCGCAAGGTTTGCGGGGAGGCTTCCGAGAGCCCTATGTGGCGGATCTTTCCTTCTTGCAGAAGTTGAGCCATGGCGCCGACCGTTTCTTCGATGGGCGTGGTGGGATCGACGCGGTGCTGGTAGTAGAGATCGATGGTCTCGACTCCCAGGCGCTGCAGGCTGGCTTCGCAGGATCGGCGCACGTATTCAGGCTTGCCGTTCACTCCGCGAACGTTGGGGTTCTTGGGATCGCGAACGATGCCGAATTTCGTGGCCAGTACAAATTGATCGCGCTTGCCTTGGAGGGCGCGGCCGACCAGTTCTTCGTTTTTGTAAGGACCGTAGACATCGGCGGTATCGAGAAAGTCGATGCCGAGTTCGAGCGCCCGGTGAATGGTGGCGATGGATTCGGCGTCGTCGCCGGGACCATAAAACTCCGACATGCCCATGCAGCCCAGGCCCTCGGCTGGCAATATCAGACCGCTGCGGCCAAGTTCTCGAAATTGCATAAGTGCTCCTATCGTTAGCGCCCAACGATGTTAACTTGCTACCTAACCGATCCCGATCAGCGGCTTTTGCGATTCCATGACATCGCCGATGTGGCGCGCAGGAACGCCCGCCTTCTGCAGTTCGCGCACGAGTGAATGGCAATCCTCCGCAGCGACGGAGATCAGAAGCCCTCCAGCGGTCTGGGGATCGAAAAGCAGCGCCTTAAGTTCCGTGCTGACGGGAGCTTCGTAGCCGACCAGGTACTCGGCAAATTCGCGGTTGTTGTTCAGGCCGCCGGGAATGTAGCCGGCGCGGATGCACTCCAAAGCGCCGGGGAGAACTGGAATCTCCTTGCTGAAAATTCGCAAGGCGACCTTGCTGGCGAGCGCCATCTCGCGGGCGTGCCCGATCAGGCCAAAGCCGGTAACATCGGTCATGGCGTGGATGCGGAATTCGCTCTGCTGAATGACCTCCGCAGCATGCTTGTTCAAAGTGGTCATGGATTGAACCGCGGCATCGATCCACGCCTGTTCGGCCTTGCCTTTCTTGATCGCGGTTGAGATCACGCCCGTGCCCAGTGCTTTAGTGAAGATGAGGGCATCTCCCGGCTTGGCTCCCTCGTTGGCGAGAATTTTTTTCGGATGAACCAGACCCGTGACCGAATAGCCAAACTTGGTTTCTTCGTCGCGAATGCTATGCCCGCCGATCACCGTGCATCCGGCCTCGATCATTTTCGAGAGGCCGCCGGCGAGGATGCGCCCGAGAATTTCGAGATCGGCCTTTTCGGGAAAACAAACCAGCGCCAGTGAAGTCAGCGGCCGTCCGCCCATGGCGTAGACATCGCTCAGGGCGTTTGTGGCTGCGATCTGGCCGAAAACATAAGGGTCGTCCACGATGGGCGTAAAAAAATCGATGGTCTGCACCAGCGCCTGGTCGGGCGCGATTTGATACACTCCGGCGTCATCGGCGTGGTCGAAGCCGACTAGAACATTGGGGTCGTGTTGCCGGGCTAATTTCCCAAGCACCTTGTCCAGCGCCGCCGGACTCAGCTTGGACGCTCAACCCGCGGCTTTTACCGACTCGGTTAACCGGAATGGCTTTACTTCCGACATGCACGCATTGTACCGAGTCTGGAGGAGGATCAGGCGCGATCCAGTAATTGCTGCAGCCGTTCCTTCACCGTCGGCCACTCCGCCGCGACGATTGAGTAGCGAGCCGAGTCGCGAGGAATAAAGTCTGCGGCCATGCGATGAGCGCGAAGAATTCCCTCGAAGTTGCCGCCGATGCGTTCAATCGCGGCGCGCGAGCGCTGGTTGCGCACGTCGGTGTGCAGGCAGACGCGCAGTACCTGCCAGCTTTCGAAGGCGTGCGCGAGCATGAGCCACTTGGCCTCGGTGTTAGCCTTGGTTCGAAGGGCAGAACTCGCGAGCCAGGTGTAGCCGATCTCGCAGGCATCGACGATGTGGCCGTGGCGCGGGTGGTCGAGCGGCCAGGCCCAGCGCTCGATGTTAAAGAAGCGCGTGGATCCGATCACCACATCATCTTGCACTCGGACGAGCGCGAATGGCACTGCGCTGCCTGCCTCGCGCCAGGCAACTGCGGTCTCCACATAGCTCACAGCTTCGCTCTGGCCCTGCGGCACTGGACTCCACCGGTAAAGGGAAGGGTCGGCTTCCGCAGCGGCGACCAGCCCGTCCACATGTCCTTGAGCAAGGGGTTCCAGTCGAATGTGGGACCCACACAGCAGCAACCTTCTCGCCTCCTCGGATGGGCTTTGCATCAATTGGTACGAAGGTTCTCTACTTCGTCGCGACATCGGTGACCTGAATCTCGGGATACTGGTGGTTCCACTGCGCGGAGATGCTCTCAAAGGTCAGCCGAAAGGGTTTGCTCTGCCCGGGGCCCAGCGGCGACACGCTGAAATCCACTGCTTCGGGATACGGGCCGCTGGTTTTCAAAACCTGCAGCGGAATATCTTCGCGTTGAGCAAGTTGGCCCATCTCGTCTTTGAATCGGACCTCCACCATGATGTGCGTGACAGTCTTGTCGCCTGCGTTGATAACGGTTCCATCCACATAGCTTACGGTGGCCCCGACGAAATTCTCGGCGGCGCTCATTTTGAAATCCGAAAGCTTAAGGTTCGCGGCGTAAGGCGGCGGGCCGGACGCGGTCTTGGGCTGGCTGCGAAGAAGAAACGCAAAGACAACTGCAACGACGATTACCACGGCGACCGCTATCGCAATCGTTCGCCGGCTGGAATCGTTCTCTTCTCCGACCGGAGTTGGCTGCATTAGTCCGCCCATGCCAGTCGATTGTACCTCTAGGCCGAACCGGGGGTCTTGAAGAAGGCGGCTAGAAACAGGGCGCCTAAGAGCAGGTCGACGCAGCCCAACGCCAGATCTCCTGGAGTCAAGCGGTGTTGCAGATAAAGCGTGACGAAGGTTGCGCCGTAGCCGAATTTCTCGATCGCCGACGGAATCATCATCGGACGGAGACCGGCGGGGTCGCGTGCGATTACGAAAAATGCGATCTGGAACGCCAGCCCCACAGCGATGAAGCCGTAGTAGAACGCGGGGTGCGTGATCGGAGGCGGATCCTGGCGGCCGATTACATCGAACATGAAATAGAGAGGCGTCAGAATCAGGACGCCCCAGATGCCGGCGATCCAGAATACGATCTTGGCGAATTTCATGGTTGTCACTGGGGCTGCCGCTCGCTGCTGGGCGGCCGAGGCGGCCGTCCCCACATTTTCACACGTCCTGCCACCGCGTTCAATTACTCTCCGCCGACGGTTAGGCCGTCGATGCGCAGCGTCGGCGAAGCCACGGAGCCGCGGAATTCGAGATCGTTGGCAATCTCCGAAATGTTGAAGAACATTTCTTTCAGATTGCCGGCCACGGTGATTTCTTCGACCGGGTAGGCGAACTCGCCGCCGGAGATCCATAAACCCGAAGCGCCGCGGGAGTAATCGCCGGTCACCAGGTTGGCGCCGTGGCCGAGAAACTCGGTCACGTACAAACCTTCTTTAATCTCAGAAATCATCTGCTTCGGGGTCCTGCTCCCGGCCTGGAGGAAGTAATTGCCGGGGCCGATGCCGGGCGTGCCGGCGAGTCCGCGGGAGGCGTTGCCAGTGGTTGCGAGTTTCAGTTTTTTTGCAGTGTAGGTGTTCAACAGGTAGGAGTTCAGCACACCGTTCTCAACCACCACCGTGCGCCGCGTGGGCACGCCTTCGCCGTCGAAGGGGCTGGTGCCGAAGCCGCCGGCGATGGTGCCATCGTCGATGATGGTGACGTTGTCCCCGGCGATCTTCTGCCCCAGTTTGCCCGCGAGAAAGGATGCGCCGCGGTAAACCGAATCGCCGTTCACGCCCTCGAAGATGTGTTCTAGGATCGAGGTCGCGACCATGGGATCGAAGATGATCGGCACCTGCGCGGTCTTGGCTTTACGCGCGCCCAGGCGGCGCAGCGTGCGCTGGGCCGCAACCTTGCCGACTTGCTCGGGCGACTCGAGTTTGCTTAGCGTGCGCGACACGGCGTACCAATAATCGCGCTGCATCGCGCCATCCTCGGTTTGCGCGATGGGAACAGCGGAGACGGAGCAGTACGAACGGCGGTATTCGCCGACGAAGCCGTGCGAGTTGGCGAGAACTTTGTGGCCGGTGGCGGCGTCAAACGATCCGCCCTCGGAATTCTTGATGCGCGGGTCGAAATCGAGCGCGGCTTTTTCGGCGCGGCGGGCGTAGTCGATGCGATCGGCGCCGGGGAGAGAATAGACGTCTTCGTGATAGAGATCGAGATCTCCGGGGAGCGAGCCTAGTTGCGAAGGCTCGGGGATTCCGCCGAACGGGTCTTCGGAAGTGATCTTCGAAAGCTCCAGCGCGGATTTCACCATGCGGTCGAGGCTGTCGCTGGAGAAATCGCTGGAGTAGGTGCTGGCCGCGCGCTGGCCGTTGAATACCCGCACTCCGATGGATCGGGATCCGGATTCTTTGAGGGTTTCGACCTGGCCGAGGCGCACCAGCGTGGAGAATTCGTCGCCTTCGCGGACTACGCATTCAGCCGCTGTGGCTCCGCCGTTCATAGCGCGGCGGACGATGTCCTGGGCTAGTTCGTGCAGGTCGGTTTCTATCTTCGGGCTGCTGGCTTTCAGCTCAGTTGTAGGCATGAACCTCTATTATCCCAGCAAACGCCTCTGTTGTCCTAGGACGGTCCGTTCGCTTCCGGGTCGGCAGATAGCTGCAGGGCGTGTCGCAGTTTAGGACAGATTCGTAACAGGGCATGCCTTGAGGCATGCCGCCTCGACGCGAGCCTCAAAATCGGCTTCAAGCCGTCGGGTCTGTGCGGCATGTTGCAGCGGCTGAAGCCGTTTCTCCCCTGCGGTGTTGGCATCGCGGAAGTGATGCCCCGATACGAATCTTCTTTCAAATTTCAGCGCTGCGCCAGCATTTGTCTGTAATGCAAATATCCATTACAATGGAGAATGGAAAGATATTGCCATGACCACATTGACGGTGACCGCGCGGGGGCAAGTGACGTTTCGCAAGAAGGTGTTGCAGCACCTCGGCATCAAGCCGGGGGAGAAGATTGAGTTGGACCTGCTTCCCGATGGCCGGGGCGTGATTCGCGCGGCCAAGCGTTCGGGGACGATCGAGGACTTTATCGGACGGCTCGCCGGAAAGACGAAGAAAGTTGCGACCATCGAAGAGATCAACCAAGCTGCGGCCAATGGCTGGGCGGGGATAAACGGCCGGAAATGAAAGTGGCGGTCGACACCAATGTTCTGGTGCGAGCGGTAGTGCGCGACGACAGGGCGCAGGCAGAGATCGCGGCCAAATGGCTGCGGAATTCCAGCCTGCTGGTAGTCGCCTTGTCGGCGCTTTGCGAGCTCGTGTGGGTGTTGCGTCGCGTCTACGGCTTCAAGGCTGCGGAGGTGGCTGACACGATCCGGTCGCTCACTTCGGCTGACAATGTGGAAACGAACCGGCCCGCGGTGGAAGCGGGGTTGGCTATGCTGGATGCGGGCGGGGATTTTGCCGACGGTGTGATTGCCTTCGAGGGCAGATGGCTCGGCGCGGAGACGTTCGTTTCGTTCGATAAGAAGGCGGTGGAGATGCTCTCTTCGGCTGGGGTATCGGCGCGGGTCCTATAGCAAAGTGGAATTCGTCATTCGATAGAGCTCAGAGACAATCTCGGCTCGCACCTTGGACTCTCCCGAAATTACGTTCCTGACGGGCAGTACTCCGAATCTTGTCTGGACATATGTTCGGCGTGAGGGGCTGGTCCGTGCGGGATGTTCTTGCTGTGCAACCTAACCTTGCCGTGGCAATCTTTGCACCGATACTCAAGAGAGTCTTTTTGGGGGATCACGTCGGAAACCGGGCGCTCTACCCAGCGAAGCAGGTCACCGCCATCAACCTTGAACTTTCTCTGTACTTCGACGGTGTAGATTTCGTCGGCCATAAGAAAGGCTCTTACTGCATAAATCCGCCCGGATCTTTCTTAGCTGTTCCGCCAACAGTTAGGCGATCGATCTTGATAGTCGGAATGCCGACGCCCACCGGGACGGCTTGTCCGTCTTTGCCGCAGGTGCCGACGCCTTCGTCTAGTTTCAGATCGTTGCCGACCATCGAGACTCGGGTCAGAACATCGGGGCCATTGCCGATCAGGGTTGCGCCTTTAATGGGCGCGGTGATCTGGCCGTCTTCGATCATGTAGGCTTCCGAGGCGCCGAAGACGAATTTGCCGTTAGTGATGTCGACCTGGCCTCCGCCGAAGTTGACGGCGTAGATGCCGCGCTTCACCGAGCGAATAATGTCTTCGGGATCGTCCTGGCCGGCCAGCATGTAAGTGTTGGTCATGCGCGGCATGGGAATGTGTTCGTAGCTCTCGCGGCGTCCGTTGCCGGTGTCGGCGATGCCCATCAGCCGCGCCGAGAGCTTGTCGCTCAGGTAGCCTTTCAGGATTCCTTTTTCAATCAGCACGGTTTCCTGTGTGGGCTCGCCTTCGTCATCTACATTCAAAGACCCGCGCCGCCACGGCATGGTGCCGTTGTCGATCACCGTGCACCCCTCGCTGGCCACGCGCTTTCCGATCAGTCCGGCGAAGGCAGAAGTCTTTTTCCGATTGAAGTCGGCTTCTAATCCGTGACCCACCGCTTCGTGCAGCAGGACTCCCGGCCAGCCTGGGCCGAGAACCACTTCCATTTCTCCTGCTGGAGCTTCGCGCGCGTCGAGTTGCAGGATCGCCTGCCGAGCTGCTTCCTTGGCGAAGAATTCGGGATTCTTGTCACCGAAGAAAAAGTCGAGGGCGACGCGTCCGCCGCCGCCGGAGCCACCGCGCGCTGAATTGTTTGCGGTTTTAGCGATACAAGAAACGTTCATGCGGGCCAGCGGCTGGGAATCTTCGGCGAACGTCCCGTCCGAGCCGACAACGAGAATGTTGCGCAACTCGTCCATGTAGCTGGTGCGGACTTCCTGAATACGCGGATCGTAAGCGCGCGCAGCCTTGTCGGCGCGCATCACGAGTTCAACTTTGGCAGCAATTTCGGCATCGACCGAAGGCAGGGTCACGGGATACAAGCTGCGGGCGGCATTCTTCTGAAAACCAGCCACGGTAGCCTTCGCGGGAGCGCTGGCAATTAAAGCCGCGGTGCGGGCCGCGTGCAGAATGCGGCTGGCGGAAAGATCGTCGGTGTAGGCGTATCCGGTGCGTTCACCAGAAACCACGCGCACACCGCAGCCTGCGGAAATGCCCTGCGAGGCCGACTTTACCATTGATTCATCCACCGAAAGCGAGGTGGAGGATAGGTATTCAAAGTACAAGTCGGCATAGTCGCCGCCGGCGGAAAGAGCCGCCGATAAATAGTGTTCGAGATCGTTTTCGGTGACGCCGTAGTGGTCGAAGAAAAAGCGCTGCCGGTCAAGGGAAGCTGGTTTGTCCAAGGATTTACTCACCGGAATTAGATGCCGCCGAGCCTGCCGCAGACTCTATGGACGGATGACCCATTATCCCACACGGGGAAAGGCGAGACGGGCGAAACAACCACAGCGGACGTATAAAGAAGGTCACTTGTCACAGACTGGGAAAGCGGGCGGGCTGGACAATGTCGCATGAATAAATCGGCACCCCCGTGGCGACTCCGGGAGCGCTGACCCGCACCGTGCAGGACTTTCTGAGCGAGGTGGCGGGTGCCGTGGTGCTGGAAAATGGCGCCGTAGGGGCTGGATTACTGGTCGCGCGTGGAATGGCACAATGCCCGCCGCGAGTTTTCCTGCTTCGGCTATTTCGAAGGATGCGAACTCTCGGAGCAGAAGCCGCTGCTGTGTCTGGTGGCTCCCGCCCTGCACGTGCATCCGGCTACAGACACGGCATTGCGCTACTTGTCGCCGGAAATCGAATGGGAATTTGTTGGGATCGACGAGCGCTGGCGCGAGGGAGTCAAGGTCGTGTTCCGGAAGAGGCCTGGCCTCAGGCCGTACCTCGAAAACTCCATTCAATCTCGTTCCGCGTAGTGTATCGCGACGACCAGTGCCAAATCGGCGTTCGGTTTTCGTAAGAATACGCAGAAACTTTTAGCGGGAAGCCTCGCGTGGGTTACGATTCCCCGAATCTCCAGACGCAAGCATGTCGGCAACGACATTCGACTCGCAACCCTCACTCTCAAATCCTTGCAGGCCGAACGTAAAACATCGAGAACATTCAAACGAGAGGATCAGAAAATGAGAAAAATCGCTTTCCCTTTGCCCCGGGTAGCCGCGTCGATTTGCGCGGCCGCGTGCTTCATCACCATTCTATTGTGCTCAACTCCAGGGGCTGCCCAGAAGCCGTTGCAGGTCTTGCATCATCATGTGCGTCCCGTCGTCTCCAGCGGCCAGGCGGCGCCTGTGGGCGTGCTTCCATCCACGCAACGGTTGAATCTGGCCATCATGCTGCCGCTGCGCAAAACCAGCTTTCTGGAGCGCCTCAACGATCCCAGCGGCGCAGACTATCAGCAATTTCTAAGCGTAGCTGAGTTCACCAAAGCCTACGGCCCCTCGAAAGAGAATTACCAGGCTGTGGTCGATTTCGCCAAAGCCAACGGCTTCACCGTAACCCATACTCCTGCGAATCGCCTGCTCGTGGATGTGAACGGAACGGTGGCGCAAATCGAGAAGGCATTTCACGTGGTGATGACCGTTTATCAGCATCCCATGGAGAACTGGACTTTTTACTCGCCGGACCGTGAGCCTTTGCTCGACCTAAGCGTGCCCTTGTGGCGCATCGCCGGTCTGAATAACTTCTCCATACCGAAGCCGAAATTAAAGAGGCTTCCCCCCGGAGCGGCGGTCCACAGCAACGCAACCGGATCAGGCCCGCAGGGCGCTTACCGCCCCTCGGATATGAGGGCGGCCTACTACGGCTCGGGCTCGCTCACCGGGACTGGACAATCCGTCGGCATGCTGGAATTTGACGGATACGAGGTCGCCGATGTTACCGGCGACGAAGGCGGAGTCACCTACAGCGTGCCGATCACAAACGTGCTGGTCGACGGCGGCAGCGCAGGTTCCGACGGCGACGATGGCGAACAAGCGCTCGATATCGCGCAGGCCATTGGCATGGCCCCTGGGCTCAGTTCGGTTCGGGTCTACATCGCGCCGGGTACTTCCTCCATCGGCGTAGGCGATGTGGACATTTTCAATAAGATGGCCACCGACAACATTTCCAAATCTTTGAGTTGTTCCTGGGGATGGGCTCCCGACGATCCTTCGGATGACGATCCCATCTTTCAGGAATTTGCGGCGCAGGGCCAGAATCTTTTCGTAGCTTCAGGAGACGCCGGAAAATATACGGGCAATAACAATACCGACGAAAGCTATCCGGCGGAGTCCGATTACGTGGTCGCGGTCGGCGGAACCGACTTGACCACGAACGGCGGCGGCGGCCCGTGGGAATCGGAAACCGCATGGGTAGACAGTAGCGGCGGCCCCGCCGACAACGGCTTCGCCATTCCGAGCTGGCAGGTGGGCGTGGCCAATTCCTCTAATGAGGCCTCGCGGACCATACGCGATCTGCCCGACGTGGCGGCGGAAGCCAACTTCGACAACATCCTGTGCGACGACGGATCCTGCACCTACAACGAAACCGGCGGCACCAGCTACGCCGCGCCGCGCTGGGCGGGCTATCTTGCGCTGGCAAATCAGCAAAACATAACCAATCATGGCACGACTCTCGGCTTCCTCACCCGCTGATCTATCCGATCGGCTTCGGTACGAGCTATGACAGCAACTTCCATGACATTACGAGCGGCAGTAACGGATATCCCGCAGTGGTTGGCTATGACATGGTCACAGGGTGGGGAAGCCCAAACGGCGCAACCCTTATTAATACTTTGACAGGAGCTGCGACGCCGAGCTTTACGCTTTCGGATTCGCCCAGCAGCCTGACCATTACCCAAGGCAGCTCCGGCACAAGCACCGTCAAGGTGACGGACGTGAACGGATTCACCGGCAGCGTAACGCTGAGTGCGTCCGGCTTGCCCGGCGGAGTCACTGCAGGTTTCAGTCCGAATCCAACCACCGGAACCAGCACGCTCACGCTCACCGCAAGCGCCACGGCCACAACCGGAACGGCGACGGTAACGATCACCGGAACCTCCGGTAGCCTGACTAAAACTACGACCCTGGCACTTACCGTGAATTCGTCGGCGACGCCGAGCTTCAGCGTCAGCGCCTCGCCCACCTCAGTGACCGTAACTCAGGGCGCCAGCGGAACCAGCACGAATCACCGTCACTAGCGCCGGCGCTTTCAATTCCGCAACCACGCTGAGCGTGTCCGGCCTGCCTTCGGGCGTGACGTCAACGTTCTCCACTAACCCGGTGACTCCGCCGGCAAACGGCAGCGCGACCTCGACGCTCACGCTGACCGCTTCGGGAAGCGCAACCGTCGGCACGGCTACGGTGACGATCACCGGAACCTCGGGTTCAACCAGCCATAGCGCCACGATTACTTTAACGGTGAATGCATCGTCAACGCCGAACTTCACTCTGTCCCTGTCGCCGTCTTCTTTCACCATCGATGACAATGGCAGCGTGTCTACCACACTCACGGTTACCAGCGTGGGTGGGTTCCATTCCGCAGTCAGCTTGAGCGTGAATGAATTTCCCACCGACGTTTCGGCGACGGCCTCGGCCAACCCCGTGACGCCTCCTGCAAATGGCAGCGTGAAGGTAACCATCACGTGGAGCGCCACCAGGCGCGCGCCTACCGGGACCACAACCATCGAGCTGATCGGAACTTCGGGTTCGCTCACCAACGAGACACCCGTCACCATCACCGTGGCGCCTTGACGGCGATGTTTTGGGCAACGAGAAGGACTGAGTAGCGGTCAGGCCGCTTAGTCGGGCCGGCTCCGAAAGGGGCCGGCTCGATCTTTGTACCGACTATCGTAGCGCAACCGTCTGAGCGGCTGTCGCGATGGCGTCCCGCCATCGCAGCCGGCGATGCTGAAAACCGCGATAGGAGCCAAGGTGGCGGCGCTAATCCTTCCAGCACCCCAGCAAACGGCGTAGGTCGATGATCTGCGCGATGTGATAAGCGTTGTGGTCGGCCACGAGCAAAGTCTCGCGCAAGACCGTTTGTCCGTCGCCCCAGGGGATGCGGGCGTACAGATCGGTCTTCGGATTTGCCACGAGATCCTGCATGGCTTTCATATCTTTGCGAAACTGCTGAATGCTTTTGTTCCAAGCGGCGGCGCTCGGCGGCGCTTCGGTTTTTGGCCAATAATCGTCGGGCCATTTTGGAACTTTATATTTTGCATTGCGGCTGAATTCGAGAATGTCCTGCTGTGCGATGCCAAGATGTTCGACCAGCATCCAGGCCGAGTGCGGGAGTTCTTTCGGCTTCACGCCGCGTAACTTCTCCGGCATATCTTTTACGGCATCGTCAAAGCGGGCGTGAGCTTGGCCGCCGTCGAGAAGTTCGAGCAAATGCTCACGCAGTTGCTTGCCCTGCGGATCTTTAATCGCCATTTCAATTCCTTCCTTGATTCCGGTCGCAATGCCTCGTTCCGCCATATAGCCCTGTCATCCCGAGCGCAGAGAGGGATCCTGGTTTCCGCTCGCTGCGGCACCGCCCTGGGGAAGCGTCTCAACCTCAGGCGCCTCGCCGCGAAGCACCCGGCCGATGCCGCGCACGATGCGGCGCATGGGCAAGACCGCCTTATCGTTGGCCAGAAATATTTCGCCGATGCGGCTGCCGCGATAGTACCAGCGTTTGAGCAGCGCGAGATGCTCCATGGTTTCGAGCGCTGTCGGTGTCTCCGCGGCGGGCAAAGAATCGAGTAACGCCGACACACGCGATTCCATGGATTGCGACTTCGCATGTTCGGTGGGTTGGATGCAGAACACTGCGGGTCCGACCATCGCTCCGCTTGACACACGGAAGAAAGTTACGGAATCAGACCAGTGAGAGGGCTGGATGATGAGCGCCGAAAGGCGGTCGAGGCGGCAGATGATCTCCGGAAGCTGGGTGAGCATGGGCTTCAGCTTTTCCAGACGAAGGTGAATTGCGGCGGCGTCTTCGAAAGCAAGATTGGTGGAAAAGGCGTCGCGCTGCGCCGACAATTCGCGAGCCAGGGATTCTCCCTTGGAATCGAAGTAGGTGCGCACGCGTTTGACTTCGGCAGAATATTCTTCGTCCCTGCAGCCCTTGAAGCAGGGAGCCAGGCACATCTTCATCTCGGAATAGATGCAGCCAGGGAAAGCGGGATCGGGATGCAGGTCGTCGACGCAGCGCCGCATCTTGAAAAAATCGAGCGAGTCATTCATGAACTTCTCGGCAGCCGTTCGGGATTGGAAAGGGCCGTAATAAAGAGCGGAGCCGGTCAGTCGTCCCATTCTCGTCGTGATCGAGGCTCGCGGATATGGGTTGGCGAGATGCAGCTTGACCAGCGGAGCGAAGCGGAAGCGCATGCGGTGGGCGTAGGTCTGCGGGAACGTTTCGCGGAGGATTTTGTAAAGCGTGAAGCTGGATTCGAAGTCGGAACCGGTGAGCGCGTATTCGATCGAGCGGACGCGATCGCGCAGATTGAGTTTCTTGGCGCGCTCTTCGACCGGCCCGAGCAACCGGTGCAGACGGCGGCGCAGATCCGCGGTCTTGCTGACGTAAGGCTCGGCTTGCGCGTCTTCGCCGCGCAGCAGAAAAACCGCCGGAGCAGCCGGGACGGTGGCGAAAACTTCCGCATCGCGTTCAGGTATGAATTCCAAGCGCTCGGTCAGCACGAGTTCATTGTAAGCAGGTGCTCACCACACAGGCACAGAGAAAGCGAAGGGAGACTCATCGCCTGCCGTGGAGCCCCCCGAAATAGTGGGCAAGATTGAGCGACATGATTAAAATTCCCGCGCCCAAAACCAACACGTGCTGGGTCTTACGCAAATCGAAGCTGCCAACGCGACAGACTAGCAAATAGCCGGTGACAAGGTTCGAGAAGCCCCACAGGACATTGACCAACGAGGAGGACAATCCAACCCCGGGCGGAGATGCGAGCGGGCTCTGGAAAGCATGTCCCGAGATTCCGTTGCCGAGATGGGGCAGAGCATTCGCTAAAAACGCTCCCCCAAAGAAGTACGACAGGTAGTGATACCAGCGCATGTTGTTCCCCTTTTACTCGCTAAGCCAATGGTAGCAAGCCTCACAAGAGGTCGGTCCCAGCACAAGCGTGATAATAAGGTTTATCGAAAGCTGGCACTCCGGAATTTCTGGCGGAAGTCTTCCCCTTCCATCTTGATCACCCGGCACATCTCGTGCAGGCGGGAGCGCATGCGTTCTCCAATACGATCGCCGAGCGTTTCGGATCGCGCAGCCGCTCGCGCCACGGAAGCGGAACCGTTCGCAGCGGCGGCGGGTTGGTCCTCAAAATTCGTGGTGATAATCGTGGTGCGATTGTGGTTGTAGCGAGTATTTAAGATCAGGCTGACCGTGTCCCAAACCCACTCCGTGGGCTTCACCGCGCCCAATTCGTCGAGAACCAGCACGTCGGCTTCAAAAACCGGCCGCAAAACATCCAACTCGGTGGATTGCACGGTCACGTTATACGAATTCTGAATTTCCTTCAGCAACTCGCGATAGTCGTAAAACAGGCAGGAAACGCCCGAATTCAGGATGAGTTCTTTGGTGATCCCAACCGCAAGATGCGTTTTCCCGGTGCCGATTTTTCCGATGATCAGCAGGCCGGTGCCGTCGCGGGGATCGTACTCTTGGGCGAACTTGCAAGCGGAAAGATGAGCCAGCGCCAGCGAAGGATGCACCCCGGGGAAGTCGGCCGTATAGCTCGCAAGTTCGCAGTGTTCATAGCGCTTGGGAATCCGCGCCGCCGCCAGCAGAGTCTGATTGCGCGCTTGCAAGCGGCAATCGCAGCGAGTCACCCGGCGGTCGTTTGCGGCATGGGCTTGAGCCGGAAGCGTCTTCCAACCCGTACCTTCGCAGAGCGGGCAAACTTCCGCCGAGGTCTTGGTCAGCATTCAATTCTTCTCTCGATCTTTTGAAATTGTATTCTCTGACTTTGCACCCGGAGGCGGTCTTCTCGCAAGTGGGAAAGCTGAATTGCCTGTGTACAAGCTGTGCAGCGATCACTCGAGCTGTGGAGGATCGAGGAAAAACTGGCTCAGCAAAGCATGTGGACGCACCTCGTAGGGTGGGGCTCGGTCCATCGGCGCTCGCTCCAAGTTCTCGCTCTAAAGCTGAAAACCCGCCCCGGCAGCCCCAATTCGGGACATGGGGGTGCGAAACTGGCTTCGGGCGCGGATTTTCACAGTTGACATTCTCCCCAGAGAGAGGAAAATACCAGCCGTCAGGTTTCTCACCCGGCCGCGAACTGCTATCCTCGCGGATTGGCGGGCAAGAAAGAGACCTGCGAGGAGAAACTATGAATAAAGCCGATCTGGTTGACAAGATCGCGGGCGCCTGCGAAATCAGCAAGGCGCAGGCAACGACTGCGATCGATACCGCCGTGAGCAACATTACAGGGGCGTTGAAAAAAGGGGATCGAGTGGCGTTGATAGGCTTTGGTACATTCTCGGTGTCGCAGCGCAAGGCGCGAAACGGGCGCAATCCGCAAACTGGGGCCACCATCAAGATCGCCGCCCGCAAAGTCGCGAAGTTTACCCCAGGGGCCGAACTTAAAAAAGCGGTTAACAAGAAGTAGGATCGACGAGAAGTAAGAGCGACGGACTCTAGAATCAAAAGAAACGGCGGGGATCGGCCCCGCCGTTTTTCGTCGCTGCGCCCGCTAACCTTTTTCCGCGCTTACCGGAATCCATCCTCGCAGCTACAATGTCCCAAGCATGATCGCTCACCTGCGCGGAAGACTCCTGGCCAAGCATCCCAATCAAGCCGTGGTCGAGACCAATGGTGTCGGCTACGAAGTGAACATCAGTGTTCCGACCTTTTCTGAGCTGCCGGCTACCGGCGCCGAAGTAGCGCTTCACATTCATACCCATGTGCGCGAAGATTTAATCGCGCTCTACGGATTTCTCCACCCTGCCGAAAAACAATTGTTCCAAAAATTGACCACCGTCAGCGGCATTGGACCCAAACTCGCCATAACAATTCTGAGCGGCATAGCAGCCCATGTGATGGTGGACGCGATCCGCGGCAATGACTTGACTCGTCTTACAAAGATCCCGGGCATCGGCAAGAAAACCGCCGAACGCATGGTCTTGGAATTGCGCGACAAATTACCCTCGACTGGGACCGAGAGTGCCCCGGCCGCGCCCACATTGAATGCCACCGAAGAAGATGTCCTCTCCGCTCTGATCAATCTGGGCTACCCGCGGGCGGCGGTAGAGAAAGCGCTGGCAGGGATGCTCCAGAGAAGCTCAGGGCCCAAGGCGGGATCTTTCGAAGACCTATTCCGAGAAGCGCTGGCAGGGTTGTCGAAATAGCCCCTTAAGCGACACGGGTTCAGAGCCGACCCATTAGAGCCAGGATCACTACGATCAACAGCACCAGCCCCAAGCCTCCGCTCGGGTAGTAGCCCCAGCCCGAGCTATACGGCCAAGTCGGCAGAGCCCCGAGCAAGAGCAGAACCAACACCACCAAAAGTATTGTTCTCATAGCGTTTCTCCTCTTCATAGATCCTAGCGCTCCGAGTTAAAGAACCGAAGCTGTCGTCCAATTCCCCGGCGAAGTCAATCTGGTGAGACTGGCCCCTAGAGGGTTAGTCGAGAGCACGCTCCGCCTACTCGGTGTTCGACACTTTACTTAGATGGCCCACGCCAGTATTAAGGCCGTAAGCGCCCGTAAGCGTTTTTGCCCTTGCGGATCGCGTTGCTGAAGAGATAAGCTGTTCTGTCGATTGTGCGCCGAGCAAAGCATGAAGCGAGCCTGAGTGCTGCTCGCAAGTCGGCCCCGCCTGTGCGAGAATTGGCTAAGGTCATAATCTCCAGTCAAACCGATAACGATTTTGGATGACGTAGAAAATGCGGATAAGCTCGCCGAGGTGCCTTGCGAGAGCGGTCACCCATCTGCAGTAGTCCTGAACCAAATTTGAGCTGTTTGAGTGCAACGCACGAAGCCGGAAGGATCGGCTGTCGCGGCTGTTGAATGATGATATAAAACTGAAAATAGAAATCCGGCTCACTTCGGCTGTGAGTGAGGGGGCGAAGCTGCATTTCATGGGCGCAGGTGCGGTTCGAGAATTCTCGTTTCGTCCAGAATTCAATTACGGAGTAGACTTGCAGAAAACGACGATTCCCGGCTCTAACGAGCCCGGCAGGGGTGTTATGGGCAGACTTTGTTTTTTCCGGGCCGGCAAGAGTCTTCCGGTCGCTCTCTTTTTGTGTGTGGCCGCTTCCACTTTGGCTTGGAGCCAGCAGCAGCGTTTTTCCTATACTCCGAGCACGGCTATCGATCAAGCTAACTCACGCGCGGAGCGCGAAGCTGAGCAGATGGTTTCGCTTTCGGCCGACAAGATTACCGAAATTCTGCGTGACGAAGCCGGGCTGCTCCTGCAGGTCAAAAAAGCTCTGGTGCGGAAAGCCTTCGAGCAGGGAAGAATTTTGGATCCCAACGATCTCACCGATGATGCCGTCTTCCGCCTCATCCGGGAAGATCAAAACGTGCGCGTGATCGCGACCCGTGAGATCGAAGATCGCTCCTACGTCAAAGCCAAGCCGACGCGCGAGGAGTTGGCAAGAAATCTGCCATGCCGTCAACCCGTGATTGGGGAAAAAGAGATCGCAGAGAGTGCAACCAAGCTCTCCGATCAAACGGAGATGAAGAAGGTCCAGTCTCAAGAACAACTTTATTGGACGAAGCACGATAACGACCTAGATTGCTATCTGACCCAATACCTTCCTGGTGGAACGGCCCAGTTCCTATACCAACAGCCCATGAATACCGGTTCGCAGCCGTCATTCCCTGCCTCTCAGGATCAGCAGCCGCAGTATCAGCAACCGGCCGTGCCTCAGCAGCCGTACCCTCTGCAACCATATCCGCCATCGCAAACCTCGCCGCCTTCGATGGATCCTCGCCGCCAGCTGCAAATGACCCAGATGCGTTCGGAAGATTACTTCGGCTCGGATGAGGATGAAGAGCAGATGGCCGGCATTCAGCCTGAGCAACTTTCCGGTTTGTTGAGCGCCAGCCAGAGTCAGTTGCCATCGGGAATGCCGAAGGGATTCAGATCGGAAGGCACGTCGGGCCTGTCAGCCATGTCCGGCGTGTCCGGATCGGGCCTGCCCGGATCGGGTCTGTCCGGGATGGCCTCAGCGATGGGATCTTCAGGGAGTTCTCTTTTGAGTTCGTTGGGGCGACAAAATGGAGCTAACGAACTAGGATCGCAACAATCCCGATTCGAAAACCAAACGCCTCAGCAATTTCCGCCTTACTACAGCTATCCCAGGCGGTCGCAGCAACCGAAACTCCGCCACCGGCCCAATCCTTACGCCGATATTCCCTCGCTTTACGACCTGTACGCGCAGTATCCCCGGCAGTCGGCAAAATTAGAGCGGTTCGGCGAAGATGTCTTCCGCAAGGGCACGGGTAATCTCGACGAACTTCCCATGGACATGCCTGCGGGACCGGACTACGTGGTCGGATCGGGAGATGGCCTGACCATTAATCTTTCCGGCGGGATTTCGCAGCGGCTGCAGCGAGTAGTGGATCGCGAAGGCCGCATTGCTCTCCCCGAAGTCGGGGGAGTGGAAGTTTCGGGCCGCAGTTTGGGCGATGTACAGCACCTGGTGCAAACCGTCCTTCGCGGCCAATTTCGCGGCGTTGACGCTGACGTCTCGCTCTCCCGCATTCGCAGCGTGCGCGTCTATGTGGTAGGCGACGTCGAGCGTCCTGGAGCCTACGACGTAAGCTCACTTTCCACACCGCTGAACGCTCTATACCTCGCGGGCGGACCGACCTCGGGTGGATCGCTGCGCTTGCTCGATCATTACCGCGGCAAGCAACTTGTCCAGCGCGTGGATGTCTACGATTTGTTACTCCATGGGGTTACGGGAAACATGCAGCGGCTGGAAGCCGGGGACACAGTCGAAGTACCACCCCTCAGCGGCGAAGTGACCGTCGAAGGCATGGTGCGGCGGCCTGCGATTTACGAGTTGAACGGCGAAAACAGCCTCGCCGAGGTTTTGCAATTAGCCGGCGGCGTGCTCCCCACCGGAACGTTGCGCCATGTCGATGTCGAACGCGTGGAAAGTCATGAGAGCCGCAGTATGCTTCGCCTCGATATTCCGGAAAACAACAATCAGGAACAGGTGACCAAAGCGCTCGAGGATTTCAAGGTTCAGGACGGAGATAAGATCAAGATCACTCCGATTCTCCCATACGCCGACAAGACGGTTTACCTGGATGGCTACGTTTTCCGTCCCGGCAAGTTTGCCTATACCGACGGAATGAGGGTGACGGATCTCATCAAGTCTTACAAAGATCTTCTGCCGGAACCATCTACCAGTCACGCCGAAATCATTCGTCTGGCGCTACCCGACTATACGCCGCAGGTACTGGCCTTTAATCTTGGCGACGCTCTCGCCGGTAAAGACGGGGATTTCGTGCTAAAACCCTTTGATACGGTTCGCATCTTCAGCAAATACGATTTCGAAGATCCGCCGGTCGTCACTATCAGCGGAGAAGTAAGGGATCCCGGGGATCATCTCACCAATGGAACTCCCCATCTCCGGGATGCAATCTATCTGGCGGGTGGAATTACCCGGGATGCTCTGCTTGACGACGCGCAGATTTACCGGAAGACCGGCGACGGCAGGCTTGAGGTTATCAACGTCAACCTGGGCAAAGCTCTGGACGGCGACGCCAAGTACGATATCGTGCTTGCGCCTAAAGATCGTGTCTTTGTCCATCGCGATCTCAATAAGCTTGATCCGGCCATGGTTTCGGTCGAAGGCGAAGTGGGCCGTCCGGGAAAATATCCCCTTGGCGAAGATATGACCGCGGCGCAATTGGTGCGGCTGGCGGGTGGTTTTAAACGCGGTGCCTATACCGAACAAGCCGATCTTACGCGCTTCGAAGTAGTGCAAGGCACCAAGGTGATGGGCGATCATGTTACCGTGCCGATCGCGAAAGCCATGTTGGGTGAACCGGACTCCGACGTTCGTTTGCGCGATGGCGATGTGTTGACCATTGGCCAGATATCGGACTGGCAGGACTTATCGGCTACCGTGCAGATCAAAGGCGAGGTTGCACATGCGGGAGGCTATGGTATTCAGCCCGGCGAGCGGCTTAGTTCCGTGATCGCGCGTGCCGGCGGATTTCTTCCCACAGCCTACCCCTACGGCGCGGTTTTTGAACGGATCGAGTTGAGGCAGATCGAGGAAAATAACCGGGCGGCCTTGATTGAGCGCATTAAAGAAGAAGCCAAGAGCGTTAAGTTGGATCCTGAAATGGATTTGGATGACCGGGCCGAGGCGAAAGCTTCGGTTCTGCAGTACAAGAGGACCATTGACGAACTGGAGAACATGCCGCCGGCTGGCCGCCTGGTGGTCCATATCTCATCCGACGTCAAGCGCTGGGCCAACACATCGGCCGACGTGCAACTGCGCGCCGGAGACACGATTTACGTTCCCAAGCGGCCTGGCATGGTTTTCGTGGATGGCTCGGTGTATAACCCCACCGGAATTACCTACAAGCCCGGCAAGGATGCCGGTTGGTACTTGAAACAGGCCGGCGGCCCGACCCAGATGGCGAATCGAAAAGGCACATTCGTGATTCGCGCCGATGGCTCGGTCGTCGGCGGAGCCGGCAACCTTCTTGGGGGCGGAGTTGAAAGCGCCGAGTTGCGAGCCGGCGATATGGTCGTGGTGCCGGAACATATCTACACGTTCGGCAAGCTCAAATCCAACTTGAATATAGCTCAGGTCGCTGCTTCGATCGGCTCGGCAATCGCGATTTCAGCGTATTACGCCGGCGGCCACTAGTTAGCATGACATCAGCGAGGTCTTACCCGACAACTGGGTCTAAATTTTGATGCGGTGTGGAAGAGGGTGCCTCTTACTAGCATTTTTGCTGAGCGTTCAATCCGCCATGAGCCAGACCGTCGCTGACGCGCTACCTCAGGCGCCTGCGCCTCAGCAGCAGGGTCCAACCTCGGAAAACTCGCAGATCCCTCCCCGCCTGAATGATAACTATCATGGCTGGCTCGCTCCCGGGGAGGATCCCGAGAACCGCTTGGTCTCCCCATTCGTGAAGCATGTGCTAGAAGATCAAAAGCAGTTTTGGACAGCTCCCCTTCACTTTCATCCCGAAGATTTGAAGTGGATTTTGCCCGGTGCCGCGACGACTGCTTTCTTTATCTCCACCGATAGTTGGTGGGCCAGGCAGGTTCCCCCCAGCCACATCGACACCAGCAAGAAATTTTCCGATTACGTCACATACTCTTTTATCGGGCTCGGAGGAGCTTCGTTCCTTTACGGCCGAATAAAGCAGGATGACCATCTGTCGGAAGCCGGATTGCTAGCGGGCGAGGCGGCCATCAACAGCACGATCACTGCTTACGCTTTTAAGGAATTCAGTCAACGCGAACGGCCTTATCAGGGCAATGGTCATGGCAACTTCTTTTCGGGAGGAAGCTCTTTTCCATCCGAGCACTCCGCCATTGCCTGGTCTGTGGCCAGCGTGTGGGCCCACGAATATCCTGGCTGGCTGAGCCAAACGGCAGCGTACGGTTTGGCTTCGGCGGTGACCATCACTCGCGTGACCGCGAAACAGCATTTTCCTTCGGATGCCGTCATTGGCAGCGTGCTGGGGTGGTACTTCGGGCGCCAGGTATATCGTGCTCACCACGATCCCGAGCTCGGCGGTTCGGGCTGGAGCAAGGTGTTTGAGCAGAAGAGCGGAGATAAGGGGCGGAATCCTAATTACATGGCGTCGCCGTATGTTCCGCTGGACAGCTGGATCTATCCCGCGCTCCAGCGGCTTATCGCAATGGGCTATATCCAGACCGGAGTTTTGGGAATGCGGCCGTGGACTCGAATGGCCTGCGCTCGCCTGCTGGACGACGCCGAAGACACCTTTTCTGGGAGCGGGGCCGAAGACCGCGAAGCGGGACGCACTTATGCAGCCTTGACTGCCGAATTCAGAGAGGAAATCGCTCGGGAGGGTGGCGCGCCTAACGTCAACGCTCGCATAGACTCCGTTTACACAAGGACGATAGGAATTTCCGGCATCCCGGTGCAGGACGGCTATCACTTCGGCCAAACCATCACCAACGATTACGGCCGCCCTTATTGGAGCGGATTCAATAACGTCAGCGGACTAAGTGCCGACGCGGAAGCGGGCCCCGTATCAATTTACTTCCGCGGAGAATATCAGCATGCGCCCGCCATGCCTTCGGAATCAACGCAAACACTAGCCGCGACCGCGGCCGCCGATCAAACTCCGCCTCTTGCCGATGGCAGGGCTGAAGCTAACCAATTTGAGCTGTTGGATAGCATGGCCTCGGTTAACCTCAACAATGTTCAGATTTCTTTCGGAACACAGAGCTTGTGGTTGGGTCCGAGCCAATCGGGGGCGTTCCTACTGAGCAACAACGCCGCCCCCGTTCCCATGTTGAAGGTGGACGATGTCGCGCCGCACGACATCCCAGGATTGTCTCGATTACTGGGTCCGTTCCGGGCAGAGTTTTTCGTGGGACAGCTTTCCGGTCAACGTTGGGAATATTGTGCTGTGCCTAGCTGTCAGCCTTTTCCCGGGTCTTCCGACGTAGTGGGACCGAATCCATTTCCACAACCGTTCATTCACGGGGAGAAGGTCAGCTTTCAGCCCTCTCCAAATTTTGAGTTTGGGATGGGAATCACGGCCATGTTTGGTGGTCCTGGCCTGCCGGTCACCTTTGGCAACTACTTTCGTACTTACACTCAGCATTCGCCAAATGCCGCCACCAATCCCGGGAAAAGGATCTCATCCGCAGATTTCTCTTACCGAATGCCTGGTTTGAGGAACTGGTTGACCCTGTACATGGATTCTTTAGTGGTTGACGAGATTTCACCCATCGGTTCTACTCGTGCCAATGTGAATCCTGGTATCTACATGCCTCAGCTGCCAGGCCTACCCAAACTAGAGTTTCGGGCCGAAGGCATCAATGAATCCAGGGCCAACGAATTTGCGCCTGGATTTGTGTATTACGATTTGCGGCGCTACCGCTCGGGTTATACCAATGACGGAAACCTTCTGGGAAATTGGATCGGCCGGGCGGGCCGCGGCGGACAGGGCTGGTTGACATACTCGTTCTCGCCGAGGAATCAGCTGCAGCTGGGGTACAGACTGCAGGATGCAGCCAATAATTTTATCGGGGGTGGCCGATTGGTCGACTATTCTGCCAACGGTAAATTCACGCCCTTTCCCGAACTCACCATTTCCAGCTCACTGCAATATGAGCGCTGGAACTTCCCGGATCTTTCGCCGCGCGCGCAAGCGAACACTACCGCTTCGCTCCAGCTAACGTATTATCCCCATTGGCGGCTTGGACGATGAGGACATCGTATAATCGCGATTACTTTGAATGCCCGCGCATCTTGGATAGAATGGATTTCGTGGAGCGGTCAAGGACTTAAAGTGAAACAGTCTGGAGCATTGGAGGTGTCGGAGCACGCTCTTCAAGAAATCCAAGCGCCTTCCAACGGCGATGGGTCGGCGCAAGAGCCAGTCGAGTCTTCCGGGCGCCGGAAGCTCGACCGCGCGTGGTTGCTGTGGGAAAACCGGCGTCTGCTCTGGCACTTCACGCTGACCGGGCTGGTGCTGGCGACAATCGTCGCTTTCCTGCTGCCGAAACATTATGAATCGACTGTCCGCCTCATGCCCCCGGAGAAACAATCGGGCGGTTCGCTGGCCATGATGGCTGCCATGGCGGGCTCCTCAAACAGCTCGGGAGCCAGCGAGTCCGGCCTGGGACAGGTGGCAAGCGATTTGCTCGGGGCCAAGAGCCAGGGCGCGCTGTATACCATGGTTCTGCAAGGCCGCACCATCGCCGACAACTTGATTCAGCGCTTCGATTTGCGCAAGGTTTACAAAACCAAGTATTGGGTGGATACGCGCAAGAGGCTGGCCAGCCGCACCGAGATTGCCGAGGATCGTAAGAGCGGAGTAATCGTGATTAAGGTCACGGATAGTGATCCCCATCGTGCCGCGCAGTTGGCGCAGGCTTATGTGGAGGAGTTGAACGTTTTGATCTCCAAGGTGAGCACCTCCGCGGCTCGGCGGGAGCGTATTTTTATCGAGCAGCGGTTAAAAACGGCGAGGCAGGATTTGGATGCGTCGGCGAAGGAGTTCAGTGAGTTCTCCAGTCAAAATACCGCGATCGACATACCGGAGCAGGGCAAGGCGATGGTCGAGGCGGCGGCAATTCTGCAAGGCCAACTGATCGCTGCCCAATCCGAAGTTCAGGGTTTGTCTCAGGTCTACACCGATAATAATATTCGTTTGCGTTCCGCGCGCGCCCGCGTTGAAGAGATTCAGCGGCAATTAGTAAAGATGGGCGGTTCCAATTCCAGTTTTGGCTCCGGAGGGAAAGAACCGGTTACCGATCCGGCATCAGCTTCTAAAGACCTAGACCCCAACGATATTTATCCAGCCATTCGTGAATTGCCCTTGTTGGGCGTGAAGTGGGCTGACCTATATCTGCAGAATAAGATTCAGGAAAAAGTGTACGAACTGCTGACCGCGCAGTATGAAATCTCGAAGATCGACGAAGCGAAGGAGACCCCATCGGTTCAGGTGTACGATATGGCGGATATCCCGGAAAGGAAATCATGGCCTCCGCGACTCCTGCTCATGGCGCTGGGAGCCGTCTTCTCGTTCTGCATCGGCGCAGCTTGGATTCTTGGCGAAAGCGGGTGGCAGGATATCGACTCGCATGATCCTCGCAAGGAATTCGTACAGGGTGCGGTGCGGGACGTTCGATTCTCGAGTGCGGCTTTGGCGGTGCGCGTGTCCCGCCGCTTCGGCAGGAACAGCGTCCATTCCTCGGAACGCGGCAACAACGGAAGTGGAGAACTCTCAGACCTCTGAGCCGAGAAGGCTTTTCAAGCCTGGGCGAACCTTGCCTTCTCGGAAGGTTCGCACAGATCTCGATCTCCTTGGCGTGCTCGGCGACAACCCAGATAATGGAAACACGCTAATGAATCCCTACGACTTTACCGCACCCTGGCGCCGTTTTTTCCGCAGTCGACGATTCCGCGGCTTCTTGGAACGATATGCAGGCTGCAAAACTATCGTGGACATGGGCGGAGACCCGAACCTCTGGACGGAACTCTTGGGCCGTACCAAAGATGTCGTGGTGGTGAATGTTTCGCTTACCGGAGAGTACATGCGCCTTCTGTACGTCGTGGGAGACGGGCGCCGCATGCCCTTCGCGGATAAATCGGTCGACCTGGCGTTTTCGAATTCTGCCATCGAGCACGTCGGCACCTTTGAAGACCAGAGCCGGTTCGCGGAGGAAATGCTCAGAATTGGGCGAACGGTGTACTGCCAGACCCCATGCCGCATGTTTCCGGTCGATCCTCATCTCAACGCTTTCTTGCTGCACTGGCTTCCTCGGCGGTGCCTGACTCCAACCGTCCTGCGTTACTGCACGCTCACTGGTTGGTTACTGGGCAGGAGTTACATTTATGACGTCACCTGGATTTCGAAGAAAAAGTTGCGGGGCTTATTCCCCGGATGCAGCATAAAGACCGAAAGGTTTTTGGGTCTCCCCAAGTCGTTCGTCGTAACTTTGTAGCTCGCTCTAAACGCTTTACACCCTGATGAAAGAAAACGCATACACCGATCGCTTATCGGGATCGCCTTGGCGGGGGCGAGGCTTCGGGCGCGCAGTGGAGAGGATTGCCGCCCTTGCGCTTGCGATCCTGGCGCTGTATCTTGCAGCCACGGAAGACTTGGCCTGGGTGCCGATTCTGATTGGGGGAATCGCCGCTGTTGCTCTGCTGTTGGTCGATTGGCCATATGGCGCCTTCCTTGAACTTTGCGTTGCGGCGTCGATGCCGCGCTGGTTCGTCAAGATTGGTAAGTTGCATGCGAAGCCCGAACATTTCGTCGCTGCCGTGATCGGAGTTTTTTTATTTTCGCGGATCCTTACGCAAAAGCATAAATGGAAGTCTGCGGGAAAGCCCGAACTCGTGCTTCTGGCTTTCTTGGCGATGAATTACTTTACCTCGTTAACGACTTCCCCCGACAGGGCTTCCACTTTGCGTTGGGCGGTGCTTTTAACCATGGTGGTTTCTCCCTTCTTCATGATCTGGCAAGTAGTGCGCACGCGGGAGGAACTCGATCGATTTATGGATCGGTGGCTTTTGGTGGGCGCGCTGGGAGCTCTGTTCGGGATTCTCTGCTTCTTCTCCTTCGTGGCCTTTCACACGGAGTTCGGAGTGAGTGTCTTCGACTTTTTGGGCTTCATCCCCGCAGTCCATGGAGCGCAGTGGGAGCCGAACATCTTTGGCAGTTATTGCGCCTCTTTTTCCGCAATGTTTCTTTTCTACTTTCTCAACTGCACCGGCAAAAAAGGCTGGTATCTGGCTGGGTTCTTGATCACAACCGTGGCCTTGTTGCTGAGTCTGGCGCGCCAGGGGTGGCTCTCCCTGGTTATTGTCGGTGCTTCGACTTTGTTTTACACCTTCCGAAGAACCAAGTTTCGAGTGAAGCATCTGGCTCCTGTCCTGGCAAGCATTATCATCGCTTTTGTCGTGGGATTCGCGGTGATGGGAAACCTCTCCGACCGGCTTGCCAGTCTCAGTCTTGATACGGCCGAAGATGATCCCACAGTAGTTCGTCGAGCCGGAATGATGGCGCTGGCCTCGCAGGATGTTCAAGCGCATCCGCTGCTCGGTCTCGGCACCAGCAGCTTCCAGTTGCTCTACATTGCCGACAGCGACACCACTTATCAAGGCGTCGATAACGCCTGGCTGGGAAGCTATTTTTTTGGCATCGTGCACGATATCGGGGCAATCGGAATGATGGTGTTCCTTTGGTTTCTTATTGGCCTCGGGCGGCGAGCCTGGCGAGTTCTCGCCGCTCCAGCGCGCGGGCCCACAACCACCGCCGTGGGCGCCCTGTGCGCCGCCGTGATGGTAATGTTAATCGCTTATCAGTTCACGGACGCCTCCACCCTTGCTTTTACCTGGATTCATTACGGTATGCTGGCGGCTGCGCTGCGCATTGCCGAGCTTCCTGGTGAAAATATTTGAGAGCTCATTTTTCCGCTTTCCCTATGAACCGAATTTCATTCTCCGAGCCAACTGATGAATAGTCGCGCCTATGCCAAGCGGTTTCTGCCGGGGTTCGAGTCGCGCCTTCTGGTGCGTCGCATCGTAAACCTTCCACGCGACGTCTTTGAGTCCGTGACGGGCCGTCGCGATCCTCTCATTCCTCCTCATGGCCTGTGGTTCGTGGGAGGGGAAGGGGACTACAAGGCAGTCAACGAAGAATACATGCGCTACTTTGTTGATTTTGCCGGGCTGCAAGCCCATCACCGCGTGCTCGATGTCGGTTGTGGCATCGGTGTGATGGCGGCCCGCTTGACCAAGTTCCTGAACGCGGAAGGCTCCTATGCCGGATTCGATATTGTTAGGGTTGGAGTCGACTGGGCGCAAAGAAACATTGGCTCGCGATTTCCCAATTTTTCCTTCGTCCATGCGGACTTGTTCAACAAGCACTACAACCCCAAGGGAAAACTCTTGCCGGGTATTTTTCGATTTCCTTACCAAGACGGCACTTTCGATTTTGCTTTTCTGAAATCGGTGTTTACGCATCTCCTACAAGACTCCGTCCCTCAGTACCTGCGGGAAGTGAGACGCGTTTTAAAGCCCCCGGGGTGTTGTCTCGCCACCGCATTTATACTGAACGAGGAATCCACGAAATTAATCGCCGAAGGCCGGAGTTCGATCGCTCTGGTACACGAACTCGATGGCTGTCGCGTGGCTGATCCTATGTTCCCAGAATCGATTGTGGGCATTCCGGAGGCGCTCTTCAAGAAATGGTGCGCAGAAGCCGGTCTGAGCGTGCGTTTGCCGATTCATTACGGCTCCTGGTGCGGTAGAAAGGACGGCCTCAGTTACCAGGATATTTTGATTCTGGCGCCATCCGCCTGATCCCATACGCTTCCCGATGCCAAGGCAGAAATCCCAAACCATGCGTATTGCCATGATCGGAATCAAAGCGATTCCGGCCCGCTTCGGCGGCTTTGAAACTGCAGTGGACTATCTTTCCCGTGGTTTGGTGAAACTGGGACACTCCGTCCGTGTCTATAACCGTTCCGCGATGTCAACCTTGACGGAAACCCACTATGAGGGAGTGGAACTGGTTAAACTTCCTACCCTGAAGTCCAAAAATCTAAGCACCATCGTGCACGCATTCTTGTGCACGATTCATGTTCTATTCCATCGCGTGGATGTTGTGCATTACTACACCACTGGGGTCACCCTGTTTGCCCCGCTGCCGCGTCTCTTTGGCATGAAGGTGGTTTGTTCGGTGGATGGAACTGACTGGCAGCGCTCCAAGTGGGGATGGTTCCCGCGCTGGTATTTGCGCTTTTCCGAAACGCTCGCCGCGCGTGGCTGTCACGGTCTGATCTCCGATTCCAAAGATGTAAAAAATTATTATCGGCAAAATTACGGCGCGCCCTCGTTCTGCATTGTGTATGGAACTTGCGAGGTCCGTTCGCAGAACCGAGACGTATTGCAGCGCTTCGAACTGACCGACCGCGGCTATGTCCTGTTCGTCGGGCGCCTCGTTCCCGAGAATAACGTTCACCATCTGATCAAGGCATTTGAGAGGGTTTCGACAGACAAGAAGTTGGTGATTGTGGGCGACGATCCCTGGGAAAAAGAATATGTGCGCTCGCTGAAGTCCACGGCCGATTCGCGCATCGTCTTCACGGGCGCTGTCTATGGCGACGGCTATGCGCAATTGCAGCAGCACGCCTATCTGTTTGTACTTCCGGATGAAGTTGGTGGTACTCATCCTGCGCTGGTAGAGGCCATGGGATACGGTAATTGTGTGTTAGTGAATGACACCTGCTCTAATCTGGAGGTAGTATCGGACTCTGGTTTTCACTACCTTGGCGCCGACGGCGACAGGGACCTGCACAGAAAAATGCAGCGATTAATCGATGATCTGGAGCTGGTCTCTGCCTATCGAACCCGAGCCCGCGAGCGGGCTGAAACCTATTACCGCTGGGATGATGTGGTGAAGCAACACGCGAACGCGTATCGACTACTGATGGGAGGGGCTGGCGCGGCCGAGACACCTGAGCTGGCCCGTACCCCAGGTTCATAACCGTTATGGCCATCGCTTCCGGAGAAATTCACGAGCCTTTGATTTTTTCCAGCAGTTGGAACCGGCCTGTCCAACTAGCCTGCAAGCGTGCCCTGGATGTTGTCTTTTCGGCTCTCCTTTTGGTGTTGGTTGCGCCTCTGGTTGTCGTTTTAGCCCTGCTGGTTAAGCTGACCTCCCCGGGCCCGGTCTTCTATCGCTGGAAGGTGGTCGGCAAGAATGGCCGCCGTTTCATTGGCTACAAAATCCGCTCCATGGTGGCCAATGCAGACGAACTGAAAAAGCATCTGGAGCACCGCAACGAAATGACAGGTCCCGTGTTCAAGATAGAGGGAGACCCTCGTATTACGGCGGTGGGCTCCTGGATAAGGCGCTACAGCTTGGACGAGTTGCCGCAGCTTTACAGCGTGTTGAAAGGCGATATGAGCCTGGTCGGGCCTCGTCCGCCGCTTTTTACCGAGTACGAACGCTTTACCGAGTATCAAAAACAGAAGCTCGCGGTGAAACCCGGGATTACCTGCTTGTGGCAGATCAGCGGTCGCAATCAGGTCAGCGACTTCGACCAATGGGTTCGGTTGGATTTGGAGTATATTCGTCGCTGGTCGATATGGTTAGACCTGCGGATTTTGCTTGGAACTTGTGCGGCCGTACTCTCGGGTTCGGGCAAGTAGGATTCGAACACCGCAGTGTTTGCTAAGGAGTAAACTTTCGCCTATGCGTGTTCTCGTGATCGGCGGTGCGGGATTCATTGGAAGCCACCTGGTGGATCGTTTTATCGAAGAGGGCTTTCAAGTGCGTGTCCTCGATAGCCTGGAGCAAAAGATCCACCCCAGCGGCAAGCCGAACTATCTTTCGCCGAAGTCGGAATTCATTAAAGGGGATGTCACCGATCCTAAAGCCTTGCTGCATGCCTTGCGCGGCGTAGATGTGGTTTCGCACCAAGCCGCTTACCAGGATTACATGCCTGACTTTTCCCGCTTTTTGCAAGTAAATGCGGTAGGCACGGCGCTGCTTTACGAACTCATCGTACGCGAGCGCCTGCCGGTGAAGAAGGTCATCGTAGCATCGTCGCAGGCGGTGTACGGCGAGGGGCAGTACACTTGCCCGGAGCACGGCAAGTTTCTCCCCGCGCCACGTGGCCGACAATTGCTCGCAGGCAAGTGGGAAGTGACTTGCCCGTCGTGCGGGCGAGAAAGCCAGCCCACCTTGTTATCTGAAGAGCATACCAATCCCTATAACCAATACGCCGTTTCAAAGCTGGCGCAGGAGAAAACCGCCTTGGGCTTGGGCTGGCTGCATGGCATTCCCAGCGTCGCGCTACGCTATTCCATTACCCAAGGGGCGAGGCAATCGCTGTTCAATCATTATTCCGGTATCTGCCGCATATTTGTCAGTCGCGCCCGCCAGGGTAAGCCTTTGTTGCTCTACGAGGATGGCAAACAGACCCGCGATTTTGTCCATGTCAAGGACGTGGTCGAGGCCAACATGCTCGTTCTTCAAAAAGAAGACGCTGACTTCCAGGCGTTCAACGTGGGAAGCGGGCGTTCCACCTCGGTGCTCGAATACGCGCAAGCCGTTCGCGACAGGGTGGGGCGAAACGTCGATTTCCTCTCACCCGGCGAGTACCGTCGCGGGGATAATCGGCACAGCGTTTCTTCCATTCAGAAATTGAGCGCGCTCGGCTGGGCTCCGGTCCGCGAACTTTCGGCAATTTTTGACGACTTCCTGGAGTGGGTCGACCGCAGCGGCGGCATTCCGGAAAAACTAGCCGACGCTTACTCCGATATGAAACAATCCGGTGTGGTTTTGGCAACGGTTCAATAATTGTTGCACTTGTGAGATCACAGCAGAACGGGCCCCGTTTCACCACATTTTTTGAGAAAGGGCAGTGCAGCGAGCATGGGCACAATCGCGAGTCGCAGAAAGATAGCCGAAGCCAGCCCCAGACTGGCCCCCCTACCCGGAGTCGAGTTCTACCTGCAGACGGTTTCCGCCGTCCTGAACCGTCTTCCCTTCGAGCAGATCAACCAGGTCACCGACGTCCTGTGGAACGCTTATCGGGAGAGTCGCGCCGCCTACCTTTTTGGCAACGGCGGCAGCGCGGCTCTCGCCTCGCACTGCGCCTGCGACTTCGGCAAAGGCACCATAATCAACGGCAATCGCCGCTTTCGTGTGCTTGCCCTTACGGACAATGTCCCTCTGATGACGGCGTGGGCCAACGATGCCCGCTATGATGACATTTTTGCCGAGCAGTTGCGCTCTTTTCTTCAACCCGATGACGTTGTTTTCGCCATTAGCGGTAGCGGCAATTCTCCCAATGTGCTGAACGCCCTCGCCGCTGCACGCGAGATACGCGCTTTCACCGTCGGTTTGACTGGATTCCAGGGTGGCAAGATGAAGGCGCTTTGCGACCTCTGCGTGGTCGTCCCTTCTGACAACATGCAGGTAATCGAAGACGCGCACCTCTCGGTGACGCACTCCATCTTTACCTCATTCCGCCAACGCCTTTGCGAAACCATTCCGGACACCCCCGGCCACCAGGGGCGGCACTGAACGCCGTCCCAATGGCAGCTAGAGGAGGCGAATGGTGAGGGCATTCTTGCTGGCAGGCGGCCACGGCGTGCGCCTGCGGCCCATCACCGATACACTCCCAAAGTGCCTGGTCCCGATCCAGGGTGTGCCGCTGCTCTCTATCTGGCTGCAGTTGTGCAAAAGCGTCGGCATCGACGAAGTCCTCATCAATGTCCACGCCCACGCCACTGCGGTTTTTGAGTTCCTTGAGCGTAACCCGAACGGCGTGACGGTTCGAGTCGCAGCCGAGGCGCAACTGCTGGGCAGCGCGGGAACTTTGCGGGTCAATCGCGACTGGGTTGCCTCCGACGATTTCTTTTGGGTTTTCTACGCCGACGTTCTCAACCTCGCCGACTTTGCCGGCATGCTCCGCCTCCATCGCCAGCGCACGCCAGTCGCGACTCTCGGTCTCTACCAGGTGCGCGACCCGCGCCGCTGCGGCATCGTAAAGATGGACGAAAACAGCGTGATCCACGAGTTCGTGGAAAAGCCCGAGAATCCGGCCAGCAACCTGGCCTTCTCCGGCCTGATGATAGGCACGCCGGAACTGCTCGACGTCATTCCTGAGAATATCCCCGCCGACATTGGCTTCCATGTCCTGCCGAAACTAACCGGCCGCATGCTTGGTTTTCACATTCACGATTACCTGATCGATATTGGTACCATGGAAAACTACCTGCAGGCGCAAGCCACCTGGCCCGGCCTTCCAGATTCTGAATCGCGGAAGGCTTGTTCGTGAGGTTCATGTGGGGACAGCCGCACTCGGCTGTGCGCCGAGCGAAGTTCGACGGATTTTTTGGGCCTATGAGAGTGCCTGTTGAGCTTATCCAATGATTCGCGGAATTGTTTTCGACATGGACGGCGTAATCATCGACAGCCATCCCCTTCATCGCCGGTCGTGGAAAACTTTTCTCCGAACCGTGGGCCGCGAAGTCACCGACGATGAACTCGATTTCATCCTCGATGGCCATAAGCGTGAGGATATTCTCCGCTACTTCCTCGGCGAATTAACTCCTCAGCAGATCGCGGAGCACGGCACTCACAAGGATGAAATGTTGCGCCTGCTGGCCGAGGATATGCAGCCCCTGCCCGGCGCCGTAGACTTTTTGGACTCGCTCTGCCGGCTTGGCATCCGCATTGGACTCGCCACTTCCGCAGGTACCCGGCGGGCGCACGGTACTTTGAAAGACCTGGGCATCTCGCATTACTTTGACGCAATCGTCACCGGAGACGAAGTCGCCAACGGCAAGCCCGACCCGGCGATTTACCTTCTAGTGGCCGAGCGCCTGAACGAGGCGCCAGGAAATCTACTGGCCGTGGAGGACGCCGTCTCCGGGGTAAAAGCCGCGCGGGCCGCGGGAATGCGCTGCGTGGGCATCGCCTCCGCCGAGCGCGCCGCGCCGTTGCGCGCCGCCGGCGCCGATCCCGTCGTCCCAGACTTCCAGTCGCTTTCGCTCGAGCAACTGGAACTCAGCTTGCGATAGTTGAAATCCCTCAGAGAAACAGATGAAAGTCGGAATCGATATTCACAGCATCGGCAGCCAGAAAGGCGGCAACGAGACTTACTATCGCGAACTGATCAAACAGTTAGTCAAGATTCGCAGCGAACATACCTTCTTGCTCTACCATTCCAGTCCTGAAATCACCAAATACGTGGATGCCAGTGAACAGTTCATCTTGAAACATATCTGTCCTTCGCATCGCACGCTAAGAATTCCATTCAGCATGCCACTGCGTGCGCGCCTAGATAACTTGGATTTATTTCATGCTCAGTTCATTGTGCCGCCATTTTTGAAGTGCAAGACCGTGACCACGATCCCCGACATTGCATTCGAACATTATCCTCAATTCTTTTCGCCGTATCAGCGGGCTTGGTCGAAGGCCCTGATCCGCCGTTCCGCAAAAAAAGCGGATCACATTGTCACGGTTTCCGAATATTCGAAAAAAGACCTGATCGAAACCTACGGAATTCGCGCAGAGAAAGTCACCGTGACCTACGAGGGCGCCGGGAAAGAGTGTGTCCCGCTTGACCGGGAAAAAGCTAAAAACGAAATAGCTCGCAAGTACCGGATTGATGGCGACTTCATCTTGTACCTTGGCCGCTTGCAAGCGCGTAAGAACCTGATGCGGCTGGTGAATGCATACGCGCGCGTACGCGAGGCGGGATTCACTCACAGGCTGGTATTGGCTGGGCAGCAGGATTCTTTCTTTCAGCCCGTCCTCGCGCGCGTCCAGGAACTGAAATTGGAGAACAATGTTTCTTTTCCCGGATACGTGGCAGCCGAAGATGTGCCGACCTTTTATAATGCCGCGGAAGTTTTCGTTTATCCTTCACTTTACGAAGGATTCGGCCTGCCGTTAATCGAAGCGATGGCTTGCGGTGTTCCGGTGATAACCTCCCGCAGCTCTTCTCTGGACGAAGTTGCAGGAGACGCCGCCGTGCTTGTGGATCCTCTAGACGAATTATCAATCGCTGAAGCTCTGAAGAAGGTTCTGAATGATTCAGAACTACGCAAAAGGCTGGGCCAAGCTGGCTTAAAAAGAAGCCAGCTATTCAGCTTTGAGAACGCCGCCCGCCAAACGTTCGATGTCTACGAACGCGTGCTGGGTGTGAAAACGAATCGGACCACCGAGGATTTAAGATGCGAGAGCCGAGCATGTCTTTAGACAGGAGCAAGAAGCACTGGGAAGATATGGGCGACCTCGACCCCTACTGGGCGATTCTCACCTCGCCGGGCACTAAGCACGGGAAGTGGGATGTAGATAAGTTTTTTGGAACCGGCAGCGAAGAAATTTCTTCAGTTCTCCGCGCCGGCGGAAAGTTGGGCCTGCCGAAGAACCGTGACTGCGCCTTAGATTTCGGGTGCGGAGTGGGCAGGCTGACTCGCGCCCTTGCGCCTCATTTTCAAAATGTCGTGGGAATTGATATATCCCACTCCATGCTGCGCCAGGCCGAAGCGTTGAATCCTCTACCGAACTGCTGCTTTATACTCAACGAGTCCGACTCGCTGCCATTCCCCTCGGGGCAGTTCGACCTCATCTATACCGCTCTCGTACTCCAGCACGTTCCCGATAAGGAGTCGATTCGGCACTATATCGCGGAGTTCGTGCGGGTCCTAAAGAGGGGAGGATTTCTCGTCATGCAGCTGCCTAACTATGTTCCACTGCGGCGCAGATTGCAGGCGCGTCCCCGGATTTATGGCTGTTTGCGCTCCGCCGGACTCTCCGAAAAGTTTCTCTACAACAAGCTTGGCCTTCACCCGATACCCATGAATTTCCTTCCCGAGAACGAAGTGGTTTCGATTATCAAAGCGGGTGGTGGAACAACACTCCAGATCTCGGACGATCACAGGGCCGGCCCTCACATTTCGGCGAGGAATTATTACGCTTCCAAGAATGGATAAGATTCCGTGGGCTTAGGACGTATCTTCCGGTAGCTTGCTCGGCCTGGTTCTCAATCCTTAATAGCCACCCATGGATATAGCTCTCATCATTCACGAGGCGTTGATCGAAGGCGGGGGCGAGCGGCAATGTATCTGCCTGGCCCGAGCTTTGTCTCAGCACGGGCATCGCGTCACGCTTTACACATCGGCCTACGATCGCGCTAACTGCTTCCCGGAAATCTGCAAGGACTTCACCATCAAAGAAGTTGGGCGGGGCGCTTGGCCGTGGATCAAGAGACCGCTCTTTGTTCGCGGATATCTCGACATGCGGCGGCTGGCGGCAAAGGTCGAAGAGAGGCATGAGGTTTGGAATCCCCATCACTGGCCGGCGCAATGGGGAGCGGTGTGGCTCAAGCACAAGCTCGGCGGCGCCGTGGTCTGGATGTGCAACGACGTCCCCGATTCTCACCAGAACGCCCAGCGACCGCGATCCCTGGCCGGCTGGATCAAAGCTCCGCTCTATTGGTTTTATTATTTCTACGACCGCAGCCAGAATCGCAAAGTCGATCTGACCATGTTCCTTTCGAATTGGGCCGAAAGCGAATTCCAGAAAATCTATCCTGGGCGGACCTGCGTGGTGCGCAGCGGCGCCGACCCCACGCGCTTTGCCCCGGGAGGAAATCGCGCCGGAATCCGCGCCCGCTTCGGCTTCGCGGGAGACGAGTTCATTCTCCTCTGGCTCGGTATCTTCATGCCGCACCGCCGCCTCGAGGACGCCATCGCCGCTGTCCGCCTAGTCGCCGCAAGAGGCGTTAAAATTCGTCTCCTGCTGGCCGGCTCCGATCGCAGCTATCCGGAATATTTAAATTCCCTCAAAACTTTAGTGAGCGAGGCGGGTTTGCAGAACGTGGTGACCTTTACCGGCAAAGTAGCGGACGAGGAGATTTGCGACTTCTACGCCGCCTGCGATGCCTTCGTTTTTCCCAACGACCAGCAGACCTGGGGACTCGTAGTGCTCGAAGCCATGGCTTGCGGCTGTCCGGTTCTGGTGTCGCGGGGGGCGGGAGTGCATGAGGTGCTGACGCACGGCGAGAATGCGATGCTCTTTCCGCCGCGAAATCCCGAGGCCATGGCGAGGGAGATCGAAGCCCTGGCCACCCAGCCCGACCTGCGCCGCAAGATAGAGCAAAGCGGCATGCGCCTGGCTCGCGAGACCTATAACTGGGATCGCTTCGCCGATCAAGTCAGCCGAGTCTGCCAGGAAGTCATCGCCCGCGACAGTCCGGCAGTAT
>Ga0187887_10000481_pt1 | contig 39281 bp, 35 predicted proteins | sample June2016WEW_7_10_FD_132977 | JGI IMG/M metagenome (GOLD analysis project Ga0187887, IMG submission 132977) | Peatland microbial communities from SPRUCE experiment site at the Marcell Experimental Forest, Minnesota, USA - June2016WEW_7_10 | ecosystem: Environmental > Terrestrial > Soil >... | reverse complement strand
GGTGAGCCGCCAGGACATGGATTCCGCCAAGGCTGCCGTCGACACTGCCGAAGCCCGTCTGGAGGTAAATCGCAAGGCATTGGCGCTCGAGCTCGCCGGTCCGCGCAAGGAGGACATCGCTCAGGGCGAGGCGCAGCTGCGTGCCGATGAGGCAGAGCTCGCCCTGGTCCGTCAGCAGCTCGAGGACGCCGATCTCAAGGCGCCCCTCGATGCGGTCGTGCGCTCGCGCATCGTCGAGCCCGGCGACATCTCCTCGCCTCAGAAGGCGGCCTTCACGCTCGCCATCACCGATCCGAAATGGGTGCGGGCCTATGTGGCCGAAACGGATCTGGGCGCCGTGCGCGAGGGCCTGAAAGCCTCGGTCTCGGTGGATGCGTTTGGCGGCCGCGATTTCCCAGCCTGGATCGGATTCATATCCTCCGTGGCGGAATTCACGCCGAAATCGGTCGAGACGACGGAGCTGCGCTCGAGCCTCGTGTACGAGATCCGCGTATTCGTCAATGACCCCCGCGATGAGCTCCGTCTGGGAATGCCGGCAACCGTACACATCCCCCTCGGGCAGGGTCGCCGCAGCCAATGAGCAGCGCGGCTCGCGGTACGCCGGCCGTGATCGCACAGACTCTGCGCAAGGCGTTTACGCGCGAGCATGACGCCCCGGTGTGCGCCCTCGACGGCGTATCGCTCGAAGCGCTTCATGGGGAGCTCACCGCGTTGGTGGGCCCGGACGGGGCCGGCAAAACCACCCTGATGCGCTTGGCTGCGGGGCTGCTGCGTGCCGATACGGGCTCGCTTCAGGTGCTCGGTATCGATGTGGCGGCGGATCCGCAGAAGGTTCAGGACCGCATCAGCTACATGCCACAGCGCTTCGGCCTTTACGAGGATCTAACGGTCGCGGAAAACCTGGATCTGTACGCGGACCTGCACGGCGTGAGCGCGGCGGAGCGGGCACAGCGCTATCCGGAGCTCATGGAGATGACCGCGCTTGGGGCCTTCACCACGCGTCTTGCAGGACTGCTGTCGGGCGGCATGAAACAGAAGCTCGGCTTGGCCTGCACGCTGGTCCGCTCGCCGGATCTGCTGCTGCTCGACGAACCGACCGTCGGGGTCGATCCCTTGTCCCGGCGCGAACTGTGGGACATCGTGCGGCGCCTGGTCGCCGATCGGGGACTGACGGTCCTGCTCAGCACCGCCTATCTCGATGAGGCGGAGCGATGCAGTCGCGTGATCATGCTGCATGAGGGTCACGTGCTCTCCCAGGGCTTGCCGCAGCAGGTGGCCGACAAGGCAGCCGGGCGCAGTTTCGTCGCCACTCCTGCGGCGGGCCAGTCGGCGCGCAGCCTCCAGGCACGGCTCCTCGACCGGCCGGACATCGTCGATGCGGTGCCCGATGGAGGACGCGTGCGCTTCGTGCGTGCTGCCACCGGCGCTGCGGTCGATGAGACGATGCCGGATCTGAACGCCCGGCCCGTCGCGCCCCGGTTCGAGGACGGCTTCATGATCCTGCTGCGAGAGCACTCCCCTCGCGAGCGCGTAAGCACCATCGCCGTCGCGCACCCTCTCGCGGTGCGCGATGAAGCGGCCGTCGTGCGGGTGCATCAGCTGGTGAAGCGATTCGGCACCTTCACGGCGGTTGATCGCATCGACTTCGAAGTGAACCGCGGCCAGATCTTCGGGCTCCTCGGACCCAATGGGGCCGGCAAGACGACCACGTTTCGCATGCTCTGCGGTTTGCTCACCCCGAGCGGCGGAGAACTGCGCGTAGCGGGCGCCGACGTGCGCGACGCACCGGCCTCAGCGCGCGCGCGACTCGGGTACGTCGCGCAAAAGTTCTCGCTCTATGGCCCCTTGAGCGTGACCGAGAACCTGGAGTTCTTCGCGAGCGCATACGGCCTGCGCGGCGAGCGCAAGCGCGAACGCATCGGCTGGGCGATGGCGCAGTTCGAGCTGGGCGCGCACGCGAGCGCCACCAGCGCGCAACTTCCCGGCGGCTACAAACAGCGCCTCGCCATGGCCGCGGCGTTGCTGCACGAGCCCGAGATCCTGTTCCTCGATGAGCCGACCAGCGGCGCCGACCCTCTGGCGCGTCGCGCTTTCTGGCGCCGCATCACCGCGCTCGCCGAGCAGGGCGTGACCATCATCGTCACCACCCATTTCATGCAAGAGGCGGAATACTGCGACCGCGTTGCGATCATGGATTCCGGCCGGATTCTGGCACAGGGTTCGCCGGCGCAGGTGCGCGAGTTGGCGCGCACCGACGCGAGGCCCGAGCCGAGCATGGATGATGCCTTCATCGCCGTCGTCGAGCGGTCCCGCGAACGGCCGAACGCACCCGTCGCGAGGTCCGCATGACCCAGGGCAGGAAACTTCAGCGCATCCGAGCGCTGGTTTGGAAGGAAACCCGCCAAATCGTGCGCGACCCCTCCAGCGTCGCCATCGGCGCGGTGCTGCCACTGATCCTCATCCTGTTGTTCGGTTACGGGCTGTCGCTCGACGTCAAGAATGTGCCCGTCGCCGTCGTGATCGAATATCCCGCTGCCGAGGCGATCGAGCTCGCGGCCGGGTTTCAGCTCTCGCCCTACTTCAAACCGGTGATGCTCCGATCCATGCCACCGGCGCAGCAGATGCTGCTCGAGCATCGAGTGGACGGCATCGTGCGCATCTCCGCGGATTTCTCCCGCCGCATCGCCGCCGGTGACGCCGCTGTGCAGCTGATCGTCCACGGCGGCGATGCCAACCGGGCACGAATCATCGAGGGGTACGTCCAGGGTATCGTTGCGGTCTGGTCGTCGCGGCTGGCGGCTCAAGGACAGCCGGGCGCGAGCCCGCCGGCCGGGGTGCAGACGCGCCTTTGGTTCAACGAAGCCGATGACAGCCGGTATTTTCTGGTCCCCGGTTTGATCGTCCTGGTGATGACACTGATCGGCGGCTTGTTGACGGCCATGGTCATGGCCCGTGAATGGGAGCGCGGCACCCTCGAGTCGCTGTTCGTCACGCCGGTGCGCAGCGATGAGATCCTGCTCGGCAAGACCATCCCGTATTTCGTGCTCTCGTTGTTCGGTTTCGCGCTTTGCGTGCTGTCTGCGAAGTTCCTGTTCCACGTGCCCCTGCGCGGCTCGATGTGGGTGCTGCTCGGCGCATCCATGCTGTATGTGCTCATCGCGCTCGGCATCGGATTGCTGATCTCGTCCTGGGTCAAGAATCAGCTGGTCGCGAGCCAGCTCACCATGCTGATCACCTTCATGCCCGCCTTCATGTTATCGGGCTTCCTGTTCGATCTGCGCAGCATGCCGACCGTGGTGCGATTGATCACCTACGTGCTTCCCGCACGCTACTACGTCGCGCTGCTGCAGAGCGTGTTTCTGGCCGGCGACGTATGGTCGGTCATCGTGCCGAACACGCTCGTGCTCGCGCTGATGGCCGCGGCGCTGGCGCTCGGCAGCCGCGCGGTCATGCACAAGACCCTGGCATGAATCGCGTGCTGGAAAGCCTGCTGCGCATCCTCGCCTTGACACGCAAGGAATTGCTCGCGGTGCTGAAGGATCGGCGCAGCCGGCTGAGTCTTCTCATACCGCCGGTGGTGCAGGCGTTGATCTTCGGATATGCGGCCACCTATGACCTCAACCACGTCACTTACGCGGCGCTCGATCGGGACCATACCGCCGCTTCCCGGCAGCTGCTTGCCGGGCTCGACGGATCGGGCGTCTTCGAGCGCGTCGCGGACGTGCAACGAGCGAGCGACGTCAAATCGTTGATCGACGCGCGCCGCGTGCTGCTGGTGGTGCAGATCGATCCCGAGTTCGAACGGCATCTGCTCTCCGGCGGGAGCGCCGACGTACAGGTGATCGCCGATGGACGCAACTCCAACACCGCGGGCACCGCGCTCGGCTACCTCACGGGCATCGTCCAGCAATTCAACGCCGTTTGGAGCGGCGACCATGGTTCGCCGTTTCAGCCGGTGCAGATCGTCACCCGCGCCTGGTATAACCCGAACCTCGAGACTCGTTGGTTCATGATTCCCGGCATGATCGGCACGCTGACGCTGATCCAGACCATGATGCTCACCGCCATGTCGGTCGCGCGCGAGCGCGAGCAGGGAACTTTCGATCAGTTGCTGGTGACGCCCTTTCGCCCCTTCGAGATCATGGCGGGCAAGGCGCTGCCCTCCATGGTAGTCGGCACGATCCAGGCCGGCGGGGTGCTGCTGGTCGCCCAGCTCTGGTTCCGCATCCCATTTGTCGGTTCCTACGCGACGCTCTTTGCGGGCCTGCTCCTGTTTCTGCTCGCCGCCGTGGGCATCGGTCTGCTGATCTCCGCCGTGGCCGCCACGATGCAGCAGGCGATGCTCTATTCCATGCTGTTGATCATGCCGTTCTCGCTGCTTTCGGGTCTCACCACCCCGATCAGCAGCATGCCGGCCGCCGTACAATACCTGACCGCGATCAACCCGCTGCGCTACGCGATCGACATCACGCGGCGTGTCTACCTGGAGGGAACGGGGCTCGAACTGTTGATCCCCGATCTGTGGCCGCTCGCGCTGATCGCGGCGCTCACCCTGACGGCGGCTTCCTGGATGTTCAGTCACCGCATGCAATGATCGCCGTGAGCAACCCGCACCGCCATACCCGAACCGCCCCGCTGAGTGTCGTCTTGATGGCGTTGCTCCTCGCGTCGTGCACCGTCGGACCGAACTTCGTTGCGCCCAAACCGCAGACCCCCGAACATTGGTCGGCTCCGGTTGCCGCCGACACATCCGCGCCGACGGGCAGCCTGCACGAGCAGCCCGCGCAGCTCGGCGCCTGGTGGAATGTGTTTCAGGACCCGGTGCTCAGCTCGCTGATCGAGCGAGGGCTCAACGCCAATCTGGACTTGCGTGCCGCGGTGTTGCGGGTCGAGGAGGCACGCACCCAGCGCGCGATCGCAGCGGCAGGCTACTGGCCTTCCATCACCGCCGACGCGTCCTACAGCCGACAACGGTTGAGTGAGACCACACCCACCGGCTCGCTGTTCAACTCGATCGGCAACGTTCGACTGCCCGGCGGAGCCGGCATCAGCATCCCCAATCCCTACAATCAGTTTCAGTTGAGCGCCGACGCCAGCTGGGAACTGGATCTGTTTGGCCGCGTGCGCCGCTCGGTGGAGGCCGCGGACGCCTCCGTTCAAGTCTCGGTGGAGGATCAGCGATTGGTCCGTGTCTCCGTGCTTGCCGATGTGGCGCAAAGCTATACCGAGCTTCGCGGCGCGCAGGCGCGGCTTCGAGTAGCCAGGGAGAACCTCGCCACCATCGAGGAGCTGCTCGACCTGACGCGGCAGCGGCGTGCGGCGGGACTGACCACCCACATCGACGTGAGCAATGCGACCGCTGAGGCGACCGCGACCCGCGCCGAGCTGCCCTCCTTCGAGCTTCAAATCACCCAGAACATCAATCAGCTGAGCAAGCTCCTCGCTCGCGAACCCGAGGCGCTGCGCGGCGAACTCGGGACGCCCGCACCCGTACCTTCCGTGCCCCGAGATGTCTCCATCGGACTGCCCGCCGAGCTGGCGCGCCGCCGGCCAGATATCCGCGAGGCCGAGGCGAACCTGCACGCCGCCACCGCACAGATCGGCGTCGCCGTGGCGGACCTCTTTCCCCGGCTTACGCTGTCCGCAATGGGGGGCTTTCAATCCGAGACCACGGACAATCTGCTGAGCTGGGCCAGCCGCTTTGGCTCGTTCGGACCCGCCCTCGATCTGCCCGTGCTCGATCGCGGGCGCTGGAAGACGGTGCGCCTGTACAACGTACGGGCCCGGGAATCCGCCCTCGCCTATCAGCGCACGGTGTTGAACGCCTTGCACGAAGTCGAGAACTCGGCGGCCGCGTATCACGCGGACCTGGAGCGGCGCACCTGGCTCGATGCGACGGTCGCAGAGAATCGTGACGCATTGATGCTGTCGCGTCAGCGCTATGAGAACGGGGTCATCACCTTCATCGACGTACTGGATGTCGAGCGCACGCTGCAGCAGAACGAGCTCTCGCTCGCCGACAGCACCACCGCGGCCAGCGCGGATCTCGTGGGGCTGTACCGCGCGCTCGGCGGGGGCTGGGAGCCGCCTCCCTAGCCTGACCCTGCGCGAACTTGCTGCGCCCAATCGGAGGCCGTCGTATCGACCCGAATGACGCAGGCTTCTTCCTCGGGTGTCAGCGTCTCCATCCGATCGAGCTGCGTCTCGAGCACGGCGACATCGGCATCCGAGGGATCGAGGGCCGAGCGAGCACCGATGCGGCGGATCAGTTCAGCCTTGGTTGCCATGCACGCAATGATCGAGAAACCGACCTGCCGACGAGCCGCCAGCGCGCGAAATGCCTGCCGATCGGCCAGATTCAGGAAACTCGCATCGACGATGGTGCAGAGGCCGGCGGCCAGCGAGGTTTCCGCGCAGTCCGCCAAATGCCGATACACCCGTTCACGCGCCTCGGCAGCATAGAGGTCCGCGGTCCCCGAGCCCAGGCGCTTGCGCTCCAGATCCGAGCGCATTCGAATGGCGCCGAGCATCGACACGAGACGCGCGCTCAACCAGGATTTCCCGGACCCGGACGCGCCATGCATGATGTAGAGGGTCGGCCTCGGCGGAGAGGTAAATTCCATCGCCGTGCGCGTCCGGGCGAGGAACCGGTCGGTGAGAGCGCGCGCATCCGCCGGCCGTTGCTCGGCGCTGAGCGCGTCGACCATGGCGCGGACCAAGGCCCGATACACCGCATGGAAGGTGAGCGTCTGCACCCCGGCATAATCACCGCTGGCTTCCAAGTAGCTGCTCAGCAGTTGCGATGCCAGATCCTTGCGCTGGTAACTGCTGAGATCCATATAAAGAAATGCGATATCGCTCATCACGTCGATGAAGCGCAGGTTGGGATCGAATTCCAGACAATCGAAGGGTGTGAGACGGCCCTCCCAGCGCACGATGTTCGAGGCATGCAGATCGCCGTGACACTCGCGCACGAAGCCGCGCGCCTGCCGCTCGGCGAACACCGGCAACAGATCGTGCAGTTCGTCGTGCGTCCAGTCGCTCAGATGCCCGAGCTCCGGCACTTTCGTGCTCGCGGGGAGGTGCGCGATGAGCGTTGCCAGATTGCCGAGCACCGATTGGCGCAGATGCCGCTGGTAGTCGAACTCGCCGGCCGCGGCGGCTAGCGCCGCACTCTCGTGGAATTGCGCCAAGCGCTCAGCCAGCGCCGCGATCTCGGCGTTGCTCACGTCCTCCCGTCCGAGCAATGAAGGCAACTCCTCGGACGCGTCGAACTGGCGCATTTTCACGGCATAGTCGACGATGGGTCCGGAGCCCCCGACGCGCAAACCCTGCGCGTCACGGGTCACCGTCACTACATCCAGGTACAGGTCCGGAGCCAGGCGCCTGTTGAGCCTGACCTCCTCCTGACAAAGCATGTGGCGATGCGACAAGCTCGTCATGTCCAGAAATTCGAGTTTGACGGGCTTTTTCAACTTGTAGCTGAAATCGCCCGTGAGGATCACCCAGGAGACATGCGTCTCATGCAACCGGATCTCGCCCACCGGGTGTGGGTACGCGGACGGCCGAAGGAGTTGTTGAATATCGATAGTCGGCGCCGCCGATTACCGGCTTCCATGTCCTGGAAAGTATTCGCGCACTTTGACGGTGATCTGCGGATCGGTCATTTTGTCCGCCGTTTCCACCCCGGCAACTCGCCCGCCGAGCTTATGCTTGTCGAGACGCTTCTTGAGTTCCCCCTTGGCCTCCCCCGGACCGAATATCACCAAGGCATCCACGTCGCCGAGCGCAGCGATCACCGCATCGTAGTAGCCGTCGAGCTTTCCCGTAAAAGACCTTTGACGCCGGTCGTCCGCGGGCACTTGACGCGCCTCGTAGGGACCTTTCAGGGGGGAGTCGCCCTCCCGCTCCGGGTGTTTTTCTACGTGTGACTCGAGATGGGTCGTTCGCACCTCCTCGGTGGGCCCGAGCAACACGATCACCGCATTTCGATGATCGATCCAAACGCCGCCTTTACCGCTCATCGCACTCTCCTTATTGGCGCCAGTATCTTCGGTTTGCCGGCAACAAGGATAAGGGATTTCGCGTAGGACGCATCCGCCCTTTCGGGGACTGCCGCAGCGCAACCGGTAGAATTCCTGATATCGCCCAGATCACGAAAAACGACAATTGCCAAGAAACCCGCACCCAGAGGCTCGCCGGCGGCAATGCAGCCCACCTTGACCCTGACATTTAGACACGTCGCGCGCTCCGCCGCCATGGAGGCCCATGCCCGGGATGTGGCGTCGAGACTGCAGCGCATCGAGGAGCTCATCAGCCGATGCCACATGACGATGGAGAGCCTCGCGGGCGGTGCGTATGCGGAGCCCACCTACCTGGTGAAAATCGAATTGACCGTGCCGGGCGCACAGATTCACGCCGACAGCTTGCGCGCCGACAGCAGTGGCCATGCCAGCCTCTACCAGGCCATGCGAGAGGCTTACGACAATGCCAGGCGCCAGCTGCATCATTTGCGCAGCGACCGGGCGAGGCCGTCTTGACCCGAAGGAGCTTCAGATGAGAGCCGATACCGAAATCCGTTCCGACATGGAGTCGCAATTGCTACGCGACGCGAGCATCGCCGACAGCGTGATTGGTGTGATAGTCCGCAGCGGCATCGTGACGCTGACCGGCGAGGCGGGACATTACGGCGCCAAATGGGCCGCCGAAGAAGTGGCCAAGCGCGTCGCCGGCGTCCGGGCGATCGCAAACGAAATCCACGTCAAGCTTCACGAGCACGGAGCGCCGAGCGATACCGACATCGCGGAGGCCGTCGCCAACGCGCTCAGCAACACTCCGGCTTCGGACGGCATTCAATGCGTCGTGCAGAACGGGATCGTCACCTTGAGCGGCCACGCGCCTGGCGGCGGCGATCAGAGAAGCGCCGTCGAGAATGCCGTGCGCCGCCTGACGGGAGTCAAAGGCGTCCTGAACTCCATCATGACGATGACCGCGTCTTAGATTTGGCGCTCACAGCGTGAGCGAGTAGATGAGCTGATTGGAATCGCTCGGATCGCGCAGCGACTTCATGCCCAGTCCCCTTGCGAGCGCTGCCATTGCCGTGTTGCTCGCCAGATCGATCGAATATAACTGCCTGACTCCCTTCGCTTTTGCGGCCTCGATGAGGTGCCTCATCAACACCAAGCCGAGTCCCTTGTGCTGCCACTCGTCCGCCACGGTGATGGCGATTTCGCGCACATCCGCCTCGGAATCCTGTGCATAGCGGCTGACTCCGATCTCCAACTCCCGATCTGCGCGGCGCACCGTGGCAACGAAGGCCATGGTGTGGTTGCCGTCGACATCGCACAGACGTTTCAGCTCGTCGGGGGGTAATTCGCTCACCCCGCCGAGGAATCGGAAGTGCTTGCTATCCGGGGATAGACGCCGGATGAAGTCCCTCTCCATGTCCACATCGCTCTTGCGTATGGGCCGGACGGTCACCGTCTCCCCCGCTATCATCGGATAAAGCTCCTCGCTCATGATCACAAGACTCCCGGTTGAAGTTCAGCCGACAATAGATCGGCCGGCCTGTCGCGCGCCATCGTGGAATGCCGAAATCGACGCGCGCGTGCTGCATGACGTAGGATTCGTTCAGCGGGTCAAGCAAGGAGTGTCGGGATGGCCGGATATAAGTTGAATCGGATTCTCGTCGCGGTCGCCGATCCTTTGTCAGGTTTGAACAAGGCGGTCCGGCGTGCGCGAGCCCTTGCGCACCAGACGGGTGCCATCGTTGATTTATTCAACGCAATAGCGTCCTCCGTCTCCACCGGCATACTGCACGCCGAGTCAGAGCACTTCACGCGTTTGGAGGCGGAGCAGCATCGCCGGCTCCTCGAGCGGACGGCGAACCGGTTGCGTCGCGAAGAGATCATCGTCAACACCAAAGTCGAGACCGGATACCCGGTTCACGAGGCGATCCTGCGTGAGGTGCAACTCACCAAAGCGGATCTTTTGATCATCGAAGCGCGCAAGCACAGTGCCATCGCGCGCTTGCTGCTCACACAGACCGACTTCGAACTGATCCGGCACTGTCCGATTCCGCTGCTGATAGTCAAAGGGAACACCGCGTGGCGCAAGCCACACATCCTGGCGGCGCTGGACCCATTTCACGTCCACGATAAGCCGAGCGGATTGGATGACCAGATCGTGGATGCGGCGCGCACCTTTGCCACTCAGGTGGGTGGTTCCGTGCACGCCGCGCACATCTATCGTCCGCTCCTCGGCTTTGTTCCCGATCTTGCGGGCGCCACCGTGCTCACGACGATGCCGGAAAGCGACAAGAAATATAAGGCCACGGTTCGCCGACGGTTCTACGAGGCCATCGATCGATACGGTATCGCAAGAAGCAAGACGCATCTGGTGTGCGGCGATCCGGCGCCCGCGCTTGCGGCCGTCGCGCGCTCGATGCGGGCCGGCCTGATCGTCATCGGAGCAACGTCTCGCTCGGGCCTGAAGAGAGTCTTCATCGGCAACACCGCCGAGCGGGTGCTCGATGGCCTGAAGTGCGACGTCTTGGTCGTAAAGCCGCGCAGGTGAGCGCGAGGCAACCGATTGTTCGCTACGCCGCGGAGGCCTTGAGCGGCGGGCGTTTGGCCGCATCACCGCGCGGTTGCGGCACTCCCCGAACCAGCAGGACCGGCACCGAAGCGGAGCGCACCACCTCTTCGGCATCGCTCCCCATCGCGACCCGCGCGAGTCCGCGCCGCCCGTGGGTTCCCATGACGATCAGCTCCGCGCCCCATTCATTGGCCTGCGCGACGATCAGATCCGCCGCCCTGCCGCCCATCGATTCGAGCATGATGCATTCGGGGGTGATTCCCTCCGCCTGAACGGCGGCTTTCGCGCGCTCCAAGACGCTGCTTCCGCCCTTGCGCAGAAGCTCGATGACGTCCGTCGCATACACCCCCGAGCCGTAGGCGTAGTCCAGCACGAACTCGTTGACGAAATGCACCAGGCGAATCTGCCCGCCAACGCATTTCGCAATCTTGACCGCCTCCTTGAGGCCGAGGGCCGAGGTCTCGCTTCCGTCAACAGGAACCAGTATCTTGCCGTACATAGGGTCTTCCTCTCCGTACCGAAATCTTTCCGACGATTCGCCTCGATGGCGAATCGCATTTTTGCCAGGCTCATTTTTAACAGCCAAACCGCCGGCTGGCATGTGGGGATTTCCACGAAGCACTGCGGCTACTACTCATTGTGACGCCACCAGTCAAGCCTCAGGTTTAGACACTGCTGTTTGCCTGGACCCCTCTCCGATGCGTGGGATTCTCCACATTGCCTACAAGCTTTTGGTCAATGACCGCGCCAAATACGCGGCACTGCTCGTGGGGATCACGTTTGCCGTATTCCTGATGATCGAAATGACCTCCTTGTTTGCCGGCATCTTGATGCGCTCGTCCGCCACGGTCATCAATATCGGTGCCTCGATCTGGGTGATGGATCCGGCGATTCAGACGGTCGCCAACACCATCCCGCTTCCGGACTACGTGCTCGACGAAGTTCGCAGCGTACCGGGCGTGAAATACGCGGTTCCTCTGTATTCCGGCGCGGCGCTCCTGAAGCTGCAGGATGGCACCTATCAAGCCGCGAACGTGATCGGTCTCGACGATACCAGTCTTTTCGGACGGCCGACGCTGCTCAGCGGCAAGATCACGGACATCTTCGCAGAGAACGCATTCATCGCCGTCAAGGATTCCGAATTCTACAAACTGGGCAACCCGAAAATCGGCGAGCAGTTCCAACTCAACGACCATCGGGGAGTGATCGTCGGCATCGCCCACGTCGCCTCCAGCGGACTGTTCGGGGTACCCACGCTGTACACGACGTACAACCGCGCGCTTCAATACATTCCCAACACCCGCTTCACGATCTCCTACCTGCTGGTGGAGCCCAAATCTCCCGCAGATGTGGCATCGATAAAAGCCCAAGTCGCCAAAGCGGGATACCTGGCGCTCACCAAGGATGAGTTCACCAGCAAGATCGCTAAATTTTACATGTATCAGACCGGCATCGGCACCAACATGATGATCATGACGGTGATCAGCTTCATCATCGGACTATCCATCTCGGGACAGACCTTCTACACATTCGTGATCGAGAATCTGGAGAAGTTCGGCGCCCTCAAGGCGATCGGCGCCAAGGGACGTGAGCTCATCTGCATGATTCTGTTCCAGGCATCCTTCGTGGCGCTGACGGGCTACGGCTTGGGCGTGGGCCTCTGCACCCTCATCATCTGGCTCGCCCGTCTGTACCTGCCCGACTATGCGGCAATCATCACGGGCTGGAACCTGAGCGTCGCCTTTCTCATGGTGGTCGTCATTGCCGCAAGCTCGAGCTACTTCGGCGTGCGCAAGGTGCTGAAGATCGAACCGTTCGATATTTTCCGGGGATGAACGTGGCGGCGACAGCCATTCAGGCCGTGGGGCTCAACAAGTGGTTCGGCGAGGGAGAGGCCCGGACGCACGCCGTACGGGACGTGAACTTCGAGGCGTACTTCGGCGAGGTCCTCTATGTGGTGGGTCCCTCCGGCAGCGGCAAGACCACCATGCTCAGCATGATCTCGGGAATTCTGCGACCCAACAGCGGTACCGTCAAAATCGAGGACACTGATGTCTGGAGCCTCAGCAATGACGAGCTCGCCGAATTCCGGCTGCACAAGATCGGCTTCGTGTTCCAGGATTTTCACCTTTTCCCGCGCCTGACCACCGCCGAGAACGTGGCCATCCCGCTCATCCTGCAAAAGAAGGACTGGGACGAGGCGCTCAAAGAGGCCGCGGTGGATCTGGAAATCGTCGGCCTGAAGGACAAGACGCAATTGCCGCCGGTGAAGTTGAGCGGCGGCGAACAGCAGCGCGTGGCGATCGCCCGGGCCATCGTCAGCCGGCCCGACATTCTGATTCTGGACGAGCCTACCGCTTCGCTCGACGGCGATACCGGCCGGAACATCGTCAGGTTCGTACGCGAGCATATCCTCTCGGACAAACGCTGCATCGTCATCGTGACTCACGACAGCCGCATCTACGAATTCGCGGACCGTATCGTGAAAATGGAGGATGGCAAGATGGTGGGAATCGAGAAAGGGACCCTGGATGCGCAGTAAGCTCATTTTCATGGCATCGGGCATCGGGCTCGTGCTCGCGCTGATCAGCGCAATCATCTCCGGTCAGCAACCTCAACCGCTGCCACCGGCGTTCAATCCCGCCGCCAATCCTTATGCCAAGGGAATCTACGCAGAAGGCATCATCGAGAGCAATCAAACGCACGGCGAGAACATCAATATTTATCCCGAGATATCGGGCCCCGTCACCGAAGTGCTGGTGGCCGAGGGCGCCACGGTGAAGAAAGGCGATGCGCTGCTCAGGATCGACGAATCCGTGCAGCGCGCGACCGTCGAGCAACTGCAATCGCAGGCCGACGCGGCTCGCACGATGCTGGCTGAGCTCAAAGCGGAGCCCCGCCGGGAGAATCTCGATGTGGCCACCGCACAGGTCGACAATGCGCGGGCGACCCTCAAGAACGCCGATGACCAGCTCGAGAAGCAGGAACGCTCCTACGCCTTGGAACCGAAGTCGGTCAGCCGCGATGCCCTGGACAACGCCAGGAATGCGCAAAAAATCGCCGCCACCAATCTCGAGGTCATCGCCAAGCAGTACGCTCTGACCAAGGCCGGCGCCTGGATATACGACATCCAGAACCAGGAAAAGCAATATGTCGCGCTCTCGAAGGCCTATGCATCCGCCGCTGCGCTGCTTGCGAAATACACCATCAGGGCGCCGGCGGACGGCATGGTGCGCTCCATTCAAGCCGCGGTCGGCAGCTATGTCTCGCCGACGGGCGCCTACGACAGCTATACGCAGGGCATGGATCCACTCATCGTGATGAGCGCACCGGATGAGAACCTGCAGGTGCGGGCCTACATCGACGAGATCTTGATCGACCGGCTGGCCGATCCGAGCAAGCTCGCGGGTGAGATGTTCATCCGGGGTACCGACAAGCACGTGGCCCTGACGTTCGTGCGCGTGCAGCCCTTTGTGTCGCCCAAGATCGAGCTTTCGGACGAGCGGCAGGAGCTGGTGGACGTCCGCGTGCTCCCCGTCATTTTTCGTTTCGCCAGTCCCAAGAGTCTGCACGTGTATCCCGGGCAGCTGGTCGATGTCTATGTCAGCGCACAGTGATCGCCGCGGCGCTGCAAGGTGCGACCGGCGCCCGATGCTCGGGCGCGGGATGTGTTGGGCGGCATCTGCTGTTCTCACCGCAATGACCGGGTGCGCGGTGGGTCCCAATTTCCATCGTCCACCGCCGCCACCGACGACCCACTATTCGAACGGGAGCGATCCAAAGGCGACGGTCTCGGCCCACGGCGCGGCGCAACGATTCGATACCGCCGCCGCGGTGTCCGCCGACTGGTGGCAACTGTTCCGCTCACCACAATTGGACGCGATCATCAAGGAGGGCGTCTCGAACAATCCCGGTCTCGCGGCGGCCCAAGCGAGCCTTCGGGCGGCCCAGAACGACCTGCGCAGCGGATATGGAATATTCTTTCCGTCCGCCGATGCGCAGGCTGCTGCGACCCGAGAGAGATACAGCCCCGCGTTGCTCGGCCAAAACGCTGCCTCCCATGTATTCGACATCTTCACGGTATCGACCTCGGTCAATTACGCGCTCGACATCTTCGGCGGTCAGCGGCGGCTGGTCGAGGGATTGCGCGCGCAGGCCGATGTCGCTCTTGCCGACGAGCGTGCCACTTACATCGCGCTGGCGGCCGACATCGTCAATACTTGCATTGCGCAAGCCGCCTATCGCGCCGAGATCGAAGCGACCGGCCAGCTCATCGAGCTCCAAAAGGAGCAGGTCGGCATCGCCCGGGTACAGGCCGACACAGGCACGGTGCCTTTCTCGAACGTTCTCAGTCTCGAGAGCCAGCTCGCGAGCTATGAAGCGACGATCCCGCAGCTGGAACAGAAACTCACCCAGGGCGACGACCTGCTCGCCGCCCTGGTGGGTCATACGCCGGCGGAATGGCAGGCGCCGCCGCTGCGGCTGGACGACTTGACGCTGCCCGGCACATTGCCGGTCAGTCTGCCCTCCAATCTGGTGCACCAGCGTCCCGATATCCTCGCCGCCGAGGCAACCGCGCACGCGGCGAGCGCCGGCATCGGCGTGGCAACCGCCGCCATGCTGCCCAGCATCACTTTGAGCGGCGCGCTCGAGTCGGCATCGAACTCCACCGCAAACCTGTTCACCGAAAATGCGAAAGCTTGGAGCATTGGCGCGAACGCAGCGGCACCGTTGTTCGAGGGCGGCACGCTGTGGTTCAAGCGCAAAGCGGCCATCGACCAGTATGAACAGGCGATGGCACTGTATCGGCAGACGGTGCTCGGCGCGTTCGAACAAGTTGCCGATACCCTGCGCGCCCTCGATCACGATGCGGCGGTGCTTTTGGCGCAAGACAAAGCCCTGTCGAGCGCCGAACAGGCATTGCACCTGATCAACGCCAACTACCAAGCCGGCATCGCGACCTACCTCGACGTGCTGAACGCGGATGCTCAATGCCGGCAGGCAAAGATCGCAGAGTTGCAGGCGATTGCCGTTCGATACCAGGATACGGTTGCGTTGTTTGCCGCCCTGGGCGGCGGATGGTGGAACACGTCGTCCCAATAAAACGGCCGCAGCACGACGACGCTGCCGGCTGCAGATGCATCAAGCTCCACTGAGTTCGGCTATGGCCGCGAGCAAAGATTTGGTGTCGACCGGCTTGCTCAGGAAACGGCATTGCGGAATCGACGTCTTGACAGCGCGCATCATCGATTGCAAATCGCCGCTGAGCAGGATGGCCGGCACGTCGCGGCCCTGTTGAATGCGCACCTGGGTGAGCATGTCCAGGCCGGTCAAAATCCCGTCCAGGTGGAAGTCGGTGATCAGGATATCGCCGGGGCCGATATCCGCCAGCAGGGTGTCGGCTTCCGCGATCGTCGCGGCTGAGCGCGTATCAAATCCCTCGAGGCTCAGGAATAACTCGGTCGCCATGCGCACCGAGTCGTTGTCCTCGATCAAGATCAGCCGGCGGCCGGATGTCGGGCTCGTCATTGGCGGCTCAGGATCGTTGCGCACCGGCACGTCCGTCGTCGGGACCAAGCGGTGACCCGGGACACGCACGCTCACGCACGTCCCTTTGCCCAGCGTCGAGGCCACCGAGACCGAATAGCCCAAAAGCCGGGACACCTCGCGAACGATGGCCAGTCCGAGACCTACGCCCAGACGCTGGGTGCCTTGAGGGCCAATCTGGTAATACTCGTCGAATATCCGTTCCAGCTTTCCCTCTGGTATGCCGACGCCCGAATCCTCGACTTTGAGCACCACCGCGTCCTGCTCGGTTGCCACCGAGATCTGGACGAAGCCCCGCTCGGTGTACTTCACCGCGTTGCCGATCAGGTTTTGCAGCAATTGGGTAAACAGCACCCGATCCGTGGAGATCACGGCTTTCGCATCGGCGAATTCCAGCTTGAGATTCTTGGCCGCCGCGGCCGGCTCGAACTCCCGTGAGAGGTCCGCAAAGGCGCCGGCGAGGCTGACCTGCGTCAGTTGGGGCTCGATGGCTCCGGATTCGAGGCGGCTGATATCCAACAACGCGTTGAGCAGCCGCGTCGCGGTGTCGATGGCGACCTCCTGGTGGCGCACCAGCACGCGCAGGTCCGGCAATGACGCCGTGAGTTTCTGCATCGACGCGTTGATCAAGTGGATGGCCTGCAAGGGTTGGCGCAAATCGTGGCTCGCCATGGCCAAAAACCGGCTCTTGGCACGATTGGCGTTGTCCGCTTCCTCGCGGGCCAGCACCAGGGCGTCGTTGATGGAGCGGCGCTCGGTCATGTCGCGGATCGCAGCCGCCACGAAATTCTCTCCGCCGTCGCTGAATGGAGAAAGCCTGATTCCCGCCGGGAATTCAACGCCGTCGGCACGCCGCGCAAACAAATCGCTGATCCGGGCCGCCATCTCGCGGCTGGTGGGATCGCGCAGATAGCCGCTCACGTGCGCGCCGTGGCGCAGATGGAATCGTTCCGGAATCAACAGCTTGATCGGCTGTCCGACGAGCTGGCCGGGTGTATAGCCGAACAGCGTGCTGCAAGTCTCATTGGCAAATTGAATGATGCCTCTCGCGTCCACGACGAGCATGGCGTCGGGGGAGAATTGCAGCAACCGCTGTGCAATGGATCTGTTCTCAGCCATTGCGCCAGATCCTTGATTGGAAAATCATGGAATTAGGTGGTCGACCATACCACCATTCTAGCGCGCCGCGGCAATGGGCGCGGCTCTACCTGGCGCGGCCGTTCCTCGAATTGACCCCGCCATTGGTCGGATCTATTGCGGAAAGCACCACATCGGCACCGGAGCACAAACCCGCCGCATTGCCCTCGTCGGAGTCGAGGTGCAATTCCAGGCGGAACGAGGGCGCTACCCGTACGATGACGTCGCCGAATATCAAGCGCCGCTTTCCGGCCATCACCACGACAGCGACCTCGTCGTGATTCTTGAGTCCGAGCACCTCGGCGTCCGCGGGGCTCATGTGGATATGGCGCAAGGCGCATATCACTCCCCGCTGCAAGGTGACGCTGCCCACGGGGCCCTCGATCACGATGCCCGGGGTATCGCCCAGATCGCCCGATTCGCGCAACGGCGCCTCGACCCCCAGGGCGATTTCGTCGGTATGCGCCAGCTCCACCTGATCCTCTGCACGCGGCGGGCCGATGACCCGGACATGCGTCAAGCGGCCCTTCGGACCGACCAATGTCACCACTTCTTCCGCCGCGTATTGCCCGGGCTGCGACAATGGCGAATGCACCTGCAAGAGATGCCCCGCCCCGAACAAGGTCTCTACGCTCGTCTGGGTCAAATGCACATGCCGCACAGAAATTGCCATGGGAATGAGAGCCGGCTCCGGCGCCAAGGATGTGCCTTGCTTCAAAATCTGATGTTTAGGCATGGCCGCAGATTAGGCCTCGGCATCGCCGACGCAAATGGGGGACGATACGTAACGACAGCGGGATTCCCGCTACCAACCATCGATTTCGGGGACTGCGCATGTGCTTGCGGAAACTCACAGCTGTCGGCAGACCCCCTATCCGGCAAACTTGGCCGCGACTCGTGACGTTCAGTCGCAGCGGGAAACCATTGTGAGCACAGATGCCGTCCCAGCGAGCATCGACTCGGGAGCCGCCACGTTGCGGCGCCTGGCTTTGGATCTGCGCTGGTCTTGGAATCACGCGACCGATGCGCTCTGGAGCGCGCTCGCGCCCGAACTATGGGAGCTGACCCACAATCCGTGGGTCGTTCTACGAACGGTATCGCACCAGCGTCTGGGTCAGATGCTCGGCGACCCACAATTTCGCGACAACCTGGCGCGGCTGGCGCGCGGCACCGAGGCGCAAGCGCAGGCATCGACCTGGTTTGAGCAAACGCACGCGCAAGCCGAGCTCACCGGCATCGCCTACTTCAGCATGGAATTCATGTTGAGCGAAGCTCTGCCGATCTATGCCGGCGGCCTCGGCAATGTGGCGGGCGATCAGCTCAAGGCGTCGAGCGATCTCGGTATTCCCGTGGTCGGCATCGGCCTGCTTTACAGCCAAGGATATTTCCGCCAGGTCATCGGTCGCGACGGTGCCCAAGAAGCCCTGTTTCCCTACAACGATCCCGGCCAGATCCCGATCACCCCATTGCGCACTTGCGACGGCGAATGGCTGCGGTTGGAAATACCCATGCCCGGATGCCGTCTTTGGCTGCGAGCCTGGCAGGTCAAGGTGGGACGGCTGCAACTTTATCTGCTCGACAGCAACGATGTTGCCAATTACCCCGCTCACCGCGGCATCACGAGTGAACTCTACGGCGGCGCTGCCGAGCTTCGCCTGCAGCAGGAAATCGTGCTCGGTTTGGGCGGCTGGCGACTGCTCGATGTGCTGAATCAACGGCCCGAAGTGTGCCATTTGAACGAGGGACACGCGGCCTTCGCCATCCTGGACAGAGCCCGAACCTTCATGCAAGCGACGGGCGTCCCCTTCGACGCGGCGCTGACGGCGACGCGGGCAGGGAACATTTTCACCACCCACACGGCGGTGCCCGCCGGCTTCGATCGGTTCGATCGGGCTCTGATGGAGCGCTATCTGGCGCACTACGCCGCCGATGCACTGCACATTCCGCTGCGCGAGCTGCTCGCGCTCGGCCGCGCGGATCCGTGGGATGACTCCGAACCGTTCAACATGGCCTATCTGGCGATGCGCGGTTCGGCCATGGTGAACGGGGTGAGCCGGTTGCACGGCGAGGTGAGCCGCCGCATATTTCTGCCGCTTTTCCCCCGGCGGCCGGCGATTGAAGTACCCATTGGGCACGTCACCAACGGCGTCCATACGCCGAGCTGGGACAGCCCGGCCGCCGATGCGCTCTGGACCACCTATTGCGGCAAGGATCGTTGGTTGGGAAGCCTCGCCTCCCTCGGCGCCTCCGTTCGCGATGCACCCGACGCCGCCATCTGGCAATGCCGAACGGCCGCGCGAAATTCGCTGATCGAGTACGCGCGACGCCGACTCTCGATGCAGCTCGCCGCCTCGGGAGGCACGGCGGTGGAGATCGAGGGCGCCAAGCGCCTGTTCAATCCTGAAATACTGACGGTGGGCTTCGCCCGACGGTTCGCAACCTACAAGCGGCCGAATCTGTTATTGAACGATCCAGAGCGCCTGGCCCGCCTACTCACGCACGCGCAGCGGCCGGTGCAATTGATTCTCGCCGGAAAGGCGCATCCAGCCGACGCACCCGGTCTGGCATTGATCCGCGAGTGGGTACAGTTCGTGCGCCGTCATGACATCCGCCCGAACGCGATTTTTCTGAGCGACTACGACATGTTGATGACGGAGCGCCTGGTCGAAGGCGTCGATGTCTGGATCAACACCCCGCGCCGGCCCTGGGAAGCCTGCGGCACCAGCGGGATGAAGGTGCTGGTGAACGGCGGACTCAATCTCTCCGAACTCGACGGCTGGTGGGCGGAAGCCTACGCACCGAGCGTCGGGTGGGCGCTGGGTGACGGCGGGGAGCACGAGGATGATCCCGCGCGGGACGCGGTGGAAGCTTCGCAACTCTATGATCTGCTGGAACAAGAAGTGGTTCCGGAGTTCTACGCGCGGGACGAGAACGATATTCCACGGCGCTGGGTCGCGCGGGTGCGTGAGAGCATGGCGACCCTGACTCCTCTGTACTCGGCGAATCGCAGCGTGCGTGAGTACCTCGAACGCTGCTATCTGCCGGCCGCGGCGTCCTACCGCCGGCGGGCGCAAAATGGCGGCAAGCTGGCCGTAGAGATCAGCGCGTGGCTTTCCGCGCTGAAACGCGACTGGGCCACGTTGCGTTTTGGAGATGTCGAGGTCGATACCCGGGCTGACCGGCATTACTTTACGGCGCAAGTCGGACTTGGGAAGCTGGACCCGCAATCGATCCGTGTCGAGCTGTACGCGCAACCCGTGGACGGGGCGCCGCCCGATCGTCAGCCAATGACTGGACTCGGCCGTTCCGACGAACGTGGAATGCAACATTATGCGGCGAGCGTTACCGCCGCCCGGCCGCCCGGCGATTACACGCCCCGGATCGTCCCCGCTCATCCGGACTTGGCCGTGCCCCTGGAAGTTCCCTATGTTCTTTGGCAACGATAACATTGCCCGGCGGCCCTGCGGTGCGGCAACGCGCTTCTACGCACTTACCAGGAGCGACTACGGGAAGCTCCGGTGATCACGAACGCTGCTCTCGTGACATCTTGATACCAGCCAACAGAGGTGACCATTGAACAAGCGTGCGCTCGAAACAGCCGGGTCCGAGGGAATATTGAACCAGGTGATCGATATCGCCCGGAGTGCTGCGCTCGGCGAGATGGCCAGCGGAATCGCGCACGAGCTGAACCAGCCCTTGGGAGCCATCGCAACGTTCTCGCAGGCCGGAATACGCATGCTCGACCGCCCGGAGCCGATGATTGCCCGCGCCCTGGACGTCTTCAGACAAATCAATAACGAGGCTCTCAACGCGGGAGAAGGCATCCGTCGAATCCGCCGTCTATTCGATCAGGAGGACATCGTCCGGAGCCATTGCCGGATGGACGAGCTGGTCCACGAACTGCAACCGGTGCTGGAATTGCTGTCCAAACGATGCAAAGGGCAACTGACCTTCACGTGCGCGCAAGACTCGCCCTATCTGAGCGTCGATCGGGCCAAGATCCAGCACGTGCTGTTTTCGCTGGTGCAAAATGGATTCGAGGCTGCTTCGGGGGGGTCCGCGCCTCCAGAGGTGCGCATCCTCGTGAGCAGCGATCGCTACGCAGTGGAAACCAGCATCGTCGATTCCGGGCCGGGAGTGCCCGCCGAGTCGCAGCCGCGTTTGTTCAGGCCGTTCTACACCACCAAATCGGGCGGCACCGGACTCGGGCTGGCGTCCAGCCACTCGATACTCGAAGCGCACCAGGGTTCGATCGGATTCGAGAATCTGGTCGGCGGCGGCTGCCGATTCTGGTTTCGATTGCCGGCGGCCGGGGAATGATCGGCAGCCAAGTCAACACGAGGAGCTCGCAATCACTGCCGCGGAATGGTCTCGAGATACAGAGACAAAGTTGTGCACCGTTTCCGTTCGCCGCGATATTGATACTATTGGCGCTCTCGCCCGGCGCGCGTGCGGCATCCGAGCAGGACGTCGCGGCTGCGATCCAGGCCGCCCTCGCCCCGCACACCCCGGCCCCTCTGCGGCATGTCGACAGCGAGTCTGCGGAGCTCCAGGTATACACCGGGCGCCAATATGCGGGCCTGTGGACCCACGGATCGAAAATAACTCCACAGGGACAACAGGTGCTCGTTCTCTTGAGCCACTCGCAGGATGTAGGACTCAAGCCGGACGACTATGGCATCGAGCCGCTGATGGCGGCCGGCATGCGCCTCGGGGCGAACGGCACGGCATCCGCGGCGCAGGCCGCTGCATTCGATATGCAACTCACGCAGAGCGCGTTGCACTATCTACACGATGCGCACTTTGGGCGCATCGATCCGCGCCGAGTCGGTTTCGAACTGGCGGTGCCGAGAAAGCCATTCGACTCGACCAGGGTGCTTCTCGATATGGCAGGCGCGGATTCGGGCGCCGTGCAAACGGGCGCCGTGCAAACGGGCGCCGTGCAATCGGGCGCCGTGCAATCGGGCGCCTTGAATACGGTCGCTCGTGTCGCAGCCTCGGCCGAGCCGCAGTTCTATCACTACACACTGCTCAAAAACTCGTTATCGGAATACCGTGCTCTGGCGCGCGACCCCCCTCCTCTGCTGACTGCGCCGGCGCATCCGATCAAGATCGGCAGCCCCTACGCACAGGCACCGGCGCTACGCCAGATGCTCGTCCGGCTTGGCGATTTGTCGCCCGACACGACTTCGCCGGCCGATCCGCTCACGTTCGACGCGACACTTTCCGGCGGGATCAAGCGATTTCAGGCACGCCACGGCTTGAGAATCGACGGCGTCCTCGATTCCGCCACCTCGCGGGCTCTCGCCGTGCCTCTTGCGGCGAGGGTACGGCAGATCGAGTTGACCCTGGAGCGCTGGCGCTGGGTGCCGGAATTTTCTGCTCCGCCGGTCATCGTCAATATTCCGCAGTTTCGGCTGTTCGCCTTCAATTCCCTGCAGGATCGCAAGTCGGATGTGCTGCAGATGGACGTGATCGTCGGCCGGGCATTTCGGCCGACCCACACCCCCGTCTTCGTGGCAGACATGACGTCGGTGATTTTTCGCCCCTATTGGCAGGTGCCGGAAAACATCGTAAAAAAAGAGCTGCTTCCCAAGTTGCAGCGGCAGCCCGAGTATCTGCAGGCCCAGCATCTGGAGATCGTATCGGCCAGCGATGAGGTATCCCACCCCCTGGAGCTCTCCAGCACCACACTCAACTCGCTCAGCGAGGGGCGTCTGAAGCTGAGGCAGCGCCCGGGCTCGGACAATGCTCTGGGACTGATAAAATTCTCCTTGCCGAATCCCTATGACGTCTACCTCCACTCCACCCCTACCCCGGCGCTGTTCAAGGAGCCGGTGCGGGCGTTCAGTCATGGCTGCATCCGGGTGAGCGACCCGGTGGCATTGGCAGTGCACGTTCTGCGTGACACCAGCGGGCAGTGGACCGCCCAGAAAGTCCAAGAGGCCATGGACGGCGAGGCCACACAGCACGTTCGATTGGCGCACCCTATCCCCGTGCTGATCCTCTATGGGACGGCGCTCGCCACGGAGGACGGAAAGACCCTCTTCTTCGATGACATCTACGGACACGACCGCCAATTGGCCGCTTTTCTGGGTCTGTAAGCATCGAACGGCGCGCAACAGACCTGCTCGCCGCTAGGTAAAAGCCCTGATGGCACGTCGCCTCGGTCCGCGCTGACGATAGATGCTTCGTACGACCACGAAGGGAAAAGTCACATGCCGCTTCGCATACGCCGCATTCTCATCGCCGTCGCAGATGGTGCCGCAACACGGGTGGTACGCCGTGCGGGCGATCTCGCAGTCAGGGCCCATGCCAAGGTGGAGCTGCTCAGTGTCATACGCCCCGACTCCACGGTGCTCGGGCTGCCCAACGCCACGTTGCTGCAAATCAATCGAGCGATCGCCGAGAGCCGCGCGCGCGAGCTCGAGAAGCTCGCGGGCCGCCTGCGGCGGCGGGGCATCGAGGTCTCGTGCACGGTCGTCACGAACGATTCGTTGAGCGAAAGCATCGTCAAGCGGCTGAAGGAAGCGCCCGCCGACCTCGTGGCGATCGAGGCACATAAACACAGTCTGCTGGCAAGATGGTTCCTGCTGCAAAGCGATTACGAGTTGATCCGCCACTGTCCGGTGCCGCTGCTCATTGTCAAAACAATGTCGACTGCGAATCGTCGGCCGGTCTTGGTGGCGCTCGATCCATGGCACCAGAACGACAAGCCGGCATCTCTGGATTCACGCATCGTCGATGCCGGCCGCACGGTCTCCAATTTATTGAACGCCTCATTGCATAGCGCTCATGCCTATTCGCCGCTGCTCGGATTGGTTTCCGATTCGGCCTTCGCGCCGGTGGCGATACCCATCTCGCCACCGCAGGAGGAGGCGCATGCCCGGACCATACGGCGTCGCTTCAAGGCGCTCAACGCACGCTATAGAATCGTGCCCCGTCAAGGGCACCTGCAGGTGGGCGATGCCAGATATGTACTTCCGGCTCTTGCGAGATCGCTCAAGGCGCAGATGGTGGTCATGGGTGCGATATCGCGCACCGCCCTGGACCGGTTGCTTCTCGGCAGCACCGCCGAGCAGGTCCTCGACGCGCTCCCCTGCGATGTCTTGGTGGTGAAACCCAAATCAACGGGTCCGGTCCGGAGACGCAAGTGATCAGGACCATTCTCGTCCCGGCGAGCGGGAGCTCCACGGACGATGCAGTGTTCGCGACCGCGCTCGCCGTGGCGCGGCCGCTGGCGGCGCACCTGGAGTTCTACCACGTCCACCTCACGGCCGCCGAGGCTGCGGTGTGCGCCCCGTATGCGGATTTGCGCGTGGGCGCCGCGTTGCCGGTCACACTAAATGTGCTGCGCGAGGAAGAGTCCGCCCTCTCAGACACCGCCTCGGCCCACGTGCAGTCTTTCTGCAGCAGATTTTCGGTGCCGATGCGCACGTGCCCCGAGCGATCCAATGCTGTATCCGCAACCTTCCTGGAGGAGCGGGATCATGCCCGCGACAGGCTGCTGATGCACTCGAGGCATAGCGACCTCGTGGTGCTCGGCCGGCCGTCGCACATCGATTACCTGCCGTCAAAGCTCATGGAGGATCTGTTGCTCAGTTGCGGGCGGCCGATCCTGATCGCTGCGGACTTCTCGCCGATGACGGTGACCGGCACCGTCGTCGTGGGTTGGAAGGAGACTGCCGAGGCGGCCCGAGCGCTCGGCGCGGCGTGGCCGTTGCTGGAAAAAGCGCACAAGGTGATATTGCTCCACATCGTGGAGGACGAGCCAAGCATCCCCGAGTCGCTCAAACATCTCGCCGAGCGGATCAAGTGGCACGGCATCACCGCGCAAATCGTGGTGATCTCGAGCGGCCACCACGCCTTGAGCTACCATCTCGCCCGGACGGCGGCCGATCTGAAAGCCGATTTGCTGGTCGTGGGGGGATTTGGCCACAGCCGTCTGCGGGAGCGCGTCTTCGGCGGCGTCACGCAATCGCTGCTCGAACACGCCAATGTTCCGGTATTGATGATGCATTGATGGATATGGCCGCAACATCGCCTCCCTATCCAATCGCCTGGGAGCGAGCCGCGCTGACTCGTGACAACGTGGCCTATCGGATACGTCCCATACGCCCCGACGATTCGGCCCGTGAACGGGCCTTTATCGTGGAACTGAGTCCCGAGTCACGGTACACGCGCCTGATGACCGCCATGCGCGAGCCCACGGCCGCTTTGGTGGAGCGGTTGGTACACGTCGACTACCAGCGCAACATGGCGTTCGTGGCGGTCCTCGGCGCGGGGACCGAAGAGCGCATCATCGGCGTCGCGCGCTACTGCGAGGACAGAGTCTCGGGCAGCGAATTTGCCGTTGTCGTGATGGACGATTGGCAGGCGCGTGGTGTTGCGGTCGCGCTGTCGGAGCTCTTGTTCGAATACGCGCGTGCCCATGGCGTCCGCGACCTGCACGCCACCATGCTGGCCACCAACACCCATATGATCGAGCTTGCGCACTGGCTCGGCATGACCACCCATCGTCAACCGGATGATCCCACGTTGGTCACTGCATCACGCCGCCTGTGAGCTAGTCGACCACCGAACCATCGCGACGCATGAGCTTATGAACCTCGCCGGGCCCGGACAGCCGCGATAAATAATCGGCGGTACCGAGCACGTCCCGCTCCTCCAGACTCCGCCAAAATCGGACCAGATCCTCATCCACGTTGTGGCGGCGCCCTCCGGCCAATTTCTTCAGCTGAGCAACCAGGTACGTGTACTGCTGGTTTCTCAGGGACGGCACGAAGCCCTCATCATCCCCATGGGCGTCGAGGTGATGACAGGAAGCGCATTGCTCGTGGAATATCCCCCGCCCGAGCCCGACCCGCTCACCGTTGCCGTTGCCTGCGGGAACCGTGATCGGCAGATTATTCAAGTAGGCTGCGATATCGACCCAGGTTTGCGGCTCCTTCAACGCCTTGTGCGCGAGGACACGCTGCATGATGTCGCTATCGCGCTCCTCCGAGGAAAAGTTCGCCAGCTGCCTCACGATGTATTTGAACCGCTGCCCCGCCAGGGAAGGAATGGCCTGCGCGGCATCCCCTTGCGCCGCTTCACCGTGACACCGTGCACAGGAGCGGCGAAATTCCACCGCACCGCGCGCTCTGTGCGCATCGAGATCCAGGGCGGATTGGGTCAGGCGATCGGCGGATTCTTCGGAGGCCGACGCATGCAGGCTCAGGAACAGGCACAATGCGGACAAAAAGCAGCCTTTGATCACCCGAAACCCCCGATGTTGAGCGGAACCGCGTCCCAGTATCCCCGAACCGATTGCGCCGGAGGATAGGGGATTACCCGTACCGGCGGCGCTCACGCTACACTGTTGCCGTCCAGCCTTCGGAGAACACGTATGGTCCAACCAGCTGAAAAGGCCGCCGCGCCCACCATTTACGTCGTCGACGACGATGACGGGATGCGTCGCGCATTGGATACCCTGTTGAGCACCGTGGGTTACAAGACCGCGGTGTTCGCGCGCGCAAGCGACTTCTTGGAACGTTACACGGCGGACTCGCAAGGCTGCCTGGTGCTGGACATCCGCATGCCGGAAATGAGCGGTCTCGAGGTTCAGAAGCAACTGAATCGCATGGGCTCCATGCTGCCGGTGATTTTCATCACGGGACATGGCGATGTACCGATGGCCGTACAAGCCATGAAGGAAGGCGCCTTCGAATTCATCCAGAAGCCATTTCGGGATCAGGAATTGCTGGACCACATCAATCACGCCCTCAAACAGGATGCCGAATATCGAAGCACCGCCGCGCGCCGCTCCGACGTACAGCACCGGCTCGACTCACTGACGCCCCGCGAGAAGCAAGTCATGGAGCTGATCGTCGAGGGCAATGCGAACAAGGTCATCGCGATCGATCTCGGGCTGAGCGAGCGTACGGTCGAGATTCATCGCGCGAAGGTGATGGAAAAGATGGGTGCGCGCTCCGTCGCGCACCTGGTCAAGCTGCACATGACCTTGGGTGACGAAAGCTGAAGACACCGTGCCAAGCGAGGCCTCGGCCGGCCGACCGTTGGCGGCGCGCCGCTCGTTTGGGAGTGCTGTCCTTGGTGGTGCTGCATTGCCAGTTTGGATTTGCGGCTGATGCGTCCCCTGCACTTCTGGATCGCGCGCTCGCGGCCACGCCGGATGTGGCGCATGGGCAGGCGGTCTATGAGCGCTACTGCATTCGCTGTCACGAAGCCCGCGGCAGCGGAGGGGGCGAACGCGAGGTCCCCCAACTGGCCGGGCAGCAGCGCCAATACCTCTTGGCCGAGCTCACGCAGATCATCGCCACTGACCGCGTTGCTCCGAAAATGCATCAGGTTCTCGCTCAACCGGATCTGTCGAATCCTCAAGTTCTCAGCGACGTGACGGCCTATCTGACGGCTCAGCCGCACGACACTCACGGGGAACATGGTGATGCGCTTCGGCTCGGGAGAGGACGTGAGCTGTACAACGCACGCTGCGCGACGTGTCATGGCGCGCTCGGCGATGGACGGGTGCAGGGGGCGATCCCCGCGATTGCGGGTCAAAACTACACTTACTTGGTCGACCAGATGAAGGGCTTTGCCGCCGGTCATCGCTCGAAGGCGGACCCGGCGGTGATCGATGCCGTGAGCAAGCTCGCTCCCGACGACATGAGGGCGGTTGCGGACTTCATGTCGCGATTGCCGCAGAGCGCCGATGCCCGTTAGCGAGGGGTCCTGTAGATCCCGGATCGACGCTAGGCAATTACCGAATAAATCTTCGGCAAGCCATCATTGCCAAAAGGACCCGTGAAAGCTCAGTGTCGAAGCATACGGCGGAGGCCGCCAAGGATCGGAGATCGCGGCGATGTATTCGAGAATCCTGGTTCCGGTCGACGGAAGCGAGGCATCCCTCAGCGCTCTGAACGAAGCGGTGCAGCTGGCCAAGGAACAACGCGGCGAGCTTCGGCTGCTGCACATCGTCAAGGCACCGATACTCGAGTATGGATTCAGCCCGGCTGACTCGTCGCGGCAAGACATCGTCGCCGCGCTGTCCAAAATCGGGAAAAGCATACTCGGCAAAGCGGAAACTACCGTACGTGAGCAAGGCCTGACCCCGCAGTGCCAGTTGATGGAGTCCGTTGCAGGCTCGGCCGCGGCCGTGATCCTCGATCAGGCGAGGCAATGGCGTGCGAACCTGATCGTGATGGGCAGCCAGCCGCGCGGCGGCCCGAAGGCTGTGGGCAGCGATACCGCGGAAGTGCTCAGCAGCTCAGCGGTTCCCGTGCTGTTAGTTCGCGGAATACCGGCATGGGCGGAAAAAGCGGATGAGCGCCCGACGGAGCATCGCGACCTCAACTACGCGTCTGCGTTCCCCGGCACCGCGGCAGTGTAACCCTACGTCTCGAGGAACAGCTTGTGAAGCCGCCTCGACTCATCCTCGGCCAGGCTTTCCAGTAATCCACCGAGCGGCTCGGGCTTTCCGAAAGCATATCCTTGAGCATAATCGACGCCCAGGCGCCGAATCTCGGCCGCGATTTCGTCATTCTCGACATATTCCGCGACGGTTTCTATTCCCAGCCCCCTGGCCAGCTCGACGATGGCTCTGACGGTCGCTTGAGAATTCCGGTCGGACAGAACATCGCGCACGAAACTGCCGTCGATCTTGACTCGATTGACGCTCAATGTCTTCAAGTACGTGAGCGAATTGGCCCCGGTACCGAAGTCATCCAGGGCAAACCCGCACCCCAGTGCGCCGAGACGGACGACCATGCTCTTGGCGCTCGCGAGATTGGTGATCGCGGCCTGCTCCGTGAGCTCCACGCTGATGCAGTGCCTCGGCAGATTGGCGCCCTTCAGAAGCTGGGTGAATTGCTGGATGAACATTTCATCGCCGATGGACTGGCCGGACACGTTGACCGAGATCGTGAGCCCGCGGCTTGCCAGCATCGCGCGGTAAGGCCCGAGCGTCTGCAGGGCCTGTTTCACCACCCACCGGTCGATGGTCGGCAATAGCTGATAGCGCTGGGCGGCATCGACCAGCGGCCCCGGTGAGAGCAGCGAATCGTCCTTGTCCCGAAGGCGCAGCAGCAGCTCGTAGCCCCCCGGCAGGCCGGGATCTTGCAGTGGCGTGATGCGCTGTGCGTACAACAAGAGGCGGTCGGACTTGAGCGCAGAGCGCAACTGGCCGACCGCGAGCATATCGGCGTGGCGACGCATCATGCTTCCGTCCTCGAACACGTACAGTTCCACCCGGTTCCGACCACGGCTCTTGGCGGCTTTGCACGCGAGCTCCGCCGCCGCGATGGCCCTTGCCAGGCCGTCGGGCATCGGCACCAACGACGACACACCGCAACTGATCGACACATCGAAGCGTTCTTTCGAGGGACCGATGGCGAGCTTCGCGACCGCCTCTTGCAGCGATTGGGCGAGCTTGAGCGCCTCCTCGGGGATCGTACCGGGCAACACCACGGCAAATCGATCTCCCGATATGCGCGCGGCCAGCGCACCATCCGGCAAGAACGGCGTCGACAGCAAATCGGCCACGCGCACGATGAGCTCATTCCCGAGCTCGAATCCATGGAGCTCGTTTGCCACGCGCACATGGTCGATGTCCACATAGAGCACGCTGCTTTCACCGCTGTCCCCGACGTCGGGAAGATCCGAGTACATTTGATCGAGGCCGCTGCGCGTGTATAACCCGGTCATCAGGTCGAACTGTGCTTCAACGAGGCTCGCCGCCTGCCGTCCGACGTGCCGCGCCAGAAATATCTGCCGGCTCGTGTAGTTTGGCGCATGCGGCGGGTTGTAGAAAATCAGCGCTCCATTTACGTGGCCCGCATTGCGCTCCATGGGGACGCACAGTACCTTGCACCGGCCGCGATGCGCGCCCGAGCGGCCTGCGCCATTGACCACCATGGGACGGCGCTGCCGTTGAACCCAGGTGATCAAGTGTTCTTGCATTTGCGACCACTCTTCGAGAAGCGCCGCCGCCACCTCCTTGTCATGTTCGCATCTGATCGTCAGGCGCTTGTCGGGTACGTACAACACCCCGAGTGCGCTGTTGAGACGCGCCGTCGCCTGGGCAACCAGTTGCTCCAATATCCTCTTGTCGTCCACCGCACCCTTCAGGTCTGCCGTGAGGTTGAACAGCCACTCGAGTTCCGCCGCCCTCCCCGTGAGCACTTCCAATCGCGCGCGCGCCGGCACCGCGGTCGACAATTCCCGATGAATGCAATCGAGCAGCGGTCTCAGGCGAAGCGCGACATCGGCCGCGACACGTGCAGGCTGCGTGGCAGACTCTGCAAGTCGTTGGCTGACGCAGAACACCCCGAGCAAAGAGCCGTCGGTTTGCTGCAGGGGAATGGCGGTCCACCATCGATAGGCGATGCGTATGCCCGCCGGCGGCTGAAGGTCGTGCGATTCGGTCCAGTCGAGCGAGCGCACCCACTTCACGATGGAGGCCCCGGTCAGCTCGCCGTGTTGACCGCGGGGCTTGAGCGAGCCGTCGAGCAGACAGATGCCGGTGAGGTCCGCGAGCAGCCCGTTCGCCAGAGCGACATAGGATTCGAAACTCGAATCAGCGGGCCGCGGGGAGTGTGACGCGTTGCTCATTCTGACGCTTCATTCACGCTGATTGCTCCCACCGGACCGTGCCGTCGATCAGCCTATGTCGGCCGGATGCAGGGGGTATTGAGTAAATAGCGGTGCCGAGGATTAGAATGTGAGGGGTTGCTCACCGGCAGGACCCATCGATTGCCGCTTTCCGCATTTGACATCGGCAAGCTCAAACTTGCGGCTCACGTTCGCGAAGAACTCGAACGGGCCGGAATTGCGGCTCAATCAATTCGCTGTAAATCCGGCGGCACCCATACCAACAGCAATACCGCCAGGATCATCGTAACGGTCGAGGGCGTCGAATCCCACATGGATTTGACCGCCCGCGAGGTCGAGGACTGTGAGTCCATCGTCGCCGGCGAAACCTGGCATGTCATCGCCGCATTCATAAACCGGCTCAAAACGCCACGCCCCCGATGATGGAGCGGCGGCGGGCCGGCGTGCGGCTCGTCGGTGTTGTTTGGCGGTGGGAGTGAGATTCGAACTCACGGAAGGGTTGCCCCTTCGGTAGTTTTCAAGACTACTGCCTTAAACCGCTCGGCCATCCCACCTGGTTTTCGAGCCGCATCAAGCCGCCCCTGGGGGAAGTTTACCTCAAGGCGCATCGCTCACGCGCAATCCGGTCCCGGCGATGCGGTTGGTGAGGGGCAGGCCACTGGTCGATGGACATTGCGACTCCCTTCCCATTATGCTGCATTGAAACCGACGGCTACCCGAACCGCATAGGCGCGAGTCTGACAGTCCCCTTCGCCCGCCACTCCGCAGGATTTTCCATCGCTCACGGCGCCCGGTCGCATGGAGGATAAATCAGCCCTGCTGAACCAGCTGCGCATCGATCGCGACAGCGAGCCGCCGCGCTCCGCTGGGTGGGGCCTATGGGTCATTGCGGCCGCGGCAGTGCTGGCTGTCGCTGCCCTCGCCTGGTTCTGGCACCGCCCGAAAGGCATCCCGGTTCATGTGGCGGTGGCGCAAGCCGCCGCCGATGACGGCTCCGCGGCCGCCTCCTCGATCCTGGATGCATCGGGATACGTGGTCGCCCGCCGGCAAGCCACGGTCGCATCGAAGATCACGGGCAAGATGGTGGAACTCGACATCGAAGAGGGGGACCACGTCAAGGAAAGACAGGTGATCGCCCGGCTCGACGACACGAACCTGCGCGCAGCTCTGAACGCGGCCCGGGCCCAGCTGGACTTCGCCAAATCCGGTCTCGCCGAAACCGAGGTGAATCTCAAGAACGCCAGGCGCGATTACGATCGTCAAAACAGCCTGCTCGGCGGCCACTTCGTCAGTCAGTCGGCCGTCGACAATGCGCAAACGGCGATGGATGCCCTCGCCGCGCAGCTCGCCACCCAGCGCAGCAACCTCGAGGTCGCGCAGCGAAACATCGATCTGGCGCAGCGCAATCTCGACGATACCGTGGTGCGCGCCCCTTTTTCGGGCATCGTGACCGTGAAGGCCGCGCAGCCGGGCGAGATCGTATCGCCGATCTCCGCCGGCGGCGGGTTCACGCGCACGGGCATCGGAACCATCGTGGACATGGAGTCGCTCGAGATCCAGGTCGACGTGAACGAGAACTTCATCAATCGCGTCCAACCCGATCAGAAGGTGACGGCGAAGTTGAACGCCTATCCCGACTGGCTGATTCCGGGTCACGTCATCGCGGTGATCCCGACCGCCGACCGCAGCAAGGGCACGGTGACCGTGCGCATCGCCATCGACCAGAAAGATCCCCGCATCCTGCCGGAAATGGGTGTCCGGGTGGCGTTCTTGGGAGAGGCGCCGGACGCGGGCGGCGCGCGAACGGCAATTGGAGGTGTGGCGCTGCCCCCCGGCGCGGTACAGTCCACGGGCGACACCGGGGGGGTCGTGTACGTGCTCCACGATTCGACCGTCGAGCGGCGTGCGGTCAGGCTGGGTGCATCGAACGGCGAACGCGTCATCGTACTCTCCGGCGTGACACCGGGTGAGCGCGTGGCGGTCGGCGATTTCAGCCAGCTCAAGGATGGCGCCGAGATTCACATCGAACCCTGACCGCGGCGGCCGCGGTCCGAAACGGAGCGAGACATGAGCGAGACCATCGTGAGCCTGCGCAACGTCGTCAAGCATTACACCCGCGGCAAGCAAGACGTGCCCGTGCTCGACAATCTCAATCTGGACATCGCCCGCGGCGAATTCGTCGCGCTCATGGGCCCGAGCGGTTCAGGCAAGACGACGCTGCTCAACCTCATCGGTGGCCTGGACACGCCCACCTCGGGCGAAATCACCGTCGCCGGCCAGCGCCTGGACCGGCTCAACAGCGGACAGCTCGCACACTGGCGCGCCAACAACGTGGGATTCGTGTTCCAGTTCTACAACCTGATGCCGATGCTGAACGCGCAGCGCAACGTCGAGCTGCCTCTGTTGCTCACCCGCCTGTCCGCGGCGCAGCGGTCGGCGAACGCCACGGCCGCGCTCACCTTGGTCGGGGTCGCGGATCGCGCCAAGCACAAGCCCGCCGAACTCTCCGGCGGCCAGGCGCAGCGCGTGGCGATCGCTCGGGCTTTGGTGGCGGACCCCAAACTTTTGGTCTGCGACGAACCCACCGGCGATCTCGACCGCAAATCCGCCGACGAGATCCTGCAGCTGCTGCAAATCTTGAATCGCGATCACGGCAAGACCATCGTCATCGTGACCCACGACCCGAAGGCTGCCGAATTCGGCAGCCGCCACCTGCACATGGACAAGGGTGCATTGCTGGAATCCGCCACCCTGGCGGCCTGAGGCGGCCGGCAGCGTCATGAAATACTTGCCGTTGATATGGGCTTCGCTTTGGCGCAAGAAGCTGCGGACCATCTTCACGTTGATATCGATCGTGATCGCATTCCTGCTGTACGGCGTCCTTCAGACCGTCGACTATGCGTTCGAGAATCCCGGCACCGGCGTGACCGGCGCGGACAAGCTCATCACGACCAATAGATTCTCGCTCACGCTGCTGCTGCCTTTTTCCTTCAAGCAACAGATCCGAAGCGTACCCGGCGTCGCGGAGGTCACCTGGATCACCTGGTTCGGCGCGTACTATCAAGAGTCCAAGAACTTCGTATTTGCGCTGCCGATCGACACCGACACGTACTTCAATTTGCACAAGGACGAGTTCGTCGTGAGTGCCGATCAGATGACCGCATTTCGCAACGCTCGGGCGGGCGCGATCGTGAACGTCGCGCTCATGAAGAAATTCGGGTGGAAGATCGGCGATAGATTGCCGCTCCATTCGACTATCTGGACGAACAAAGCCGACGGCTCGCTCAATTGGACTTTCGACATCGTCGGCACCTTCGACGCCAAGGACCCGACCGCGGCCAGCCAGCAAGCCTCCACCGTCTTGTTCCATTACGAGCTGTTCGACGAGGGGCGCAGCTTCGGCAAAGGTCAGGTCGGATGGTACGAGGAACGCATCGACGATCCCGCGCAGTCGACCGCAGTGTCCTCAAGGATCGACGCCCTGTTCGCGAACTCTCCGAATGAGACGAAGACGCAGCCGGCGAAGGATTTTACGATCGCGTTCATCAAACAATTGGGCGATGTGGGCTTCGTCCTGCGTGCGATTCTCGGCGCCGTGCTCTTCACCCTGTTGTTCCTGACCGGCAATACCATGATGCAATCCGTGCGCGAGCGGATCCCGGAGCTCGCCGTGTTGAAGACGCTCGGTTTCACGGACGGCAAGGTGCTCGGGCTCGTCATCGGCGAGTCGCTCCTGCTGTGCGTGTTGGCCGCGATCGCCGGGCTGGCGTTGAGCTACGCGGTGATGCCCATCGTGCAGCTCGGCCTTGCGGGGGTCGACTTGTCGCATGGCGCGCAGCCGCTCGGCATCGGGGTCGCCGTGCTGTTGGCGCTCATTGTCGGGCTGCCCCCCGCGGTGCGTGCCATGCGGCTCAACGTGGTCGATGCCCTCATGGACAAGCGCTGAGCGCGGCGCCCCCAAGGAGTCATCGAATGTTCAAGCAGTTGTTCGCGGTGAGCTCGATGAGCTTGAGCACGTTGCCGCAGCGTCTCGGCTCCTCGAGCGTGATCGTCATCGGCATCGCGGGAGTGGTTGCCGTGTTGGTGTCGGTTCTGGCGATGGCCACCGGCTTTCGCCACACCGTGGCGGACAGCGGCCGGCCCGACCGCGTGATCGTGCTGCGCGGCGGCTCGGACGCGGAGCTCAACAGCAACCTGACCCGCGAGGAGATCGACACCATCGGCAACGCCCCCGGTCTCGCCAAGGACGCCGCAGGCAAGGCGTTGCTCTCCGACGAGCTGCTGACCGTCGTGAACGTCCCGAAAATCGACACCGGCTCGGATTCAAATGTCACGCTGCGCGGCGTCGGCCTGCAGCTTTTGAAGGTGCGCCCGGAGATCACGATGGTCGAGGGCAGCATGTTCCATCCTGCCGTGCGGGAATTGATCGCTGGCGCCGGCGCGGCCAAGCAATTTCGCGGTCTGAAGGTCGGAAGTGTGCTGCATCTGCGCAACGCGGAGTGGACCGTGACGGGTATATTCTCGAGCAACGGCGACATTCACGAGTCGGAACTCCTCGCGGACGTGGATACCGTGGGTTCGGCCATTGGACGCAACACCGGTTACAGCTCAGCGGTGGGTCTGTTGACGGGTGCGGACGCTTTCGATCGCTTCAAAGATGCGCTCACCACCGATCCCCAGCTTAAGGTCGACGTGGAGCGCGAACCCGACTACTACGCGGCGCAGTCCAAGCAACTGACGCATTTCATCAACGTCGTGGGCAATACGGTCGCCATCATCATGGCCATCGGAGCGATGTTCGGAGCGCTCAATACGATGTATTCGGCGGTCGACGCCCGCGGGCTTGAGATTGCCACGTTGCGAGCCATCGGCTTCGGCGCAGCGCCCATCCTTTTGTCGGTGATGATCGAGGCGCTGGCGTTGTCATTTTTGGGAGGCGTGCTCGGAGGTGCGCTCGCGTGGCTCTTTTTCAACGGTCACAGCGTATCGACGCTCGGCGGTGCCTTTGCCCAGGTGGTGTTCAAACTGACCGTCACCCGCACGCTGTTGATCGAAGGTGTCCTCTGGGCATGCGCCATTGGCGTGCTCGGCGGCTTGTTTCCCGCGCTGCGCGCCGCGCGCTTGCCCGTGGCGCAGGCGCTGCGCGCCGCCTGAGGGGATTTCTGCCCTTGAAATGCTCATGCGTAACCCCATGATCCGCAGGTGACTTAAGGCGGGTTTCCCGTCTATCGGCGAGCGGCCCGTCAAGGTGGTAAAATGCCGCCAGGTTCAATCGTTAAGGTCTCCAAGGAGGTCTTCAGTTCCATGGCTAATTTCCCCAGCAACAACACGGCGTTCCCCCAATCACAGGTCGACAGCCGCAGTGTGTTCATCACCCGCACCTACACCCACGTGGTGGGCGGCATCTTGGGCTTCATTTTGATCGAAATGGGCCTGTTCGAGTCCGGCATCGCGAGGAACGTCGCGAGCTTCATGATGGGACTTCCGTGGCTCCTCATCCTGGGTGCCTTCATGCTGGTCGGGTGGTTGGCAACCCGCACCGCCCAGACGAGCACGTCCCTCGGCATGCAGTACTTTGCCTACGCCATGTACGTCGTGGTCGAGGCGCTGATCTTCGTGCCGCTCCTGTACTTTGCCGAACTCAAAGCCCCAGGCACCATCGACAGCGCCACCTTGATCACCGCGCTCGGAGCCGGCGGCCTCATGGTTGTCGCGCACCGCACGCGCAAGGACTTCTCGTTCCTGCGCGCGATCCTGATGTGGGGCGGCATCATCGCCCTGATCGCCATCGTCGGGGGCATAGTGTTCGGCTTCCAGTTGGGCACCTGGTTCTCGGTGCTGATGATTGGATTCGCGGGCGCGGCGGTGCTCTATGACACCTCCAACATCATCCACCAGTATCCGGAGGACCGTTACGTGTCCGCCGCGATGCAGCTCTTCGCATCGATTGCGCTGATGTTCTGGTACGTATTGCGCCTGATGATGGGAAGCCGCAACTAACGGCCCTCAAGGCTTGGCCCGCCAAGGGGCTGCGCCGAAACCCAAGCCCCGCGGCCGCGCATTGGCGCTCGCCGCGGGGCTTTTTTATGCCCGCGCCGGACCGTCCAGCAGCATCGATCCCGTCATGTAGGGACCGAGCGCCGGTGGCACGATGACGCTGCCGTCCGCCTGCTGGCAGTTTTCCAGTATCGCAACCAACGTACGACCGACCGCCAGGCCCGAGCCATTCAGCGTGTGCACGAGCTCAGGCTTCCCGGTGGAAGGGTTTCTCCAGCGCGCCTGCAAGCGACGCGCTTGGAAGGACTCGAAGTTGCTGCAGGAGGAGATCTCGCGATAGCGCTTCTGCGAGGGCAGCCACACCTCGATGTCATAAGTCTTCGCGCTCGAGAACCCCACATCACCGGCGCACAGCGCCACCACGCGAAAAGGAAGTTCCAGCGCCTTGAGCACCGCCTCGGCGTGGCCTGTCAGCTCTTCGAGCGCGTCGTAGGAATTCTCCGGACGAACGATCTGCACCAGCTCCACTTTCTCGAATTGATGCTGGCGGATCATGCCGCGCGTATCCTTGCCCGCGGCACCCGCCTCCGAGCGAAAGCACGGCGTGTGCGCCACAAATTTGACGGGCAGCGTGCCCGCCTCCAGAATTTGATCGCGAACCAGATTCGTGACCGGCACTTCGGCGGTCGGGATCAGGAAGTATCCGGGATCGCCCTTCACGGCGAACAGGTCCTGCTCGAACTTCGGCAGTTGGCCGGTGCCTCGAAGCGCGGCGGCATGCACCATATAGGGCACATAGGCCTCCCGATAACCGTGCTCGCGCGTGTGCATGTCGAGCATGAACTGAATCAGCGCCCGATGAAGTCTCGCGAGATTGCCGGTCATGACGACGAAGCGGGCGCCCGAAATACGGCTGGCGGCCTCGAAATCCATGCCGAGGCGTGCACCCACGGCCACATGGTCCTTGGGCTCGAACTCGAAATCGCGCGCGGTTCCCCAGCGCCGGACCTCGACGTTGTCGGCCTCATCGCGGCCCGCCGGGACGCTCGCATGCAGCAGGTTGGGGATGCTCAATTGTACGTCGGACACCTCGGCCTGAATGCGCTCGAGCTGCGCCTCGAGCCCCGTGAGCTTGGCGGACAGCGACTCGCCGAGCGCCAACAAGGGCGCCGCATCGCGCCCCTGAGCCTTGGCCTGCCCCGTCGCCTTGGCGTTCGCATTGCGTTCGGCGCGAATGCCGTCCGCTTCCACTTGAGCCGCTTTGCGCCGCTCCTCGAGCCCGGCGATGGCGTCCACGTCGAGCACAAACCCACGGCGCCCCAACTCGGCCGCGACCTTCGGCAATTCAGCACGCAATAACTTCGGATCCAGCACCTTATTCTTTCCTCGAGTATTCCGGGTTCTTGCCCGCATTGTAGGCGTCCGGGCGGCACTCGCCCAACAGGACGGCGATCTATCCCTCAGGCTGGGCGCGTTCGCGATCGCGATCCCGCGCGCGCCGCGCCGCGAGAGCCTCGCCGATCTTGATCTCGAGCCCCCGCGGGGCCGGCACGTAGTAGCGCCGCTCCGCCATGCCCTCGGGAAAATAACGCTCGCCGGCGGCGTAGGCGCCAGGCTCGTCATGCGCGTAGCGATAGCCCTTGCCGTAACCGATTTCCTTCATCAGCCGCGTGGGGGCGTTGCGCAGGTGAAGAGGAACCTCCAGTGAGCCGAGACTCGCCGCATCGGCCTTTGCCGCATTGAACGCCGCGTAGACCGCATTGCTCTTGGCCGCGCACGCCATGAAGACGATAGCCTGCGCGATGGCGAGCTCTCCCTCGGGACTGCCCAAGCGCTCGTACACCGCACACGCTTCCAAGGTCAGGGTGAGCGCGCGCGGATCGGCATTGCCGATATCCTCGCTCGCCATGCGCACGGCGCGCCGCGCGATGTACATGGGATCGCAGCCGCCTTCCAGCATGCGGCAGAACCAATACAGCGAGGCATCGGGATCGCTCCCGCGAACCGACTTGTGCAAGGCGGAAATCTGATCGTAGAAATTCTCCCCGCCCTTGTCGAAACGCACGTAGGTGCTGCCGATCACGGCGCGCATGGTGTCCGTGTCCAGACGGCGGCCGCCCGGCATGGCAGCGGCGCCCGGTGCGGCCAGATCGGCCGCAGTTTCCAGAAGGTTCAACATTCGGCGCGCATCGCCATCGGCCGCCGCGAGCAACAGCTCGCGGGCGCCCGCGTCGAGCTCGAGCCCGAGCCGTCCGAGGCCGCGCTCGGGATCGCTCAGCGCTCTATCGAGCAGCCGGCCGAGATCATCGGCCGTGAGTGCCTTGAGCACGTAAACCCGCGCCCGCGACAGCAGCGCGTTGTTTACCTCGAACGACGGGTTCTCAGTGGTCGCACCG
>Ga0187887_10000480_pt1 | contig 39350 bp, 28 predicted proteins | sample June2016WEW_7_10_FD_132977 | JGI IMG/M metagenome (GOLD analysis project Ga0187887, IMG submission 132977) | Peatland microbial communities from SPRUCE experiment site at the Marcell Experimental Forest, Minnesota, USA - June2016WEW_7_10 | ecosystem: Environmental > Terrestrial > Soil >... | reverse complement strand
TGGCGGCGGGGGCTACGGCGGCGGCGGCACAGGCTACGGCAACACAGGCGGCAATGGCGGTTACCGTGACAGCGCCATGAACCCCTTCGCCAGCATCATGGGCAGCAATACTGGGACGCAGGCAGGGACGCAGGCTGGCGGGGCGGCGGGCGCTACCGGAGACCAGACCGGCACGTATCTGACCGGCTCCGGAGCTTCCAATACGCACATGCCGCGCGTCATCCCGAATCCGTTCGACAACACCCTGCTGGTGCAATCGACCCCGGAGGAATGGGAGCAGATTTCGCGGCTGCTGGTGCAGTTGGATGTGGCGCCGCGGCAGATTCTGGTGGAAGCCAAGATTCTCGAAGTACAACTGACGGGCGAGCTCCAATATGGCGTACAATCCTACCTGCAAAACAAAGGCACCGCGGTGACCACCGGTCTGACCGGGCCGGGCCAAGCCGGCGGCTTTCTAGGATCGGCGGTCAATGGCGCGCTGACTCTAACCGGCGGCTTCCTGGTAGGCCACAGCCGGGAATTGCTGGCGCAACTGTCGGCCATGGAGAGCACCGGCAAGGTCAAAACCATCAACGAGCCGTCGCTGATCGCCACCGACAGCATCCCCGCCGTGATGAATGTGGGCCAGACGGTGCCCACGTTGAGCTCCACGGTAGCCTCGGGAGTGCAATCCGGCGGCAACACCCTGTTCGCCAACAACGTCTCCAATGTGAGCGCGGGCGTCACTCTGATGGTCATGGCCCGCGTCAACTCCAGCGGCGTCATCACCATGCTCGTCAACCAGGAAATCAGCACGCCGGGTGCGAATACCATCACCAACATTTCGTCGCCGTCTTTCACCAACCGCAGCTTCCAGACCCAGATGACGCTGCAGGACGGCGATACGGTGGCCATTGGCGGCTTCATCCAGGAGACCGTCAACGAATCGTCCGGCGGAATTCCGTTCCTGCAGCGGATTCCGTACCTGGGCGCGGCTTTCGGGTCCAAATCGAAAAGCACGACCCGCGACGAGTTGATCGTCTTCTTCACGCCGCACGTGATCTACGACACTTCGTCGATCGCGGAAGCCACCGACGATTTGAAAAACGGGTTGACGCACATGAAGCGGGAGTTGAAGGACGAGCAGTAGCACGTGGCGAGCAAAGCTCGCCTCTGGAGTTCGCACATAATGCATGCCTGAGTGGGGCAGGCTCGCAGCCTGCGCGGGCCTCGCAGGCGCGCTCTTCGGCGAGCGTAGCTCGCCTTTCGGCCGGCCAAGCACGCCGCCGTCCCCTCAGTCGCGCTAGACTAAAAGCACGCGAGGGCAATGGCAGCCAGGAACCTGCGACAGCGCATCGAGGAACTAACGGTGGTGGCCGATATCGCTTCGGCCATGCTGTCGCCCGTCGAATTGGGCCAGGTGCTGCATGTGGCGCTCGAAAAGGCCAGCCGGGCCATGGGCGCGCCATTCGGCTCCATCACGTTGCTTTCGGCCGATAAGACCCGCTTGGAGTTCGCCGCGGTCTACGGATTGTCCGCCGATTACGGCGAACGGTTCCGCGAGATCGGCCTGCTGCCGGCGGACGAATCGTCGCCCTCGGGCATGGCCTTTTCCACCGGAAAGCCCTATTGGGTGGCGGACATCGCCCGCCATCCGCTGTGCGCAAGCTGGAAACATATCAGCCTCGGCGAGGGCGTGCGCGCGCTCATTTGCGTGCCGCTGATGCTGGGGGGAGAGCCGGCCGGCACATTGAATCAATACCTGGCCGTGCCGCACAAATTCCGCGCGCATGAAATCCGCCTGCTGCAGGTGGTGGCGCAGCAAGTGTCGCTAGCCATCGAACGCGCCCGCCTGTACGACCGCCTGAAACAGCAGCACCAGGCCGCGCTTGCCGCGAGCGAACACAAGAGCCGCTTCCTGGCCACCATGAGCCACGAGCTGCGCGCGCCCATGACGGCCATCGTGGGCTTCGCCGATCTGCTGCGCCAGCAGATTCCCGGATCGCTGAACGCCGGGCAGATGCGCGACGTGCGCATGATTTCGGCCAGCGCCCAACACATCATGGCGGTGCTGAACGACGCGCTCGACGTGGCCCGCATCGAGGCCGGCGAACTGGAATGCCTCATCGAGCCGGTGGACGCCGTCGAAGTCATCACCGAGGTCACCGACATGATGGCGCCCCTGGCGCGCGCCAAGCGCCTGGCGCTGGACGTCGTACGCGAGCCGCGCCAGCCGCGCCAACCGCACGAGCGGCTGATGGTCCGGTGCGACCGCCAGCGCTCCAAACAAATCCTGGTCAATTTGGTTTCCAACGCCATCAAGTTCACCGCGCACGGCCGCATTCAGGTGAGCGGCTTCCGCGACGCCGCCATTCCGCATCGCGCGCGCATCGCCGTCTCGGACACCGGCATCGGGTTGCGCCCCGACCAGGTGCCTCTGCTGTTCCAGGAGTTCCAGCAGTTGCCCACCCCCTACCAGCACCTGGGCGCGGGCTTGGGACTGGCCATCAGCCGGAAGCTGGCGCGCATGATGGGCGGCGATATCGAAGTGAAAAGCGACTATGGCCACGGCAGCACCTTCACCCTGGAGCTGGAGACCGCATGACCGCGCACACGCTGCTGCTGGTGGACGACGATCCCGCCGTACACGAACTGCTGGCGGCCGTGCTGCGCCGCCCGGACTGGCATATCGAAAGCGCCTACGACGGGTTGGAGGGACTAGCGCGCGCGAAGGCCCGTTCTTACGATCTGGTGCTGACCGACGTGCGCATGCCGGGCATGGATGGCCTGGAGCTGCTGCATCAAATCCGGGAAATCAGGCCGGAGGCGAAGGTCATGGTGATGACCGCCGACAGCACCCCCGCCAACATCGTACGCGCCATTCGCGATCAGGCGTTTTCCTATTTCAGCAAGCCGTTCTCGCCCAGCGCGGTGGCCGATATGATCGCCCAGGCCGTCAATACGGGACACTGGCAGGACGATATCGAAGTGCTCTCGGCGACTCCGCAATGGATCAGCCTGCGGCTGCGCTGCAAGATGGAAACGGCCGACCGGCTGATGCAGTTCGTGCGCGAAATAGAGATGGACTTTCCGCCGCACGACCGCGAAAACATCGCCGCCGCCTTCCGCGAGCTGCTGATGAACGCCATCGAGCACGGCGGCGGATCGGACCCCGACAAGCGCGTGCAGGTGACCTACGTGCGCACCACGCGGGCCATTATCTACCTGATCCAGGACCCCGGCAAAGGCTTCTCGTTCGACGACATCGCGCACGCCGCCATCGCCAACCCGCCGGGCGAGCCGGCCAAGCACCTGGAGATCCGCGCCGAGCAGGGCGTGCGGCCGGGTGGGTTTGGGATTCTGCTGACGCGGAATCTGGTAGATGAGCTGATTTATAGCGAGAAGGGCAACGAGGTCTTGTTCATCAAGTACCTGAAGTAGGGTCCTCACCTTCCGTGGACGCCTTTTGGCGGCGCATGGCGCCGCCCTACCCCTACGCCATGCGGAACAGGTGCCGCGTGCGCGCGGTCCAGTCGCCGCTGGAAAAGATGCGCGGCCCCACCTGGATCAGGCGCGGCAGCATGTCGAAGACCGATCCGGGAGTCCAGTTGGCGCCGGCGCGCGTACGGAATCCCTTGCGGTTCAACTCTTCGGCGACCAACGATAACGGGGCGTCCTGAACGATCAGGTCCATCATCTGGATCAGCGCCTGCCGCTCCGCGGCGTTTTCTTCCAGGTGGCTGCAATCGGCGGATACCTGCAGCCCGTAGGGCACCTCTTCCCTTAAAGGACCCGGTTGGGTCGCGGGTTCCTCCACCTCGCGCTCCCATTCGACGGCTGTCAACCTCCAGCCTTCCTTGGCTTTCTGAGTGACATAATCCTGCGACAGCGGACCCGACGGAACCTCCCGTACCCTTTGCAGCTTAGCCATCCGGCACCACCTCCCGTGCGCGGATTAGGCAAGCCACGTTCCGTTCCAAGATGCGGAATTTTGGCTCCTCCGCAGCCGGGGATTGTGCGGGTGTGGGATTCTGTGTCCCGGTCGTGGGACACTATTAAGTCCACGAATGACCCGTAGAGATCTATTCACCGATCTGCTCAAAGCCGCCCTGGGCGGCCTCGCGCTGCCAGCGCAAGCAGCGGACCGGACCGTGTACCTTTCGCTGGCGGAAGCGCGTCCGGTGCTCGAAAACTTCGCCGGAGAGTTGCCCGGCGGATTGCAGGGCGTCTCGCTCAACCCGGATGCGTGGCTGGCGTGGGTGACGGCGCGCGATGCCGGGATCCGCGCGCGGCTCAAGGGCGGCGATGCCGATTCCGTTTTGAATCTGGTGCTGTTCGGGACGTCTTTCACGTCGCAGCCGCGCGTTACCGGCACGCAGAGCGAAGATGCCACGGGCCGGCTCATTCTGGCGCGCGTGAAAGATATGGCGCAAGCGGCGAGCCACCCGGGACGCAACGAGCGCCTCCAGTTCGCCGCGGAATGGCTCCAGGCGAACGGTGCGGATCCCTCCGATCCGGCATCCGGCAAGCGGGTGGAAGCCGTTCTGCTCGAAAACGCTTTGCGCGTGCTGCGGGAGCAGCGCGAGTACTCCAAGGCCATCGAGGAGGCCAAGCGGAACCAGGATGCGGCGGGCGTATTTGTGACCCGTTCCAGCCTGTATCGCAGCCGCGGCCTGTCGCTCGATACGTCCTTCCGGCCGAATTTCGCCATCGAGCGCAGCCTGGCGGAAATGAAAGAGGCCGGCCTGTTGCGGCGGGTACAGCGGGCTGCGGTGATTGGGCCGGGGCTGGACTTTGCGGACAAACGCAGCGGCTATGACTTCTATCCGATTCAGACGCTGCAGCCATTCGCGCTGATCGATTCCTTGCGCCGGTTGGGGCTGGCCGGACCCGCGGGACCGGAAGTGGAGATCTGCGACCTCAGCAGCCGGGTGCTCGGTCACGTGCGGCGGGCGCGGGCGCAGGCTCGCGCCGGTGCGCCGTACACCGTGCGGATTCCCTTGGATGGAGACACGCGATGGCTGCCTGAGACCATCGGCTATTGGCGAACCTTCGGTTCTGAGATTGGAACGGAAGCAGAGCCTATGAGCCCCCCGGCGAGTGTGCAGGCGCGCATGCACGCGATTCGTATCCGGCCCGGAGTTGTGGCGCTGTTGCGGCCCGCCGATGTGGACATGGTCACTCAGCACCTACCGTTGCCGGCGGACCGTCGGTTCGACCTGGTAATCGCCACGAACATCCTGGTCTATTACAGCCCATTCGAACAAGCGTTGGCCATGCGGAATATCGCCGATATGCTGCGTCCGGGCGGAGTGCTGCTCACCAATAATGCGCTGCCGGAAGTGAGTGGCGTGCCGATGCGGCCGGCGGGGGCTACCAGTGTGGCTTACTCGGAAGATCCAGACGACGGGGACCGGGTGGTGTGGTATCGGCGAACCGCTACCTGACGGTTGCGGCTCGGTAATTTCGTGAACCTACCGAGCCGCGCACGTCAGTAAGCGGTGCTTTAGAAGATTACCTTGGCGCCTATTTGGATATTGCGATTGTCGCCGTAGCTATTCGTCAGCGGGCTGTAGCCGTAGCCGCCCGTGATGGGGCCGCTGGCGCAACCGGAAGTGGAACAACCGTAGACGTATGCCGATCCCGTATTGACGCTGTAATTGGCATGGTTGAATGCGTTGTAAGCTTCCAGCCGGAGCTGAAGAGTAGCTCGTTCGGTGACTTTGGTGTTCTTGTACATGCCCAGGTTCAGGTTCCAGTTTCCGGCATTGTGGAAATAATCGCGACCGGTGGTGTTGGCCGGCCACGGTCCGAAGTCCGAGTCCCCGGTGATGGGGTTGACATAGCTCTCATCAACGTTGGTCAGGTTATAGACCGAGAACGAGTTTGGACTGGCTAGCGGGGTCCGGCTTCCAGTCGTCGGGACCACGCCGTTAGTAGCGACGCGCGGAACGCTGTAGCAGAGGCAGTTGTTCACGTCGTAGATGGTATATGGGGCACCTGTGCGCGCGGTGAAGATGGGGGCTAATTCCCAGCCGCCCAGAATGGCTTTGGCTGCGCCATGCAGGCTGCGCGTGAAGGGCACATCCCAGATGCCGCTGACCGCGATGCGGTGTCGGTTGTCGAATTGCGCGGGGCCGTAGTCCACCATGGGATCGAACGGATTGGTATAACCGAGGTTAAACTGGTTGACCGAAGAACTGAAGGTGTCGCTCAGTTCATCCATGGCGTGGCTCCAGGTGTAATTCATGCGTAGGGTCAGGCCGGTGTGCTTGATGTCCTGAATGTCGTAGCGGACGTTCATGGCGTTGTAGTTCGAGATGCCGGCCCCACCGCGGCGATTGATGGCGCTGTACTGATCGTTCAACCGGGCAAGGCATGAACTGGCATCGCCGGAGAAGTCGCCCGGCGTGCAGGGAATGCCCGAGTAGATGTTGCCCATACCGGGGATATTCACGTCGGCGATGTCATAGAGGTTGCGGCCGATGGAACCGGAATAGTCGACCTCCAAGTGCTGTGAGTTGAGGAACTGGTGTTCCAGCGATGCGCTGATCAGGTGAGCATAGGCCTGCGGAATGTTCGGTTCTACCGCCCGGAGTTCGGCCGGGGGAAGGGCCGCTGTACCGGTGCCGCTCAAATAAGCGGGAAAGTTGCCCACGGAGAGCGGAATGTTGCCAACGCCACCTACTCCCGCCTGGAGCTCGACCACCGCATAGTTCGGCGGGTTGAACAGAACGTTGTAGGTGACGTTGCCGAAGTTGCGCTCATAGCCGATGCCGTAGCCGCCGCGGAAAGCGGTTTTGCCGTCGCCAAAAACGTCCCAGGCAAACCCTACACGCGGGCCGAAGTTATGCAAGCTGGGTTTCCAGAGCTCGCCGATGGGGCTCATCGGGGCGATATCCACGACGCCGTTGGCAATATCCTGCTGTATGTTGCCTCCACTGGCCGGATAGAAATTGGAGTCGAGGTTGGCATTCACATTGTGCTGCACGCCGAAATACTCCCAGCGCAGGCCCATATTGATCGTCACGCGGGGAGATACTTTCCAGGAATCCTGGCCGTAAACGGCGTATTCGTGATATCGGTTGCTGCGCTCAAAAGTGGGCGGGCCGACCGGTAGTGTCAGCGTACAAGACGGGGTCTCGACGCCATTGATGCAAGGGAGATGGCCCTGCGGATAGATGGCGACCTGGTCTTCCTGGAGCTGGCCCTGCAGCAGATTATCTAGACCTATTCCGGGGGTGGTTCCAAGAATCTCGGTGTTTTCCTCATAAGCGCCGAAGGTGCGGTTGTCGCGCAGGTACTCGGCGGTGCCACCAAAACGGAGCTCGTGCTTCCCCTTGGTAAAGCTGAAGTCCTGATAAGCCTCGCCGAAATTCTGAGGACCGCCAAACGGGATTCCGGACCCTGGCGATTGCGGCAGATAGCCGGGCAAATTTACGGGGTAAGGTCCGACGAAGGTGGTGGATTCGCCGCTTCCCAGGTAATAATCGGGAACTACGCCGGTGGAGGCCACGGGCTGGTCGGCGTTGAATCGGTTGAAATCGAGCTTCGACTGGGAGACGAAGCGGGGCGAGAACGTGTGGGTCATGGAGACGACCACGCTGTTGTTGTATGTAGTATTGGGCGTATCGTAACCGGCGTACGCGTTGCTCGAAACGCTGCCCGCGAAATCATTTTCGCTGTAGATGGCGTAACGTCCGTAAATCTGCGTCCTGTCGCTGACATTGTAGTCGACGCGGCTTACGGTGTCCCACGTGTTTTGCGGCAACCCGGCGCCCGAGTCGGAGGGCACGCCGTACTGGACCAAGTCGAACATCGGCGCCGTCAGGCTATATGACTGGCAGGGCCCGTTCGTGGAAGCGCTGCCGCAGGGGTCTCCAATACCGGCGTTGATCATGCCCTGGCGGCTATACTGGGTGAGCACGGTGGCGTCCGAACGCAGCTTGCCATAGGTGGAGAAGGCCGACTGGGTAAGCGACGCGGAGGCCGCGATCAAAGCGGGATCCGGCACCATGACGATGTCCTCGGCTTCGCTTCGCACCCGCGTCCATTCCGTGTTGCTGAAGAAGAATAGCTTGTTCTTTTTGACCGGGCCGCCGAGGGAATACCCGAACTGGTTGCGCACGTATTCCGGCTTATCCAGCCCGTACGCATTGTTATTGAAGGTGTTAGACGCCAGGGCGCTGACCCGGTTGAACTCATACAGCGTGCCATGAAATGCGTTGGTTCCGGACTTGGTGGTCACGTTGACGACGCCCGAATCGGCGCGTCCATATTCCGCGGTGAAGTTGTTGGTGATGATGCCCATCTCCTGCACGGAATCGAGGGGCACCATCTGTCCCACCGACGCGGTGAACTCATCGTTGTTGGCCACGCCGTCCAGCATCACGTTTGTCCCAGCCGAGCGCAAGCCGTTCATGGCTACCCCAGCGCCGCGGCCGGAAGGATCGTCTTCGCTGACGTTACCCGAGGTTGCTACGAAGTCATACGGGTTGCGTGTGAGCGACGGCAGTTCGGTCATCTGTTGCGTGTCGATCATTTGCGTGATCGTTTGGGTTTCGGTATTCACCGTGACCGCGGTTTCGCTTACCTCCACCACGGTTTCGGCTTTGCCGACCTCGAGCTTGATGTCCAGCCCCACTTTGCCGCCGACGGTTACGGCGGTGTGCCGCTTCAGGGTCGAAAAGCCGGCGGCGGCGATGGTTACGTCGTAATCGCCAGGCTGCAGGTTGGTAAACGTGAAGGTGCCCGCGGCGTCTGTGGTTTCCGTGCGCTCGGCGCCGGTGGTGGCGGATCTCACAGTGACCGCCGCCCCAGGAATGGAAGACCCCGTGGGGTCGAGAACGGTGCCCAGAATCTGCCCGGTTTCCGCTTGCGGAAACGCACAAATCGCGCCAAAGCACAGGACCGCTACGATTGCCAATACCCGATGGATTGTTACACGTCGATGCATACTCGTATCTCCTTCAACCAAGATGACTTAAGCCGGTCAATATGGACCGGGTCGTTACCATAGTTGCCGAAGAATAGCTCGTCGCAACGGCGTCTGGTGGCCGAAGAAAAAGATATGCGCGCCATGCCCCCAAAGCGACAGCGCTACTCCCGATGACACCTGATCCAGTATTGCTCCGTAGAATACTGGAATAAGACCTTAATCAGCCGAAGTGTACTACCGTGTGCGGCTGAATGCAACACAAAAATGTCGAACGGGTGATTTTTCGTGGATCGGCAGCCGTAATCGTCCGGCCGGAGGGTTGCGGGTGGCGGTAGGCTATCGGCGGTCAGCTCGCTGGCTGATTTGGGCGATCAAATCCCAAGCGGTTGAATCTAAAAGAATTCTCCCCGGGCGCTTGGTGCGGCGCCCGGAGGGCTGGGCGGGTTGAAGCCCGCCTGCAACTAGAAGACGATATGCGCGGACACCTGCACGGTCCGGGAATTGCTGCTGTAGAACTGATCGAAGCGCCCGAACAAGGGATCGCTGGGAACGAGATCGTTGCGCGCGCCGGTAAAGCCGTTCACCCCAACGTCGTCGTTCGAGCCGCCGGTGAACTGCGGGTGATTGAAGATGTTGTACAGTTGTGCGCCGATATCGAACGAGTAGCGCTCGCCATAACTGAAACGTTTCTTCAGATTGAGGTCGATGTTATCGATCCGGTGAAGTGGAAACGTATTGCGTCCGCTGTTGGCCAGCGCTCCGGAACCGGCGGTGACGTAGCGTGCGTTCGAATCGTTGGCCACATAGGCAACGATGGACCCACTCGAGGCCGCCACCTGGCCCTGGGCATTGTAGCCGGTTACGCCCGTGCCCACGTTGGCCAAGCCGGCGGGATTGACGATCACCCGGTCGCCGGCGCTGTCGCCGTTCAGGTTCGAATCGAGACCGCTCTGCACCGTGGCGTACTCCGGCGATTCGAAAGTGTACGTGCCGGAGACGTTCCAGTTCCCTACCACGTTCTTCGCCAGCCAGTTGCTGTTCTTGAAGGGCCTGAATTCATAAATCGGCGTGAACGTCAGGCGCTGGCGCCGATCGAGAGCGGAACTGGCCCAATCCGCTTTGAGGTCCTGGAAATCCTGCGCGCGGCGCGGCGTCAGGTAAGTTGAGAAATTGGTGGCGGTGGCGTCGTCCTCCAGGTGGCTCCAGGTATAGGCGCCAATAAATGTCAGGCCGTTCGAGAAGCGCCGGTTCAATTGCAGCGCGAGTCCGTGATAGGTCGAGGACGCCTGGGGCGAGTAGCCGACGATGTTCGCGTCCGAGCCATAAATGGCGAGATCGTTCCTCGGATTGTCCGGAGTTCCGCCAGGTACGATATACGACTTTACATCCGCCAATGTCTTATTCAGTGAGGCGAAAGTGCTCGCGCTCGGCAACGTGAAGAAGGTCGGAATGTAGTTGGTGGGCGACACTTGCGCGAATATGTTCTGGCGCGTTTGATTCCACAGGTGCACGCCTCTGGTACCGACGTAGCGCGCTTCAAACGTGTAATTCTTCTTGAAGACGTGCTGCACGCCCAGGGTCCAGTCGAGGCCGTACGGGCGCTTGCCGCCATAAATGTACGAACTGAGCACGCCGAGGGCGCCGGCCTGATCCGTCGGCAAAGGTAGCGAAGTTCCGGGCAAACCGCCGCTGGCGAGGAAACCGGTGGGGGCACAGTTAACGCCCGGGCAATCGTTGGTCTGTTGGAAATAGGGCGGCGCCGCATTCGCCGTCAAATTCGAATACGTCAAGTCATAAGCCTGGCTGAACCCTCCGCGGACGACCCATGCGCCTTCTTTGCCTGGCGAGTAGGCGAATCCGAGTCTGGGCGCAAAGTTCGTTTTATCGAAGCTGGGCAACCCAACGTCGAGCAGGCCGGGGACGCTGGCGGGTGCACTGTAGACCTGATATCGGGAAGCCACCGGCATGGTGGCGTATTCGTAACGCAATCCGAGGTTGATGGTCAGATTGGGCTTGACCCGAACATCGTCGTTCACGTACCCGGCGTATTGCAGGAAGCCCACCGGATAGCTGGTGGCCCCCGCGCTGCGCTCTCCCAGCACGTCCGGCGCCTGGTCCGTCAAATACAGCTCGGTTGTCGAATATTCATAGTTTCCCGTTACGCGTTGGATAAAGTAGTTTGCCGCGATCATGTCGATGAAATCGCCACCGAATTTGAACGTATGTTTGCCCCATATCTTGGTCACGTTGTCGGTCGCCTGAAAGAGGTCCTGGGTGGAACCGGAAGGGCCGACGGGTCCGTAGGTCAAGCCGTTCAGCTCATCGATGGTAATCACCGGGAAAGCGTCCAGACCGGGGAACTTCAACGAAGTCGCCGGCAGCGCATTCACGTTGCGGCTGAACGAAAGACGAAACTCGTTTTGCAGGGTCGGCGCAAAGTTGTGAAACTCCGACAGATTGTATGCGTAGTTGTTGTTCGGCTGGCTCTCGTTGAACGCGGGTACTTCCGCTGCCACGATCGACGACTGCCTGTTGTAGATCCAGCGCCCGCGGATCTGGTCTTTGTCGCTGATGTTGTAATCGAGCGACACCAGCGCGTTGTAATTGTTGGTGTAGACGGGATTGCTGAACGAGATAGAGCCGACTGGAATCTGCTGGCCGAGCACGCTAATAAAGCCCTGATCGTTGGCGGGCGCCGCGGGGACGTACTTTTGCAGAACGGACAAGTTCGTGGAACTGATTCCCTGAAGGCTGCCGAGCGCCGAGTAGCCCGCCGCCGTGGGAGCGATGAGCGGCGATCCAGGCACCGCCGACTGTCCGATCGGGTTATACTCGAAGTTCCCGAAATAGAACAACTTGTTCTTGCGGATAGGTCCGCCGATGGTCGCGCCCAACCGATTATTGTCGTAGCGGGGATTTGAGGTATACCCCGCCACCGCGTCGAGGGCGTTCACGGCGTTGAGATCGCGGTTCTGCAGGTATTCGTAGATGGACCCGTGAATCTGGTTGGTGCCGCTTTTCACGAGTGCGTTAAAGATACCGCCCGATCCGCCGCCAAACTCCGGCGCGAATTGGTTCTGCAACAACGTGAATTCGCCGATGGCTTCGTTTGAGACATACACCAGCGGCGCCGGGTCGTAGTAGTTGTTGTTGCTGACGCCGTCCAGGAAGAACGAATTGTTGTCCGGCCGTTGCCCGGCGACTGCCGGACCAAAACCTTGGCCGACACCGCCCGACGTGGATACGCCGGCGCCCAGCAGCGCGAGATTGTACACGCCCGAACCCGAAGCGGTCTGCGGCAGTTCCAGCACTTCTTTGGAGTCGAACGTGGTCTGCAGTTGGGCGGTGGTTGTATCGATGCCCGCGGCGCTGGCGCTAATCTCGACCGTCGTACCCACCTTCCCAACGGCCAGGTTAAGATTGGCGGTCACCACGCTGTTGAGGGTCACATCGACGTTCTTCAATTCGTCGGTAGTGAACCCCGGCGCAGAGGCAGTTACGGAGTAGCGGCCGATGGGAAGGTTCGTGAACCGGTAGACGCCGTCCGCATTCGCCTGCGCGGTTGTCTTCAGGCCCGTGGCATCGTCCAATGCCACAATCGCCGCATTCGGAATCGCGGCGCCGCTGGCGTCGAAAACCGTGCCCGTTAAGTCGCCGCTGATAGCTTGCGCGCGTGCGCTCGCTGGACAAAAAGCGAAGCAAAGCGCCAGCAGAACCAGCCACTTGCCGCGAAAAAGACATTCCGTCATGATATCCCCCTTTGAACCACCATTGAGCCTGAGGCCGTTGTCCGAACCGTCCGCCGTGCAGAAACCCGTCGTTACGGCACACTTCACCTGTACTCGAAATGTGAACATACTTTCTAACCCCTTTGTTCCCTGAAACTAAGACCCCGGACCGCATGGGCCGGTTGAAAAACTACGCCTGCGGGTGAATTTTTTGGCCGAATTGGCCGCTGGGAGTATACCGAAAGGCGCGCGCTTTCACCCCGCAAGCATAAGCGCGGCGTCTACTCCCCGTTTACAACTGTCGCTCCCGCACTTGTCACCCAGGAGCTTGCTAGATAGAGGGAGTATACTACCGCTGCGGGCGCTAATGCAACAAGAAACTTACGAAAAACATATCCGAGTGCGGGGATTGTCTACAATAATCTTGAGTTTGGCGAGCGAAGCTCACACCTGTATCCGCTGGCACGACAGCTTGAGCCAATAGGCTGGTATATAAATCAATAAGATGCGCGCAATCTGCCAACGGCACACGGCGTGCCAGTCCGGACATCGCCATGCTTCAACCCGTGCAATCTCTGCGAGGACCGGCGACGTCGGTCGCCATTCATTGCGTAGCGGTCGCGCTGCTTTTTCTGGCGGGTGCAAACCCCAGGGTTCGGCGAGCGGTACAGTCCACGCTTGGCCAAGTCAAGCTAATTGAACCTTATGTTGCGGCGGGAACGGGCGGCGGAGGCTCGGGCGACCATTCTGCGCTGCCTGCCAGCAAGGGCCGCCTGCCGCGGATCGCGCCGCGCCAATTCACGCCACCGGCGGCGGTGATCCGGAACATGAATCCGAAATTGCCAATGGAGCCAACGCTGGTCCTATCGGATGTCAGGCTGCCGCAAGTGGATATATCGGCATTCGGCGACCCGTACGCGAAGCGGGGTCCGCCGTCGAACGGTACGGGCAACGGCGGCGGGATCGGAGACGGCGACGGTACCGGTAACGGGGCCGGGAAGGGTCCGGGCATAGGGCCCGGGCAAGACGGGGGCAGCGGCGGCGGCGTGCGGGGCTTTTCGGGAGTATCCAGCGCTCCGGTGGTGATTTACCAGGTGGAGCCGGAATTTTCCGAGGAGGCGCGCAAGGCCAAGCTGCAAGGCGTGGTGATGCTCTATGGCGAGGTGGATACCAACGGACGGTTGCGGAACATAAGAGTGACGCGGGGGCTGGGATTGGGGCTGGAAGAGAAGGCCATCGAAGCGGTACTGCAGTGGCGCTTCCGTCCGGGCACGCGCGACGGAAGGCCGGTCGTATCGGCGGCGGCGATTGAAGTGAATTTTCATTTGTTGTGAAGAGCTTTCAGCTCTCAGCTTTCAGGTTTCAGCGGTGGGGCCAAGGTGTAAGGTAGGATCATGCGGATTCTACTTACGGTCGCCGCCGTCTCATTAGCTTTCGGGCAGTCTTCGTCCACCCAGGAACGCATCCGTGCGGTCGAATCGGGCCTGACGCCGGCCGTGGTGGTCAAAGGCCGCCCTATACCGCGTTCCACCATCGACGCGCGCATGCAGGCGCTGCATGTGCGCGGCGTCGGCATTGCCGTGATTCAGAATTACGAAATCGAGTGGGCCAAAGGATACGGCTTCGCCGACCTCGAAACGAAGCGGCCCGTGACTACCGAAACGTTGTTCCAGGCGGGCTTGATCGGCAAGCCTGTGGCGGCTGTGGCAGCCATGAAACTGGTGGAGATGGGCAAGCTGCGGCTGGATGACGAGGTCAACACGTTCTTGAAGTCATGGAAGGTGCCGGACTCCGATTTCACCAAAGACCAAAAGGTAACCTTGCGCCGGATTATGAGCCATAGCGCCGGCCTGACTGTGCACGGGTTTCCGGGATATGCGGCGGGCGAGGCGGTGCCATCCATCGTGGAAGTTCTGGACGGTACAAAGCCTGCCAATACCGCGCCGATCCGGGCCGATATCGTGCCCGGCACGCTCTTCCGTTACTCGGGCGGCGGCTACACCATCATGCAACTCGCCATGATCGACGTAACCGGGCAGGCATTCCCGGCGCTGATGCACGACATGGTGTTGAGCAAAGCCGGCATGCGCCACAGCACCTATGCCCAGCCGCTGCCCGGCGGCCTGGTGGACGTTGCCGCTACGGGCTATAGGGCGAACGGCGACCCGGTGCCCGGCAAATATCACACGTATCCGGAGATGGCTGCCGCAGGCCTTTGGACCACGCCCACGGATCTGGCGCGTTTCGCGATCGAAATTCAGAAATCGCGCGAAGGGCGATCGAATAGGATCCTTGCGAAAGCCACGGTGGAAGAGATGCTCCGCGAACAGAAGAAGCCCTACGGGCTGGGCTTCGGGCTGGAGCAAGTCGACGGATCGTCCCGATTCGGACACGGTGGCGCCGATGAAGGATTTCAAGCGCGACTCTCCGCTACGATGGACGGGCAGGGATTCGCGATCATGACGAACTCGGACAATGGCACCCGCCTGGCGGGTGAGATCGCGTTGTCCATCGCGGCGGCCTATCGCTGGCCGGACAAGCCGCGCGAGCGGGAGGCCATTAAGCTATCGGCGCCGGAGCTGGGAAAGTTTGCCGGCGACTATGAGGCGCCAGGGCTCGGCAAGGTACACATCCAGGCAGACGGCGACCACCTGGCGATTACGGCGCAAGCGCAGGAGATGGACTGGTTCCCGGAGTCTGCCACCAAGATGTTCACGTTGACGGAGGGCATGCCGGATATCGAGTTCAGGCCGGATGAAAAAGGCGCCGTAACCGGGTTCGATGCCGGAGGCTTGCGCGCGACGCGGGTGGCGCGGTGAGCGGCCGCCGGCAGGCCACGCCCCCAATGTCGCTTAGTTTTTTCTGGAGGGCGGCCAATCCTGCCGCGGCCGCCTTTACAGCTACAGCCGGCTGAGGTGGGGCAGGCGTCTACGCCTGCGGCGGGTCTCCAGACCCGCCAGAGGGCGAGCTACGCTCGCCGGAGCGGGTTCTGGAGAACCCGCGCAGGACTGGAGTCCTGCCCCACCACGGCTCACAGAATGCAGAAACTCAAGAGCGAGCTACGCTCGCCTGCGCTGACAAGAGTGTCAGCGCGGCAGGCATGAGTTGCCTGCGCCACGAGGCCGATCCAGCACTTTGCGGGACTTTGAGGCAGGGTTTTTCGAAGGAAACACCGCACGGTCGCCTGACGCCGATCAGGTTAACCCCGAGCTACGCGCAACCGGCAATCTTGCCAAGAGAATCCCGGCCACCTCCAGCCACACTTATTCTTGATTTACAGTTTTCGCCCGTTGGAAAGCGGTGGGACGTTTTACGGCGTCCTAAACGCTGCCGGCCCGGATTGAGCGTCCGGGCCGGCAAATCTAACGTTTAGGCGAAAGGAGGCAACGGATGATCATCATCACGTTGACCGTTACCATCGCCGCGATCACGGCGATCACGGTAACGATCCGCATTTCGCGGCGTCGTCGCCGAAAGTAACCGACAAGCCACGGCCGGGAAACCGGTCGTGGCACCTCCTTAAACTTACAACCTTTCGAATCGTGACGCAAGCTTCCATTCCCGCGATTGTTCGCTATTCTGAGAATTGTCGCCCACGCGCCGCTACGAAGACAAAGTCCTCCTCCTGCTGACGCTGATCATCGGCGCGGTGGTTGGTCTGGTGGTGGTCGCCTTCATTCTGGTAACCGAAAACCTGGGTGCGCGGCTTTATCCCGGTTCGGCCGCCGCCTGGCGCAGATTGGTGGTCCCAGTCGCCGGGGCGCTGGTCACCGGCATTCTGCTGGCCCGCTACTTCCCCAACGCGCGCGGCAGCGGCATTCCGCAAACCAAGACGGCGCTCTTCGTACGCGATGGTTTCATCGCCATGCGCACGGTGATCGGCAAGTTCAGCATGTCGGCGATCTCGCTGGCCAGCGGCATCGCGCTCGGCCGCGAGGGACCGTCCGTCCAGGTTTCCGCCGGCATTGCGTCGGTGCTGGGCCGCCGGTTGGGGTTGAGCACCAGCAGCGTGAAAGCTCTCTTGCCGGTGGGCGCGTCGGCTGCGCTCGCAGCCGCGTTCAACACACCCATCGCCGCTGTGCTCTTCACGCTCGAAGAAGTGATGGGCGATATGCACGCCCCGGTGCTCGGCTCCATCGTGCTGGCTTCGGCCACTTCCTGGATCGTGTTGCACTTGTTGCTGGGCGACGAGCCGCTGTTCCACGTCCCCGCCTATCAACTGGTTCATCCCCTGGAGTTCCTCGTTTATGCCGTGCTTGGCCTGGCGGGCGGCTTGGTCTCGGTCGGGTTCGTCAAGCTGCTGCTCTGGCAGCGCAAACACTTTCTAAAGCTGCCTAAGGCCTCCCTCTGGTGGCAACCGGCCATAGGCGGATTGACGGTCGGCATCCTGGGCTGGTTTTTTCCCGATGTGCTGGGCGTGGGCTACAACTTCGTCGACCAAGCCCTGAACGGCGGGATGGTCGTGCGCACCATGGCACTGCTGGTCCTGCTGAAGGTAGTGGCCACGGCCACCTGTTACGCGTCCGGCAACGCGGGAGGCATTTTCGGCCCCAGCCTGTTCATCGGCGCGATGCTGGGCGGCGCCATCGGAGGCGTCGCCCACCACCTGATGCCCGACTACACCGGCAGTGTGGGAGCCTATGCCCTGGTCGGCATGGGCACGGCCTTTGCCGGCATCGTGCGCGTGCCCATGACCTCGGTGATCATGATCTTTGAGATCACGCGCGACTACTCTATCATCGTGCCGTTGATGATCTCGAATCTGATCAGCTATTTCATTTCCAGCCGTCTGCAGGTGGAATCGGTTTACGAGGCGCTCCTGCATCAGGATGGCATTCATTTGCCTTCCGGCGCCAAAGCCCGCGAGGCCTTGTTGATGGTGGGGCAGGCAATGCGCCTAACGCCGGAGTCGCTGCGCACGATCCTGGGCGTGAGTGAAGCCGCGGCGCTGGTCAACCGCGAGACGGGCGCGTGGCCAGTGGTGGGCCCAACGGGGCTACGGGGCATGTTGCGTGTGGAGCAACTGGATCGGGCCATCGCGGAAGGCCAGGGCGATTGGACGTTGGGCCAACTGGTGCCGGTGCCCGATGCGGAGAGACTCACGGCCGAAGAGTTCCCGCATCTGCACGCGGACCAGCCACTCGATATGGCGATGCGCCGTCTCGCGGAGACCGGCCTCAAGGCCATGCCGGTGGTCAGCCGCACAAACCTCCGGGAGCTCAAAGGCACGGTTTCCATGCAGGACATCCTGGCCACGTATGCCATGGGAAAAGTGGACCAGGAAGCCGATCCCGCGCTACCGAAGGGCAAACCGGTGGCGCTGCTGGCTGGTGTGCTGGCCGTGCTGATCGGCCTCGCCATCGTGGGCGGCCTGTTGAGCTACTACTACCGCTCGGCACGCGAGGGGAGAGCCCAGCATTTTTATGAGTTAGGCAATCAGTTCCTGCAGAAGGATCGCTATGACGAAGCCATAGAGCAGTTTCGGGACGCCCTATCCATCTCGCACAGCCCCAAAAACCGGCTGGCGTTGGCGAACGCGTTGTTGGAAGCGGGGCACCCGGACGAAGCCGCCATCTACCTGAGGGATTTGTTGCGCAACGATCCTCCCAACGCCGCTGCGAATCTCGGCATGGCGCGCGTGGAGGTGCGGCAAGGGCGCATCGACGAGGCCGTGGGGTACTATCACCACGCGATCTACGGCGCTTGGGCGGCCAACGCCGCCGATCGGCGCATGCAAACGCGCATCGAACTGATCCAGGCGCTGGGCAAAACCGGCCGCCAGCCGCAGGCGCAAGCGGAGCTGCTCTCCATGCTTACCGCTATGCCCAGCAGCCTTGCGGCGAAGCGGCAGGTGGCGCCATTGGCGATGCAGTACGGGCTGCCTAAAGAAGCGGCCAACCTGTTCCGGGACATAACCAGCCACGACGGGCAGGACGAGGAAGCCTTCGCCGGCCTCGGTGAAGCCGAGTATGCGCTAGCCGGCTATGCCGCGGCGCGCGATGCGCTGGCCGCCGCTTTGCGGTTGAACCCTAACGGCACAGAGGTCCGCAAGCGGCTGGAGGCTACCATGCAGATCCTGGCGCTCGATCCGACGCGGCGCGGATTGAGCGAGCAGGACCGGCTCCAGCGCAGCCAGGCAGTTCTGTCGGCAGTTCTGGATTTACTGGACCAATGTTCTCCGGCGGCCCGGCCGGCCGATCTGAAGAGTCGCATGGAGGCGGCGCGCAGATTGCTGGTGAAGGGCCGGCGGCCGCCATCCTACAGCGACGCAATAGACCACATTGTCTCGGTGGCTGAACAACTCTGGACGGCCGGGGCCGCCGTCTGCGGGTCCTTGCCGGCTGCGGATGCGCCCCTCAGCAGAGTAATAGCCCGGCTGGCGGCCCGGTAAGGACCTTGCGTTGGAATTCTGACCGCCGAAGCTCCCTTGATATGGTAGAATCCAAAGTGCAGCCTTGCGTTTCCGGCCTCCGAAACCTGTAACTAAGCGGTTGGCCGTAGCGTCGAACGCTGTGAGTAGCCTCTACGCCATCGGAGGCGCCCTGGGGACAAGATGGATGTCTGAGAACATGCAGAGCACCCCGTTACCGGAACCGAATCAAGCGCCGCAGTTCGATCCAGCCGAGCATCTGAACCACTTGCTGGCGCCGGACGTGGAAACGCCTTGGTTCAAGTCGCTGTTCGAAAGCGTGCGGGAGCTCATTCGCCCGACGCCGCTTCCGCCGCTACAAGTCACTTCGAAGCCCATCGCGGTGAAGGATATCTGGGGCCTCTACGGACGGAAGAAACGTTCCGGGGCCTATTCGCTGGCGATCCACGTGACCGTTATCGTGCTGCTGTTCACATTGGCGTCCAGCAAAGCGGTCCAGCAGGCGGCCAAGGACGTCACTGCCCTGATTGTCCCTTCGGATCTGGCTGAGTATAAGCCCAAACCCGGGCCGCAAAAGCCGTCGGGTGGCGGCGGTGGTGGCGGCGATCGTTCTCCGCTGCCGGCTGCCAAGGGCAGGCTGCCAAAGATCGCGCCACGCCAGTTCACGCCCCCCGTGCAGGTATTCAATAATCTGAATCCGAAGCTGCCGATGGAACCCACTATCATCGCGCCGCCGGATCTGAACATGCCCAACAATAATCTGCCTCAATACGGCGATCCGCTGGCCAAGCTGGGTCCGCCCTCCAACGGCCCGGGCTCCGGCGGGGGCATCGGCTCGGGTTCGGGCGGCGGCATCGGTTCGGGTAAGGGCGCCGGATTGGGTCCCGGCGAAGGCGGCGGTTTTGGCGGCGGCGTTTTCCGCGTGGGTGGTGGCGTCTCGAATCCCGTCGCGCTTTACATGCCTGAACCGGAATACTCCGAAGAAGCCCGCAAAGCCAAGTATCAGGGCACCGTCGTATTGGAAGTGGTGGTGGATGCGAGCGGCCATCCGCGCAACCTGAAGGTGGTGCGCAGCCTGGGCCTCGGCTTGGACGAGAAAGCCATTGAAGCCGTGGAAAAGTGGAAGTTCCGCCCCGGCTATAAGGATGGCAAGCCCGTCAACGTGGCCGCCACCATCGAAGTGAATTTCCGCCTGTTGTAGAAGCGGCCGCTACTGTTTCGCGGCCGTCCAGGTTCCCTGGCCTAGATCGCCAATTTCGACTTTCCCTTTCATCTTCTTCTCGCTCTCGACGGTTCCGCTATAGTGCACGACGCCACTCTGCCCGGAGTATGCGAAGTCGAACTTGAAATCGATCTGGTCCCCTTTTACCGTACCGGTCAAATCGGCTTTGCCGAACAACCCGCTGTAAGTGCCGGTGAGCTTCTCGCCATCCTGTTTAAATACGAACGATGGACTCCCGCTGCCCGCGGCGGTGTCCACGCTGAATTCCCAGTTGCCCGAGATATCGTGGGCCAGGAGCGGCGCGCACGCCAGTCCGGCCAATAGTGCGATCGATAGCAATCTCAACATGCGGTAGAGCATAACACAGTGGTACAGCCGTCAGCCGTCAGCTATCAGCTTTCAGCCAGACTCCCGGGCCACCTCCAATTGTCGTGAATCGCGCGGGGGCCAGGCTGACCGCCGATAGCCGATCGCCGATAGCTGAAAGCCGATAGCTGAAAGCTCTTACTGCCCGCCGGCATCGGCCCCCTGCAATCCGATCGCGTCACCCGATACCACCAACTCCACGCGGCGATTCTGCTGCCGTCCCGCGGCCGAATCGTTGGTGGCTACCGGATCGGATTTCCCTAACCCGACCGCCGTAATGTTGGCCGCCGCCACTCCCTGTTCGGCCAGGAAATCGCGCACGGCGTCGGCCCGGTTCTGCGACAGCTTCAAGTTGTAGTCGTCGCCGCCCACGCTGTCGGTGTGGCCTTCCAGTTGGAGCTTCAGCCCCGGATACGCGAGCAGAATTCCCGAAACCTTGGCCATTTTCTCCCGCGCGCCGGGCTTCAGCGTGTGTTTGTCGAAATCGAACAGCACGTCGCTGATGTTCACGATCAGGCCGCGGGCTGTCTCGCGGGTTTCCAGGATGGCGTTCAACTGCTGCCGCAGACGTTCGCGCAGTTGGGTCCTTTCAGCCTCGGCCTGCTGGCGCTGGGCATCCGCTTGCGCGGCAGCCTGCCGGGCGCGATCCGCCTCCGCTTCGGCCTGTTGCTGTTGCGCGACGGCGGCGGCGCGCGCGGCATCCGCCGCGGCTTTATCCTGCACGGCTTGGGCGGAGGCAGCTTGCGCTTCGCGTTGCGCCCGCTCGGCGGCGGCACGCTGCGCTTCGGCGGCCTGCGCGCTGGCCTGCGCCTGCTCGGCGGCAGCGTGCTGTTGCGCCAATTGCTCCTCCTTCATGCGGCGTTCGTTGGCTAATTGCTCTTCCTCGATCTTCCTGTAGGTGATGATGCGCGCATCTTCCGCCATCTGCGCCGCTTCGCGGGCGTTGGTCTCCACGGGCTTGCCGCCGTGATTGCTCATGAAGCCTTCGGCGTTCTGCAGCGCGATCATGGCCTTCTGGAAAGTATCGGCGGCATATCGATCCGCGCCCGCCAGCCGCGCGATCTCGACCGCGTTCTCCGCTTCCGCCAGTTGCAGCGGCCCCTTGGGATTGATCCGCACCGGTTGATAAGCCGCGCGATCGAGTACATATTGCCCGCGCTTCAGCAATTCGTACTTGGCTTCCACCTGCTCGATCGTGCCGGTGGTGTCGTTCCGCACGAAGTTCTCCATGACCACCACGTCGCTCGGCTGAGTTACGGCAAAATACGGCTCGGCCGTGACGATCAGGCCGAACACCTGCAGCGAGCTGGTAGCCAGCAGGTTGCTATGATCGCCGCTCAGCGCCAGTTCACCCAGATTCTGGGCGCGCCCTTCCGGCGTGATGGCCCACAGCACATAAGTAAGATACTCGGGTCCGAATTGGTTGGCGGCGGTCAGGCGGTCCACATGGACCTCGACCTTGGTGGATCCCATCTGGCTGTCGACTTTAGCTTCCCCGCGCGCCGCCGGCAGCACCTCCGTGCCGCGGAAAGCGATATGCGTGGATCCGCTGCGATGGTGGTAATTGACGGCGCTAATAGTGCGGGAAACCACGGTTACGTGGAAAATAGGCATTGGCCGGCCGGTTTCGACCGGAACCGGCGCCGGGTTCTGGGTTGGGTTCGGCACTTGCGCACACAAAGTGGCGAGTGCCACAAACAGTAGTCCTGTGGCTTTCATGTGTTCGATAACCTCCAAGGAAAAACGGAGCAATCGCAGCGCCTCTGTACGCCGGAGCACGGCAACTCTCGTGGCGCAGGCACTTCTGCCTGCCGCGCCGACACCTTGTCGGCGCAAGCGAGCGAATCAAAGCTCCGCGGCAGCGCATGGCGCCGCCCTACCGCCAATTGGAATCCTGTAGACTGAAACTAGCGGCCACGAATTTCGCAGCGAGCTGGAACAGATTGTCTCCAACTAAATTTCCTTTCGAAATTCAGGCCGAGTGCCCCGTGACCCGCGCGCGCGCCGGCTTACTGCACACTCCGCACGGCATCGTCGAAACCCCCGTGTTCATGCCGGTCGGCACGCAAGCCACGGTCAAAGGACTCGCGCCGCGCGAACTGGCCGGCGACCTGGACGTCCGCATTTTGCTGGCCAACACCTATCATCTTTATCTGCGACCCGGTGCGGAGCTCATCCGCGCCCTGGGAGGGCTGCACCGCTTCATGTCGTGGCCGCGCGCCATCCTCACAGACTCCGGTGGATTCCAGGTGTTCAGCCTCAGCGGGCTGCGCAAGATCACCGCCGACGGCGTGGTCTTTCAATCCCACCTGAATGGCGACACTCATACGTTCACGCCGGAATCCACCGTGGAAGCGCAACTGGCATTCGGCAGCGATATCCTGATGGCCCTCGATGAGTGCCCAGAGTATCCCGTCAGCCACGAATACGCGCGCACGGCCATGCAGCGCACCGTCGGCTGGGCGCGCACCGCGCACGCGTATTTTGAAAAGCGTTGCGCCGAGCTACCCACGCGCCACGCTCTGTTTCCCATCGTGCAGGGCTCCATGTTCGCGGATCTGCGGCGCGAATGCGCCAGCCAGTTGCTGGAACTGGATGCGGATGGCTACGCCATTGGCGGGCTTTCGGTGGGCGAGCCGCGCCCCTTGAGTCTGGATATGGTGGAAATCGCCGAAGCGCTGCTGCCGCGCGCACGGCCGCGCTACGCCATGGGGGTGGGCATGCCGGAAGAACTGCCCGAGTACGTGGCGCGCGGCATCGACATGATGGATTGCGTGCTGCCTTCGCGCAACGCCCGCAACGGTTGCCTGTTCACCTCCGAGGGCGCCGTGCGGATCAAACAGGCGCGCTACCGGGACGATCCCCGGCCCATCGATCCCCAGTGCGGGTGCTATACTTGTACGGGCTTCTCGCGAGCCTATCTTCGCCACCTCTTTCAGGCTGGCGAGATCTTGTACGCCGCGCTGGCTACGCTGCACAACGTCCGGCGCTACCTTGACATCATGCGTGAGATCAGGCACGCTATACTATCGGGTAGATATCCTGAATATTTGCGAACCGTACGCTCCGCGCCGGTTGAAATCGAGTAGTCTGTCAACGTGGTCCCAAATCTGATTCTCCAATCTTCGGCCCCAGGCGGTTCCCCGCTGGGCATGCTCCTTCCCGCTGTCCTGATGTTCGGGATCGCTTACTTTCTTCTGATTCTGCCCATGCAGCGCCAGAAGAAGAACACCCAGAAGATGTTGAGTTCGTTGCAGAACGGGAACACGGTGCTCACCAGCGGCGGCATAGTCGGGACCATCGTTTCCATCGGCGACGACGAAACGCTGGTGCTGCGTGTGAAGCCCGACAATATCAAGATCCAGGTGGCCCGCAGCGCGGTTTCCAACCTGGTGACGGCCGAAGTCAAGAAATAAACAGTAAGGCAAATCCTCATGCGAAAAAATGTAACGGGCAGGACCGTGGTCATCGTGGTGACGATCCTGGTATGCGTATTCGGCATCATCGGCTTTCCCAGGTCGGGCGCCGGTTTGATGGAGAATCTGAAACACAATATCCGGTTGGGGTTGGACCTTAAGGGCGGCAGCCACCTGGTGTTGCAAGTCCACGTGCAAGACGCCATCAAGACGGAAGCCGATGGCGCCATCGAGCGGATGAAAGAGTTGATGAAGAAACAGAGCATCGACTATACCTCGATCGACCGCAACGATCCGGCTACCGTGGAGGACGCCGACAAGATCGAGATCGACGTGAAGGGCGTTCCGGCGGCCAAGACCACCGCCTTCCGGAATCTGATTGCGGAGAGTTTCAACCAGTGGACCCTTACCCCGCTCAACGCCACCGATTACAAATTGAATATGCGGCCCTCCGAGTTGGTCACACTGAAGCGCGACACCGTGGAGCGCTCCCTGCAGACCATCAGCAATCGCATCAACCAGCTTGGCCTGACGGAGCCTACCGTGCAGCAGTATGGCCAAGCCGGCACGGATTACGAAATTCTGGTGGAACTGCCGGGCGTCGACGATCCGGCGCGCGTGCGGGAAATCATGCAGACCACCGCGCAACTGGAGATCTCGGATGTGAAGGAAGGACCCTTCCAAAGCCGCGAGGCGGCCTTGGCGCAGAAGGGCGGATTCCTGCCGCTGGGTACCAAACTGGTAATGGAACCGGGCCAAGGCGATCGCGGCGCGAGTTGGTACTTGCTGTCCAAGTCGCCCGTGATTCGCGGCACGGACGTGCGCAACGCGCGCGCCGGGCAGGACGACATGCGCAAGTGGGAAGCGCAGTTCACCCTCAGTCCGGATGCCGGCAAGCGCTTCGGCAAGTACACGGAGGCGAATATCGGAAACCGTCTGGCGGTGGTGATGGACAACCAGATCCGCAGCGTGGCGGTGATCAAGGGGCGCATCGAAGACAGCGGCCAGATTGAGAACATCGGCAGCGAGCAGGAAGCCTCGGACCTGGCGCTGGTGTTGCGCGCCGGCGCGCTGCCGGCCACTATACAGGTTCAGTACGAAAACTCCGTGGGGCCGTCGCTGGGCGCCGATTCCATTCACGCGGGCATCGTGGCCGGCTTGGCCGGACTGGCGGCCGTGATTGTGGTCATGCTGGTGTATTACAAGCGCAGCGGCGTGAACGCAGTGCTGGCGCTTTTCCTGAATACCGTGATCCTGATGGCGGCGCTGTCGTACTTCAAAGCCGTGCTTACTTTGCCGGGCATCGCCGGCGTAATCCTGACCATCGGTATGGCGGTGGACAGCAACGTCCTCATCTTCGAGCGTATCCGTGAAGAATTGCGGGCCGGGAAGGCCATCGTGTCGGCCGTGGATGCGGGCTTTTCGAAAGCCTGGTGGACCATCGTCGACACGCACGTGACCACGGTGGTCTCCTGCGCCTTCCTGTTCATATTCGGAGAGGGCCCCGTGCGTGGATTTGCAGTAACGTTGACCATCGGCCTGATCGCGAACGTGTTTACGGCCGTCTTTGTTTCGAAGGTGATCTTCGATTACGAGTTGTCCGGCCGCCGGCAACTGGCCGAACTGAGCATATAGGTAGCACAGGCTTCAGCCGGTGTCTTCCTGGCAATTGAACGAATGGGAACAATTTTGAAAAGACCGGTGTCCAAGTCATGTAAAGCACCGGTATGGCGTAATTCCGATGCAAATCTTTAAGAACACGAATTTCGACTTCCTCCACTACAAGTGGCCCTTCATCGGCGCCTCCCTGGTGCTCTCGGTGGCGGGGATTGGCAGCATGCTCCTCCACGGCGGCTTGCGCTACGGCATCGACTTCAAGGAAGGCACGCAGATGACCGTCAAGTGGAGCGGTGCGCCGCCGGAGGACAAGATCCGGGCCGCGCTCTCCAAGAAGGTCAACGGCGAAGTCACCGTGCAGCCGTTTACCGATATCGGCGCCAAGGACGAGATCGTGATCGGCACCGAGCGTATGGGCGAGCAGCAGATGGCCGCCGCCCGCAAAGCCATGCAGGACTCGCTGGAGGCTACTTTCGGCGACCTGCAGAGCGGCAAGCTGGACTTCAACAACGCCGGCGCGGGCGAAATCGCGGACCGCGTCACCGTGCCGTTGCAGCAGGCCGGCGTGCAGCTTTCCGACCAGCAACTGCAGACGCTGGCCTCCGATCTGCGCACATTTCGCGATACGCCGCCGCGCTCCGGCCTGATCTCCAACTTCGATCAATTAAAGGTTGTGCCGGGCGTAAACTCTGCTATTATCAATGTTCTCAAACAGCAATGCTACCTGGCGCCGTTTTCGATTCTGCAGGTGGAAATGGTGGGTCCCAAGGTGGGCGGGGAGTTGCGCACAAAAGCGGTCTTGGCCACCCTTTACGCGCTGGGTGTAATGTTGGTATATATAGCGTTTCGCTTCGAATGGATTTACGGCGTGGCGGCGGTGGTGGCGTGCTTCCACGACACGATCATTACGATCGGGCTGTTCTCCCTTTTCAATAAGGAGATCACGCTCACGGTGATCGCGGCTTTGTTAACGCTGGTCGGGTATTCCATGAACGACACGATCGTCATCTTCGACCGCATCCGCGAGAACATAAAACTGCTGCGCCGCGAGCCCCTCGAATCGCTGATCAACAAGAGCGTGAACCAGACTCTGAGCCGGACGGTGATGACGTCGGGCCTGACATTCTTGACCGTCATCGCGCTTTTCCTGTTCGGCGGGCCGGTACTGCATGGATTTTCCTTTGCATTGGTGGTAGGAATTATTATCGGTACGTACTCTTCCGTTTTCGTGGCCAGCCCGATCGTGCTGTTCTGGCACAATTGGGCGGACACCCGCAAGAGGACGTCGCCGGTTACGGTAGCGGCCGCCAAGCCGCCTGCCAGAAAGAGTTCGACGAAAGCGGTGAAATAGCTTACGTTAGGAGGACCTTATGTTTGAGCAAACGTTCGTGGAAGGGGGCAAGTCCCGCAAGCCCTGGACCGTGCTGATATCCTTCATCGCCCAGATCGTGGTGATTGCCATCGCCATCCTGATTCCGATGATTTATTTCGACGCCTTGCCCAAGAGCCAGTTGACCAGTTTCCTGGTAGCGCCTCCCCCGCCGCCGCCTCCTCCTCCCCCGCCAGCCGCCGCTCCCAAGGTCGTCAAAGTCATTCCGCGCCAGTTCGACGCTGGACGCTTGATGGCGCCCAAGGCGGTCCCCAAGGAAGTGGCCATGATTAAAGAGGAAGAGTTGCCTCCGCCGTCCTCGGGCGGTGTGGTCGGCGGCGTGCCCGGCGGCGTTCCGGGCGGTTCGGCCGGCGGCATTATCGGCGGCATCATCGGATCGGTCCCCACCGCCGCGCCTCCGCCTCCTCCGCCGCCGGTCAAAGTCGAAAAGCCGGTCACCCCGCAGCGCATCCGCGTAGGCGGCAACGTGCAACAGGCCAAGCTCATCCGCCAGCCCCGGCCGGTCTATCCGCCGCTGGCCAAGCAGGCCCGTATTTCCGGTCACGTGATTCTGAACGCAGTCATCGGCAAGGATGGTACTATCAAGGATCTTACGTTCGCCAGCGGCCATCCCCTGCTGGTGCCGGCCGCTATGGAAGCGGTGAAACAGTGGGTCTATCAGCCGACGCTCCTGAATGGAGAGCCGGTCGAAGTGGTAACTCAGATCGACGTGAATTTCACGTTGAGCCAGTAGTAGCGGTAAACTAATTCAACTCGCAGGAGAACAGGACAATGCTTTTGCAAACGCAGGTTTGGGCGTTTTTACTACTACAGGAGGCGAGCCCCATCGGATGGGACCCGCGCTCCTTGTGGGCACAGATGGGTGTTCCCGCCAAACTGGTGGTGATCCTTCTGTTCCTGATGTCGGCATGGTCGATCGGCGTCATGATCGACCGCTTGCTGGCTTATAGCGCCGCGCGCAAGCAATCGCGCGCTTTCGCGCCGGCCGTGGCGGGCGCCTTGAAGGAAGGTAAGTTGGACGAGGCCATCAAGATCGCCGACCGGTACAAGAAGAGTCACCTCGCCAAAGTGGTGGTGGCGGGACTGCAGGAGTTTCAGGCTCACCAAATGAGTTCCGAAATCTCCGGCGACGACATCGAGGCTTCCCAACGGGCCCTGGAGCGCGCCGAAGCCATCGTGCATGCCGAATTGAAGCGCGGTATCAGCGGCCTCGCGACCATCGGCTCGACGGCCCCCTTCGTGGGACTGTTCGGAACGGTGGTGGGCATCATCAACGCGTTCAAGGGAATTTCGACTGAAAAGTCCACCGGTTTGGGCGCCGTGGCCGGCGGTATTTCCGAAGCCTTGGTAACCACGGCTATCGGACTTTTCGTGGCTATTCCCGCCGTCTGGATGTTCAACTACTTCACGGGCAAGATCGAAGCTTTCGACGTGGAGATGGGCAACTCCAGCTCCGAGTTGATCGACTACTTCTTGAAGCGGTCGCAAAAAGCAGCCGCACGTAAGTAGTGGTACGACAGGCTCCGAGTCCGGTAGCACGGGCTTTAGCCTGTTAGGTAGGACGGGCTTTAGCCCGCCAAGTTTGCAAGACGAGTTGAATCGGGGCGTCCCGCTCTCTCCGGTACGCCCTAGACCCAGCCGGAACTGGAGGTTTTTACTATGTCGGTAATTATGAGGTCGAAGTCCCCGCCGCCGGTGGCCGATATCAACGTCACCCCCATGGTGGACGTGATGCTGGTGCTGCTCATCATCTTCATGGTCATCACGCCTATGTTGTCGAAGGGCATCAGCGTGGATATGGTCAAGACCGTTAACCCGGTGCCCATGCAAGCCGCCGATAAGAGCGATGCCATCATCATAGCGGTCACGCGCGACGGCAGGACGTATTTGAATACCACCCAGTTGCCCGCCGATCAGCTTCCCGGTAAGGTCAAAGACATGTTGACCAACCGGTTGGACAAGATGTGCTATGTCAGGGCGGACTCGCGCGCCAAGTACGAGACGGTGGTGGATGTGGTGAACAATCTGCGCGCGGCGGGTGTCGATCAATTGGGGTTGCTCACCGAGCAGTTGCAACAGAAGAAGACGCCGGGCGCGCCTGCGCCGGCCGGGCAGTAGACAGGGTTCTAATCGGACTCGAGAAGGAGTAATTCATATGGCAATGGCAGTAGGGGGAAAGGGCGGGGCGATCTCCAGCATCAACATGACGCCCATGATCGACGTCCTTCTGGTGCTGATCATCATTTTCATGGTCATTACACCGCTCACGCCGAAAGGTCTGGAGGCCTTGGTGCCGCAGCCGCCTCCGCCGGGTACGCCGCCCGCTTCGGACACCCGCACCGTGGTGATCGTGATTAATAAGGACAAAACCTACATGATCAATCAGGAGCCTACGCCGGAGGCGAACCTGGGTCCGCGGCTGGAAGAAATCTTTAAGACCCGCGCTGAGCGCGTGGTGTTCGTCAAGGGAGATCCGGACCTGGAATTTCAGTATGTGGCCAAGGCCATCGATATCGCGCACGGCGCCGGCATCGACAAGGTCGGGCTCATGACGCCCCAAATGGAGGCCGGAAACTAATGAAAAGCAGAGCCATTGTGGTGCTGGCGATCGCCGCGATGACGGTGTTCGCTACCAGTTGCGAAAAACTGAAGGCGCGCGACCAATTGAATAAAGGAGTGCAGGCCTTCAAGAGCGCGCAGTATCCGCAGGCCGTGGAGCACTTCAAGACCGCTGTCGAGTACGATCCCAATTTCGCCACCGCGCGGTTGTATTTGGCGACCGGCTACATGCAACAGTACATTCCCGGCGCCGATTCCCCGGAGAACATGCAGATGGCTGCGGCGGCCTACGATCAGTTTCAGAAAGTCCTCGCCCAGGACCCCAAGAATGAGCTGGCCGTCGCCGATGTCGCCTCGCTGCTCTTCAATGAGAAGAAATTGGACGAGGCCAACCAGTGGTACCAGAAGTTGATCCTCCTCAACCCCAAGAACAAGGAAGCGTTTTATACGCTGGGCGTGATCGCCTGGACCAAGGCGCTGGTAGTCGACGGCGAAGCCAGAGCCAAACTGGGGATGAAGCCGGACGATCCGGGCCCGCTGAAGGACAAAAAGGTGCGCGTGGAGGTGGCCGAGAAGAATGGGCCTATCGTCGATGAGGGCATCAAAGATCTCGACAAGTCCCTGGCTCTCGATCCCGAATACGACGACGCCATGGCCTATGAGAACCTCCTCTATCGCCAGAAGGCCGACTTGGAAGATTCGCCGGACGCCTATAGGAGCGACATCGAAAAGGCCAACGGCTATTTCCAGAAGACCATCGATACCAGGAAGATTAAAGCCGAGCGCAAGCCCACCGGCGGCGGCATCACGGCCGACACGAAATAAGTAAGCGGCATGAAACCACGGATGGACACGGATAAACACAGATAAGATACGCCCGGTTCCGGAGCGTTTCATCTGTGTTAATCTGTGTCCATCCGTGGTTCCGCATTCTGAGTTTGTCCTCGCCTTCCTCCTGCTCGCGATTCTGAGCTTTCTCATCCCCGGTGTGAAGCGCTCGTTGTCTCGTCCTGCGTGGCTGTTCGTGGCGCCCGCGGCATTGACTCTGCTCTTCTGCGGGTCTGCTTACGCTGCCGGCGCGTTCAGCGTCCCTCTGGCGTTGCTCGTCCTCCTCTACACGTTCGCGCCGGCCTTGGCCGCTTTCTTTCAAGGACCCGGCGGAGAACCCAGTTGGCTCGATTTCGCCATCGTCCTGATGCTCTGGCTGCCGCTCGAGTTTTCCGCGGGACAGCACCTGATTCCCAAGCCCGCGCAGGGCTTCCTTCACAGCGTGGCCTATGGGATCGCCATCCTTTTGGGTCTCACCATCTTCCTCGGTTTCCGCGCGCTTCCGGGCATGAAGTTCGACTTGCCCTCCGCCCGCGATCTGGCCTACGGCGGCGCCGCCTTCTTGATCTGCGCGCCTATCCTCGTCGCCGGCGGCCGTCTGCTGGGTTTCATTCCGCCGTTTCATGCGCCCGCGCATCCCTCGGCAGGCGCCCTCGCCCGTACCTTCGGCGTCATTTTTGTGGGCACCGCGCTTCCCGAAGAGATTCTGTTCCGCTCGCTGATCCAGAATTGGCTGATGCAACGTTACGGCTTCACCACCCGCATGTTGCTCGTTTCCGCGTTGATATTCGGATGCGCCCACCTGGATAATGGGCCGCAGCCGCTCCCCAACTGGCGCTACATGATTCTGGCCACCGTTGCGGGCATCGCCTACGGCAAGGCGTTTCAGAAGTCGTCCAGCGTGTTCTCATCGGTCGCCTGTCATGCATTGGTGGACGCCACCAAGCATATTTTCTTTTGAGCGGAGACGCATTTGAACCGCAGGCAAAAGCTGATCGTTGTGGAAGCCGCAGCCGGCTTCGCTTTGATCATGCTGTACATCTGGCGCCTGCGCTTCACCGCGCCACGCGCCTGGATATTCATCCTGGGCTTCTTCGTCCTGTCGCATATCCTGCGCGGCGAGCGCACCGCCAGCCTTGGTTTCCGCTGGGGTAATTTCCGGGAATGCGTCGAGACTATGGCACCGGCGCTGCTGCTGCTGGCGTTGTCGTCGATCGCGGCCGGAGTGCTTCTGGAAACCATCCGTCCCATCAGCGTGGAGTACGGCTTCATGTGCCTGCTGGCCTATTGTCCTTGGGGAATCTTCCAGCAATACCTGCTGAACGGCTACATCGCCAACCGGCTGCTGGCGGTGTCGTCCGCGCGTTACGTGCCGGTGATGGCCGCCGCGTTGTTCGCCGCGGCGCACCTTCCCAACTGGTTCCTGATGGCGGTTACTTTCGTAACCGGCTACGTCTCGGCGAAAATCTTCATGCGCTATCGCAACCTCTATTTCCTGGGCCTGGCGCATGCCTTGATCGGGACGGTGCTCTTCGTGGTAATCCCCGACTCCATCAGCCATCATCTGACCGTGGGCCCCGGCTTCTTCCGGCGGTAGCTGGGGCAGCGCCGTGCTGCCGCGCCGGCCGATTAATTCAGATACAAAACCCCGACGTAATTGCCCGTACTGTCCACGAACCAGATGTTTTTATCCGGGCCCACCCCCATATCGTCCACCACAAACGGCGGATCCGAAATCGCAGGTATGGTCCAAACCGTCGAGACTCCCGCCGTTGTAATGCGGCCCATCTGATTCGCCGTATAGCTGCCGTAGTATAGATTGCCGTCACCGCCGTTGACGATGGTCCCCACTTGCGCGGGAAGGCCCGCGCTGTAATATGTGTAACTGGAGCCATCTGTGTCAATCGCTCCGATCCGGGACGTATAACCTTCGCATCCACCCGGGTCGGTGAACCAGATCCGGCCGTCCGGACCGGCCGCAATCCCATAAACGCTATTCCCGTGCAGGCCAACGTCGTATGTCGTCACAACTCCGTCCGGCGTGATCTTTCCGATCGAACTGTAAGATCCCCCTCCGATGGAGCACACTCCGTTCCACTCGATAAACCACACGTTCCCGTCGGGGCCCAGCGCCAATCCGGTCGGCTGCGCGTCATTCTGGCCGCCGGGCAAAGTGTAGCAAGTCAACGCGCCCTTGGTGCTTATTTTGCAAACGCCATCGTAGTCGGTGGAGATCCAAAGGTCTTTGCCGGAAGGCACAATAACCGTGGCATAGGTGTACCCAAGCGTATACTCGGTGATCACACCTTTGGCGGTCATTGCGCCCACGCTGGTGGTGTTCCACTCGGTGAACCACAGGCGCTTGTCTGGGCCCAGCGCGATGCCCTCGGGCTTTGCGTCAGCCAGTGGAATCGGATAGCATGTTGCCACGCCCTTGGGGCTGAAGCTGCAAACATCGTTGAGCGCGGGGGACGTCACCCACAGACTGCCGAGTCCCGTGCCGATGCCGTAAGAGCCGGCGCTCCCGCTCGGACCGGGGAGAGAACAGATCTTCAGCCGGTTCTGAGTATTGCACGGCGCCGCGTCCGGGGCAGCGCCCTCCAGCGGACTCTGGGCGGCGGCGCGGGAAGACAAAAGCCCGGCGGACAGAACAACGGCAACAACTGCGTAAAGCGCGCGACTCTGGTTGCGTTTCATGGGACCCTCCACGCTCAACTACACGCCAACTTTGCGCGGAACTCAAGGATCAAGGGGTAGCTACCTGCGTTATCCCGTTCAAAACGCGGGCGAATCTAATCGGCGGCGTTGCGCTATACTGATGAGACGGTTGCCCGATGTTCCGGCCTGTTTCCTCCCTTGGTTCCGCGCCATCCCCGGATTTGGTTCGCGCGCAGCTTGCCCGGATACTGGCCAGCGCCGCTTTCGAGGCCAATCCGCGCGCGTCGTCGTTCCTCGCCTTCGTGGTCGACGAGGTGCTGGGCGGGCGCGCCGGCGGGATCAAGCAGGCCATGATCGGCTGTGAAGTATTCGGCCGTCCCGCGACCTACGACCCCAGGCGGGATCCCATCGTACGCTCCGTGGCGCGCGTCGTGCGCGAGAAGCTGAACGACTACTACTTGACCGAAGGGGCAACCGAACCTGTCCGCATCGAGATACCCAAGGGCGGTTACGTTCCGTCCTTCCTCTGCCTCGATCCGGGCGGGCCGGCGCCATCCGGCGACGAGATCGAATTGCCCGGATTGCGCCGGACTACCGCCGCCCGCACCGTTGCCGCGCTCGCCGCCGGCTTTCTGACGATCGTGACCGGATTCACCGTGGCTGGAAGGGGCAAGCCGGCTCCAGCCACGGTGAAAGCGGCCCTGGCCGCCCCTCGCGTACCTCTCATCGCGGGCAACCCGGCGGATCTCTACCGCCTGGGCAGGGACAAACTACTGGCGGGAGATTGGGTGGGGGCGCGTCCGCTGCTCGAAAGCGCGGCGTTGCGCGCGCCGGCGGACCCTATGATCCACGCCACGCTTGCCGGAGATTTGCTGGCACTCGGTTATAACGCCCAGGCTCTGGACGCGGCGCGGAAAGCGGAGGTGGCCGGCGGCCGGCTGTCCCACAACGATGAACTCGAAGTGGAAGCCATCTTCCGCTCCGCTTCGGGAGACTACCGGGCGGCCGCCGCCGCATACGGCGAACTGACCCGGCAGTACCCCGGCACCTTGCAGTATGAACACGGCCTTGCGCAGGCGCAACTGGCGAGTGGCCGGCCATCCGATTGCCTCCGCACCATCGCGCGGGCCAAGCCATCGCCGGACGCGCAGTTGGACCTCACCGAGGCCTATTGCCGCGCGGCTGAGGGCGACTATCCGGGCGCTCTGGACCCAGTGCGGCGCGCCGAGGCCGCTGCCCGCAGCTTGGGCCAGCGCGAAATCTACGCCCGTGCGCGCCTGGTGGAAGCCGGCCTGCTGATGTCCACCAATCGTGGCGCGGAGGCCATCGTACCGCGCGATGAGGCACGGCGGGTTTGCTCCGAGATTGGCGACGATTCCTGCGTGATTGGCGCCTTGCGCATTCAGGCCAACGCCGAGATTACGGAGATGCGCCCGGCCATGGCGCTGGCCGCCTACAGTACCGCGCTGCCGCTGGCCCGCACAATGGGATCGGTGAAAGAGATTACGGAATTGCTCGACGGCGAGGGTTATGCCCGTATGTTGATGGACGACTTCGCCGGATCTAACGCGGCCTTCGTCGACGCGCTGCTCAGCGCGCAGCGCACTGGCCAGCGCACCGCCGGACTGCGCCAGGACATGGTGGAATTGGCGCTGGCGCAGGGCCAACTGGACAGAGCCGTGATCCTGGCGGAACAGGCCGCGATGGATGCCGCAACCGGCGGTGATCGTGCGACCGAAGCCATGGCTCGCATCCTGCAAGCGCGCGCCTTGTTTCTGCGCGGAGACCTGACGGGCTGCGCAGCCATCTTGAGGAGGGTCCGGCAGGCCATCGTGAGGTCTCACTTGAGCGCTGGCGTGCCCCGCCTGTGGCGTCTCGCGCACGCCAACCTGAATCGCGCGCAGGGCAGATTGGATCTCGCCGCCCAGGACCTGGAAGCGCGCAGCGACTTCGACGACACTTCCAAGGATTTCGATTATCAATTGGCCCGCCTGCAACTGCTGCTCAGGCAGCAACGGTACGGCGAGGCGGCGGGTGTGGCTCGCGCCACGCTGGCATTCCTGAATGGCGGCGGCAATCAATCCGCGGGCATTCTGGTGACGGCCCTGCTGAGCGACGCTTATGGGCTTTCCGGGCGGTTAGCGGAAGCCCGCGAGACAGCCAATGCCGCGCGCGCCATGCTGTCCGAGCGCACTGCTCCATTGTCCCGGACTACCGCGATGACCTCCGCGGCGCGATGGGCGCAACCCGCCTTGCACGCCTCCGCTCGCCCCAACCGATAGCGAAGCATCCCGCACTCCCTTCACCGCGGTACCTGGAAAGCGGCGTTGCTCGAGAGCGTGCCGCCAGGCGTAGTTACCTCCACCGGGCCGCTGGTCGCGCCGGCCGGCACGGTGGTCGAGATCTCGGAACGTGAGACCACCGTAAACGCCGCCGCGGCGCCATTGAAGCTCACTCTGGCCGCGCCGGTGAGATTCGTTCCCAGGATTTTGACCGCCGACCCCGTTTTGCCGGCGGTGGGCACAGTCTTCACGAATGCGCCAAGCCCTACTGACAGGCTGAAGACCGTGCCATAGTGAACCGTGGTCCCACCCGAGTCGGTGGTCCCGTAGAAGGTCCCGTTCGTGCCTTGGACCAGCCCCTCGGGGTTCGCGCCGTCCGTCACGTCGAAACTGTGAAGGGACGTGAAGGCGCCGCCGGTGGCGATCCGGAAGACCGTGCCCTGGCTGTCTCCGCCGCCTTCGACGGTTGTTCCGTAGAAGTCCCCATCCGTGCCCGCTACCAGTTGGCTGAACGGGTTGGCGCCGTCCGTCATGGCGAAGCTGTGCAATGTGGTAAGCGCGCCGCCCGGCGCGATCTGAAAGACCGTGCCACAGCCCTCATAACAGGTGTTATCAGTCCCGCCGTTGTAGGTTGTGCCGTAGAAGTTGCCATCTGAGTCGGCGGCCAGCGCCGCGCTGGGGAAGGAGCCGTCGGGGCAGTTGCCCGATTCCTGCCCCGACTCACAGAAGCTGTAGAGAGTCGTTAGTGCCCCGGCGGGCGTGATTCCGAAGATCGAGCCCCAGCCGTATGCCCCGCCATAATTGGTTGTGCCGTAGAAACTCCCGCTGGCGCCCTCAAGCAGTCCGGCTCTAGGGTCGGAGCCGTCGGCACAGTTGGTGGCGGCACAGAAACTGTACAACGTCGTGAGCGCGCCGCCCCGGCCGACCTCGAAGACCGAGCCCATGCCGTGTACGCCCCCGTTCTTGGTGGTCCCATAGAAGTCTCCGTTCGTGCCTTGGACCAGCCCGCTTGGTACGCCGCCATCGGTGCACGTGCCGGAAACGCAGAATGTGTAGAGCGTGGTCAGCGCACCGGTGCGCGCGATCTTGAAGACGGTGCCCCAGCCGCCCGGCGCGCCACCGTTGAGGGTCGTTCCGTAAAAGCTGCCATCGGTACCCAGGAGCAGTCCGTTCGGGCCGGCGCCATCCGCGCAGTTCGCCAGGGAGCAGAAATAGTAAAGCGTGGTCAGCGTGCCCTTCGGTGTCATCTTGAAGACGGTACCGCAGCCGCTCACACCGTAGGAAAAGCAGCTGGGCCCGCCCTGTTGGGTAGTCCCGTAGAAGCTCCCGTCGGCGCCTTGGACCATGGGCGCTACCGGGTTGCTACCGTCGGTGACGCCCCCGAAAAAGTTGTACAGCGTGGTGAAGGTCTGGGCAGGCAGCGCTGCCGCCGTCGCCAACCAGAGCGCCGGAATCATCCAAGCTCCCCGCCGCCAGTCTAGATTTGGTTTCTGCATGACTCCCCTCCGTCTGAGTAAGCCCGAAGTCGGCGCTGAAGTCAAGGATTGAGGGGTAGCTACCCCGTTATCTCGTTCAAAACGCGTGTCCGTCGCGCAAGCCGCCGGCTTGATGCACGAGAAGCAGCACGCTTGGCGATCGAGGAAAAGGCGCCTAGACCAGACTGCCGATTCGCCGCGCGCCAGCGGGGCCGAAGCTCCGCGCGGGATAAATCCCGCGCTAGGCGCGCTTCGCTCGCCGCTGGAGTTTCTACATTTGCCGGAGCTGGAATTGGAGGGCGGGCTTTAGCCGGCGGGGCTTCAGCCCCGCAGGTAGCACAGGCTTCAGCCTGTGTGATGCACAGGCTTCAGCCTGTGTAAGGCGAGCTTCGCTCGCCGAAGAGCGGGCCTGCGAGGCCCGCGCAGGCTGCGAGCCTGCCCCACTACAGCGGACAAAATGTAGAATCTCCAGGCGCGGAGTCCTGCTTCACCGCTGCGGGAAAGTATGCGGCATTACGACCTACAGCTTTAGCAGCTCGCGCAGCCGCTTGGTCTGCACCCGGCTGACCGGGACTTCGGTATGCTTCTTATCGTCCATGCGGAGCTGATAGCTGGACTTGAACCACGGCACCACTTCCTTTATCTTGTGGATATTCACCAGAAATGAGCGGTGTACGCGCCAGAAGGTATTCTTGTCCAAGTTGGCTTGCAGATCTTCGATGGTGCGGTAGTTCGAGTGGCCCTCGACGTTGGTGGCCACCAACGTAATCAGACCGTTGTCGATGGTGGCGTAGATCACGTCCTGCGCGTCCACGATGAAGTTGCGGTTGGCATTCCGGATGAGCAGCTTGGTGCGGTGCGGCGTGTTCTGGGGGGATGCCTGCGGGGCGGAGTTTTCCGGCGATACCGCCTTTTTTTCCTGTGCGGAGCGCCGCGCGCGATCGATGGTCTCCGCCAAGCGCGCCTTGTCCACCGGCTTCAGGAGGTAGTCCATGGCCTCCAGGCGGAAAGCCTCCACGGCATATTGATCGTAGGCTGTAACGAAAATGAAATGCGGCAGTTCCATGCCGGACTCCCGCAGTTCGCGCACTACGGAAATACCATCCTGGCCGGGCATATGGACGTCCAGGAAAACCAGATCCGGCTCGGCTCTGCGGATCAACTGCACGGCCTCCAGGCCGTTGCGGCCGGTGGCTACGACCTCCACTTCCGGGAAGTCCCGTAGCAGATACGCCAGCTCGTCGCAAGCCAGTTGTTCGTCGTCGACGATGACGGTAGTCAAAGTTGCCGTCGCGCGCTCTCGCATCGAGTTGGTATTATAACATTTCGCCCCGCACCGGCAGATTAGCCGATGTGCGGCCAGGCACCCCCCAATTGCCACCCGGGGGACCCTTCGGGTCCGCATGTTTCAGGCGCGCCGGAAGGGCGCCTAAATTGAGAGGAGTAAAGGATTTGCCAGACAAAGAGAACGTCTCCATCGCGCCGGCGGAAGGGAAGCTGGGGGTGTTGATCCCCGGCATGGGCGCAGTCACCACCACCTTCATCGCCGGCGTGGAGGCTATCAAGCGCAATCTGGCCAAGCCCATAGGCTCGGTCACTCAGATGGCCGCTATCCGGCTTGGAAAGCGGACGGAGGGCCGCAGCCCCCGCATCAAAGACTTCGTTCCGCTGGCCAGCCTGGAAGACCTGGTTTTTGGGACTTGGGACATCTATCCCGACACCTGTTATGAGGCCGCCGAGAAGGCCGGGGTGTTGGAGATGCCGCTGCTGGAGAAGCTCCGCGAGCCGCTTTCGGCGATCCGGCCGATGCCCGCGGTTTTCGACCAAGAGTTCGTGCGCCGCATCGACGGACCGAACAAGAAGCCCAAGGCGTCTAAGATGGATCATGCGGAGATGCTGATGGACGATATCCGGGGCTTCCGCGAATCCACCGGCGCCGCCCGCCTGGCTATGATCTGGTGCGGATCCACGGAAGTCTTCCACCGGCCCGCCGCGGTGCACCAGACGCTGGCGGATTTCGAATGCGGCCTGCAGAAGAACGATCCCGAGATCTCGCCCAGCCAGATCTATGCGTATGCCGCGCTGAAAATGGGTGTTCCCTATGCCAATGGCGCACCGCACCTGACCACGGATACGCCGGCCCTGCTGCAGTTGGCGCGCGAGCGACAGGTGGCCATTTGCGGCAAGGATTTCAAGACCGGGCAAACGTTCATGAAGACGCTGATCGCGCCCGGCCTGAAGTCGCGCATGCTGGGACTGAGCGGCTGGTTTTCCACCAACATCCTGGGGAACCGCGATGGCGAGGTGCTGGACGATCCGGGCTCCTTCAAATCCAAGGAGGAGTCGAAGCTGGAAGCGTTGGAACAGATCCTGCAAGCGGACCTGTATCCGGACCTGTACAAGAACTTCTATCACAAGGTGCGCATCAACTATTACCCGCCGCGGGGCGACGCCAAGGAAGGCTGGGATAACATCGATATCTTCGGCTGGCTGGGCTACCCGATGCAGATCAAGATCGACTT
>Ga0187887_10000474_pt1 | contig 39696 bp, 35 predicted proteins | sample June2016WEW_7_10_FD_132977 | JGI IMG/M metagenome (GOLD analysis project Ga0187887, IMG submission 132977) | Peatland microbial communities from SPRUCE experiment site at the Marcell Experimental Forest, Minnesota, USA - June2016WEW_7_10 | ecosystem: Environmental > Terrestrial > Soil >... | reverse complement strand
GGGCCCTATCTCGACGACGCGCTCGCCGGGGGCGGGCGCCACCGAATCGATGATGCGGCGAATCACCGCCGGGTCGTGTAGAAAGTGCTGGCCGAAGCGCTTACGAATCACCATTGCCCGCGCCTGCCAACTCGACCGCCAACCGCAACGCAGCGCGCAAACTCCCGGTGTCCGCTCTGCCCGTCCGGGCGAGAGAGAGCGCGGTTCCGTGATCCACGCTGGTGCGCAGAATGGGCAATCCGAGCGTGACATTGACCGCGTTGCCGAATCCGTCGTGCTTGATGACCGGCAGCCCTTGATCGTGGTACATCGCGACGATGACGTCGACGGAGCTCAAGAATTGCGGCGCAAAGGCCGTATCGGCGGGAATGGGTCCGCGTACGTCGAGCCCTTCCCGGGAGAGTTCCTCGATCACGGGACCGATCACCTCGATTTCCTCGCGCCCCAGATGCCCGGACTCACCGGCATGGGGATTCAGGCCCAGGACGCCGATGCGGGGCGAGTCCAGCGCGAAGTGCCGCTCCAGATCGGTGGCGACGATCCTCAAGGTCGCGCGCAGACGGTCCGGCGTAATCGCCTTGGGCACGTCGGCGAGCGGCAGGTGAGTCGTTACCAGCGCGACCCGCAGCGTGCCGGTCAGCAGCATCATCACCGGCAAAGCCGCACGGGTGCGCTCCGCGAGATACTCGGTATGCCCCGTGAACGCAAAGCCGGCATCCATCAGCACGCTCTTCTGCACCGGAGCCGTGACCATGGCGGCGAATTCACCGTTCATGCAGCCGTCGCAGGCGCGGGCCAGCATCTCGATGACGTAGGCCGCGTTGCGCGGATCGAGCTGCCCGGCCGTGACCGCGCACGCGGTCGGTATGTGCAGCACCTTGAGCACGCCCGCGCGGTGCGGCGCAGCGGCCTCGGAGGGGTCGTAGGGCTCGAGACGCAGCGGCAGCCCGAGCGCCTGCGCGGTGGACGACAACAGCGACGCGTCGGCTGCGACGACTAGATCCGCTCGCCAATCGCTTTGGGCGAGCGTCACGCAAGCGTCGGGCCCGATGCCGGCCGGCTCTCCCGAGGTGACGACGATGCGGGGTAGGTACAGAGGTCCCTACATCTTGATTTCGACGAACGCTTCGTCACGAAGCCGGCGCAGCCAAAGCTCCGTCTCTTCGTCCGCCTTGCTCTCGCGGATGGCCGCGAAGGCCTTCTGCCGGCGCACGTCATCGGTGCTGTCGTAGGTGCGGGTGCCCAGCATCTGCACGATATGCCAGCCGTAACGGGTCTTGAAGGGCTGGCTGATCTCGTTCGGCTTGAGATCGGCGATCGCCTTGTCGAATTCCGGCACGAAGGTGCCGGGTCCCGTCCATCCCAAATCGCCGCCGTCCGGCGCCGAACCGGGATCTTCCGAGGTCGCCGAGGCGATGCCGGCGAAATCCTCGCCGTTCAGGATGCGCTGGCGGAGCTTCACGAGCTTCTCGCGCACCGTCGCATCATCGTCGAGCTCGTTGGGCTTCAAGAGGATGTGCCGTACGTGGATCTGATTCACGATGACCTGAGGCTGCCCGCTGCGGCGCTCGTTGAGCTTCACGATATGAAAGCCGCTCGGCGTGCGCACCGGCGCGCTCACCTGGCCCGGCTTCATCTTGGTCACGAGATCGAGGATGAATTGCGGAAGCTGTGAGCCCTTGCGCCAGCCGAGCTGGCCGCCGTCGAGGGCCGTCTGACTGTTCGAGTTGGCGATCGCGAGCTGGCCGAAGTCCTCGCCCTTGGACGCGCGGGCGGCGATGTCGTTGGCCTTCTTGGTGATTTCCTCGAGCTGCTGCGGCGTGGCGGCCTGCGGCAGCGACAAGAGGATGTGCGACACGTTGAACTCGTCGTTGGCGGCCTCGGATGCCTGACGCGCCAGGAATTGCTCGAGCTCATGCGGCGAGACATTGATGTGCGCGATCACGTCGCGCTGGCGCAGCGTGCTCAGGGTGAGCTCCTTGCGCATGCTTTCGCGGTATTGCTTGTAGTCCACGCCTTGGGCGGCAAGCGCGGTCGGCAATTGGTCGAACGGGATCTTGTTGCGCTGGGCGATCTCCTGGAGCGCGCCGTTCAGCTGTTCATCGGAAATGGTCAGGCCGACGTGCTTGGCCCGTTGACTCTGAATTTCCTGAAGGATCAAGCGCTCGAGCACCTGTTGCCGCAGCACGCTTTCCGGGGGCAGCTCGACCTTCTGTTCCTGCAGGCGCTTGGTCACCGCATCCATCTGCTCGTCGAGCTCGCTCTTCAGGACGATACCATCGTTGACGACGGCCGCGATGCGGTCGAGCAATTCGCCGTGGACGCCGATGTCGCGCGTCTGCGCGTCGGCCCGCGGCAGGGCCAGGGATGCCGCTATCACGAATCCGCATAAAGCCGCAAGGTATCGCATAAATCTCCGCTGGGGTGGCCTATTGAGCGTCGGGATCGCGAGCCGAATAGCCGCTGATCTCTTTCGCCAGAGCCGCGTCTGACCGCTTTCCGACCGAGCTCAAGCCCGTCAGTTCCAATTGTAATGCAATCGAGGTGTCGAGTCCCCCGGTCCGGTTGGTCAAGTAGCGCCGCTGCAACACCTGGATGCGCCAGCAGCAGCTCTTGTACTCGAATCCGGCGAGCTGCTCGATGACCTGGCGGTCCTGGAGGGAGTACACGTAGCGCCCGACGGTGTTCCAGTGGCTGGCGATGGGCCAGGCGAAGGACACGTCATATTGCTTCAGGATGTCCTCCTGGAACCGATAGCCGACGTTTATCACCTTGTTGGGGTCCGGATGGTACTGCAGCAGGACCTCCGACTTGTCGGTCTGCGAGGTGTACGGATTCCACTGGTAATCGAGGTTTACGCTCCAGTTCTTGTACGCCGTCACCGACACCTCGCCGATGAGGTCCGAGGCTCGATAGACCTGCGAGATCTGGCCCGGTGCCGTAGCGAGGGTCTGCCCGGGAAGGGTCGGCAGATTCTGCCCGGGCAAGATGACCTGGCTCGGCTGCCCCGGGAGGGTCAAAAGCGTTTGTCCGGGCACGGTCTGGGTGATCTCGTCGGGCAGGAACACCCGCGGAAGGGAGAAGTAGCGGATCTGGCCGAGGGTTGCCGTCAGGTATTGGGCGCCCGTGGTGTCGCTGAACAGGCGCGTGGTCAGCCCCATGGCGAGCTGGTTCGCATCGCCGATGCGGTCGTCGCCGACGTACCGATTGGTGCGGAACAGCTCGACGAGGTTCAGATCGGGCAACCCGGTGTCGAAGATCGGGAGTTCGTTCTGGTTGCGGTAGGGGACATAGCTGTACATGAGGCGCGGCTCCAGCGTTTCCGTGCGCTGTCCCTGCGAGCCCGAGTCGCGCTCGAAGATCAGGCCCGTGTCGACGCTCGCATACGGCAGCGTCCGAGTGGGGGTGCTCGGGTCGCCGGCCGCCGCATTTTGAAGGTCGTATTGCGTGAAGTGGTATCCGACCACGGGATCGAAGAAGTACCCCGGCGCGCGGAGGTCCCAGCGCAGCTCGGGCGACAGATCCGCCCGTACGCCGGTGGGCCCGACCTCTCGCAGGAAATTGGTGACCTCGCTCGACACCCCCAACTCGAGATCGCCGACCACCGGGATGAGTCCGTAGGCCTCGATGCGCGGTACGCGCGAATAGGGGCGATCGCCGGCATCGACCGACGTATCGATGGTTTGAAAGTTTTGCGCCTGGGCCCGGATCCGCCAGATGTCGTCCTGGTACTGAAACTCCGCTTGGCGCTCGAGGAAGGTGACGCTGGTCTGATCCGAGCCGACCGCGAAATCGCTGAAATAGTTGCTGTCGCTGACGCTGGTGATGTCGGTATCGAAGCGCAGGCCCGGGGCGAGATTGGTCACATCCGTGGCGTGTATGAAGGCTCGGTCGCTATCCGTCTGCCGATCATCCGGCAGAAAATTCTCCTCGATCTGGCCGTGAGAGTCCGCCGTCAGGAAGCGGAACTGGCCGCCAAGCTGCACGCCCCGCGCCGACAGAACACCGGGGGTGAGGGTCATGTCGTAATTCGGCGCCAAATTGAAGTAATACGGAACGTCCAGCTCATAGCCGTTGGTGCCGGAGTGTCCGAAGCTCGGGAACAACAATCCGCTCTGGCGGTCGTCGCCCAAGGGAAAGGAGATATAGGGCGTGTAGAAAATCGGCACGTCCTTGAAGCGCATGACCACCCCGTGCGCGAATCCTTGTTCGGCGTCGGTATCCAACTTGAGCGATCTGGCCTGCATCATCCAGTCCCGATTGCCGACGGGACAGCTCGTGTACCGCACCATCTCCAAGCGGGCCGTGCCGTCGGGATGAACCTCCATCTTCTTGGCGAAGCCGCGGCCGTTGAGGTCGAAGATGCGAAAGTTGGCCTCGTTGAAATTGGCGCCGCCGAGCACGTCGTAGGCGCCGGAGTCGCTGGTGACGCCAAGCTGTGGGTCCTCGAAATCCACCGAGCCTTTGACGGTGACCTTGCCGGTCTTCTGGTCGTAGGTGACGCGGTCCGCCGAAATGGTACGCAGATCCTGGCGGACCTGTACGTGGCCGGTCAGTACCGCAAATCCTGTTGCCTCGTCGAACGATCCACCGTCGCTGTCGAACCAGATCCGATGATCGTCGTTGGCGGTGGCCGTTTGCGCCGGCACGTGCTTGCGCTTCGGCGGCGCCGGACACATGTCGGCCGCACGAGCCGGCGCGGTCGCCAGGAGACAGCACGCGGCGGCCAAAGCGGCTGCCGGCACGGCTCGATGAGAAGCAATGGGCAAAGTTGGTTCGCCTTAGTCGGTATACTTGCGATGCCGCATTTGCGGTCGTCCGAATGGTCTAGCATGGGTGTAACGGATGCAAGCGATTCCCGCCTCGGAATGCTCACTCGCTGGGTGACGGAGGATCTCGGATTCGCCGGCGGACGGATCGAGCCGGCTTCCGCCGACGCGAGTTTCCGGCGCTATTTTCGGGTCACGCGCGGCGCGGATTCCTGCATCGTCATGGATGCGCCGCCGGACAAGGAGACGCTCGAGCCGTTCATCGGCGTCGCGCGCTCGCTCAAGGCCATGGGATTGAACGTTCCGGTCGTGCTGGCGCGCGACCTGCGGCAAGGCCTCTTGCTGCTGTCGGATCTGGGAACGCGGCAGTACTTGGACCAGCTCGCCGCCGGCCGCGACGTCGATCGCTTGTACGCGGACGCATTGGCCGCATTGGTGCGGATGCAGACCCGCGGCGGGGCGGCGGCACATGGCTTGCCGCCCTATGACCGAGCCCTGCTCCATCGCGAGATGGAGCTGATGCCGGAGTGGTTCCTGGGGCGCCATCTGCAAACGCCCGCAGACGCGCGTGCGCGCGCGATGCTCGACCGACTGTTCGATTTTCTGTCGCAAAGTGCGCTCGAGCAACCGGCGACCTTCGTGCATCGCGATTATCATTCGCGCAATCTTCTGGTGACCGACGAGGCCAATCCGGGCATCCTCGATTTCCAGGACGCGGTGCGCGGCGCAGTGACCTACGATGCCGTATCGCTCCTCAAGGATTGCTATATCGAATGGCCGGTCGCGAGAGTGGAGAAGTGGCTGCTCGGTTACCGGCGAGCGCTGCTCGAGGCCGGCTTCGGGCTCACCGCCGGCGAGGGCGAATTCATCCGCTGGTTCGATTTGATGGGACTGCAGCGTCACATCAAGGTGCTGGGCATTTTCGCGCGGCTGTACTATCGCGACGGCAAGCCCGGGTACCTCAAGGATCTGCCGCGGGTGCTCGACTACACCCGCCAAGCGGCGGCGCGCTATCGAGAGACCGCCGAGTTCGCCGATTATATCGCCACCCAGGTGGACCCCGGCTTCGCCGACGCTCAGTCGCGGGCGCTGCGGGACGCGCAGGCGCCTCTGGCGGGGAACGCGTGAGTCGGCCGGCGCGGGCGAGGCCGGCGTGAGTGAGGGGCCTCCGGCCGAGCGTCCGCGCGTCGCCATGATCCTGGCGGCCGGGCGGGGTGAGCGCATGCGTCCGCTGACGGATCGGGTGCCGAAGCCTCTTCTGTCCGTGCGAGGCAAGCCGTTGATCGAACATCACCTCGAGCGGCTCGCGCGCGCGGGCATCGACCGCATCGTCATCAATCTCGCATGGCTCGGCGGCATGATCCGCGAGGCCTTGGGAAGCGGCTCGCGCTTCGGAGTCCGGATCGACTACAGCGACGAGGCGCCGCAAGCGCTCGAGACCGGCGGAGGCATCTTTCAGGCCCTGCCCTTGCTCGGAGAGGGCGCTTTTCTGGTGGTGAACGGCGATGTATTCAGCGATTATCCTCTGGCGGAGGCGAGGTTGCCGCCCGAGCGCGACGCGCATCTGGTCCTCGTGCCGAACCCGCCCCAGCATCCCAACGGGGACTTCGGGGTGGAGCGAGGTCTCGCCGCGCCGGACGCCGGGGTGCGATTCACCTTTTCCGGGATCGCCGCATATCGCCGGGAATTATTCGCCGGCTGCGCGGGCGGCGCGTTTCCGCTGAAGCCTCTGTTGATCCGTGCGATGGCGGCCGGCCGATGCTCGGCCGAGATCTATCGGGGAGTGTGGCACGATGTCGGATCGGTCGACCGGCTGGAGGCCTTGAACCAGACTGGAGGCGCGCCTTGAGCGAGACGGACGGGCGCGAAGCTCCCGGAGTGGCGTTCAGTTCCGCCGAGCGGCCGGCTTTTTACGGCAGGGCGCTTTAGCGCCCCGTCGAGATCGGGCAGGTATCAGTTCATTCAACAGGAGGTCACGGTGCGAAAGATTCCTCCAGGCGTAGGTCCGCGCTTTCCGCAGGTCGTGGTGCTCTTTGGCGCAACCGGCGACCTTGCGCATCGCAAGCTGTTGCCCGGCCTGTTCCGTTTGAGCGTGATCGGATTCATTCCCGGCTGCCGCATCATCGGAGTTTCCCTCGAGGACATCGATGCCGAGGCGTTCCGCAAGATCGCGCGCGGCGCTCTCGATGAGTTCTCCACCCGTAAGGCCACCGACAGCGAGTGGAAGCAGTTCTCGGAATGCCTCGATTACGTGTCACTGAAAACCGGCGCCGCCGCGCTGCGGGCCGCAGTGGAAAAAGCGGAGAAGTCGATCGGCGGGGAGAGCCGCCGCCTGCACTACCTGAGCGTGCCGCCGAGCGCGGCGCTGTCGGCGGTCCGGATGCTGGCCGAGGCCGGTCTGGTCGAGGGCTCGCGCATCATCATGGAGAAGCCCTTCGGCACCGACCTGAAGAGTGCGGTGGCGCTGAACGCAAAATTGCACGAGGTTTTCGACGAAGAGCAGATCTTCCGCATCGATCATTTTCTCGGCAAGGAGGCGGCGCAGAACATTCTGGCATTCCGCTTCGCGAACGGCCTGTTCGAGCCGATCTGGAACCGCAACTTCATTGACCACGTGCAAATCGATGTGCCGGAGACTCTCGGTCTCGGCAGGCGTGCCGCGTTTTACGAGGCCACGGGCGCGTACCGCGACATGGTGGTGACGCACCTGTTCCAGATCCTTGCGTTCACCGCCATGGAGGCGCCGACCTCGCTCGAGCCCGCGCCCATCAGCGAGGAGAAGAACAAGGTCTTTCGCAGCCTCGTGCCGATTCAGCCCGCCGACGTGGTGCGCGGACAATACCAAGACTACCGCACGGAGGAGGGCATCGACCGGGAGTCGGATACCGAAACGTTCATCGCGCTCAAGTGCGCGATCGACAACTGGCGCTGGGCGGGGGTGCCGTTCTTCCTGCGCACCGGCAAGCGGCTGGCCGAGGGGCAACGGATCATCTCGATCGCCTTCCGGGAGCCCCCGCGGAGCATGTTTCCGGCGGGTTCCGGGATCGGAACGCAGGGGCCGGACCATTTGACGTTCGATCTCGCGGACGCCTCGAAGATGTCGCTGTCATTCTACGGCAAGCGTCCCGGCCCCGGGATGCGCCTGGACAAGCTCAGCATGCAGTTCGCCATGCACGACACGGGCTTCGTCGGAGACGTGCTGGAGGCCTACGAGCGGCTGATTCTCGACGCCATGCGCGGCGATCACACGCTCTTCAATACCGCCGAAGGCATCGAGCGCCTATGGGAAGTGTCGGCCGCGCTGCAGGAAGCGCCGCCGCCGGTGCGGCTGTACGCTCCCGGCTCGTGGGGGCCCAACGCCGTTCATCAACTGATCGCGCCGCGCGCGTGGCGCCTGCCGTTCGAGCGCGCCTGGCGTTACTCGAACGACACGACGACGGGCGAAACGACCGGCTGATCCGCGGCGTGTCCGCCGCGCGCGGCCGGTCAGCGAGCCTCCGCCGAGGCGCGCCGGCGCTGCCGCGCCTCGGCCTCGAGCCTTTCCTCCTCGATCTGCAGCAGGACGGCCTGCACATCCGCGGCGGACGTATCGCGCTCGAAGCGCCCGGTCAGCACGGCCTCCGGCGTCAGCTCGCCGGACTCGTAGAGCTTCCAGATTTCGCGCGCGTATTCGGTCCGCAGCAGCTCAGGGGAGGCGCCACCGAAGGTCTCGCGCATGTTGTTGACGTCGCGCTCCAGCATGGCGAACGAGTTATTGTTGCTCGCGGCGTGGACCGCCTGCGGCAGATCGATGATGACCGGGCCCGTTGCGTCCACCAGCACGTTGAATCCCGACAAATCGCCGTGAATGAGGCCGGCGCACAGCATGCGCACGATTTGCCCCATCATGAATGCGTGCCATTCCAGAGCCTGATCGGCGGTGAGGCCTACGTCGTTGAGACGCGGGGCGGGGTCGCCCGCCGCGTCGCATACGAGCTCCATGAGCAGCACACCCTCATGCACCAGGTAAGGCGCGGGAACCCGCACGCCCGCCCCGGCCAGCCGGTAGAGGGCATCGACCTCGGCGTTCTTCCATTCGGCTTCCTGCACCCGCCGGCCGTGGCTGCCACGCCTGCCCATGGCACGCGCGTCGCGGCTATTGCGCGTCTTGCGGCCCTCTTGATAGCGGGCCAGCTGGCGAAAGCCGCGTTGTTCGGCCTCCTTGTAGACCTTCGCGCAGCGGAGTTCTCCGCCGCAGGAAACGATGTAGACCGACGCTTCCTTGCCGCTCTTGAGCTTGCGGACCACGCTGTCCACCATCCCGTCGTCCACCAGAGGCTGCAAACCCTTGGGTATCTTCATGCCGCGCGCATTGCCGATGCTCCATTGAGACAGCCGGGAAGTGTAAAGAGATTCCGCCCGGCTTGCCCGAGAGTCGTGCCGCGCCACCCGCCCCCGTCAGCGATCGCTGACACCGACTTTCGCGTCTTTTCGCCGGGGAGCCGGCGACGGTGGGTTAGACTTCGGTGTTGCGAAGGAGACGCGCCGTGTATTTGAATTCGATCGGAACCGCTCTGCCGGCAAAGCGCTACACGAAAAGCGAATGCTGGCGCGCGTTCAGCGAATCTGCGTGGTTCGGTCGCCTGGACTCGCGGGCGCATGCGGTCGCAAAGGCGGTCCTTGGGCGGGATAACGGCATCGAGGAACGCTGGCTCGCGATCGAATCTTTGGACGAGGTTTTCGCGATCGATCCCGATACCCTGCAGACGCGGTTCCAGACCCATGCACCGCTGCTCGCGGCGAACGCCGGGAGCGCCGCGCTGGGACGCGCAGCGCTCGATCCCGCAGCAATCGACGCAATCATCGTGACCACCTGTACGGGCTATCTTTGCCCGGGCCTCTCCGGCTACGTGGTGGAGCGTCTCGGGCTCAGGCCGGACGTGCTGTGCTTCGACCTGGTGGGCCAGGGATGCGCGGGCGCCCTCCCCAATTGGCAACTCGCCAATGCGACGATCGGCGGTGCGCAATGCGAGCACGTGCTATCCATTTGCGTCGAGGTGTGCAGTGCCGCCATGTACCTGGACAACGAGCCGGGCGTTCTGATCAGCGCATGCCTCTTCGGCGACGGCGCGGGTGCGGCTGTGTTGTCGCGGACCCGTCCACCCGGCCGCCGCAGCGTGCAGTGGCGCGACAGCGTCTCGCTGATCAATCCCGGGGCGCGCGAATCGTTGCGGTTCGAGCACCGCGCGGGAATGCTCCGGAACGTCCTGACGCGTGTCGTGCCCGGGCTTGCGGCAGACCATGCCCGCGAGGTCCTCGCGACGGCGCTCGGGCGCGCCGGCGTGAATCAGAACCAAATCACCAATTGGATCATGCACGCCGGCGGGCGGGACGTGCTGCTCGCGCTCGAGGAACGCCTATCCCTGCCGCCGCACGCGCTGCGGCATAGCAGCGAGGCGCTGCGGCGGTTCGGCAATCTGAGCAGCGCCTTCGTCTATTTCGTTCTCGACGCCGCTTTGCGCGAAGAGGCCGCCGGCGGGTGGTGGTGGATGTCGTCCTTCGGAGCCGGCTTCACCTGTCATGGTGCATTGCTGGCCGTCGAGTAAAGCCGATGGAGGTCTCGTCTCGGCGGGTGGTCCCGGAACTTCTCGACGAACTCGCTCCCGATGATCCGCGTGCAAAGCGCTCGCGCCGCGACCTGCGGATGATCCATAGATTCATGCGTTCCGCATCCATCCTCAAACGGCTCATCGGGAATTTGCGCTTGGCTGCGCCGCCCCGCCGGCTCATCGAACTGGGCGCCGGCGACGGTACGCTGATGCTGGCCGTGGCGCGCTCGCTCGCGCCCCGCTGGAGCGGCGTCGAGTTGACGCTGCTCGATCGCGTGGACCTGGTGACGGACGACACCTGCGATGCCTACCGGCTATTGGGGTGGGAGGTTCGCCGCGTGCGCATGGATATCGCGAATTGGGCGCGCATCGATGCCGGGACGCCGTACGATCTCTGTCTCGCCTCGCTCTTTCTTCATCATTTCGAAGGAGCGCAGCTCGCATCCTTGATGAAGGGCATCGCGCGTCGAGCCGACGCGTTCATCGCGAGCGAGCCGAGGCGCGACGCGCTCGCCCGCATTGCGGCCCGCAGCGTCGTGCTGATCGGCGCCAATGCGGTTACCCGCGGCGACGCGGTAAAGAGCGTCGACGCGGGTTTCTCGGGCAAGGAACTCGAGGCAGCCTGGGGGGGCGCGGGCGAGGATTGGATCCTGGGCGAGTTCCGTGCACCGCCCTTCACCCATTGTTTTACGGCCGTGCGTCGAGGCTGCACCGTGGCGACGGACACTCATGCGACCCATCGCTGATGCGCTGGTGATCGGCGCCGGCCCGGCGGGGTGCGCAAGCGCGATCCTGCTGGCGCAGGCGGGCTGGCAGGTGATCCTGGTCGAGCAAAGCGCCTATCCGCGGCAAAAGGTCTGCGGCGAGTGCATTTCTGCCGGAAGTCTGGAGCTATTCGATTCGCTCGGCGTGGGTGCGGCATTTCGCAACATGGCGGGACCGCAGCTTGCACGCGTCGGTTGGATGGGTAACCTGGCGCCCCTCGATGCGGATTTTCCGGCGTGCGCGGCGGGCGCTTACCCCTATGGCCGCGCGGTGGGCCGAGATCGCCTCGACGCGCTGCTGCTCGACCGTGCGCGGTCGGTTGGCGTGGAGGTCCTGCAGCCCGCCAAAGTCCGTGCCGTTCACGGCGGGCCGGGCGACTTCGCGGGCGAGATCGAGATGAGTTCCCGCGGGAGGCCGATCGCCGGCCGCGCGGCGAAAGGCCGCCAGATCCGCCGCGCATCCGTGATCATCGACGCGCACGGCTCGTGGGAGCCCCCGCCCGGCGGATCCGCAACGCGCGACGAGCGGGCTGCGGCGATCGGACCCGGTGACCATCCGAAGCGCCCCTCCGATCTGTTCGCTTTCAAAACGAGCTTCGACGACTCGCGGCTGGCGCCCGGTCTGCTACCCGTAATCGCGTTCGACGGGGGTTACGGGGGAATGGTGGTCGCCGAGGGCGGGCGGACGACGCTCGCGTGCTGCATCCGGCGCGACCGGCTGCGCGCATGCCGCAGGTCCCTGCCGGGCGTGTCGGCCGGGGAGGCCGTCGGCGCATTCTTGCTTCGCTCCTGCGCCGGAGTGCGCGATGCGCTCGGGCACGCGCGCCAGCGGGGTCCCTGGCTCAGCGTGGGCCCCATTCGTCCGGGGATACGCGTCGGGCGGTGCAAGCAGGCCTTTCGGGTCGGCAACGCGGCCGGCGAGAGCCACCCGCTGATCGGCGAGGGTATTGCGATGGCGCTGCAGTCAGCGCACATTCTCGCCGAGCATCTGTTGGTTAGTCGGCCCATCACGCTCGATTCCTCGCGCACGCGCCATCTGAACGATCGCTATGCGGAGGCTTGGCGGGCGGCGTTTGCGCCCAGAGTGCGGTTCGCCGCCGCTGCCGCTCATGCAGCCATGCAGCCCGAACTCGCATCCTTATCGCATGCGCTCCTGCGGCGTTGGCCCGGCTTACTGACTCAAGCCGCCCGCTGGGCCGGAAAGACCAGACATTATCGGAAGCGAGGATAGGATGCGCCATGAGCACGCTTGAAACTTTGCAGGACATCTTGGTACGCGACTACGGCTTGCCGCGCGATAGGCTTTCGGCCGACGCCACGCTGGATACGCTCGGCATGGACTCGCTGAGCCTGCTCGAGCTGATGTTCAAGATCGAGGATGGTTTTCACGTCAAGATCCCCGGTGACCCGCCGACGGGTCTGCGGACCGTTCAAGATGTCGTCGTGTACATCGACGGACTCATCATCGGCCATCGCTCGGCGGATACCGCCGCCGGAACCGCGGCGGGCGGCGCCAAGGCGGATGAGGTCAAAATGTGACCATGCGACGCGTGGCGGTCACCGGTCTCGGGGTCGTCGCGCCGATCGGCAATTCGATCGAGGAGGTGGCTCGAAGTCTCGCCGAAGGCCGATCGGGCGTTCGCCGGCTCGCTTCCTCCCTCTGCGAGCGGCTTCGATCCCCGATCGGCGCCTCGTGCGCTTTCGACGGAGCGGCAAACTTCGACCCCGCGCGCCTTCGACTGCTCGATCGAGTCACGCAGCTCGCATTGGCCGCCGCCGCGCAGGCGCTGGCCGATGCCCGGCTCGATTTGTCCGCCGAACAGCGGCAACGGTGCGGGGCATTCGTGGGCAGCGGCATGGGCGGGGCGGAAACGACCGATGCCGGTTATCGAACGATCTATGCCGACGCATCGGACCGCGTGAATCCCTACACGGTGCTCGCCGCCATGACGAACGCCCCGGCGTCGTGGATTTCCATCGAGCACGGACTTTTCGGGCCGAGCCTCACTTTCTCGACGGCGTGTTCGTCGTCCTCGGTGGCGATCGGGGAAGCGGCGCGAAGAATTCAATCCGGCGATGTCGACGTGATGATCGCGGGAGGGGCGGAAGCACCGCTGACCTTCGGTGTGCTGCGCGCTTGGGAGGCCATGCGCACGCTGGCGGCTGAGGATGCGCAAGACCCCGGCGCCTCATGCCGGCCCTTTTCTCTGAACCGCAGCGGCCTGGTGCTCGGCGAAGGCGCCGCGTTCGTCGTGCTGGAGGAGTGGCGGCACGCGGTGGATCGGGGCGCGCCGATCCACGCGGAGCTCTCCGGCTACGGGTTGACCAGCGACGCCTCTCACATCACCCGGCCTTCGGCTGAAGGGCAGGCGGGAGCGATGCGCGCCGCGCTCGCTTGCGCGGGGCTCGAGCCCGAGGAGATCGACTACATCAACGCGCATGGCTCCGCCACGCTGCAGAACGATGCGACGGAGACTGCTGCGATTAAACAGGCGTTCGGCAAGCGCGCGTACTCGATTCCCGTGAGCTCCACCAAATCCACCCACGGCCACCTGCTGGGCGCCGCCGGCGGCCTGGAATTCATCATCGCGGTGATCTGCCTGGAAAAAGGCATGGTGGCGCCGACCATGCATCTCGATAGCCCGGACCCGGCGTGCGATCTGGATTACGTCCCGGGCGCTGCGCGCAACGGCGTCCCGCTCCAGGCGGTGATGTCCAACTCCTTCGCCTTCGGCGGCACGAACGCGGTGCTGATCGCCGAGTCGCCGAACCGGCCGCGGCGGGCCGGGGGTCCGGCGAAAAATGCGTTGTCGGTCACAGTTGAATGAGCGGTAGGCGCGCGTCAGGGGAAAACCACCGGAATTGCGCGCTACTACCGGCCCGCATAAGGGTTCCCCCCTAGAATTGTTGCAAGGCAATCCTGAATCGGGATACGGGAGTTCTCATGCAGGTTGGGTGTCGATCATGATCGCGTTCCGGGCGCTGGGCGGCGCGGACGCGGCTACATTGAAGGAGTACGCGCTCGAGCTCGAACAGGTGCTCGAACAAATTGCGGAAGCGGTGATCGTCAAGGATCTGAACGCGGTGGTCATGTTCTGGAACCGCGAGGCGGCGTCGCTCTACGGATTCTCAGCCGCGGAAGCCGTGGGCAAGCCGCTTCGCGAGCTGCACGCCGCGGAGCTGCCCGATGCGGATTACGCCAAGCTCCTGGAGCGCATCCGCGCCGGAGTCCAGACCTCCAGCACCGGCGAGCGGCGCAAAAAGAACGGAGAAATCGTAACGGTCGAGATCAAGACGACGCCGCTCTTCGACGTAAAGCGGAATCTGATCGGCGAGATCACCGTGGCCCGCGACGTCACCGCTTTGCATCATCAGAAGGAAGCGTTGCGGGCGGCGCAGGCCGCGTTGCAGGAGCGCCTCGTGGCGCTGGGCGAGGCCAACCGGAGCCTGGCTCGCGAGATCTCCGCGCGCAAGAAGAGCGATGTCGCCATTCGCCGCAACAATCGGGCGCTGGTCGCCACCGTCCAGCAATTGGAGGCCTTTCATCGGGACGGCGAGGTGCTTTCGCGCATGGCGGAGCTGCTCCAGTCATGCGGACAGCGGGGCGAGGCCTACGAAATCGTGCGGGAGACCGGCGCGCAGCTGTTCCCCAAGTCCTCGGGATCGCTGTTCATCTATCGGGAATCGCGCGATGTCCTGGAGCACGTCGCCCAATGGGGTGGAGGGCCGCCGGCCGACAAGACGCTCGCCCCCGATGAATGCTGGGCGCTGCGTCTGGGAAGCGCTCATTTCGCGCCCTCAAACGGATCCCTCCGCTGCGGGCATGCCCGCGAGCAGCACCGCGGCTACGCCTGTGTTCCCTTCCACGGCCAGGGCCAGATTCTCGGCCTGTTCCACATTGCCCTGGACGTAGATCCGGGCAGCAGGCGGCCGGCGCGTGTGACGGAGCAGCGTCTGCAGGCGATGACCGACAGGGTCGGTCCCGCGCTGTCGAACCTGCGGCTGCGCGACGCGATGCGTGAAATGGCGCTGCGCGACGGTTTGACCGGCCTATACAACCGACGCTACCTCGAGGACGCGCTCAATCGGGAGATCCATCGTGCGGAACGCAGCGGCCAGCCGTTGGCCGTGATCATGATCGATATCGACAACTTCACAGTTCAACGACCGGCACGGCCACGACGCGGGGGACTTCGTGCTCAGTGCGCTCGCTCGCGCAATCGGCCGCAATATTCGTCCTGCGGATCTGGCCTGCCGGTATGGCGGAGAGGAATTCGCCGTGGTGCTGCCGGAGACGAGCATCGACATGGCCTGCCAGCGCGCCGAGGAGATGAGGCTCGCGATCCGCAGCACGAACCTCACGCACCTCGGCCAGACCTTGGCGGCGCCCTCGGCCTCGTTCGGCATCGCCGTCTATCCCGGAGACGGCTCGACCGCACCGGACTTGCTGAAGGCCGCGGACCGCGCGCTCTACCGCGCGAAGCACGCGGGACGCGATCGCATCAGCGTGGAGCAGAGCCTGGCGCCCCGCGCCGCGGCGCAGAGCGCGTAGCGCCCGCACAGGCCGCGTGCCGCACCCACGTGGGGTAGAATGGGATATGGCCGATTTCAAGGGCATTCCCGTCACGGAGGCATCCCATAAGCCGCCGCGAAGCGGCGAGAAATATCTTACCCCTCAAGGGTTTACCGCCATCAAGGACGGCATCAAGCCGGCCCCCGCGGGCGGCTCGCCCGGTGCCCGCAAGCCCCCCTGGTTACGCGCGCCCTTGGCCGCCGGCGCCGCCTTCGGAGCGGTCAAACAAATCGTCCGCGACCACCGCCTGAGCACGGTCTGCGAAGAGGCGAAGTGCCCCAACATCGGCGAATGCTGGAACGCGGGCACTGCCACCATCATGCTCATGGGAGCCGTGTGCACGCGGGCCTGCCGCTTCTGCGCGGTGGACACGGGCAATCCACGCGGGTGGCTCGATCCCGAGGAGCCCGAGAACGTTGCACGTTCGGTCGAGCTCATGCGGCTCAAGTACGTGGTGCTCACCTCGGTCGATCGGGATGATCTGCCCGATGGCGGCGCAGCGCATTACGCGGCCGCGGTGCGCGCCATCAAGGCGCGCAACCCCGAGACGGCGGTCGAGGCGCTCACGCCCGATTTCGCCGGCATCTTCGAGCATGTGCGCACGGTGGTCGAGTCGGGGTTGGAGGTTTTCGCCCAGAACGTCGAGACCGTGGAGCGCTTGACGCATCCGGTGCGCGATCCGCGCGCCGGCTATCGGCAAAGCATCGAGGTCCTGGCCGCGGCCAAAACGCATCGGCCGGCGGTGCTCACCAAGACCAGCCTGATGCTCGGGCTCGGAGAGACCGACGCGGAGATCCGCCGGACCATGAGCGATTTGCGCGCCGCGGCCGTGGATATCCTCACGCTCGGACAATATCTGCGCCCGACGCCCAATCATCTGGAGGTGGAGCGATTCGTGACGCCCGATGAGTTCGCGCAGTACCGCGGGTGGGCGCTCGAGAGCGGATTCCTCGAATGCGTTTCGGGTCCCCTGGTCCGTTCCAGCTACCGCGCGGAGCAGGCCCTCGCGCGCAACAACGCGGGCCTTCAGAACGGGCAGGCGCGCGGCGCGGCAGAGCACGGCCGATGAGCGGTGCGGCGCCGGGCGATGCGCCGCCTTCGAGCGGTGCCGCGCGCGCGCCCCTCGTTCGCCATCTCGGGCTCGTCCAGTACGAGCCCACGTGGCGCGCCATGCAGCGCTTCACCGACGAGCGCGACGCGTCGACGCGCGACGAGATCTGGCTCCTGGAGCATCCGCCGGTATTCACGCTGGGGCTCAACGCGAGCCTCGAGCATCTCAAGCACACGGGCGACATTCCCGTCGTGCAAATCGACCGCGGCGGCCAGGTGACCTATCACGGGCCGGGCCAGCTCGTGATCTATCCGCTGCTCGATCTGCGGCGCGGCGCGCTCGGCGTGCGCGATCTCGTGGTCGCGCTCGAGAACTCGGTGATCGACTACGCGGCCGAGCTCGGCATCGCGGCTCGCGGCTCGCGCGCCGCGCCCGGCGTCTATGTCGGCGAGGCGAAGCTCGCGAGCGTCGGCTTGCGCATCCGGCGCGGGGCGAGTTATCACGGAATGGCGCTCAACGTCTCGTTGGATACGGAGCCGTTCCAGCGCATCAACGTCTGCGGTTACCCGGGACTCGCGGTGACGCGGCTCGCCGATCTTTGCGAGGTTCGCGAGGTGAGTACCGCCGCCGCGGGACTCATGCCGCATTTGATGCGGCGCTTGGGCCTTGATGCGGAGGCACCGTGCGCCGCCGAGCCGCCGTCTCAGAGCGCCATCAGTACGAGCTTGCAGGCGGTCAGTTCCCGATAGATCGCGTCGAGCTGATCCCGGCCGGTGGCAACGATGGTGTAGGTGACGGCGAGGAAATTGCCGTCGCCGCTGGTGCGCACCCGGATTTTGTCGTCCGGGAGGGGGCCCGCATGACGCTCGATGATTTCGCGGGTCGCGGCACGCAGATCGCTATCCTGCCTGCCCATGACCTTGATGGGGAATTCCGCGGGAAAATCCGGCGGCTTAGCCGTGCTCACAGCACGGGCGCCCCCGCGAGCTCGCGGATGTAATCCAGGAATGCCTTGTGCATGCGCGCGAACAGCGGCCCCGGTTTGCCGCTGCCGACCGGACTGCCATCGAGACGGGTGACGGGAAGCACGCCGCGCGTGGAAAATGCCAGCCAGATCTCGCTCGCGGCGCGCAGCTCGATCTCCGTGACTCGGGCGCTGCGGTTGACGATGCCGATCCGGGCGGCGAGCTCGCCAACCACATCGCGGGTCGTGCCCGGGAGGATCTGATGCCCATTGGGCGGCGTATGGATCTCGCCCCGCGAGATCACGTGCACCGTGGTCGAGGAGCCTTCCGTGAGCTCGCCGCGCTCCAAGAGGATGGTCTCGAAGGCACCCGCATCGTTCGCCAGTTTCTTGAGCAGCACATTCGCCAGGAGCGCCGTGGACTTGATGTCCCGGCGCGCCCATCGGGTGTCGGCGGCGGTGACGGCGGCGACGCCGTCCTCCAGCAACGCGGGGGTGGGGGCCTCCAACCGGTTCGAATAGCCGAAGATGGTGGGCACGAGCCCCTCCGGCCACGCGTGGTTGCGGCCGAACTCGGCGCCGCGGGTGACCTGTAAATACAGGTACTGATCGCCGCCGCCGTTGCGTGTCACGAGCTCCCGGCACACCTCGCTCCAGTCGGCGTGGGTCTTCGGCGGCGCCAAGCGGATTGCCGACAGGCTCCGGTTGAGCCGGTCCAGATGCTCGCGCAGCCGAAAGGGCCGGGCGCCATAGACGGGAATCACCTCATAGACCGCATCGCCGAACAGGAAGGCGCGATCCAGCGGCGACACCCGGGCATCCGCGAGGGCCAAGTAATCGCCGTTCAAATAGCAGACGGGCAGCGGCATGCCGAAAGCTTACGCGAACCACAAGCGAATGGTATCGATCAGACGCCGCCACCAGCCGCCTTCGGCGACCGCGGTGAGCGGATGTACGGGAACCGTCGCCACGGTCTCGGATCCGGCGACCACATGCAGGACTCCGATGTCGGCGTTGCGCGACAGAGGCGCAATCAGCCTGGGCTGCACATCGACCGTGGTCTTGATGTCGCCCGATGCGCTGCGCGGCAAGGTGATGTAGAGATCGTCGTCCACGCCCACATCAACCGGCGTGGCCGCCGCCTTCCAGACGTGCGTCGAGGCGAGCTTGGCGCCGCCCTTGACCACGAGCTTGGTGTCGTAAAAGGTGAACGCGTAGTTGATGAGCGCGCCGCTCGCGTCCTCGCGTCCCTTGAAGCTCTTCGAGCCGAGCACCACCGACACAACGCGCATTCCATCGCGCAGCGCCGAGGTCACGAGACAGAAGCCGGCCGAATCGGTATGGCCGGTCTTCAATCCGTCGATGCTCGAATCGCGGCCCAGCAGGCCGTTGCGGTTCTGCTGCTTGATGCCGTTGTACTCGAATTCGCGCACGGAGAAATATTTGTAATACTGCGGGAAATCGCGGATCAAGGCGATGGCGAGCAGCGACAGGTCGTGCGCGGTCGTGTAGTGGTTGGGCGAGGGGAGCCCGGAGCTGTTCTCGAAATGAGTCCCCGCCATGCCGAGGCGCTTCGCGTTCGCGTTCATGAGCTGCGCGAAGGTCTCCTCGGTGCCGGCGATGCGCTCCGCCAGGGCGACCGTGGCGTCGTTCCCCGACTGCACGACCATGCCCAGGATCAAGAGCTCGACCGATACCGGCTTGCCGAGCTCGATGAAGGTACGAGAGCCCTCCGAACGCCACGCGTGCTCGCTCACGACCACCTGGTCCTGGAGCTTCAGCTTCCCGGCGGCGAGTTCCTGAAACACGATATACGCCGTCATCAGCTTGGTGAGGCTCGCGGGCTCCATGCGCGCGTCGGCATCGAGCGCCGCCAGGGTCTTGTCCGTGCGGTAGTCGACGACCACGTAGGCACGGGCATCCACCGTGGGCGGTGTGGGGATGGGAATGTCGGCGCCGAAGGAGAGCGGCGACAACACGGTCAGCAGCAGCAGAGCACAGAGGGGGCGGACGGCGAACGGAGCACGAAGCATTGAACGAGTACCTTGGAAGTGGTGGTTGAGGTGAGAATTCCGTGAGGCAGAGGCCGTGATCAGTCGAGCGCCAGGTGCGCATCGCGGACCCCGACCTCTTCCAGAGCAGCGACGATACGATCGAACTCGGGCACGCCGGGGACGGGGCCGATGCGCACACGATACATGCGCCGCCCGGCGATCACATCATCGCGAACGAAGACTTTGCCATAGCCGCCGCCTCGAAGCTTCTGCGCGAGGCGTTCCGCATTCGCGGGGTCGGCAAAAGCCCCCGCCTGAACGAACAGCGCGGCCACCGGGGCGGAGGTGACGGGAGCCGGAGCGACGACGGGAGCGCCCGGCGGCGCCGCAGGCGGTGCGCCCACCGGCGTCGGGGTGGACGCCGGCAACGGGGCCACGCCGGAAACCCAGGGTGCCGCGCCTTGCGCCTGCGCCGTGACGACCGGCGGCGGCGCGGGCGGCGGCAGGGGCGGCAGCACCCCGGAGGGGGATGTCGGTCCGACGGTGCGGACCTCGACCATGGCGGTTCCGTTTCGCAGCATGTCAAGCTTCGCGGCCGCGGTGTAGGACAGATCGATGATGCGGTTGCCGACGAAGGGACCGCGGTCGTTGATCCGGACGACGATACTGCGGCCGTTCTGCAGGTTGGTGACGCGCGCGTAACAGGGCAGCGGAAGCGTCTTGTGGGCGGCGGTCATGCCGTACATGTCGTAAGGTTCGCGGGTCGACGTGCGCACCTGGTGAAAGCCCGGCCCGTACCACGAGGCGACACCGCGCTCGACGTAGTCGGCGCTCGACGAGAGCACGAAGTAGCGCTTGCCGAATACGTCGTAGAAGGGGGGGTTGCCGTACGGCGAGCGGGGCTCGTACCGCGGGACCGCGTCGGGGACCGTCCCGGGCAGCGGCGGGGGCAGAGCCGCCGAGGGCGCCGCCGGCGCAGGAGCCTGGGTGCTCGGCGGCGGCGGAGCATGACGCGTGCTGACGCAGCCGCCGAGGCCGACCGCAATCGCGGCCGCGAACGAGATTGACGGCGCACGCGCGGCGTTCACGGTGGTATGGCCGTCGCCGCCGTCTCGTTGGGCCGCGGCGTGTCGGACATCAGCACTTGCTGCTTGACCGCGGCCGCCAGCTCGTACACCGCCATGGCGTAGAGCGCGCTGTGGTTGTAGCGCGTGATGACGAAGAAGTTGTTGTAACCCACGCGCCAGTGCACGCCGTCCGGCTCGTCTGCCGCGACCAGCATCGCGGGCGCGTCGGCGGGCATCGAGCTGTCGAAGCTGACGCCCTTGGCCTTGAGAGAGCCCACGGTCTCATCGAGGGCGAGCTTGCGGCCATCGAGATCGGCTGCCTTGCCGGGATCCACGGCCGCTTCGGTGAGCACCGGCTCGCCCTCGTTCCAGCCGTGCTCGCGCAGATAATTTCCTACACTGGCGCACACGTCCGACCAGTTGGTCCACAGATCGATGCGGCCGTCGGAGTTCGCGTCGACCGCGAAGCGCCGGTAATTCGACGGCATGAATTGCGGTGCGCCCATGGCCCCCGCGTAGGAGCCCTTGAGGGTCAGAGGGTCCATGTTGAAGTCACGGGTCAAAATCAGGAATTGTTCGAGCTCGTCGCGGAAGAATTTGGCGCGCGGCGGATAGTCGAATGCGAGTGTCGCGAGCGCATCGAGCACGCGGTAGGACCCGGTCTGCCGTCCGTAGAAGGTCTCGACGCCGAGGATGGCGGCGATGTATTCGGGCGCGACACCCGAGCGCACGCTGGCCCGGTCCAGCTCCTGCCGGTGCGCCAGCCAAAATTCGGTGCCTTCCCGGATGCGCCGATCGGTCAGGAAGATCGCCCGATACTCGTACCATGGCTTGGCCTGCTCTGCGGGCCGTTCCATCGCCTGCAGGATCGCCGGCTGGCTCTGAGCGGCCTTGAGGAGTTTGCGCAGCTTTCTCTTCTTGAAATCGTATTGTTGCGCCATCTGCGCGATGAAGTCCTTCACGTCGGCGCGGTGCGTGTCGAGCGCGACCGACCGGGCGCTCGCGACGAGCATGGCCGTTGCGAGGAGAAGGGCTTTTGCGAAATGCGACGGGCGCACGCGCTCAGGATCCGATGAGCTTGCGGTGAGAGTTGAGCGACATCAGTATTCCGAAGCCCGCCAGCAAGGTGACCATGGAGGTGCCGCCGTAGCTGATCAGCGGCAGCGGTACGCCGACCACGGGCAAGATGCCGCTCACCATGCCGGAGTTTACGAACACGTAGACGAAGAAGCTCAGGGCGATGGCGCCGCCGGTCAGGCGCGTGAAGGTGTCCTGGCCCTGCATCGAGAGGTACAGGGCGCGGCCGATCACGACGCCGTACAGGGAAAGAATCAACAGCTGACCCAGAAGGCCGAACTCCTCGCCGATGACCGCGAAAATGAAGTCGGTCGACCGCTCCGGCAGGAATTCGAGCTGCGCCTGACTGCCGTTCATGTAGCCCTTGCCGAAAACGCCGCCGGAGCCGATGGCAATCTGCGATTGAATGATGTGATAGCCGGCCCCCAGCCGGTCAGTCTCGGGGTTGAGGAAGGTCAGGATGCGCTGGCGCTGGTAATCGTGGATGACGTGCCAGGCGCCCCATGCCGCCCCGCCGAGCAGCGGGATCGAGACCAGAATGATCCGAAATTGCATGCCGGCGAGCAGCATGACGATGAGGCCGGATGCGCCGATCAAGAGCGCGGTGCCCAAGTCCGGCTGGACCACGACCATGGCGGTCGGAATCATGATCAAGATCCCCATGACGATGATGTCGAGGAAGGTCGGCGGGAGCGGCCGCTCGTGCATGTACCACGCGCACATCATGGGCACCGCGAGTTTCATGATCTCGGAAGGCTGGAATCGAATGAAACCGATGTCGAGCCAGCGCTGTGCGCCCTTGCCGATGTGCCCGGTGACCGCCACGACCGCCAAGAGCAAGATGCCGATGATGTAGGCGACCGGCGAGAACAGGCGCAGATACTGCGGGCTCGAGAACCGTGCGAGGGCGAGCAGCGCGGTCACCGCGATGGCGATGTTGGCCAGATGGTGCTCGACCATTTTGATGTTCTGGCCCGAGGCGCTGTAGACGACCAGGATCCCGATGCACACGATCAACGCGAGTACGCCGGTCAGGGGACCGTCGAGCCCGAGAGCTCGCAGCGTACGGCCCCCGGCCGTGAGCGTGCGGCGTGTCCGCGAAGGAGAGAACTCATCGAATATCATGGCGTGGCCTCCGGCATTAACTACCTCGACCTGGATCAGCGCTCGTTCAACCGCCCGAGCGCGCCGGCCAGCAACGGCCAAATGATCGCGCCCACCAGCGGGGCGAACCATCGGCTGAAACTCGTCACCGGATTGCCGGTTGCACCGTCGATCCAAAAGAGAATGAACTGGTATCCCGTGAGCAGAGCGAAGATGGTGAGCGATTGTGACAGGAGCGAGAAGACGCGAAGCCGCAGGCGCAGATGCGTGGCCCAGGCCGCCATCAAGGTAAGCGCCAGCGCATGCTGACCGAGCACGACACCGTTGATCACGTCGAGCGCCAGCCCGGAGGTGAAGGCGAGTGTGAGGCCGCCGGCGCGGGGGGACTCGATCGACCAATAAAAGACCACCAGCACCAACAGGTCCGGGCGGAAGACGTCGAGCGCCGCAGGGAGGGGAATCACCGCCAGTGCGAGCGCCACGAGCGAGGACAGTGCCATCGGCAGCCGGCGGATGGGATCGTCGCGCATCATGGCGTGTGGCCTGCCGGCGGCTTGGCGGCAGCGGGCTTCGCGGCAGGAGCCTTGGCGGGCTTTGCGGCGGCCGGCGGGGCAGCGGCCTTGCCCGGCGCCGCGGCCTTGCCCGCCGGGGCGGGCGCTGCATTCGCGGGACCCGCACCGCCGGTCGCCGGCGCGGCCGCCGTGGGCAGCACGGGGCTCGGCGGCAGCCAGACCAGCATGAGCTCGCGCGACCGGTCGAGCGCCGCCGCCGGGCGAACGTCGACATCGGCCAATGACTGGGAAGGGTCACGCTTCACGGCCGACACCGTGCCCACCGGATAGCCGGCCGGGAAACCGCCGCCGAGGCCGGAGGTGACCACGAGGTCGCCCACCACCACATCGGCGCTGGTCGGCAGGTAGGGCAGCTTCAACCGGCTGGTATCACCCGTGCCCACCGCGATGGTGCGCAGGCCATTGCGGTTGATCTGGACGGGGATGGCGTGCGCAGGGTCACTGACCAGGATGACTTCGCTGGTGAGTTGCTCGACTCGGGCGACCTGGCCGAACACGCCGCCCGCATCGAGCACGGCCTGCCCGACGAATACGCCATCGTGAGCGCCCTTGTCGACCAGCACGCGCTCGCGGAACGCGTCGAGATCCAAATCCATGATGTCGCCGATGACGAACCGGCTCGCGACATCGGCGGTGTTGGCGCGCAACGCCCGCAACCGCTGAGTCTCGGATTCGAGCGCCTCGTAGCGCTGCAGTTTGAATTGCGCGAGGCGCAGATCAGCTTGGAGACGCACATTGTCCTCGCGCAGCGCATCGCGCGTGGTGACGCTCTCTCGGAACCAATGCCATCCCGCAAACGGACTTTCGACGGCGACTTGGACGGGGTAGGCGACGATCGACAGCCAGCGACGGATTTTGCCCAGGTGATCGTAGCGCTTGTCGACGATGATCAGCCCGAGAGCGAGCAGCGAATACAGCACGCAGCGAAGCAGCAGTCCACTCGTGCGACCCGACGGATCGGAATTACGGAACGCGACCATGCGAGAGAACCGCTCTAGTCGCTGACATTACTCCAGTCCGAAGATGCCGGGTCCGTGTTCCTCGGTGAGCTCGAGGATGCGGCCGCCGCCCCGGGCGACGCAGGTCAGCGGGTCATCCGCCACGACGACGGGCAATCCGGTCTCTTCCATCAGGAGCTTATCGACATCGCGAAGCAAGGCCCCGCCGCCGGTGAGTACGATGCCGCGCTCGGCCACATCGGCGCCAAGCTCGGGCGGGGTCTGCTCCAGCGCCTGTTTCACTGCGCCCACGATCCCCTGCAAGGGCTCTTGCAAGGCCTCCAGGATCTCGTTCGAATTGAGGGTGAAGCTGCGCGGGACGCCTTCGGAGAGATTGCGGCCCTTGACCGAGATCTCTCGCACCTGTTGCCCCGGATAGGCGGAGCCGATCTCGAGCTTGATGCGCTCGGCAGTGGCCTCGCCGATCAGAATGCCGTAATTGCGGCGCACGTAATTGGTGATCGCTTCGTCGAATTTGTCGCCCCCGATGCGCACGCTCGCCGCGTAAACGATGCCGTTCAACGAGATGACCGCGACCTCGGAGGTTCCCCCGCCGATGTCGAGGACCATGGAGCCGCGGGCTTCCTGGACCGGGAGTCCCGCGCCCACCGCGGCGGCCATGGGCTCGGGGACGATGTCGACGCTGCGCGCGCCCGCCCCCTCGGCGGACTCCTTGATGGCCCGGCGCTCGACCTGGGTCGAGCCGAAGGGCACACAGACCAGCACCCGGGGACTTGGACTCAAGAAGCGGTTGCCGTGCACCTTCTTGATGAAGTACTGGAGCATCTTCTCGGTGTAGGTGAAATCGGCGATGACGCCGTCCTTCATCGGCCGTACGGCGGTGATGTGGCCGGGGGTCCTGCCCAGCATGTTCTTGGCTTCCACCCCGACCGCCACGATGATTTTGCCGCCCCGGGTGGGCTCGTCTTGCACTGCGACGACCGAGGGCTCGTTCAGCACGATACCGCGCTCGCGGACATAGATCAGCGTGTTCGCGGTTCCAAGATCGATTGAGAGGTCATTGGAGAAATAACCTCTAAGGCGTTTGAACATGGGGGGTTTTTCGGGTGGGAAAATGGGATGAAAAAAGTTGGGCTAATGTAACAACCGATGGGACTTTCAGCAAGGCAACGTGTATCATCGGGAACGCTTTTTTTGCGCACTCGCGCGCATTTTTGAATACCCGATATGAGCTTGACCCGCAAAGACGTCGAAAAGATCGCGCGCCTCGCGCGGCTGTCGATCACCGAAGCAGAAATGCCAGTGTACGTCACCAGTCTCTCGAGCATCGTCGACTTCGTCGACGAACTGTCGCGAGTGGAAACGCACAGCGTCGAGCCGATGGCTCATCCGCTCGAAGGTCAGCGCCAACGGCTGCGCGCGGATGTCGTGACCGAAACCGACCATCGCGAGAACTACCAGGCCAATGCCCCTCGGGTGCAAGCCGGGCTGTACGTCGTCCCGCGAGTCATCGAGTAACGCCTTCAGTTGAGTCCATCGACGATGCTGCACACCCTTTCCGTCGGCGAGCTCGCCCGCCGTTTGGCTGCCAGAGAGATCTCGAGCGTCGAGCTGGCCAGGCATTTCCTGGCGCGGATCGAGCGGCTGAACCCGAGTCTGAACGCCGTGATCACTCTGACGGCCGATCAGGCCCTCGAGGCGGCTCGGGCGGCCGATCGGCGCCTGGCGGCCGGAGAGCGCGGGCGCCTGCTCGGCATCCCTCTCATTCATAAAGATATTTTCTGCACCGAAGGGGTCCGAACGAGCTGCGGATCACGCATGCTCGACAATTTCATCTCGCCCTACGACGCCACGATCGTGGCCAAGCTGAAGGGCGCCGGTACGGTGATGCTGGGCAAATCGAACATGGACGAGTTCGCCATGGGCTCCTCGAACGAGACCAGCTATTACGGTCCGGTGAGGAATCCGTGGGATACCACCAAGGTACCCGGCGGATCGTCCGGCGGCTCATCCGCGGCTTCCGCCGCCCGGCTGGCGCCTTTTACGACGGGGACCGATACGGGCGGATCGATCCGCCAACCCGCCGCCCTCACGGGTGTGACGGGCGTCAAACCCACGTACGGAAGGGTTTCGCGCTACGGGATGATCGCTTTCGCCTCGAGCTTGGATCAGGCCGGAGTGCTTGCCCGATCCGCGGAGGATGCGGCAGTCGTGCTCGAGGTCATGGCGGGATTCGATCCCAAGGACTCGACCAGCGTCGACACGCCGGTCCCCGATTATTCGGCCGCGCTGGACGCCCCGCTCAAAGGCCTCAAAATCGGCATTTTGCGCGAGTTCTTCGACGGATTGGAGAGCCGCAACGCCGCGCTCATCCGGGACGCACTCGAGGTCTACACCGCGATGGGGGCGGAGACCATCGAGGTCAGCCTGCCGCATCTACCCTTGTCGGTGCCCACGTATTACGTGGTTGCTCCAGCCGAATGCTCCTCGAATCTGTCGCGCTTCGACGGCGTGCGCTACGGCTACCGGTGCGATCAGCCCAAGGATCTCCTGGATCTCTACGAGCGTTCGCGCGGCGAAGGGTTCGGGCCGGAGGTCAAGCGCCGCATCATGACCGGCACCTATGTCTTGTCGGCCGGGTATTTCGATGCGTACTATTTGAAGGCGCAGAAGGTGCGGCGCCTGATCACCGACGACTTTCGCAAGGCCTTCGAGAAAGTGGACCTGCTGGTCGGCCCGACCACGCCCACGCCCGCATTCGCCATCGGCGCCAAAGTCGACGACCCGGTCACCATGTATCTGAACGACATCTACACCATCGGCGCGAACCTCGCGGGGCTTCCGGGCATCTCGGCGCCCTGCGGGTTCGTCGACGAATTGCCGGTGGGAATGCAATTGATCGGACCGCATTTCTCCGAGGCCAGGCTCCTGTCGGCCGCCCATCACTACCAGCGTGCGACCGATTGGCACCGCAAGACGCCGGGCGGGTATCAGTGATGTCGGACTGGGAAGTGGTGATCGGCCTCGAGATTCACGCGCAGCTCGCGACCCGATCGAAGATTTTCTCCGGCTCCTCTACCGCCTACGGCGCGACGCCCAACACGCAGGCCAATCTGGTCGACCTTGCCTATCCCGGGGTGCTGCCGGTGCTCAACGAGGAAGCCCTGCGCATGGCCGTCAAGTTCGGGCTCGCGATCGGCGCGGCCATAGCGCCCAGGTCGATTTTCGCGCGTAAGAACTATTTCTACCCCGATCTTCCGAAGGGCTACCAGATCAGCCAGTACGAGCTTCCGGTGGTCGGCAAGGGCGCGATCACCATCATGCTCGACGACGGCGCCGTGAAGACGGTCGGCATCACCCGCGCGCATCTCGAGGAGGACGCCGGCAAATCGCTCCATGAAGGACTCGCGAACGCCACCGGCATCGACTTGAATCGAGCGGGTACGCCGCTCCTCGAGATCGTATCGGAACCCGATATGCGCTCGGCCAAGGAGGCCGTCGCGTACATGAAGAAGGTCCACACCCTGGTGCGGTACCTGGAGATCTGCGACGGCAACATGCAGGAGGGCTCGTTCCGCTGCGATGCCAATGTCTCGGTGAGGCCGAGGGGTGCGGCCAAATTCGGCACCCGCGCGGAGATCAAGAATCTGAACTCGTTTCGTTTCGTCGAAAAGGCGATCCACTACGAGGTGGGGCGGCAGATCGAGTTGATCGAGAGCGGCGGCGCCGTGGTGCAGGAAACGCGGCTCTACGACTCGGACAAGAACGAGACGCGCTCCATGCGCTCCAAAGAGGAAGCGAACGATTACCGCTATTTCCCGGATCCGGATCTGTTGCCGGTGGAGGTCGACGAGAAGTTCGTGGCATCCGTGCGCACGACGCTGCCGGAGTTGCCGGACGAGAAGGCTGCGCGGTTCGCGCGCGACTTCGGGCTGTCGGCCTACGATGCGGGCGTCTTGTCGGCGAGCCGCGAGATGGGCGAGTTCTTCGAGTCGGTGGTGGCGGCGCTCGGCGCGCCGCATGCCAAGCTCGCGGCGAACTGGGTCATGGGCGAGCTGTCGAGCGCCTTGAACCGCGATAGCGTCGAAATCGCCGGCTCGCGGGTTTCGCCCGCCGCGCTCGCCGATCTCTTGAAACGCATCGTGGATGAAACGATCTCGGGCAAGATCGCGAAGGACGTGTTCGAGGCGATGTGGTCGGAGGGAAGGCCGGCGGATGCCATCATAGAAGCCCAGGGCTTGAAGCAGATCACCGACTCCGGCGCCATCGAAGGCGTGATCGACTCGGTCATCGCGGCGAATCCGAAGCAACTCGCCGAATATCGCAGTGGCAAGGACAAGCTGTTCGGATTCTTCGTCGGACAGGTGATGAAGGCGACCGGCGGCAAGGCCAATCCCGCCCAGCTCAACGAGTTGCTCAAGGTCAAGCTCGCCGGCGGCGGTTCAAGCTGACCGGCGGCCCTTTCATCTGATGCACGACCGAGACTCCCTGCATCGGTTCGTCTTCGAGCACTATCCGATCCGCGGACATCTGGTGCATCTGGACGCCGCGTGGCTGGCACTGATCGAGCACCGCGCCTATCCCGATGCAATACGCGGTCTGTTGGGCGAAGCCGTGGCGGCATCGCTGCTGCTCGCCGCGACGATCAAATTCGACGGCGTACTGTCGCTGCAGTTGCAGGGCGACGGACCGGTGCACCTGTTGCTGGCCCAGTGCACCAGCGGGCTCGGCGTGCGCGGCTTGGCCCGCTACCGCTCACTGGAAGGCGAGCCGGCGGCGCACGGCATCGGCGCGCTCATTGGGACCGGTAATTTGACGGTGACCCTCGAGACCGACGACGGCGCCCAACGCTACCAGGGCATCGTGCCCATCGAGGGAGCCCGGCTTGCCGAATCGCTGCAGCTGTATTTCCAGAATTCGGAGCAGTTGCCCACGCGCCTGTGGCTGTATGCCGATGATGCCGGGGTCTCGGGCATGCTGCTGCAGCGTCTGCCGACCAGTGAGGGCGCGGGAACGAGCGCCTCCGCCACGGCGATCGAGGACGCATGGCGGCGCGTGCAACTCATCGGCGATACGCTGACGCCCGCCGAGCTCTCCACGCTGGCTGACGTGGAGATTCTGCATCGGCTGTTCAATGAGGACGATCTGCGGCTGTTCGAGCCTTCGCCGGTGTACTTTCGCTGCCGATGCTCTCGGGAGCGCGTCGCCGGCATGCTGCATGGGCTGGGCGAAGCCGAGACTCGATCGATTCTCGCCGAGCGCGGTGAGGTGGAGGTGCGCTGCGACTTTTGCAATCGAGCCTACGTTTTCGATGCCGTCGACGTCGCGCAGCTGTTCAATGCGGGCGTGCCGGCCGACAGCGGCGGCAGCATCCATTAAAAGATCGCCGGCCGCGGTCCTCGGCGTTGCCGTGGTTCTGGGATTGACCGCCGGCATGGCCGGGGCAGAGACCCCCTTTTACGCTGCCTCGTTCGAGAAGCGGCCGACGCCGGCTGCGATGGCGGCCGTGGGGCGCGCCTTGTTTTTCGATACGGCGCTGTCGGCATCGGGAAAGCTCGCGTGCGCCACGTGCCACAGCCCCTTGCACGCGTTCGGGCCGCCCAACGATCTGCCGGTGCAACACGGCGGAGCGAATGATTCGCGCCCGGGCGTGCGCGCAGTCCCCTCGCTCTCCTACACCCAGAGCATTCCGTCGTTCACGGAGCATTTTTTCGATTCGGAAGGGGATGACGGCATCGATCAAGGGCCCGCGGGCGGCCGAACCTGGGACGGACGCGCCCAATCCGCGCACGAGCAGGCTCAGATACCGCTGCTTTCGCCTTTCGAGATGGCGAACGCGAGTCCGCAGGAGGTCGTGGCCAAAGTCCGGCGCGCAACGTATGCGGCGGAGTTTCGCGACACATTCGGCGAGCACGTATTCGCCGATTCGGCGCTGGTCTTCAAAGGGGTGCTGCTCGCACTCGAGACCTACGAGCAGACGCCGTCCGAGTTCTACCCGTACACGAGCAAATACGATGCCTATTTGCGAGGAACGACATCCCTGACCAAGCAGGAGCTAGAGGGATTGGCGGCCTTCAACGATCCCGCGCGGGGAAACTGCGCCCGCTGCCACCCAAGTGCGGTCGCCGGGGGCGCTTTCCCGCAGTTCACGGATTTTGGCTATGCGGCGCTGGGCGTCCCGCGCAACGCCGTGATTGCGGCCAATTCGGACCCTCGCTACTTCGATCTGGGGCTATGCGGGCCGCTGCGCACCGATCTTACGGATAAGCCGGAGTACTGCGGCCAATTCCGCACGCCGTCGCTGCGCAACGTGGCGGTTCGCCGAGTGTTCTTTCACAACGGCGTGTTCCATCGGCTGGAGGATGCGGTGCGATTCTATGCGCAGCGGGACACGAATCCGCAAAAGTGGTATCCGCGCGCGCCCGATGGGAGCGTGTCGAAATTCGACGACCTGCCCGCGAAGTATCGGCGCAACGTGGACACGGACCCGCCGCTCGACCGGCATACGGGCGGCCGGCCGGCGATGAGCGAGGCAGACATCGCGGATATCGTCGCGTTCTTGAATACTCTGACCGACGGATTCGTCAAAAGCGGGCCTTCAGAGCGAGCTCCTTGACGCCTCTGAATATTCTGAGGGTCGCGGTCGCATGGGCCGCGCTCGCGGCCACCGCAGCTTCGAGGTCGGCAAGCGAGCGGGTAGGGCGGTCGTCGATCTGGTAGATGATGTCGCCGGTGATGATGCCGGCTTGCCCCGCAACGGATGCGCCGTTCACGGCGGCCACCAGGACGCCCGCTCTGTTCGGCATATCGGCCGAAGCCGACACCACGATGCCGCTGATGCCGAAATCCAGCCGGCGGGGAGTCGGCGGCGCCGCCGCCGCGGGGGCGGGCTCGGCGGCGTAACCATCCACCTTGGCAAGCAGGCCCGCGATCTCCGCGTTCGACAGCTCGCCCTGGTAACCGACTCCTCGCTTCGCAACCAGCTTGTAAGTCAGCAGCGCGGGCTTGCCCGGCACATAGCCGGCCGCGAGATGCCGCAGCAGCCCTTCCTCGACCGGAATCACGACGTGATCGGTGTACATGCACTCGCCGGTCGCGCAATTCGCAGTCTCCGTCTTCACGAGCGCCGCCTCGGCGGCCTTCGGACCGCCCATCCCGACGAGGTCCGCGCTCGGGTAGCCTTTCCGGGCGCCGCTATAGGTGACCGATACATCGAGCTGGAATGATTTCCGGCCGGTCTTGTCGTCGATGAGAGCGCTCAAGAACTCGTCGTGCCACACCGTGCGCATCGGTCCGGACGTCTCGACGAAACCGCGCTCGGTCGAAATCGTGGTCAGCCCTTTGGCCGGATCGTCAACGACCGACGCCGTATCCTTGAAGTGCTCCATTCCGAGCGACAGCAGAGAGGCATCCTTCGCGACGGATCCGCGCGCAGCGAGGCCGAAGATCAACAAGGCAAGAACGCCGGGGCAGAGTCTCACGGTTCGACCTCCAGATTATCGATGAGCCGGGTGCCGGCCAGCATGGCGGCGCCCAAGACGACCAGGCGCTCGCCGGCTGCCGGAGCGCCGAGATCGCGCTGGTTCCTGATTGCCACATAGTCGGGACGCCAGCCGCGCGCCGCTAACTCGCCCGCCGCCTCCCGTTCGAGAACCGCCCAGTCGGTGCGAGCGGATTTCACCGCCTCGGCGACGCGGCCAAGCGTCGCGCTGAGTTGGGCGGCCTCGATGCGCTGCCTCTCATTCAGATAGCTATTGCGGGAGGACAGCGCGAGCCCCGAGGAGTCGCGGACCGTCTCGGCCGGCAGGATGTCAATGGGCAATGCCAATTGCCGCACCATGTCCCGAATCACGAGCAGTTGCTGATAGTCCTTCTTGCCGAAGACCGCCGCGGCAGGCTGCACGATGTTGAAGAGCTTGAGCACGACCGTGCAGACGCCGACAAAGAATCCAGGCCGGACCTGGCCCTCCAAGATGTCGGCCAGGCGGCTTGGCGGATGCACCTTGTACTCTTGGGGCTCGGGGTACAGCTCCTGTTCCGCAGGCGCGAATACGATGTCGCAGCCGCCGGCGGCGAGCAGCTCGCAATCCTGCTCCAAGGTACGCGGATACTTCGCAAAATCCTCGTGCGGCGCGAACTGCAAACGGTTGACGAACACGCTGGCGACGACCATCCCGCCGCGCTCGCCGGCGATCCGCACGAGCGAAAAATGGCCATCGTGCAGATTCCCCATGGTGGGAACCAGCGTAATGTCGCGCCGGGAGGCCACCGCGCGGCGCATCTCGGCAATCGTTCGGACTAGTTGCACGGGCGGTTGCTGTCAGAAGCCGTGAAGGCTGTCGTCCGGAAAACGGCCCGCCTTCACATCCGCGACGTATTGGCGCACCGCCATTTCGATGCCGGCAGCGCCGTCCATGAAATTGCGGACGAACCGGAACGGCTCGCCGGGCGTGAGGCCCAGCATGTCGTGGAGCACGAGTACCTGACCGCTGCAGCCGGCGCCGGCGCCGATGCCGATCGTCGGTATCGACAGGTACCGGGTGAGATCACGAGCGACGGCGGCGGGGACCATTTCGAGCACCAGGAGCGCCGCTCCGGCGGCGGCGAGCTCTTCGGCGTGGCGCCGCAGGACGCCGGCGGCCTCCTCATCGCGTCCCTGAACGCGGTAGCCCAAGGCGTTCACCGATTGGGGCGTAAATCCAAGGTGGGCACACACCGGGATTCCTCGATCGACCAGACAGCGCACGATGGGTGCGGTCCAGCCGCCACCCTCCAGCTTCACCATATGGGCGCCCGCCTGCATCAGCCGAACGGCGTGATGAACGGCGAGCTCCGTCGACCGCTGATAGCTTCCGAAGGGCATGTCCGCAATCGTCCAGGCGCTGCGATTGCCCCGAGCCACACACGCCGTGTGGTACACCATGTCATCGATCGACACCGGCAAAGTGCTCGGGCGGCCCTGCAGGACCATGCCGAGCGAGTCTCCGACCAGCAGTGAATCGACGGCGGCATCGTCCAGCACGCGGGCGAACGCCGCGTCGTAACAGGTCAACATGGTGATTTTCTCACCTTTGGCGTGCATTTCGCGAAGGCGATGCAGGGTTACGGGCTTGCGGCTGGTCATGCGCCCATTTTGATACATATTGGGGGCGCGGGCTAATGCAGACGGGCGGGCGACCAGAACCCTCTCAGAGCGCCGACACTCCCGCGAGCTCCGTCAGGCTTTGCGTGCGCGTCAACTCGATGAACTCCCGAATGTAGGCGGCCTCGGCGCCGCTGCGCGTGGTGGCGGCATAGAGCTCGCAGCGCAATCCGGCTTGCCCGATGGGCCGCGACACGACGTAGCCGCGCTCGATGTAGTTGCCGACGGTCCATGACGGCAGCGCGGCGATACCGCGTCCGCTCGCAACCAGCTGCAAAATCGCTACCGTCAACTCGGCGGTTCGGCGCTTGGGGTGGATGCCGGCCGGTGTCAGGCAATGCTTCATGAGGTCGAGCATTTCGTCGGGTACGGGATAGGTGATGAGCGTTTCATCGGCGAAGTCGGCGGCGTCGAGCCAGCTCTTGGCGGCAAGCCGATGGCGAGGACTCATGAGGGCGACGCTTTCGTAGCGGAACAACGGGCTGAACACCACATGGGCGTGCGGCGGCTGTTTGTCGTGAATGACGGCGAGCTCGGCCTCGCCGCGCTCGAGCAGCGGCAAGGGATCGACCACGAATCCCGAGATGATGTCGAGCTCGACCTCGGGCCAAAGCGATCGATAAGAGTCCATCGCCGGCATCAGCCAGTCAAAGCAGTTGTGGCACTGCACCGCGATTCGCAGCGGCCCCGCGTGGCCCTCGGCCAGTCGAGCGATGTCGCGGCCGGCCTCGGCAACCAGCGGAAGAACCGCGCGAGCCAGGGTCAATAGGCGCTCGCCGATGGCCGTGAATCGCAGCGGACGAATGCTCTTCTCGACCACTGCCGCGCCGTAATGGCTCTCCAGAGCCTTCAATTGATGGGAAAGCGCGGATTGTGTCAAACAGAGCCGCTCGGCCGCCTTGGACAGGCTCCCGCATTCGGCCAGGGCGAGGAGTGTTTCCATGTGCCTGAATTCGAGCGCCGTGGTAGCCATGAATCAGTTTCATCGCCCCTATGAAGATAATGAGTTTGAATCATAGCTTAGGCGCTCCCATGCTTATCGTCGAGCAGTAGCCCTCGAGGTGAGCGGCCATGGCGAGCCCAGCAGTATCCGTGTCTTTCGAATTTTTCCCGCCCGGCGACGATGCGGCGGCCGGACATCTCTGGGGTGCCGTGCAGCGGCTCGCGCCCCTGAGGCCGCGCTTCGTCTCCGTGACCTACGGCGCCGATGGGTCTACCCGGTCGAGAACGCACGAGTGCGTGCTGCGAATTCTGCGCGACACCCCTCTCGTCGTGGCTCCGCATCTGACTTGCGTCGGAGCGCCGCGCGAGCAGGTGATCGGGATTGCCGAGGATTACTGGCGTCACGGCGTGCGGCACATGGTGGCGCTGCGAGGAGATCCCGCCGCCGGCGCGCGCTACAGCCCGCATCCCGGCGGCTTCGCCTTCGGCGCCGACCTGGTGCGCGGCTTGAGGAGTGCCGCTCCCTTCGAGATCTCGGTCGCCGCGTACCCCGAGGGGCATCCGGAATCCGGAACGGTGGATGCGGATCTCGAGAACCTCCGGCGAAAGATCGACGCGGGAGCCAATCGCGCGATCACGCAGTTTTTCTTCGATACCGATGTATTCCTGCGATACCGGGATCGCTGCGCGGCGGCGGGAATCCGGGCCCCCATCGTGCCGGGCATTCTCCCCATCACTCGCTTTCCGCAGATGTTGCGTTTTGCGGAGCGATGCGGCACGTCCGTGCCCGAGTGGCTGATCCGACGCTTCGACGGGCTGGACGACGATGCGGAGACCCGGCGCATGATCGCCGCTCACGTCGCGATCGACCAAGTCCAGCGCTTGCGTCAACACGGCGTGGAGGAATTCCACTTTTACACCTTGAACCGTGCCGAGCTCACTTACGCGATCTGTCACGCGCTCGGCATCCGCCCGCAGCCGGTGCCGCAGGCCGAAGCGGCGGCGGTGGCGTGATGACAAGGTCAAGCCGGCAACCCGAATGACCGCGTCCGACTATCCAGCGCGCGCCCGGTCGTTCCTCCGATTGCTCGAGCAGCGCATCGTGGTCCTGGACGGCGCCATGGGCACCATGATCCAACGGCAGCGGTTGGCCGAAGCGGACTTTCGCGGTGCTCGTTTCGCCGACTGGCCGGTGGATCTCTCCGGCAACAACGATTTATTGGCGCTGACCCGGCCGCAAGTCATAGCGCAGATTCACCGCGAGTATCTGGAAGCCGGCGCCGATGTGGTCACGACCAACACCTTCAACTCCACGGCGATATCGCAGGCCGACTACCGCTTGCAGCAGCTCGCGCCCGAGCTGAATCTCGCCGCCGCGCGCCTCGCGCGCGAGACGGCGGACGAAGTGACGCGCCTAACCGGGCGCCGGCGCTTCGTCGCCGGCGCGCTCGGTCCCACCAGCCGCACGGCGTCGCTCTCTCCCGACGTGAACGATCCCGCGTATCGCAACGTCGACTTCGACGAATTGGCGGGCGCGTATGCGGCCGCGGTGCGCGGTCTGGTCGAGGGCGGCGCCGATATCATCCTGATCGAGACCATCTTCGATACCCTGAACGCCAAGGCCGCGCTCTACGCCGTGCGCGAGACGCTCGATGAGCTAGGGGTGGATTTGCCCATCATCGTCTCGGGAACCATCACCGACGCCTCGGGGCGGACACTGTCGGGACAGACCACGGAAGCCTTTTGGAATTCGATCCGGCACGCGAAGCCCGCGGTGGTCGGACTGAATTGCGCGCTCGGCGGCAAGCAGCTGCGGCCCTACATCGAGGAGCTCTCGCGGATCGCGGATACCTTCGTGTGCGCCTACCCGAACGCGGGGCTGCCGAACGCGTTCGGCGAATACGACGAAACCTCGTGCGAGACCGCGGAGGTATTGCGCGATTTCGCCGCGAGCGGCTTCGTCAACATGGTGGGCGGATGCTGCGGCACCACGCCCGCGCATATCCGGGAGGTCGCCGAAGCGGTGGCCGGCCTCGAGCCGCGCCGCATCCCGCGCCTCGCACCGGCCTGCCGGTTGAGCGGCTTGGAGCCGCTGACGATCGATGGGAGCAGCTTGTTCGTGAACGTGGGCGAACGCACGAACGTCACCGGCTCCGCCAAGTTCCGCAAGCTGATCGAGGCCGGCGACTATGCGGCCGCCGTCGACATCGCGCGCCAGCAGGTCGCGAACGGCGCGCAGATCATCGACATCAACATGGACGAGGGCATGCTCGATTCGCAAGCGGCCATGGTCCGGCTGCTGCGGCTGATCGCGGGCGAGCCGGATGTGGCGCGCGTCCCGATCATGCTCGACTCGTCCAAATGGTCGGTGATCGAGGCGGGATTGAAATGCGTTCAGGGCAAGGCGATCGTCAATTCGATCAGCCTCAAGGAGGGCGAGGAAGTATTCCTGGCGCATGCGCACAAGGTCATGCGCTATGGGGCCGCGGTGGTGGTCATGGCTTTCGACGAAAAAGGCCAGGCGGATACCGTGGAGCGCAAGGTGTCCATTTGCGAGCGCGCGTTCAAGCTCCTCACCGAGCGGATCGGATTCGCGCCGGAAGACATCATCTTCGATCCCAATATCTTTGCCGTGGCGACCGGCATCGAGGAACACAATCGCTACAGCCTGGATTTCATCGAGGCAACCGCCGCCATCAAGCGGCGCATGCCGCTCTCGCACCTGAGCGGCGGCGTGAGCAACGTATCCTTCTCTTTCCGGGGCAACGACCCGGTGCGCGAAGCGATGCACTCGGTATTCCTCTATCACGCCATTCGCGCCGGGCTCACCATGGGCATCGTGAACGCCGGGCAGCTCGCCATCTACGAGGCGATAGCGCCGGATCTGCGCGAGCGGGTCGAGGATGTCATCCTCGCCCGCAGGCCGGACGCCACCGAGCGATTGCTCGAGATTGCCGAGCAATTCAAGGGCGGCGGGGGAGGGGTGAAGCGCGGCGATGACCTCGAGTGGCGCAAGCTCCCCGTGGCCGAGCGCCTGAAGCACGCGCTCGTGAAGGGGCTGGACGAATTCGTCCTCGAGGACACCGAAGAGGCGCGCCTGTCGGCGGTGCGGCCGCTCGATGTGATCGAGGGTCCGCTCATGGACGGGATGAACGTGGTGGGAGATTTATTCGGATCCGGAAAGATGTTCCTGCCGCAGGTGGTGAAGTCGGCCAGGGTCATGAAGAAGGCCGTCTCGGTGCTCATTCCCTACATCCAGAAAGAGAAGATCGGCGCCTCGCGGTCCAACGGCAAGGTGGTCATGGCGACGGTGAAGGGCGACGTGCACGACATCGGCAAGAATATCGTCGGGGTCGTGCTCCAATGCAACAATTTCGAGGTCATCGATCTCGGCGTGATGGTGTCCTGCGAGCGGATCCTCGAGACGGCGCAGAGGGAGGGCGCGAATCTCATCGGCCTATCCGGCCTCATCACGCCGTCGCTCGATGAGATGGTGCATGTGGCGAAGGAGATGCAGCGCCTGGGGTACCGCCAGCCGCTGCTCATCGGCGGGGCGACCACCTCGCCCGCGCACACCGCGGTGAAGATCGACCCGCAATACGCCGGTCCCGTCATCTATGTGAAAGATGCGTCCCGATCGGTCGGGATCTGCCAGCAGCTGGTCACATCCGCCACTCGCGACGCCTTCGTCGCCCACGCGAAGGCCGAGCATGAGCGCCGGCGTGAGCAGCATCGCAACAAGAGCGCCAAGGCACCGCAGTTGTCGCTCGTTCAGGCGCGGATGAGGAAGTTCAAGACCGATTGGTCGGTGTACGCGCCGCCGACGCCCAAGTTCGTCGGCGTGCAGTCGTTCGTGAATTACCCGCTCGAGGAATTGGTGCCTTACATCGATTGGATGCCGTTCTTCAATGCCTGGGAATTCGCGGGAAAATTTCCGGACATCCTGAAGGACCCCACCGTCGGCGAAGCAGCGAGCGCTCTCTACGCGGATGCGAGGCGCATGCTCGAACTGCTGGTCGCCGAGCGCTGGCTCGAGGCGCGCGGGGTCATCGGTATCTTTCCGGCCAATAGCATCGGCGATGATGACATCGAGGTGGGACAGGGCGGTTCGCGCGGGCTGCGGACGGTGCGGCTGCATCAGCTGCGCCAGCAAAAATCTAAGCCTCAAGGGCAGGCGCAGCTTTGCCTGGCGGATTTCATCGCGCCGCTCGAGAGCGGCCGGCCGGATCATCTGGGCGCCTTTGCCGTCACCGCCGGCTTCGGAATCGATGCGCATATCGCGCGGTTCGAAGCGGCGCACGACGACTACAGCAGCATCATGCTCAAGGCGCTGGCGGACCGCCTGGCCGAAGCTTTCGCCGAGCGCATGCACGAGCGCGTACGCCGCGAATTCTGGGGCTATGCGGCCGATGAGACGCTCGATGAGGGGGCGCTCATTCGCGAAGAGTATCGCGGCATCCGGCCGGCGCCCGGCTATCCGGCCTGTCCCGATCACACCGAGAAGCGCGCGCTTTGGGGATTGCTCGATGCCGAGCGCGCGGCGGGTATGCGACTGACCGAGTCGTTCGCGATGTTGCCGACCGCGGCGGTGAGCGGCTGGTATTTCTCCCATCCCGGCGCGCATTACTTCGGGGTGGGCCAGATCGATCGCGATCAAGTCGAAAGCTACGCGGAGCGCAAGGGGATGACCCTCGCCGAGGCGGAGCGCTGGCTCGCGCCGAGCTTGGGTTACGACCCGGAGTCGCCGCAGGCGGCGCGGGACGCGGCGGAGAGATTACGGGTCGCGTAGCTCGCGAATTGGACCTGAATTGCAAAGAGGAGACGACCATGTACAAAACAGGTATCGCTTGTCTCATCGGTGCGCTTTGCGTTACATCCGTAGGTGGGCCCGTCCGCGTGGCTCGGGCTGATGAGTCAACTGCGGCCGCATCTCCCGCCCAACTCAAGAGCGGATTGTCTCTGACGGCGCAGCTCCTTCAGTTGATGGACACGAATAAGAATGGCAAGGTTTCCAAGGAGGAATTCATGCGCTTCATGGAAGCTGAATTCGACTTTGCCGACAAGGACAAGAATGGAGAGCTGGATCCGAAGGAACTGAGGCGACTCGTATTCGCACTCTCCCATCCGAAT
>Ga0187887_10000473_pt1 | contig 39761 bp, 32 predicted proteins | sample June2016WEW_7_10_FD_132977 | JGI IMG/M metagenome (GOLD analysis project Ga0187887, IMG submission 132977) | Peatland microbial communities from SPRUCE experiment site at the Marcell Experimental Forest, Minnesota, USA - June2016WEW_7_10 | ecosystem: Environmental > Terrestrial > Soil >... | reverse complement strand
CGTCGAGTCTTCTTGCTGTACCCCTCAAAGCCAGTCATCATCGCCAGTGTCCTCTGCTTCATGATGGCGCTACTATAGCGACACGACTTGTGGAAAGGGAGAACTTAATCAGACTCTCCCTAGGTTATTAACCCCCATTACGCTGCGCTGTTACCCATTGCGATCCGGGATGGCCCTCGTTCGTAGCTCTGTTGCGAGTCTACTGCCCTCCAGCCGAAGAGCCGTGCTCTCCGAGCCACGATGCCAGTTGCGGCTCTTGTTGCGACTTCAGATCGACACAGTTGTTGATGCGCTCAATCGATTGCCGATAGGTGCGTTGCGCTCCTTCAATTTTGTGGGCAGCGAAAAAATTCGCAACCTGATCGCGCATATTCGCGTCGCAAAACGAACTGGTAGCATACACAATTTCGGCACTGGCAAAAGGCCCGCCGGCTTTTTGCACCGCATCCCAGTGCGCCAGAACGAAGTCCCATGCCAGTTTTTCTCCTGCCGGATTACGCATCACATCGCTGATCAGGCGCAGCGCGTCCTGCGAACGAACGTCCGGAGAAATGGCATAGTCAAGAGTCCGCTGCAGCAGCTTCAGATCACCGAAGCGGGGCAAAGCGAACAGAGCCATGTAATATTCCTCAGGCGACTTCGCATTCTTCAATGTGGCCAGCAGTTTGTCATAGAACGCCCGATCGCCGTTCAAAGCCGCAAGCTCGAACGCACTGCCCGCCAGCTCCCGATCTACGGACGCGGGATTATTCAAAGCTTTGTCAGCGAGTTTGCGTGCTTGCGCCAACACGATGGGATCACGGGCGTCATATCCCAGAGCGTGAAACACGCGAGCCCGCAATGCTCTCTGCTCGTCACTTTCGCCCGGTTTAGATTCCCAGCCCACATCCTTGAGGATGGGCGAGAGATACTGGCGCAGCCAAATGCGATAAGATTCGCGGTCGTTGTCCGTCACCAGGTACTGGCCGATATAGTGGAGCTGCTCGAGGACGTCTGCCAACACGGCGCGGTTGCGGTCAGCGGCCAGACCCTGCACCAGCGCGAGATAGTCCCCGACCGGTTCCCGTCCCACCCTCACTGACGCCCAGATGTCCGTTTGCAATGCGATGCGTTCCCCCGGAGACAACTTGCTCTCAGCATCATTCGCCAGAGCGCGCACCGCATCGGGCTGGTAGCCGACACGATAATAACCTGTGGCTCCGGCGTTCGCCGAAACCCAGGTTGAGCAACCTGGCAAGGTGAAGGTTGCCAGCCGCTCGGTGAGAAGTTCGCATTTTGGCGGGCCGTCGCTCGCCGACGACTTCATGCATAACGGAACGTGCCAGAGCTCATCATTGGGCGCCTGGAATTTCTCGCGGTCATAATAGTAGCGACGCTGATCCAGGCTTACTGTCGTCGAGTTCCCCGAACATTGCGCCTTCACATTTATTATCGGGACGCCCGCCTGGTTGACGAACGTGGACATGATCTGGTCGACAGGCTTTTTCGAAGTCCTGGCTTGCGCATCCCAGAAGTCCTCGGCGGTGGCATTTGCATATTGATGGCGCTGAATATAGGTATTGACGCCTGCGCGGAAAGTTTCCTCACCCAAGTAGGACTCCAGCATCCGCAACACGGCTGCGGCCTTGCCGTAGGCGATGCCGTCAAACAATTCTGTGATTTGCGCCGGAGTATCGGCAGCCTGGTGAATCGGACGGGTGTTCGCTAGCGAATCGGTGTTGAGAGTTGCTCCCGTCTGGCTGACATCGTCCAGGTTGAAATTCCATTCCGGCTTCCAGGCTTCAATCGGCTTGCTCGACATCCAAGTGGCAAAACCCTCGTTGAGCCAAATATCGTCCCACCACTTCATCGTGACCAGATCACCGAACCATTGGTGAGCCATCTCATGCGCTATCACGGAAGCGATCTCCTTCTTCAGATCGACGGAGCCCTTGTTGTCGTCGATCAGCAGGATGACCTCACGGAACGTAATGCAGCCGGTGTTCTCCATCGCGCCTGCGGAAAAATCCGGCAGGCCGATCAGATCGAGCTTTCCGTAGGGATATTTGATACTGAAATACTTGTCGTAGTAGGTAAGGACGTGCTCGGCCGATTCCAAGGCGAACTTGCCCATCTCTTTCTTGCCCGGCGTGCTGTAGACACGGATGGGAATGCCATCCGCCTCGCCCTCGATGTACTCGAAGTTGCCTACGACCAGGGCCGCCAGATAGGACGACATTTTCGCCGTGGTGGCGAAGCGGACCGTGTGTTTGTCGCCGGGGCCGGGCGTATCCGAGACAATCTTTTGATTCGAGATTGCAACCTGACCCTTGTCGGCGACCGCGGTGATATCGAACGTGGCCTTGTACCCGGGTTCGTCAAACGACGGAAACGCGCGGCGTGCGTCGGTAGACTCGAATTGCGTAGCAGCGTACTTGCGTCCCTGATCATCTTTGCCTAGGTAGAAGCCACGCATCTGATCGTTGAGAATGCCAGAGTAGATGATATGCACGGTTGCCGCTTCTGCGGCCAACGGCTTTTCGACCGCCAGCACTACCATCTCCTTATCTCTCTCAGGAGTGACTTTCGCCTTTTGCGTAGTTCCGCCACTGGTGATGGTGACCTCGTGGAATTCAATCTCAGCCGCGTTCAGCGTGATCTCGGAAGTGGGCATCAGCACCCGGATAGAGATGGTCTCATCGCCGTCAAATGTTGCCTTCTCAAGATCAGGCTTAAACGTAACTTTGTAGTTCTCCGGGGTAGCACTCTCGGGCAACCGTTGTGCCGAAGCCAGCGAAAGTGCTGCCGACACAAAAACCAGTAGGGCAAAAATTCGTTTCATAGATCCTCAGGAGATGATTTACTGGAATATCATTTGTTAACCGGAACACCGAAAAGCCGTCTACCGCGTCCCCACGAGACACAGGTATCTCTAATCTTTATACGGGAAATTTGCTGCAAAAGTTCAGTGCGGATGGGTCACCGTTCCGTTCATCACCGTCATCGAGCACCGGTTGGCTCCGAACCAGTAGGGGATCTCGCGATAGTCTTCGACCGCGAAAACTGCCAGATCAGCATCCTTCCCTGGCTCGATTGACCCTTTCCGGTCCGCCATTCGCAATGCCCATGCCCCATTGATGGTCGCCGCCGCTATCGCCTCCGCCGGCGACATCTTCATGTGCGTGCATGCCAGCGACATGACCATCGGCATACTTAGAGTTGGCGACGTGCCTGGATTGTAATCCGTCGCCAGAGCCACCGCGACACCCGCGTCAATCAACCTGCGCGCGGGCGGATATTCCTTCAGTCCCAGAAAATAATTTGCCCCCGGCACCAGGGTAGCGACGGTGTCGTGCTTCGCCAAGTCCGGAATGTCGTCATCATTCACCCGGTCCATGTGATCGAAAGATGCCGGATTGAATTTCAAAAGTGGCCGCAGAGTCGTCTCCGCAAGCTGGCACACGTGCGCTCGCACACTGAGGCCATTCAGTTGTGCGGCGGCAAAGATCTGTTCCGTCTGGACGGCCGTAAACGCGCCCTTATCGCAAAAGACGTCAACAAAATGGGCGAGCTTGCGCTTTGCTGCCTGCGGAATCATCTCTTTACAGACGATCTCAACATACTTTTGTGAGCACCCCTGAAATTCCTTTGGGACGACATGCGCGCCCAAGAGCGTAGGAAGGACCGTCCCGGGCCACCGAGAAGCAGCGGCGCGGATTGCCTCCAGAGACTTCGTTTCCGATTCAACCGTCAGGCCGTAGCCCGACTTGGCCTCCACCGTAGTAGTGCCGTGGGCCGCCATGTCGCGCAGTGCGGCCAGGACCTTCTCGACCAGAGCCGGCTTCCCTGCCCTGCGGACGCCCTCCAGGCTTGACCGTATGCCGCCCCCGGCAGCGGCGATCTCTTCATAAGAAGCGCCTTCGATTCGCTTCTCAAAATCCAGCAGCCGCGGGCTGACAAAAACAGGGTGCGTATGCGAATCGACAAAACCCGGCAGCACGACCTTTCTCGAACAGTCGATCTCGGTGACTTTTTTTCGATGCTTTTTCAACCACGGATCGCGCAGAGCATCTTTGGTTGCGCCAACGGAGACGACCTTCCCGCCCAGGCAGAGTACCGCCGCATTCTTCACGATGCCGAGTTCTTTCAGGTCTGGACCGCGGCGTAAACCGGGCTTGCCGAAAGCCGCCTTTAGCGTGAGCAGTTGGCCAATATTGGCAAGGAGCAAAGCGGGGACAGGGTTGGGGTCGAGCTTTCTATTCGGATTCAAGCAACAAACAGTTTAGCAGGCGACTTACTGACTAACGGTTCAAGGAATCGCCTACTGGCCCATCGGGATCCTTACACCGGTCTTCTTCGCGAACTCTTTCGCCTGGTCATATCCGGCGTCCACATGCCGAATCACGCCCATCCCGGGATCGGTTGTCAGAACGCGCTCGATGCGCTTGGCCATCATCTCAGTACCATCCGCCACTGTGACCTGCCCGGCATGGAGCGAGTAGCCGATGCCCACGCCGCCGCCGTTGTGAATCGACACCCAAGAGGCGCCGGCAGCAGTGTTCAGCAAAGCATTCAGCAAAGGCCAGTCAGCAACCGCATCCGTGCCATCCTTCATGCTCTCGGTTTCGCGGAACGGAGATGCCACCGAGCCACAGTCGAGGTGATCGCGGCCAATCACGATCGGCGCCTTGATCTTCCCTTTCTTTACCAGATCGTTGATGGCGAGGCCGAATTGCGCCCGCTCCCCGTAGCCCAGCCAGCAAATGCGCGCGGGCAGTCCCTGGAACCTGATGCGCTTGCGCGCCAGATCAATCCAGCGCCGCAGAATGCGATTCTCCGGAAACAACTCCAGGACTAAATCATCCGTCACATGAATGTCCGACGCCTCGCCTGACAACGCCACCCAACGAAAGGGCCCCCGTCCCTCGCAAAATAGTGGTCGAATGTAGGCGGGCACGAAGCCGGGAAAATCATAAGCATTCTTCACACCGCGCTGGAATGCAAAGGTTCGGATGTTATTTCCGTAGTCGAATGTGATCGACCCCATCTTCTGCAGCCGCAGCATGCCTTCCACATGCCGCGCCATCGCGTCGAGCGACTTCTCCTCATAGGCTTTGGGATCGCCCTTCCGCAGTTCGAGCGCCTCGGAGAGCGTCATCCCGTTCGGCACGTATCCATTCAGCGGATCGTGCGCCGACGTTTGATCGGTGAGAATGTCAGGCACCACGCCGCGTTCGGCCAACTCCGGAATAATGTCGGCACAATTTCCCACGAGCCCGACCGACACGTTTTCTTTCTTGCGCACGGCATTCTTCAGAATCCGCAGAGCCTCATCCAGCGTCGTAACCATGAAGTCGCAGTAGCCGGTCTTCAGCCGTTTCTTGATGCGCTCCGGATCCACGTCGATTCCAAGAAATGCCGCGCCGGTCATGGTTGCGGCGAGAGGCTGAGCTCCGCCCATACCGCCCATACCGCCGCTCACGATCAGCTTCCCCGCAAGGTCGCCACCGAAATGTTTCTCGCCTGCCGCCGAAAATGTTTCGAATGTCCCTTCCACAATTCCCTGCGAGCCAATGTAGATCCACGAACCCGCCGTCATTTGGCCATACATCATCAGACCGGCGCGCTCCAGTTCGTTAAACTTTTCCCAGTTCGACCAATGGCCGACCAGGTTCGAATTCGCGATGAGCACGCGGGGAGCATGATCGTGCGTCTTAAATACGCCCACCGGCTTGCCCGACTGCACCAGCAAAGTTTCATCATTCTCGAGGTTTTTCAACGTCGCAACGATAGCGTGATATGCCTCCCAACTGCGCGCCGCGCGTCCCGTTCCGCCATACACGACAAGGTCCTGGGGGCGCTCGGCAACGTCCGGGTCGAGATTGTTCATGAGCATGCGCATGGCAGCTTCCTGCTGCCAGCCTTTGCAGTTGATCTGATTGCCGCGCGGGGCACGAATGGACGCTGGGGCCTGAGTGAGTTCGGTTCCAACCGGCATGAGTAGATGTTAGTGCCTGCGGGAAGCGCACGCAATGAGGCCGCTCAGGCAACGTATTTCGTCCTCAGAAGAGCATCCGCGCGGTAAGCACCGGCCCCTGGTTATCGGTATGGAATTGCGGGGTTGCGATCTGCATTCCTCCGCCGATTACCAGGGCGAGACGATTGCGGGGATCATGCTCCAACTTAGATTTGCCAAGCATCAGTCCTGGAGTTACGAAGTTCTGCACCCGCCCGTCGTTGGGTCCGCCAGGGTAAAAGGTCGCGTTGTTTTCGATCTCTGGCCAAAAAAATCTTCGAATGTGGTATTGCCCTACGGCGTTCCACAGGACTGGACGTCCCAGTTTCGAAGTATCTCCGGCGGGAACTAGCAGCTCCCAGCGTCGACTGCACATCGAAGCGTTTCGAAGCCTTTGCCCGTTCACAAAGCAAGAGAAACAGTTGCTGCGAGACCTCCATTCTTGTAGCTTCCAGTCGGCAGCGTGCCAGCCCACGAGAAGCTCACCGAATAATCGCCGTTCTCCGCGTTCCCGGCCACCAGACGGTATTTCAGCAGCAAGGAAAAATCACCTGCGCCATTCTTGGCCGACCGATTGTGTTGGATGTACGGCGAGAAAGAGTATCGAATTGCACTCTGTACCAGGGCACCAAAGAGAGAGGCCCTTCGTATTGCCGTAATTCCACGTATCTGTGCCCGCCGGTGCGATTTGGCGGACAAAGTCGCTGCGGGCTACCTGCAACAGTCCCGAGGACGCCGTGATTGCCGGGATCGGCCACGACGGTTGTTGCGCCTGCGCATCGCGGACAGCGGTCCTCCCAACTGGTAAAGAACCCGGACGGGTTATCCTGCCCGCTACATGTCCATAACTTGAATCTACTGGCGCGGGATAATTGAGAGTAGAGAAGATCGCGAACGGAAGCAAAATCAGAAGCCGGCAGCGCTCACGCACTACCAAGTGTTGTACGCGGTTCCGTCCGTACCGGTGGAAGTCGACGCTGATTTCACGTCGCTGATGCCAGGATCCTGCTGGTCGACCGCCATGAGCACGTCTTCCTGCACAACTTCCCAATTCGCCTCATTGGTCATCGGATCCTTGGGAAGGATTTTGATGTAGCTCGCGGTCACCAAGTCGTCGAGGGACTGTGGCGCTTTTTGCTTATCCAGCGTGTACTGGGAAATGAGGGAACGCAACTCGAACAAGTCGTTACGCAGCACGGCTTCCCGCGAGCGGAGAACCGACTGGCTATAAATGGGCAGCGCAATTGATATGAGGATGACCATGATGCTGATCACGATCATCATCTCCAACAGTGTGAAACCGGAGGCGCGCCCTGTTTTGATCCCGCTTGCCATTTACCAGTCCTTATACTTAGTCCCGTCCAGGGCCTCGTCCTGCGACTTGGTGTAAACATCGAACACGCTCTGCCCACCCCAAGAGTCAGAATCCGGATCGTCCTGCATCGAACGGAGGCCCCACTCATTGGTGCCCGTCATGGGATCGATGGGAACCTTGCGCAGATATCGGATTTTTTTTCCCTGCACGTCTACGCCCTTCACCAGAGTTTCCAAATCGGGCGGATAGCCCTGGCTGTCCACCTTGGTTTGAAACGCATTGCGGTCAGCATCCATCTTGTAGCGGTCGACGGCGTCGCGCATCTCCCATAAATCGGCTCGCAGGCGGCGCTCTTTCTCCCGCTTGATGGTTAGCCGTGCCATGGGCACCGCCATTGTGGACAGGATCAGCAGGATGGTTGTCGCGATGATTAGCTCAAGAAGCGTAAAGCCCAAGATGGGCTTCTTGCCCTGCACCTGACGAAATCTACCGAGGTTCATGTTCTACTTCTTCTATCTCAGCCTGGGAACCGCACTGCCTACTGCACGGTTACCGAAGCCTGCGCGCCGTTCACGGTTATGGCCTGTAAGCCGGGATCGCGCGCGCCACCCCGAGTGATAGTCAGGGGAGTCTGCCCGCCGGCCTTGGCCTGAAATGTCATCGTGACCACCGCGCCCTGTCCGGAAACTCCACCTGCACCCGGTGGCCGCGTGGCCGTAATCTGCAGGGTTCCCGTCGTATCATCTTCGCGATGGACCAAGGCAACCGCTTGCCCATCCTGCGAGAGGAACCCTCCGTTTGAAACGTTGACCAACTGTAACTTGGCCGGATCGTAATTCAATTGTACGGGAACGGAATATACGTTCTGTGCCCCAGAAATTAAGAGATTCACCACAAACGTATTGCCCTTGGCAGCCGTGATCTGACTGGGATCAAACAGGAAACTCGCGCCCTGCGCTGCCGGACTTGCACTCTGGCTGGGGCTCGCGATTTGATTCGCCGAGGGCTGGGTCGCAGGGGCTTGACTCCCGGGAGCCTGAGCACTTGGCGCCGCTGCTGCGGTCGGATGGCTGCCATGCCGCAATTCGATGGAGTTGGCCGTGCCAATGTCAATCGCGCGCTGATTCATCTCGCTGAGGCTGGTTCCCCGGATGATGTGCGGCGTGATAGCGAAGACGGTTTCGTCCGACGAATGGTCTTGGGTCACCTGCCCGAAGAGGTATCTCAGGATTGGAATCTGAGCCAACCCGGGAAGGCCAGCCAAGGACTTGGTCTGGGAATCATCCATGATTCCACCAATCAAGCTTGATTCTCCATCCCTCAGCCGAATTTCATGCTCGATTTTTTTCTGGCCAATGATGGGCTGACTAATGCCTCCGATGCTCGCCTGGCCGATCTCGGAAGAAACTTCCATCGAAATTTTCAGCGTCACTTCTCGATCCGCGTGCACGTGCGGGGTTACGTCAATGTTCACGCCCACATCGATGTATTGAAATTGGGTGTTGACCAGCGGGTTGATACCGACTCCGCCGATTCCAGGCTGGAACGATCCGGTAGCGACCGGCAAGCGCTCGCCGATCTTGAGCGTCGCCTTCTGATTATCCAGAGCGCGAACCTGCGGATTCTGCAACATCTTTGTGTCGCTCTCGCCCATCACTGCGGAAAGATTGGCGGAAGGAATCGTCACTTGGAAATCGGTCGCGTTTAGGTTGCCCAGAGTATTCAACGAGAGGCCGGTGCTGCTCGTGCCGGTCGTAGTGGTGCCGGTGGTGGTTGTTCCCGTCGTGGTGGTATTGATGTTGCTCTGCAGGGCGACGGTGGCGCTGGTCGGCGGACTCAATCCCAGCGTCCTTGACTTGTCTTTGCTGATCTGAATGACGGCGATGTCAACGATCACTTCTGGACGAGCCTTGTCCAGATCATCCACTAATTTCTCCGCCAGCGCGATCTGGTCAGGCGTTCCGCGAACCACCAGCGCATTCTGCGAGAGCAGTTGCTGCACGCGCTGCACGTCCAGCACAGCGCGGATTGCGTTCACTACGTCCTGCAGTTCGGTGGGCTGGGAAAGATTCTGCAAGTAAAAAGTCTTGAGTACGCTTTGTTCCAATTCTTTGCGTTTGGCGGGATTGTCCTGTGCAACAAAAATCGTATTGCTGGTCACCGGACGCCAGAAAGTTTTCGATTCCAGAGCCGTAATCTGCAGCGCGTCTTCCAGGGTTACTCCATTCAGTTCAACCTTGATCCGTCGCGAGGTATAGTCCGGATCAAACAATACGTTGATCCCGGCCAGCTGCCCGATCGTCTGATAAATAACCTTGGAATCCTCGGTGAGTTTTACGGTGATGGGAACATTCGAGATGGCAGCCAGTTCCACGGGTCCGCCCGCTTCCCTGATCTTCCGTTCCAGACTGCTCGGCGGGCCAGCGGCTTGCGGTGGAGGATTTTCCTTATCGTTAATCATCTGCAGCGTGCGCTTTAGTTCCTGCGACGCAATGAAGAGTGAGGGATCGATCAGTACTGCTTTTTGAAATTCAGCCGCCGCCTCCTGCAACTTGCCCTGGTCGCGCAGGCCTTGTCCCCGGTGAACAATCGTCAGGGCAGCTTTCGAACGCAAGCGCTCGAACGCCGACCGATACCGCAAATCCTTCGGTTTCAGGTCGTAGGCCTGCTTGAAGAAATCATAGGCGGCTTCGTAATTCTGTCGTGCCTCGGCGTCCTGGCCCTTGTCGTAAAAAGACTTGGCCTTGTCAGCGATGGCGGGCACAATCACAACCAAAACCAGCAGCGCTACCGCCGCAGGCATCAGACGTCTCATCGTCAGTCCTCGTCTAAGAAATCTTTACCGGAATTCTTCGCCGAACTAGCAGTGACTACGCTTACAGACCCGTGAAATCGCACCAATTCAAACAGATACAGCAATGACTTTGGAGCGATTATAGCATCGCGTTTCCTGGCCCCTGATCTCATTGCATGCAGGACAGTTATACTCTTTAGTCTTAGCCCAAGTGGGGAGGGCCGGGCTTGGGGCTGCGGCTATCGGTCTTCCGCGGATCTGCTTTCCGGCGGGTATTAGCGTAACACGTTCCACCCCAACTCGAAAGAAGAAATGCGTGTTGGGCAGAGCCTGATAGCCGCGTCCCGGAACCCACTGTTAAGATGAACCCATCTTATGGCTCGCCAGTCCACGCACCAGACCAAGCCCAGCCCGGAAAAATCCCCACGCCGCGACCCGACCGCCTCCGGTCAGCGCGATGCCGCCGTTAATAGGATCGCTTCTCATAACTACTTCTTGCTGGAAAAATTTGAGTGCGGGGTGGTTCTTACCGGGACTGAGGCAAAATCGGTTCGCGGCGGCCTTGCCAACCTCAAGGATTCTTATGGCTTGGTGAAAGATGGTGAACTCTGGTTACTGAATGCACACATCGGTCCTTACGAGCACGGCAACATTCACAACCACGCTCCGTTGCGTACCCGTAAGCTGCTCATGCACAAAGAAGAAATCCGCAAACTGATTGGCAAGACGCAACAAAAGGGACTTACTCTCATACCGGTTCGCATGTATTTCAAGAACGGCAAAGTAAAGCTTGAACTCGCCCTTGCCAAGGGCAAGCAGCTATGGGATAAACGTGAAACCGAAAGGCGCAGGACGGCGGACAAGGAAGCCAGAGAAGCCATCGGCCGGAGCCGGAAAAGCTAGGCCGACCGAGAGCAAAGCTTGCGGAAGCTTGGAGGCCCGACCATCAAGACGGTCAACCTAAAATCCGACATGCCGCAGGTCCATGAAGCCTTGCAGCGCCTGGATCGCGAGCTGGCCCTGGCGCGGACAGGGAAAACAACACTCTTGAAGCTTATTCACGGCTATGGTTCGTCTGGAGCGGGAGGAGATATTCGCATCGCCGTCCAGAAGCGTTTGCTGGAAATGGCGCAGAGCAGCCAGATTCGGGGCTGTGTTTTTGGAGAGAACTGGTCGAAATCAGACGACGAAGTCTGGAAACTTCTGCAATCGCACCCGGAACTCAAGAGCGACTCCGATCTTGGCCGCAGCAATCGCGGAATCACTATCGTTTTACTCTAGCGAAGAAGGCGCCCAGCCTTAGCTATGCGTGATTACCACAGCATCCACTGGTTCCAGTTTGGCAGTAAAGTGGCGCAAGAACGGAGCTTCGTGGGTTAGCTTCATTCCCCGAATCCGGTCGCGCTGCCCCCATACGGAAAGGATGACTTCCACCACGTAGTCGATGTGGCTTTGCGTGTAGACACGGCGCGGGATGGCCAGACGAACCAGGTCCATCGTCGCCGCAGCTCCAAACATCAATGTGCCGATCTCCACCGAGCGAATTCCGCCTTCGAGATAAAGTTCGTTGGCCAGCGCCACCCCCGGGAAACAATCCGGAGGAACCTGCGGCAGGAAAGCGCGCGAATCAATGTAGATCGCGTGGCCTCCGGGCGGCTGCACGATGGGCACGCCGTGCTCGGCGATGTGATTGCCGAGATAGGCAGTGGAAGCGATGCGGTATTCGAGGTAATCTTCGTGCAGAGCTTCCTGCAGGCCGACTGCAATGGCCTCCAGATCGCGTCCCGCGAGGCCGCCATAGGTCGGGTAGCCCTCGGTTAGAATCAGCAGATTCTTCTCCTGCTGCGCGAGCATATCGTTATTCGTGCACAGGAAGCCACCGATGTTGGCCATGCCATCCTTCTTGGCAGACATAGTGCAGCCGTCACCGTAGCCAAACATTTCCTGCGCGATCTGCTTCGGAGTCTTAGATTCATAGCCACGCTCGCGCGTTTTAATAAAGTAGGCATTTTCGGCGAAGCGGCAGGCATCGAAATAGAGCGGGATGACGTTCTTCCGGCACACTGCACTCACCGCTTTCACATTCGCCATCGAGACTGGCTGTCCGCCGCCAGAGTTGTTGGTCACCGTCAGCATGACCAGAGGAACGTGCTCGCGACCCACGCGCTGGATCAAGTGTTCGAGCGCATCGACGTCCATGTTTCCCTTGAAGGGATGCTTCACGCTGGGTTCGCGGCCCTCCGCAATCACCAAGTCTCGGGCCTCGGCACCGACGAACTCCAGGTTGGCGCGGGTGGTATCGAAATGCGTGTTGTTAGGGACGACGTCGCCTTTCTTGCACATCACGCTGAACAGAATGCGCTCGGCGGCGCGGCCCTGATGGGTGGGAATCACGTGTTTGTAGCCAAAAATATCCTGTACCGAATCACGAAACCGTTCGAAGCTGCGGCTGCCGGCGTAGCTCTCGTCCCCCTCCATGATGGCGGCCCACTGATGAGTGGACATGGCACCGGTTCCGGAATCTGTTAGGAGATCGATCAGAACATCATCGGCAGGGAGGAGAAACAGGTTGTAAAAGGCGGCTCGTAGCAATTGTTCGCGTTGCGGCCGCGTGGTCCAGTGAATCGGCTCGACGCTTTTGATGCGAAAGGGCTCGACGATGGTACGCGGCATGGCGGCTCTTACCCTACTCAGAACATCGGAGTAGATCACAATCGCGCACGGCGGCAGATCTCTCTGCCGACGATGTTACGCCCCTTGCCTCTCCGTTGGTGTGCTCGGAATCACAGGCCCCGGGGCGGGTCCAGTCACCTCCGCTGGCACGACTGGCGGGGGCGTGAGCGGCTGCACTGCGATTGGTTCCACCATATTCTCCACGTAGTAACTGACGGCGACGCCGCGTTGCCAGAAGCGAGGAATCAACAGCCAGAGTAGCGTGAGTTGGCTCACGAAAATCGCGCCGCCTACGCTGGCTGGCGGCACAAACTTCATCCACACCCAGAGTCCTGCCGCCAACAATATCGCCGCTACGATCGTGGTCACCACATAGCTTCCAAGCAGCTGTCCCAAATTTCGCCACGTATGCCGGAAGGCAGAGCCGATCGACCTTCTCACTGCGCGCTGATCGCTCAGCACCACGTCGGTCTCGGCCAGATCAAAGCAGATACGCAGCGCGGTCATCACCAGAAAAATCACCATCAGGCCGGCAACCCGTACCTCGAAGAGAAGCAATTCGTTCGTGCTCTGCAGGGCCTTCCGCTCCAAAACGCCGTGCACTCCGAAGAGCGCCGCGGCCACCGCCCCCATGACGATGCCCGCCACGATCATCAGCCGGATAAATCGCCACAGGTTCCGACCGCAGGCGCGGAAGAAATCTTCTCGCGGCAGGCGATAGGTTGAGGCATAACCCTGCAGCACTCCGGGCAGAAACAGCGCGGTTGCGACGAAGAAGAGCAAAGCGAAGTGAAGCCACGAAACTCTGGCGGCATGGGTCGGACCAAACTCCCGCTGCGCCAACACCTCGATCATTACACCAACGTCAAAGCCGTGCACCAATCGCCCGGAGAGCAGGCTGTGGTCCAGATAGTCGTGCGCCTGATTGCTAAAAGCAGCGGCACCCAGACACGCTAGCGCCAGGTTCAGCACATAGAACCAGACAATGTAGCGTTTGTTGCGCGTCACCCTATCCCAACCGCCGCCTAACAAACTTTGGTGCTCTGCCATGCGTCTCTGCCTCAATTCTTACCGCCGATTTTTGTCGCCGACACCGAAAGCCGAGATCCGTTCTAAATCGCCCACCAAGCCAGTGCCTGGCCCAACCATTGCGTCATAAACAGCCAATAGTTCGTCAACTTCCGCGCTGCCTTTCCGTGCGCTTCCGCCGTATAACTGTTGTTGAAGTCGTCGCGGTCGATGTGAACTTTATGGTCCGGATCAAGCTCCGCTGACTCCACTTTGGCTTTCTTCTCATAGGTGAACTTCGTCCAGCGGCTTACCCCATTCCAGTGCTCGCGAACTCTTTCGCCGTTGTCGAACGTCACCTCTACCTCGACCGGCATGACGAAATCTTCCTTGCGCTGCAGCCAGACGTAAGAGCGGTAGACGGTATTCTTGTCCTCTTTCTGAAAAATGCCTTTCTTCTTTTCGTACCAGTTCACCGGGAACGACTCGATCCTCAACACCTTGTAATCCAGCACCTGCGACCCGTAGACGGCCTGGTCGAAGTACCAGCGCAAGTTCTGGTCGGAAACTTCCTCGATCGTCTTCAGGAAGTCCTCCTTCGTCGGGTGGGTGAAGCGATACTTCATGAAGTAGGTGTGCATCGCCTTGGCCATCGTGTCTTCGCCGATGATGCCTTCCAGCGTCAGCAGCACGCTCGCCGTCTTGCCATAGGTAATCCCGGCGTAGGAGTTGCCGCTGTAATAGTCGTAAGCCTTTTGCGCGATGGGATCGAGGTCCGCCACGGACGCGTAGCCGTCCCGTTGCGTCTCCCGCTCGCCCGCGGTAGCGCCCGCCAGATTCAGAATGGAGGTGTGGTTGCCCAGAATCGAATCGAGCACCTTCACTTCCGTATAGCTGTTGATGCCTTCGTCCAGCCACGCATCTTCGAACTCATTCGTGGCCACCATGCCATACCAATACTGGTGCCCGAACTCATGCTCCACGACTAGCTCCGGCAGATGCAGCCCTTCCGGCATGAACCAACTGGTGTCGCCAGTAATAAACGTCGGGTATTCCATGCCGCCCGCGGCCGAATCCGGCTCGGGATCGACCAGGGTGATGGTCTTGTAGGGATATGGCCCGTACCAGCTCTCGAAGTGTTCGAGCGATTCTTTCAGAATTTTCTCGTGCCGCCCCACCTGACTCCAGTGCGCGGGCTGCATGAGGATGATCATCTGCACCGGCCCCATCTGGCCCTGATACACTCCGTCATCTTTCACTTTGTAGCGCGGGCTAGCCGTCCACGCGAAATCGTGGATGTCATCTCCGTGATACGTGACGGTCTTCGTGTTGTCAGGATTGTTTGCTTCCGCAACTTTTACGCCGCTCGCTCCAACAACCTCGTACTGCGGCACTGTGAGCTTGACGTCGTACACGCCAAAGTCGGCGAAGAACTCCGTCATTGCATGATATTGATGACAATTCCAGGCTCCGTGCCACCACACGCCGACCTTCGGAAACCATTGCCCGCCCAGGACGAAATCGCGTTTCCATCCCGATCGCGCTTGCGTCTCGGGAAACTTCGTCTGGAAAGCGATTTTGAACTGCACATACCCGCCCGGCGCAATCGCCTTTGCGAGATGCAATTCCACTACCGTCTTATCATCCTGGTTGCCATCATCGGGCTGAATAAACTTCGACTGCGAAGTGAAATCACCCTGCCCTGCTACTTCGAGACTCTTGATCTCTTCCGAGCCATACCCCTTGGCCTCCCACTTGTCGTAGCTCATGTCTCGGCTACCGATGATTTTGGCCTCGCGTACAAACGTGGAGTTCGGCTGAAACGCATTCTGGTAAAGATGAAACGGAAAATGATCGAGCGCTTGCCCCGTCAGGTTGTGATAAGTGAGCACTTCGGTCGCGTCGACGGTATGGTTGGCCGCGTCGTACTTCGCATCGATCTCGTAATGCACCACCCGCTGCGACATGGGCTGCGCTGAATTGATGGCCAGCGTGGTTTCGGGAATCGTCAGCGACGCGGAGCTATTCGATACCCCACTGGCCCCCGGGATAGCGGCTACAGCAGATTTCGCCGCCTGGGGCGCAGCCGCCTTCGCTGCATGCTCCTGCACCAGTACGGAAATCAGAACGACGGAAAGCATGGGAAACAACACGATGACCCACCTGATCTTCATGAAAACCTCGGTTCGCGCTGAAGGATGGAATCATACCGCACCCAGTCGAATAGCGTCATCCCCGCAATGGCAGGTACGTTGTCCGCCGACTGGAAGTTCTCGCCCTTTAAGGAAGCCTTAATGCGCAGCGGCAGCGCAATCAGAGCTGATGCAGCTTTAGGAATCACCTTCATTGTCGAAAGACGTCCTCTTGCCTAATTCCCTGCCCGCCGACGATACTGGAGTGTTAATCCTAAAGCCTCACAACGACTATGAAAACCACACTCTCATTCTCTACGCCTGCCGAACTCGAAACCGAATCCCTGGTCGCCATTGCGCTGGACCACGCGGAGAAAAATACCACTGCGAACCAATCCGAATCGGCGAAGAAGGATAAGCCTCAACTTAAACTTGCGACCGGCGATGGGGCTGTGCAATCCGTTGCGGTCGATCTGCTGGCGAGCGGCGAGCTTACTGGCCGACCGTTCGAAACCAATTTGCTGCACAAGCCTGCTGGACTGAAAGCCAAGCGTCTGTTGTTGATCAGCGGCGGGGCAGCTAAGAATTTCACCAGCTACGATTTACGGCGTATCGCAGGAGCAGCGGTACGCACACTCAAAGCGCGCGGAATCCGCAGCTTCGCCTTCATCGCGCCCCCCAGCATTCCCGCAGAAGAGGCCGTGAGAGCGATCGTCGAAGGCGCACTGGTGGGCAACTTCGATCCTGATTACTACCGTAGCGACCGCAAAGATCAAAAAATTGATGCGCTCACGATTGTCGCCAGCGGCAACGCGGATCATGCTGCGCTGGAAAAGGCCGGGCAGGAAGCGCAGATCATCGGCGAATCGCAGAACTTCACCCGTGATCTCGTGAACGAGCCTTCCAACCGCATGACGCCGACGATTCTCGCTGACCGCGCCAAGAAAATGTCCCAGGAGGTCGGCTTGAAATGCGAAGTGTATGGCGCCGACAAGATCAAAGAATTGAAGATGGGCGCGTTCTGGAGCGTTGCCCAAGGTTCCGACGAACCGCCTGCACTCATCGTGATGACTTACGAGCCGGCCGGCGCTCCCACAAAGCCAGTACTGGGTCTGGTAGGCAAAGGAATCACCTTCGATACTGGCGGCATTTCGATCAAGCCCGCCGACGGGATGGAGAAGATGAAATACGACATGGCCGGCGGCGCGACCATGATCGGAGCTATGCGCGCCATTGCGCTGCTGAAGCCGAAGGTGAAAGTCATCGGCATTGTCTGCGCCACGGAGAATATGCCCTCCGGCAAAGCGCAGAAGCCGGGCGATGTGCAGATTGCCATGTCCGGCAAGTCGATTGAGATCATCAACACCGACGCCGAGGGCCGCCTGGTTCTCGCCGACGGGCTCTTCTACGCGCGCCAACTTGGCTGCACACATCTGGTCGACGCGGCAACGTTGACGGGCGCAGTCGTGGTTGCGCTCGGCTACGCCAATGCCGGAGTCTTCGCCAATGATGACGCTATGTATGAGCGCTTCCACAAAGCCAACGACGAAGCCGGTGAAAAGATGTGGCGGCTGCCGCTCGATGACGAATACAAAGACAACATCAAATCCACCATCGCTGACATCGTCAACTCCGGCGGGCGCTGGGGAGGGGCCATTAACGCCGCAATGTTCCTGAAGGAATTTGCCGAAGATACGCCCTGGATCCATCTCGACATCGCTGGTACGGCCTGGATGGAAGAGCAGAAACCCTGGATCGCCAAAGGGCCGTCCGGAATTGCCCTGCGCAGTCTGGTCGAGTTCGTGAAGAGCTTCACAAAATAATGAAGACCGGGTGACGGATTTCAGGAACTCCGATTAGAGATTAAAGATCGGAAGGACAATTCGCGGCCCCGTCTCCAGCCAGTCAGCCTTTTCCCAATCATTGGCATCTCATGCGGGCTACAACGGCTCGATCCGTTGATCTGGCCGAACTCTGCTGGTGGGGGCGTGTTATGACAAGGTCTGGCTTTGGCAGGCGTTGTGGTCCTGATTCATAGGGCTTATCTCGTTCTTCGTTCCGATGCCGCATTCCGAACATCATGGCGTGAACATAGGCGATGCGCAGGTTGGCGTCACCACCCAACATGACGAAAAAGTTCCTCCCGCCCTCAGTGTTGTTTTAATTGTCGTAGGTGGGGGGCTCGTCATTGCCGGAAGGAAAGCGTAAGCCACGAGCACGGCGCGGTTCAGAGCCGAAAGAACCGCGCGTGCGCATTCAAGCTACTTAGTCGTGGCTAGAGTGAAAGCCCTTTCCAGATTGGTGACGAGTGGAGATTCTCCCTGCTGCAGTCCACTGCGGCCCATCATCCGCCACAGATACTGATTGCCCGGCCAGCCGTGCGCATCGTACACCGCGAGAACATCTTCCGAAGGACGACTCATGATCATCAGCACGATATCGGCCTGATGCGGTTCGTAGACCAGAGTGAACTTTCCCCATTTTTGCATAGCGTCCTGCACCGTCGCGATCGCCTGGCGATCTTCAGGAAGCAGATTGATATTGAACTGGTCGCCGTCGTAACTGGTAACGTACACAAAACGCGCATTCACCAGCGTCCCGGGAAACGGAGGCAGGCTCTGCGGACTCACCTTGATCGGCTTAGGCGCAGCCCAAACCAAACTGCTCGCCAACAAAATCCCAGCCGTGAGTGCGACTCGAATACGATTTCGGATCTTCATAATTGACAGGCTCCCCAGCCTTTTCACCTACTTAGATGACCTCATTCGGGCACAAGATGCCCGCACCGCTGAATGATTCCGCCTAAGCGATTGAATTCACTGTATCTGGAGGCAGTCTATGAGGAAGAGCACAAGAGGACGAGCACGGATAGGCTCACTGCATCCGATCAGACGCCGAACCTTTCCGCGGCACGAGCTTTCGCCTTAGCCGCTTCTTCCTCTCGATTCTTCGGCGGTGCGGTGGTTTCGAGGGAGTGGAGGAGTCGAGCGGAAATGCCAGCAATTTCATCGACTGCGCCCAGGAATGAGGCTTCGTTGGCCTTCGATGGTTTGTTAAAACCAGTGATCTTTCGTACAAACTGGAGCGAAGCCGCCCGGATCTCTTCGTCATTCACCGGGGGATCGAAGTTGAAGAGGGTCTTGATATTCCTGCACATTTCAGCATGACCTCCGGTGCAACCGACCTTCCGAATCTCTACTTAATTTTGCCATACGACGGGGTGCGGAGGAGTTTAGAAAAGCCTTCCAATCGAAAAGTTGACCCGGCTCTGTCCGGTGGGGCTCACGCTACCGAAGATGGCAATGGGGCCAACAATGGTGTCGGCGATAAACCCGGCATTGGCGCTCCCGCGTACGATCAACGAATCAGGACTATTGAAGGCGGAGCCCGCTTCATACCATCCGCCCCAATAGACTCTCTTCCCCACGAGCTGCGGCAGACGATAAAGCTCGCGGCGGAATCCGAAGGACGCGTACCCGTAATCGTTGCCCACGAACTCATTGGGCAAATACGCGCCCAGGCGGAACGGTCCACCCAGAGAAAAGATTTGAAACTGGCTGGCAGTTCCATGAAACGTGGTTCCTGCCGCGGCCGCTAGGAACAGCGAGGTCTTTTCGCTGGTGGGAATGAAGGTGGAAGTCTGCACGTCGAGTTGAGCGATGGGATGGACGAGCCCGGGGCTTTGCAGCACGCGTGCCAGGCTAGCGACGATGCGGGTGCCCTTGCCGGGAATCGCGGGACTGTCCTGGCCGTCCCAGACATAACGTGTGCGGAATTCTCCGCTGCTCCCGCTGAGCGCGGGCAAGCCGGAGCTGCCAATCAGCGGCGCTAGTTTCCCACTGAAGATCTGGTAGCCAAAGCGAAGCTGGCTGCGGCGCCCGGAGTCAAAGCCAACATCGAAACCGCCCCCAGCGCGCTCGTCGCCAAACACCGCGACCCGGGTCTGTCCATCGAATGCGTTGCGGGGTAACTTGGAGGCGAAGGCGTAAGGTGCCACGAAGAAATGTGTATTGGCAATCGGCTGGTAAAATTCCGTCGCCGCCAGGTTGCTTGAGCCCAGCATCAAGTCATTTCGCCATTCGCCGCCATGATGTTCCACGTCCATGAATGTGACGCGGACACCGGCGGAGAAATCGAACGCGGCCACACCCGAACCATCGACGTTGACAGCAAGATCCACAAACGGCGGCCCATAAGTTTTCTCGTGTGCGGTGACTCGAAGCACAGGAACGCCATCCTGCATGAAGCCTTCGTAGCCGAGACGGTCAAACTCGCCTTCGCCCGCAATACGCGTCAGCTGAGTTTCGAATTTCTTGAGATTCAGGGGCACGCCTTTATCTGACTTCAGACGTCGCTCGATCCTGCTGTTAGTGTCGGAGTCTCCACCTTTCACCGTCACCGACTGCACTTCCTCAGGTTGCGGCCTTCTGCGAGCGTTGCGCGCGGCTAGATATTGCTGCCACTCTGCATCGTAGGTGATGGCGTAGGGCAACAAGACGGCTGCCTGGTTGGCCGCGCTTCGGTAACCGAGGCGGATAAGATCCGGCACTCGATCATAGTCCGTCATGGAAAAATTTCCCGTATCCACGGTGACGGTAGCATCGGCGAGCTTCAGCGACTGCCGTTCATTCTGCAGGATCATCACGCTCACCGCCCGCGAAAGCACCCCGGTTAGAGTCTCAAGTTGTTCATGTCCGCCAAGCGGCATTTGAAGATCGACGGCGATCACCTTGTCGGCATCCATCTCGCGGGCGACCTCTACGGGGATGTTCTCGACCATGCCGCCATCGGCCAGCAGGTGGCCATTGATTTCCACGGGAGTGAAAACACCGGGAATGGCCATGCTGGCGCGTACGGCCCTGGGCAATGAACCACCATGCAGCACCACGCGATCTCCGCTCTGCATATCGGTGGCTACGCAGCGAAAAGGGATGGGCAGATCGTCGAAGCTGGAAATGCCGAACTCAGGGAAGGCGATGCGGTCCAGCAACAAGCCAACGCCGAGGCCGGGATTGAAACCATTGGGCCCTCTCAACCCATGCTTTATGCCAAGCGCCGCCTCCACTTGATAATCGCGGCGATCCTGTTTGCGGCGATAGGAAAGCTGGCGGTAGGTGGGTTCGGGAAGCAATGCTTCATTCCAGTCAATGCCCTCGGCAAATTTTCGCATTTCGTCGGGCGACATACCGGTGGCATACATCAGGCCGATGATGCTGCCCATGCTGGTGCCAGCCACGCGATCCACGGGGATGTGATTCTCCTCCAGCCACTGAATCACCCCGATTTGCGCCAACCCGAGCGCTGCGCCACCGCTGAGCGCGAGACCGATGCGGGGGCGGCGGGTCGGAACTGATGAGCTAGGCTGTTGGCTTTGCTTCTGAACTGGCTGCTCACTTTGCGCTGCCGCCAAAATGCTGAGCTGCGTCAATAGCAAAAGAACGCCCAGCCGCGTCTTGCACCTGCGGCGGTAGTCGAGGAAACACATATGCATCCTCCGGGATGGAACAGCCAGAGACGGCTTGGGAAAAATTCACAGTAGCAGGTTTGATCGGGGAACATTCGTGGTGATCGCTTCGGGCTTTGCTTCTGGCGCGGATCGGACCTGACGAGCCTGATCCACAACGCCGCGGATCGCTTCGATCACCAAGTCAGGTCGGTCGAGTTGGATATAGTGCGAGCTGTTCTTGGCAATCGTCCGCGTGCCCCGATTGGAGAGACGAGCCAACTCGTCCTGCATGTGTTCCCATTCGTCGTTCATGGGCCTGACCAGATCGGCTGGGATATCGGGCACGGGCACCTCAGGATCGTGAGAAAGAACGGCGAGAGGCATATCTCCCAGCGATCCCGCCGTAGCGGCCTCGGCGGCGCTTTCCGGAAAAGCTTTCAGCACTGCAAGGGCCTCGTGATAGCTATGAAAATTGCAATCGGCGGCGCGAACCTCGGCGTCTTTCCCACAGAAGCCCAACAGGCGCGGAATTCCGAAAGGCATGGAGAACGTCAGGAATTCCTGCTCTCGCACCCATGTTTTATCCAAATCGTTCAATGCCTGCGGAAAACGCTTCTGCTGCTCGGGGTGCGACGAATCCACTAAAGCCACGCCAGCCGCTTCGCTGCGATAAAGGCTGGTGAAGAGGCGAACGTTGAATCCACCCATGGAGTGGCCAGCAAGGATGTAAGGCGCCGGGATTCCCGCATTGCGCAACAGGGTGTGCAACTCTTCGGCCATGACTTTGCTGGTGCGGGGCTGCGGGCTGGAATCGCTGTAGCCAAAGCCCGCACGATCGTACGAACAGACGCGGGTGAATTTGGCAATCTCCGGCTGCACCTTGTACCAGAAAATGTAGGAGTCGCCCAGACCGGAATCGAGAATTACCGTGGGAGTTCCCTGGCCGGTGCAATTGCAGTGCATCTTGTAACCGCCCACGTCGACGCTTTGACCGGGCATGGGATGAAAACGGCGGTCGCGGGCCTCGGAAATGTTCTCGTAGACGAACCCCGTCGCCGCAAAGACAACGACAAGGCTGACCAAGCTTCGGATGACGATGCGTAGCCAAGAGCGGGGTTGAGTTGCAGGCGGAGCAGCTGGTTGATTCGTGTAAGACATTTGCCTCTTTGGCCGAGAACGCCGACAAGCCTGCCCTGAGCATAGCCGAATCGAGTGCTCGCGCCACCGGGTTTAGCTACATCACCGGCGGAACCGTGACGCCCATGACTTCCAAAGTGCGAGTCAGTTCGCGGCGAGCCACCGCGACTGTTACGAGCAGAAATTGCTTTCGTTTCTCATCCGGGTCGCTCAGGATGGGATGGCGGTGATAAAAGGTATTGAAAAGCTGCGCGAGTTGAAAAGCGTGCTTCGCGAGGTATGCGGGCTCGGTCGTGGTGATGCATTGCTCAACGATGTAAGCGGTTTTCGCAGCCGACAGCCAGAGTTCCCAAATCTCGTCGGCGGATTCGCCTGTTAGGTAGGGCGCGAAATCGGCTCTAGATAAATCGCTAGCCATTTCTTTCAAAAGCGTGTCGGAATCCAGAGCAGCTTTCTTGAAGATGCTCGTGGCACGGACTACGGCGTATTGCGCGTAGGGGCCGGTTTCACCTTCGAAGCTGAGTGCTTCTTTGAAGTCGAAGGCAATCACCGATTGCTTGGTGAACTTCAGCATGAAGTAGCGCAGGGCGCCGATGGCGATTTGCGTCGCAGTCGTGAGGCGCTCGGGGCCGGCAACTTCGGGATGACGCGAGTCGACTTCGCTCTGGGCGGAGGCGATAAGTTGATCGAGCAGATCGTCGGCTTTCACGCCGAAGCCCTTGCGGCCTGAGACCTCAATGTAGGAGCGCGTCTTATCCTCCTCGCTTAGCGTATAGCCGAGTTCCGCGGCGCAGCGCGGCGTGAGAGCAACCATCTCGTACGAAAAATGCGTGTAGTGGTCGGCCGCTTCGTTGTGGCCGAGGCCGCGCAGCGCTTCGATGACTGTGTTTTGAGCCTCGGATTGGCGGGCATCGATCACGTTGTAGATCTCGGCGACGTCGCCGAAGTGAGGATGATCCTTCCCGCCCTCCATCGCGGAAATCCAACAGTCGTGCTGGTTGGGATAGCGATAGAACTTGCGATAGCCAAAATCGCGTCCGAGCAGGCCGAACTTCCACATGTGATAGGCGATGTCTTTGCCGACGTAACCAACGGTACCGTTGGAGCGGACGATGACTTTTTGATCTTCTTCGGAAATTCCCTCCGGCCCTTCTGTATTTCCAGTGTCCTCCCGGTTCGAGATCGTTCCGGCGCGGCGCATCACCCAACATCCTTTGTTCTTACCTTCGGTCTCGAACGTAAGCACCCCTGAGTCTTTCAGCTTGGTGAAGGCCGCGTCCCAGAAATGCAGGTGCAGGATCTCGCTCTCGCGCGGCAGGAAATCGTATTCGATCTCGAGGCGGTCCATGGTCTCGAGGTGGCGACGCAGAACCGCGCTCGAGATCAGGTCGGCGATGGCCGCAGTTTCGCTGCTGGCATCTTCGATCGCATGAAGGGTCTCGCGGCGGGCCTGCAAATGTTGCTTGTCCAGCTCATACCATTGCGAGACACGGGCGTAGAGATCCCAACAGTAGTAATCGAAGCGCGGCTGCCGGGCGAGGGCTTCAATTTCAGCGCGCGATTTGTTCTCGATGTGCGTGAATCCCACGACCACGTCGGCAACCTGCACGCCAGTGTTGTCGATGTAGTTCTGTACGTCGACTTCCCTGCCGGAATAGCGCAGCAACCGGACAAAGGTATCGCCAAGAACAGCATTGCGTAGATGGCCGATGTGGGCAGCCTTGTTGGGATTGATGCTCGTGTGTTCGACCAGAATCTTTCCCGCGGGAGCATCCGCCGGCGGCTTCTTGTCGGCGATGAGATCGGCTGCCAGCCAGGCTCGATCAATTCTCACGTTCAAATAGCCCGGAGGAGCGACCTGCATGTCGGCGATGCCTTCGATGGGGCCGATTTCCGCACGGATGACTTCGGCAATCCGCAGTGGCGCGGTACGTAGCGGCTTGGCGAAAGGAAAGACGGGGATGGCGAAATCCCCAAGTTCTACCTTGGGAGGCTGCTCAATGACAACTTTCGGCAGGGTTACACCCGGGTACCGCCGGCCAAGAAACTGCAGCAAGCGTTGAGCCAGACGGTATTCCAGTTGACGATACAAACAGTCCCTCTAAGATGTTGAAGAAGCTAGTGATTCTAGCAGAGTGCGCGGCGTATGCAGGTTTGACGCAAGATGCACGGTTCCCTATGATGAAAAATCGGTCCACTTTCTATGCGCATCGCTTATCTCGAGTGTTTTTCCGGCATCAGCGGCGATATGTTTCTGGGCGCACTCCTGGATGCCGGAGTTGCGCCGCGTACGCTGGAAGAAACCGTGGCGGCTCTCGGAATTGGAGCGAGGCTGAAAGTCTCGCGCGTGCTGCGCAGCGGCATTTCCGCCACCAAGGTGGATGTTTACGTTGACGAGGAAAAAGACTCGCCAGGGGAGGAGTATGGGAAGCAAGGGCAACATCGGCATGAGAACCATGAACATTCACACGCTGACCACGAGCATCATGCCCACTCACATCCGTCGCCTGGCGAGGTTTCGCGGACAATAGTGTCCGCACCACACGAGCATTCGCATGGTCGCGGGCTGACGGAGATCCGGAGGATCATTTCCTCGGCCGCGATCTCGGAACCCGCCAAAAAGACCGCAATCGCTATCTTCGAGGCTTTGGGAAGAGCCGAGGCCAGGATTCACAATACCTCCATCGAGAGCGTGCACTTCCACGAAGTCGGCGCCGTGGATGCGATGGTTGATATCGTCTGTGCGGCCGTGGGGGCTGAGGCGCTGCGAGTGGATGAGATCGTCTGTTCTCCCTTAAATGTGGGCGGCGGCACTGTCAAGTGCGCGCACGGCACTATTCCGGTTCCCGCCCCGGCCACCGTGGAGTTGTTAGGCGATGCGCCAGTATATTCCTCCGGCGTGCTCGCAGAGCTAGTCACACCGACGGGGGCGGCGATTGTGAAAACTCTGGCTTCGCGCTTTGCGGCTTTTCCGGAAATGAAGATTGAGAAGTCAGGCTATGGCGCGGGATCGCGCGATTTTCCTGGGCATCCAAATGTGGTTCGATTGACGGTCGGAGAGAGTGCATGGTCGCATCTGGCGGCGAACACCTCGTCGGAGACGATCACGGTACTGGAAGCCAATCTCGATGATATGAATCCGCAGGTCTTCGGATACGTGATGGACCGTTTGCTGGAAGAGGGCGCTCGGGATGCGTTTGGAATACCGGTACAGATGAAGAAGAATCGTCCAGGGGTGCTGTTGACCGTCCTGTGCAAGCCCGAGGATGCGGCGAGGTTGATGCAGATTGTCTTTACCGAGACGACCACACTGGGTGTACGGCAGCGGGAAGAGATGCGAGCGACCTTGGCGCGGCGATGGGAACAAGTTCACACTCCGTGGGGCGACGTGCGAATCAAGATCGCCAGCATGAATGGGACCGTTACCAATTACGCGCCAGAGTACGAGGATTGCCGGCGCATCGCCGCCGAGCATCGCGTGCCGCTGAAGAGCGTGATGGGGGAGGCGGTCGAGGCCTATCTGCAGGTTCGCAACAAGCAAAAGCAGGTTCCTCACCGGCTTAGCGCTGGTTCGGAATGACAAGGGTTCGGGAAGGCTATTCAACCCACGAGATGAGCAAGAAGTTCTACATCACGACGCCGATTTATTACGTGAATGCGCGCCCTCACATCGGACACGCGTATACGACGATCGCTTGCGACACCATTGCGCGGCGGCAGCGAATGCTGGGCTCGGAGACTTTTTTTCTCACGGGCACGGACGAACACGGGCAGAAGATCGAAAGAGCCGCTCAAGCCGCGGGTAAGACTCCGCAGCAGTATGCCGATGAGATTTCCGCGGAGTTCCGCCAGCTATGGAAGCGCATGGGCATCTCCAACGACGACTTCATCCGCACCACGGAAGAACGGCATAAGAAGCGCGCGCAGGAGTTGTTTCGCCGCATTCGCGACAACGGCTACATCTACAAGGGAACTTACACGGGACAGTACTGCGTCTCGGACGAGTTGTATGTGGACGGAGCGCAACCTGGCGATCCCTGTCCCACCTGCGGACGTATCACCGAGACAGTGCACGAAGAAAACTACTTCTTCAAGCTCTCCGCATTCCAAGACAAATTGCTCGCCCTGTATGCCAATCCGGAGTTCATTCGTCCCGAGGCGCGACGCAACGAAGTCATTTCATTCGTCCGCTCGGGGCTGCGGGACCAGTCCATCAGCCGCTCCACGTTTACCTGGGGCATTCCCGTGCCCGATGATCCCAAGCACGTGATTTACGTATGGTTCGATGCGTTGGCCAACTACCTCACTGCGATTGGTTACGGCTCTTCGCACCCGGGGGCCCAAGAGGCGTTCAAGAAATTCTGGCCGCCCGATGTGCAGATGATTGGAAAGGAAATTGTCCGCTTCCATTGCGTCTACTGGCCGGCGTTTCTGATGGCAGCGGGGTTGCTGGAGCCCAAGGCGATTGTGGCCCACGGCTGGCTGCTGTTTGAAGAGAGCAAGATGTCGAAGTCGCGCGGCAACATCGTACGCACGGAAACGATTCTCGATGTTCTCGGCTCGGACGCGTTGCGCTATTTTCTGCTGCGCCAGGTCGTGTTCGGGCAGGACGGATCTTTTTCTTTTGATGCCCTGGTGCAGCGCTACAACTCCGATTTGGCAAATGGGTTGGGAAATCTGGCCAGCCGCACGCTGACCATGATCAATCGCTATTTCAAGGGCGAGGTTCCCTACCCCTCCCACGCAGCATCGAAGACCCCCGCTGACGATGCGATCGCCGAAGTGGCAGGCAAGACGATACGCGATTTCGGAGTGCTGTTTGATCAGTTTCAGTTTTCGCGGGCACTGGAGGCGGCCTGGTCGTTGGTGGCTGCAGTGGATAAGTACATCGTCGAGAACGAACCGTGGGCGCTGGGCGAGAAGCCGGATGAGGATAGCCGCTCGCGCTTGGCCACCGTGCTCTACACCGCTGCGGAAGCACTGCGGATCGCTACGGCGTTGGCGCACCCGGTGATACCGGATGCTACGGCGAAGATTTGGGTGCAGATGGGCTTGGGAGATATTAAGAAGCTGCCTCTCAAAGACCTGGCTTGGGGGCAACTGCCTTTGGGAACGAAGCTGGGCGAGGTACAGCCCGTGTTTCCGCGCGCTGACAAGAGCGCAATTGAAAGGATGCAGAAAATGGAAGAGGAGCAAAGAGTAGCACCCGCAGTGGAGACTCCAGCAGTCGCGGCACCGCTGAACCCGCCGCCAGCGACTCCAGCGGTGACGCCCGCGGCGGTTCCGGCTACGAGTGAAAAGATTTCCATCGATGACTTTGCCAAGGTCGAACTGCGAGTGGGACTAGTGAAACTTGCCGAGAGAGTGCCGAAAGCAGACAAGCTTCTGCGGCTGGAGATTGATATCGGAACCGAGGTCCGACAAGTGCTGGCGGGAATCGCTGAAGCCTATGCGCCAGAAACGTTGATCGGACGGAAAGTGGTGATCGTGGCCAACCTTGCTCCGCGGAAGTTGCGCGGCATGGAGTCGAATGGGATGATCGTCGCGGCCTCGCTCGAAGGGGGAACGCCGGTACTGGCGGGCTTTTTGGAGGATGTGCCCATAGGGGCGAGACTGAAATAGCGGAAGGATAGAGAGCCGAAGCTGTTGTCCCCACACGACTAATCTCAAATGTTCGTTGATTCTCACGCACATCTCGATAGCCGGCAATTCGACTCCGATCGCGAACAGGTGATTGATCGGGCGCGACAGGCTGGGATTCAGACCATTGTGGCCATTGGCAACGGCGACGGCCCCGCGCAGGTCGATTGCGGAATTAAGCTGGCGGAGAAATACGATTTCATTTATGCGACGCTCGGCGTTCATCCCCACGAAGCTCGGCTCGCGGATGAAGCCGCTTACCAGAACATGGAGCGTCTCGCCAGGCATCCCAAGGTGATCGCCTGGGGCGAGATCGGGCTGGACTACTTCTATGATCATTCGCCGCGAGACGCGCAGAAAGAAGTTTTCACGCGGCAAATGGAGTTAGCAGCGGCCGTGAAACTGCCCATCGTGATTCACTGCCGTCCTTCCGACGGCAGCGACAATGCATGGGAAGATTGTTTCGAACTCCTGCGCGAACGTTGGTCGGCACGAGGTTTGGGCGGAATCCTGCATTGCTTCACCGGAACCTGGCCGCAGGCCAAGCGCGCCCTAGACATGGGTTTCATGATCTCGTTCGCCGGGAACGTGACCTTTCCCAAAGCCCAGCAGATTCGCGACGCGGCCCTGCAAGTTCCACTCGACCGCCAGTTGATCGAGACGGACTCTCCGTTCTTAGCCCCAGTGCCACACCGGGGCAAACGTAACGAACCCGCGTTCGTGAAGGATACGGGGCGGAAACTGGGCGAACTGCGCGGGCTGACGGACCAAGAAGTCGGGCAGCAAACCGCTCGCAACTTCTACAATTTTTTCAAATTGGCTGAAACTGCTGAAAGCAAAGTTTCAGCGTTGTAACCCTCCTGTAACAGGGCCTCTTCTGGTAACCTCAGGAGTTAGATTCCATTGTTTCAGAAAGAATTGAAATTCGATGCCGGATAACAGCTTTGACATTGTCAGCAAAGTTGACTTGCAGGAAGTGTCGAACGCCATCCAGCAGGCCTTGAAGGAGATCCACACGCGCTTCGACCTGAAGGATTCAAAGTCGAATATCGAACTGGAGAAAGACGCAATCGTGCTGCATTCCGCGGACGAGTACAAACTGAAAGCAGTCAACGACATCTTGCAGCAGAAACTGGTGAAGCGCGGAGTCTCGCTGAAAGGATTGACCTACGGACCGGCGGAGCCTGCCGCGGGAGGAACGTCAAAACGCAAAGTTACGATGCAGCAAGGGATTGTGATCGAAAAGGCGAGGGAGATTGTAAAGCTGGTTAAAGACTCGAAGATGAAGGCGCAGGCCTCGATTCAGGGAGATCTGGTGCGGATCAGCAGCAAGGACCGCGACACATTGCAGGAAGTAATCGCAACGCTGCGGCAACATGATTTCGGTATCGACCTGCAGTTTACGAATTATCGGACGAATTAAGGACAAGCCCTTGGCGCAGAGAATGCAGACGACTGCCGCCAGAGGGCACAGACGAAAGCGCGACCAGGGGCCCCATCATTGAGCGCACCGCCTATCATCACCGGTAAGGAAGTCTTCGATCTGCTGCATGCAGATCTTGCGGCACTGGAAGGCGAGTTTGGGCAGGATACCGTCTCGGGTGTGCAGGCCATTACTGAAATTGGGGAGTATCTGCGAAATGGTGGCGGCAAGCGACTGCGTCCGGCGCTGCTGTTTCTCTCTTCCAAGCTATTCGATTACCAAGGACGCGGAGCGCTGCGCCTGGGTGCCGTCGTCGAGATCATTCATACTGCCACGCTGGTGCATGACGACATTATCGATGAGGCCAGGACCCGCCGCGGTCGGCCCGCCGCTAATACCCAATGGGGCAACTCCAAGTGCGTGCTGGCGGGCGACTGGCTCTACATGCAAGCCTTCAAGGTGGCTGTGCAGGAACGCAACTTCCGCGTTTTGGACTCGTTGATCGAACTGACACAGCAGATGGTCGAAGGCGAACTGCTGCAGATGGAAAAACTCGGAAAGCTGATCACGCTCGACGAGCATTTCGATCTGATCTACCGCAAGACGGCTTGCCTGTTTTCCGTTTGCATGCGGCTGGGAGCGATTCTGGGCGGCGCGACGGCCAATCAGGAAGAGGCTCTCAGCAAGTACGGGCACGATCTCGGCATGGCCTTTCAAATCGTCGACGACGTGCTCGATCTCACCGCCTCCGAGGACGTTTTGGGCAAGCCGGTGGCCAGCGATTTGCGCGAGGGCAAGGTCACCATGGCGGTGATTCACGCCCTGGAGCGCTGCACGGACGAGGAACGCGCGAAGATTGAAACCATTCTGCGTGACCGGGCTTTCAATGGTGTGACTCACGCCCAGATCATGGAGATTCTGCAACGCTACGGATCACTAGAAGCAGCAACCGCGCGCGCGGCGCGCTATGCAGAGTCCGCGCGAAAAGCCATCTGCACTTTTCCGGACTCCGAAATCAAGCGAGCGCTGTTATGGGCGCCGGAGTTTGTGGTGGCGCGCGAAAAGTAGATCGAGGGTTCTCAGTCGTTATTCGCCTTTACTGCAATTCCCATCATCTCGAATCTTCCGTTGCACAACAAAGGGGCCGATCCCAGAAAAGCGCGCGCGGGAAAATCTCCGTCAAAATGTTTCACGTACTCGACATTAAAGCGATCCCAGAGAGTAAGGTCCGGGGAAAATACCTGCACCCACACCAGATCCCCCCAAGTCATCTCAGCTTCCGCTAGCACCGCGGAGAAGCCGCCGAACAGGAGTCTCAGCTCCTGGTCGATATCTGGTGGAGCGAGCCCAGTGGCGGGGTCGATGCCAATTCGGCCGGAGATGTATAGAGTATCCCCGACCAGCACCGCATCGCTGAAGGGTAGACCTGGAGACCGACCAGCTAAGTTGATGGTGCGGCGCAATTGCAAGGGAGTCACGTTTCCTCCAGGAGTGGGCTCGCGATGGATGTCGCGGTGCGATCCTCCGCTGGCCACAAACCTAAATCCTTTTGGGCATTTGCGGCAACCTCTTCAGCCTTTCCAGCGACCAATAGTCACGAATATTGAAGGCGCACCAATCCGTTCCTCACCCGGGAACGTTAGTAAACAGCGGTACGACTCTGGCCAGGCTTTCCACAACCAAATAGTCGGAGATCCCAATGAAAAAATTGATGCTTTGCGGGCTGGCGGTTGCTTTTGCGATGAGTTTGACCGTTTTCGCACAACCAGACAACAACATGGGGCAAACACAAGCCGATCAGGCCGGCGCCAAGGCTCCACTCATGACCTTGAAGGGCACGGTAAAGGCTGAGGGTGACAAGTACGTATTCGTCAACGACAAGGACGGCAAGAGCTGGGATGTGATGAATCCAGAAGAACTGAAGGGACACGAAGGCCATCACGTCCAGCTCAGCGCCCACGTTTACGCCGACAAGGGCTCGATCCACGTAATGAGCTTAAAGATGCTTAAGGGCGGAGCGATGAATAACGATTCCATGAGCAAGTAATCCCTAAATAATGGAGAATCGGCCGGGGCGGCAGGATCGCCCCGCATTTTTTCTGTCCTTCGGGTGCTCGGGTATTTCTGCCAAGAATCCGGCCTTCGAGTCAGTCAATTACTTCCTCAAAATGGGCCTTCGCCCGACTAGCTTCCGTTTGATTTCCGTCACGCCAAAGTGTGACTACAGCCACAGATTTCTTATTGCCGGCCGACAGATAATTCCGGCAGTTGGTGGGAGTGTCCGGCAAAGCGGAAGGCTAACGAGACGCACTCGCTGTGCGGTGGACCACGAAACCGCGATCCACCTGATCTCTCCCCGGCACTTGTGAAAGGAAGTCGCTAGGGTACCTAATCCGCAACGGATGCGCCGCCAACGAAAAGGCGGCGGCTTCAGTCGAAGCTTTGCGAAAAAAGGCGCCTTGGTTGCTAATCGACGCGCCGACCCGTTTAGGGCCGAGAGACTCCGAGTGAAAGCCGCTGCCCGTTTACTCACCCTGCGCGGGGAGTCCTCCGGGAAAACAATCGCTCCCCGTAACAAAGCCGGACACCGTCCATCGGACGAATGTCCGGCTTTGTTTATACTGCACTCTTAGCATGGTTGACAGCAAAGGAGTTAGGTCATCCATGTACACGCCGCGTACACAAACTGAGCAAATCTCACCCAGCAACCAGACCTCAGCAATTGCACCGTGAAAACCTCCAAAGCTGGGCTCATCTTCAAAGGATGGCTTGGCCATACCTGGGGACTACAAGCAGCCCCGTCATGTTGAAGGGACGTATGCCGTGCCTGTGATGGAAGTGAGGCTCCCGTGGAGGCCCGATTGGTCGGCGGTAGTCATGGATTTGAACACGGCATACAACACCTTTCAGACCGTGGTGCAAAATTTACCCCACGGCACCGTGGTGCAAAATTTGCACCCAGAAGGTTATGGTTCTATTGGTTTAGATTCGTCTTTTTCTTCGCATCGTGGTAGGGGGCTTCGCCCCCTTGCAGCCTGTCAAAAGAAGAAATAGAAGCCATGTCGGTGTCTATGTGTACATGAGAATCGCCGCGCTGCTCATTGCTCTCGCTACGGGCACATTGTCGGCACAAATAGGGGTTCCGGTCTCGCGGCTCGACCTACCGCTTGAGCAGCGTCTCGACCTTCCTCAGCGGATAGCGTCGGTCCCTCTTCGGCTGACGGATTTTGTCTCTTTCATCGCGACCTCGTTCAAGGTGCCGCTACTAGTGGAAACGCCTACTCCCGTCCCCGATCTGGAAACCCCCGACGGCACCTATAGCGCCCGGCAGTTGTTGGACCTTAAAATACATCATCTGCCCGACTTCGAGTGGAAGGACGAAGGCGGCGTGGCGCACGTCTATGACAAGCGTCTCCTGCGCTCTTCAGGAAATCTTCTCAACGTCCGCATTCGTCAGTTTGCATTCCCGCATGATGTGGGCGAGTTCATGTACTATTTTCGGCCCTGCATTAGTGCAACACTCCGGGGATACGATTGTCGGGGAGGAGCTTACTCGGGCTTTCAACTGCCGCAACTCAAACACGGCCAACTGCCATTCGGACAAAACTTCGACGGCGTACTTGCGAGGGATATCATCTTGGCGGCCCTCAAAGCAAACGGCAGATTCTACGTTTTAATAGCGTTCGAAGGGAGCGAGCCAAAACTCAAAAGCCAATTTTCTTTCCAGAATTGGTTCGCTGAATCTTTAGAAGTTCCTGAACCTTCCCCGCTTTGGGTACAGACACCAAGGGCACACGGTCGATAACAGTTGATAAATTCGCGATTACACTCAAAATCCCCCCAAAACGGTGGCGGCTCAACTTTGAGGTCTGACGCAGCCCATTCGCCTCAGCACCGTTGGGAAATCGCACAGGACCCTAACCCCCGCGTGTCCAACTGGTCGCATCTGGCATGTCGGCACCTTCCCCTTGCGGATTTTTGTAAGCCCTCAGGAGCAAGCGCCCGAATCTCAATTACGTGATCGTCAGCTTCGATTCAATTAGGATCAACTTTGTAATGAAAATGCTGAAGCTCCTTTAAGTTATGCACTGTTAGACAGTGTCTGAAAGGTATGTATCCCCCTCCCGTCAGGTCAAGGGATAATTACCTGTATGAAAAGTAATCATCCATGACAAAAATTCTTGTGGTTGAAGACGGTAGGCTCATACGGACCACAATGAAGCGGATTCTCGTTGAAGCAGGCTTCGGTGTGGTCGATGTTAGTGATGGCGAGGAAGCTTTGCAGTTGGCCCACCAGAGCAGGCCGGACCTCATCATCTTGGACATGCTCTTGCCGAAAATGGGGGGCGAGCTTGTACTGCGATCCCTGAAGCAAGACCCAACGACTACCAACGTCCCAGTCATTGTTGTGAGTAGCCTTTCCCAGATCAACGCGGACAAGCTAAAGAATGACGGCGCAATCGCATATATCGAAAAATCGAAACTAGACCTGATGACAGGCGGTGAGAACCTTCTGAAGCTCGTGGATGCTGTGCTTCGCAAATCAAGTCCACGGCCTGACGCCTTAGCATTGCTCTAAGTCCGCGACTGCACCAAGCCACTGTTCAGATGTTTTCTTGAGAACGCAGTTCTAGTCGTGGAGAACAACGTTGAGAAGCGAACTGTGGACTTCAAGCCCACCGTTGTGACGAACGAAACCCAACTTCCGGAACCTGTTCATGAAGAAATTTGCTCGCCCGCGAGTTGTACCCACCATCTCTGCCAGAGTTTCCTGACTGATCTTGGGGATCGCAACTTCCGGTTTTCCGTCCTTGCCGAAATGGGCTAGCAATAACAATATGCGAGCCAGTCTTTTTGACCCAAAAACATCGTGGTTAATGGCGAATCGGTCGGCGGCAACGAGGATGATTGCGTCATATGTTTTACATCGGGTCGATTCGAGTGGTAATCGACGGTTATGACTCAAGCTCGTTTCTAAAGTCAGCGTTCCGCGCTTCGGAATTTCCCGGCGACGAATTCTGGTAATGTCTGCTCCAATTTCTGTGACAGCCAGACCTGTAGTTCGGACTTGTGCTCATCAGAAATGGATTCGAAGCGAACTCCCAGATGACCAGTTTTCGCCCAGCAGATCGTTGATTTGGCCAAGAGGGATGTTTGGTGATCTGGCAGGGTGAACTGGACGCGGACCCTTTCGCCGGAAGGGAGCCGAACCTGTGTGCCCAAAGCCAAACCCCCTCCGCTGATATTTACGCTGGTGCACCGAATTTCCTGTCTGCCTTCATTCTGGATGACAACCGGAATAGAGACTGGGTAACGGAAATAGCGTCTTCGTTCTCTTAGGATGAGCCCATATGCAGGCTTGAGGGTTTTTTGGATCGACTGCGCAGAAAGCGGTCTCTCGAAGATAAACTGTGACTTCTTGCGGCAAGTTGACGTAACTTCCGCATCGTTGTCGCTGATGCCGAACATCGCGGCTGTCCGGTTCGAGGGGGAGAGCCGAGCCACGTCCAAGATCATTCCAGACTGTTCTCCCAGTTGGAGATCAACGATAACGGCATCAAACTTTCGGCGCTTCAGGAGGAGTGCCGCGCTTGAAGCATCGTGACATGCATCGGGCGAAATAGCCAATTCTCGCAGGGCGAGGCTGAACTGCTGAATTGTAACTGGATCAGCGGACACCAAAAGCGCAAGGCCGACTGCCACGATGAAGAAACTCCTTATAAGGTCGCTGTCACGATTGCGCCCCGCTTGCTTGTGCACGGGCGTGCAGTTCGGGGCTATCGCCCCGTAACTTGTCAGCAACCTTATCAACCATCAAAGGCTTGCTGAAATAGTAGCCTTGCATCTCGTCACAATGATGTGCCCGCAAAAATGACAGTTGCGCTTCGTCCTCGACCCCTTCAGCAATCACCTTGAGATGCAAGCTTTTGGCCATGCTGATAATCGCGGTTGTGATCGCTGAGTAATCCGGATTCGTAGCAACGGCGCTGATAAACGAGCGGTCGATTTTGAGTTTGCTAACCCCAAACTGTCTCAAGGAGGTGAAGTTGGAGTACCCAGTTCCAAAGTCGTCAATCGCCAGCGTCAGCCCCATAGACTCTAATTCCAGAAAGACTGAGAGCGTCACATCTGCGTTGGCTAGCAGTAGGCTTTCGGTCAGTTCCAATTCAAGATATTGCGCGGCGAGACCAGTCTCATGAAGCACCCTTCTGATGAGCTCGCAAAAGCCCTCTTGCCGAAACTGAACCGCTGATACATTTACCGCTACTGTCACCAAATGCAGACCTTCATTTTGCCACTTCCGGGCTTGAGAGCAGGCTGTTCTGAGTACCCATTCCCCAATAGGGACAATTAGACCGCTGTTCTCGGCAATTCGTATGAACTTGTCGGGGGGCACAAGGCCCAATTCCGGGTGTTGCCAGCGGAGGAGTGCCTCCAGTCCAGTGATCCTTCCAGTGGCGATATCCATCTGTGGTTGGTACATCAGAAAAAGTTCTTCTTTGGCGAGTGCCGAACGCAGGCTGTTTTCTAAGGTCAATCGCTCGACCGCCTGTGCGTTCATGTCGTCGGTGAAGAATCGAAAGTTGTTACGTCCGTGAGCCTTGGCGCTATACATGGCCGCATCGGCGTTCTTGATCAGCGTTTCGCAATCCGCGCCGTGTTCTGGGAAGATGCTAATGCCGATGCTGCAACTGACATTGAAGGGATGCCCTTGAAGAACAAATTCAGCGGTCATTGCATCCATAAGCCGCTCAGTGGCAACCGCTACGTCGGGCACGTCCTTCACGTCAGTCAGCATAATCAGGAATTCGTCGCCACCCAGCCGGGCGACGGTGTCCTGTTCACGCCCCCATGTCTTAAGCCGCTCCCCAACCCCCTGCAGGAGGAGATCGCCGACCTCGTGCCCAAATGAGTCGTTGATGTCTTTAAACTTGTCGAGATCGAGGAATAGAAGCGCGACTTTCTCCTTATGCCGACCTGCGCCAGCAAGCGCCTTAGCAAGTCGATCCCGAAGAAGCGTCCGATTAGGTAGTCGCGTCAGGGCATCGTAGTAGGCCAAGAATTGAACCCGTTCCTCGGCGAGTTTGCGGTCCGAAATGTCACGCACGGTGGCCAGCAGAGTTGGCTGCCCGCCTAACGTCAATGCTGTTAGGCACACTTCAGCCGGAAAGACATTGCCATCCTTGCGCTGGTGCAACCACTCGAAACGTTCTTTGCCGTGAAGAAAGGCTGCCGCAATCTTCTCTTCGGCTACCGTTTGGGAGGACCTGCCGTCAGGTTGGTTCGGGGGAGAAATATCGACGGGGTGCTTCATCTCAGCAACATTCGTGTATCCGAACATTTGCAGCGCGGCCAAATTGCACGCCAAAAAGCCCTTTTCGTCCAACAGCCAGTTCGCATCCGCCGAGTCCTCGAACAAGGCGCGATACTTGTTCTCATTGTTCCGTAGCATCTCCTCGGCCCGCTTTCGCTCAGTAATGTCCTGCTTGATAGCGACGAAGTGCGTCCAGATCGCTTCGCCGACGTTCTGGGCTAGGGGCGTGATTGTTTGCTCTTCAATATAGGTCGTCCCGTCTTTCCGCCTGTTAATGAGTTCGCCGTGCCAGACTTTGCCTGACGAGACGGTTGACCAAAGATCGGCATAAAAGCTTTGCGATTGCTTTCCGGATTTCAACAGGCGATGGTTCTTGCCAACCACTTCCTCCGCGCTATAGCCAGTCATCGTCGTGAACGCATGATTCACCCACTGGATCGTGCCACGGAAATCTGTGACGGCGATGGCATTGGCAACGGCTCCCAAAGCCGCAGCCTGTAAATTTATATGCTGGATTGTTTCGCTTAGCTCGCTGGTACGTTGGATCACTCTTTCTTCGAGACCCGCATTGAGCTTACTCAGTTCTTTCTCTGCGTCAATTCGTGCAGCCATCTCGTGAGCCGTTTCGCGAGTCGCGAATAGCGCGATCACTCCAGCTAGGACTACTGCCAAACCGATCACTAACGAAGCAAGGCGACGAGCCTTGGCGTAATCAACTTGAGCGTGTTTGACAGCCGCCTCCAACTCTTCCTTCTGAAACTCCACGAACTTTTCCCAAGCAGCTTGATATGCATGCAACGCTGGCAGGGTGTCCTCGACCATGAACGTTTCCGCTTCGTCGTGTTTCCGTTCATCGACAAGCAGATGGATAGCTCGCTGGCAGCTTTCCAGATACGGTTTTCGTGTCCTTTTTACCTCAGACATCACCTGCTTTTCTTTCTCTGACTGACAGCGGCTCTCGCTCTGCTCGATTAGTTCCGTGAGTTCCTTGCTATTCTGAGAACGGGCTGCCAACAGCGGCTCGACGAGTCGCCTGTTCTCCACGAGGACTATCTCCATCACGATGCGGTTATTGTCATTGGAGATCGCCATCGCTCTTCGTGCCAACTCTAGGTCGATTGACTTACTCCCGGTGATGTCGGAGAGGGTTGCATCGATTGCTTGCATCCGGCGTAAGCCTAAATGCCCTACGGCGAGGACGATGGCAATTAGAACAGCAAATGCGCCACCCAAACGTGCTACGTGTTTAGTTGTCAATCCGAAGCCTCAGTGAGACTGTTTCGGCGGGTTAAGGCGTGAAAAGAGAACTTGTTTGGTGCTTCCCGTCCTATCGAGAAAGACATGCGGTAGATCGCGCACGGGAGTGCCCGAAAGAAGGGGTACTTCTCAGACATAGCTAATCAGAAGAGCAAGCCGGGAGGGCATGCGACTGGATAGTGTTGCATCTCGACTACCAGATTCAGTGTCTACGGAAGTGGCTGATTCTATTTCGATTCTAGGGCGGACGTGGAAATGGGTCGAAATGGGTCTGTTCGTGATTCGGGCACGATTCCATTTTGTGGAAGAAACTAGCGAATGGGCGCAGGGATCGGGGCCTAGCTGGAAAACGGAGAACACTACCCTTGCAAGTACCCGTACATGCTCGTGCTAAGCAAAGATCATCTATAGCGGAGTCGTGTGACACGGAAGTACGTGGAAAAATAAAGAAGTAGGCGCAAGACTGGGAGGTCCTGTCCAAAAGGTATGGATGACACATCAGCGACCCGACCCTCCAAAACAGGGGGCGAAAGGCCGCATAGAAGGGGATCAAAATTCGACCCCTTCCGAACCACCAGAGCTAAGCCCGCACATTCGACTTCCCTTTATGGCTCAAGTATCCTTTTTCCGAATACCGGAGGCTAGAATGAGCCTTTTTCGTGTCGCAACCCTTCTTATCATGTGTGGCATCGCTCTCTCTGCTGTCGAGAAATCTGCAACGCCGCAGAACTCCGCAACCACTCCAGCCGCCAAGCCGGATAACATCCCCAAGTCCATCGCAGAGAGCGTCAGTGGCACGCTCCAGTTCGCGGAGGGAAATTTTCTCGGCCTAGCTGAAGCCATGCCTGAGGACAAGTATTCCTACATCCCCGCAGTCGGCAAGTTCGACGGCGTGCGCAGCTTTGGCGAGCAAGTGAAGCACGTCGCCTGCGCTCAGTTCGCCTTCTTCAACGAATTTGACGGCAAGAACCCGCCCGAAGACTGCGAAAAAGGCGGCCACGATCCGGCGAAAACCAAGGCCGAATTGATTAAGTATCTCAAGGACTCCTTCGACTACTCGAACCGCGTCCTCGCCACGCTCACTGCGAACAATGCGCTCGACCGTGTCGAAGGCCGTTACGCCGGACCGAACACCAAACTCGGCATCTCTGTGGTTGCCCTCTGGCACATTACCGACCATTACGGACAGCTTGTCGAGTACCTGCGCTTGAACGGTGTCGTCCCACCGATGACGCAGAAATACGGGGTGAAGGTTCGGTGACTCGCTTGGCGACGGCGCTCCGACATCCCCATCCTGAAGCAAGCCAAAGCCGAGTACGCGAAGTTGCAGTAGGCGTCACGCTGCCCTTGACCTTTGTGCCCGGCGGCGGTTGTGCGCCTGCTGCACGCTCCATAGAATGATCGCAATGATTGCCGCGGCAAAGTGGGTTATGCTGCTTTCTTGCTTCGCGGTTGCCTTGGGGGTTGTGACGGATAGTATGGCGCAGGCTCGCCCGCCGCAAATTCTAGAGGTTTCTCGCGACTACCTGAAGCCGGATGCTATAGCTGCGAATCGCAAGCTTGAGAGACGCGCTGAAGACCTCTGTCGAACGCTCGGCTTTACTCATCCTTATCTGACCATCGAGT
>Ga0187887_10000470_pt1 | contig 39922 bp, 35 predicted proteins | sample June2016WEW_7_10_FD_132977 | JGI IMG/M metagenome (GOLD analysis project Ga0187887, IMG submission 132977) | Peatland microbial communities from SPRUCE experiment site at the Marcell Experimental Forest, Minnesota, USA - June2016WEW_7_10 | ecosystem: Environmental > Terrestrial > Soil >... | reverse complement strand
TTTTGCCCGCTCGCCCGCTGCCGTAGGCCTCCTCATCCGGTTCTTGTTCATCGGCTCGCGCCTTTGCTCCACGCTTCTTTCAGACCCCGCCTCGCGACGACGCCCTTGCGCTTCGCTATCACTTCACCTCCATCAGGCTGTGAAGAGGACTTCCACCTCCAAGCTGTCAAACATGCTCGGCACACAAAACGAAGGCCGCCCCAGCGGGCGGCCTTTTGAATTTACGAACGCAACTCTTACGACGAGACTCCCGCCGGTGCCTGCGGCACAGGCCCCGCCGTGGTCGCGGCAGCGGCTTCATTCAAGATGCGGTGGTGGATGGTAAACAGCGCCAGTTCGAGCCGGTCCGAGACGCCGATTTTGTCGTAAACGTTGCGCAGATAATTCTTGATGACCTGTTCTGTCGTTCCTAACTGCGTGGCTATCTCTTTATTCTTATAGCCCTGCACGATCAGCGCCACGATGCGCAGCTCTTTGGCGGTCAGGCGATCGCGCACGCGCAGCCCGACCATATCGTTTTCGGTAAGTTCGCTGGGCACGGCGACATCCTGCACCCAGGTTTCTCCGCGTGCCACTTTGCGGACGCAATCGACCAGAGCGGCGCTGGTTACGTTGCGATAGACCACACCGTGGGCGCCGTTGGCCATGTGGCGCTGGGCGCTCTCGCCGGTATCGGCGAGCACAATGACGCGAGTCTTGGCTTTGGTCGCGGCCTGCACGATGCCGGCGAAATCGTTATGAAAGCCTGCGGCCACCACCAGCACCGCCGCGCGAAATTTGTCCAGAGCCATAAACATCTGCTCTGGGGTCTGAGCCTGCGCTACGATGCGCATCTCGTCTTCCACCGCCAGTACCTTGGCGATACCGGCGCGGAAGATTGCCTGGTTATCGGCCAGAATCAGTTTGAGCATGTTATCGGCGCTCCAAAATTTCTATCAAGTCCCTGACAACTGCATTTCGGCACTCGGCACTCAGCACGCAGCCAAACCGGCCGTATGCTGACTGCCAGCCGCCCAACGGCAAGCTTCCCAGACTCAGAGTTCCTCCATTACGAATTCCTCACAAACTCGTAGGAGTCAATCACGCAAGCTACGCCCTTGCCTTCTTCGCTGGCGCCCGTAGGATCGGTGCGCACCACGCGCCCCTTGCACTGGATCACGACATTCTCCTGCCCTCCGGTGACATCTGGAGGCAGAGTGATCTCAAACTCCACCGGCGAACCCACTTCCAGCGAGGCATCGGCGCGTATGTAGACTCCGGCCGCGCTCAGGTTGCCCGTAAGTCCCTTAGCATCTCCGGCGGAGTCTTCCTTATGTATCTTGATCGGCAGTTCCAGCGGAAACCTTTTTCCGGTCCGTGCTTCGGACACAGTGCCTCCTCTTTCATGGCTTGGTCCTTCTCGTTCTTGCCACGGGGCCAACACCATCCTCGCGCTCCCAAGTTAGCCGTAATCGCCTAATTTAGTGCTCAGGGGCGGTTATATCACGGATGCTGGCGCTATAAAAGCCTGATTACGAATTAGTTAACGGTAGAACTTAGATTCCCCCTTTCCCGTGGGGGCATTTCGCCAGGAAGCGGGCGGAAGTCTGCCGAGAGCCTGACCGGTGCGGGGTTGCGCTGCTCCCAGTTTTGCTTTGGCGGCCGTTCCGCCACTGGCTCTGGATCGAAGTTTTTCGGAAGTTGAACTGCCCTGCCCCACGGCCCATTCTCGCGGCATTTTTTTCTTCTCTGATTTACAAATCTTCCGTATTCCACAGGCTGTTTTGCGCTAGAATTCTGTTGCACTGAGGAGTTGGATTCATCGGCTGTGGATCCGGCTCCTGGCCTTCCCCCAGGAGGTAGTAGATGTATCGGTCGTATTCCAGCCCTCTCGCCGACTCGCGTCCGTTTATGGACGTGCAGTCTTTGATTCGCAACCTTTCACAGGATTTTGTCACGTCCTTTAATACTGGTAACTACGATCAGGCGGCTACGCTCTTCGCGCAGGATGGCGCGTTCATGGCCCCGCATCACGATCCCGCGTACGGCCCCAAGGCGGTCGAGCGCCTGTTGCGCCAGTTCGGCGAAGCCGGCTACGAAGACCTGCGCCTTGAAACCGTGCGCGTGGACGCTTCTGGGGACATGGCCGTCGAGATCGGCCGCTACACGGTTGCCATCCGCCAGCCTGATGGAACCGTGATGGCGGATCGCGGCAAATACGTGAAGGCCTGGCGGCGACTGGGCGCCTGGCTCATCGCGGCCGATTGCTGGAGCACGAACCTGCCGTTGAATCAGTAGGCTCTTTTTTCGGGGATCTACGAAATGAGACGATCGGAACCTAGAAGTCTTTAATCTCTTCGTCGATCAGCCGCTTGTCATTCTCTTCCGAGCCTGCGAGTTCAAACGACTTCGTGATCGCGGATTTCCCTTTTTCCACGCTGCTAATGACGTAGGAGCAGCCGAACCAGTGGGCTTCGGCGAGATCGGTCTGCGACCAGCGCGCCGGATGATCGGGATGGGAATGGTAGAAACCGACGATGTCCTCTCCGCGCTCGCGCCCCTCGCGCTGGATACGCACCAGTTCGCCCGGATCGATGTGGTAGCGGTTCTGGGGAGAGTCGGTGCGGGTGTTGCCGCAGCGCGCGGTTGAAGTCACGACGCGCACGCCCTCGTCGCTAAATTGACCGAGCAGCACTCCGCAGCACTCGTGGGGATAGGTCTCTTCGCCGTGGCGGCGGAGGGCGTCGTAGTCTCTCGAGGTAATCTTCAGCATAGAGGGTCATGTACCACAGCGTTTGGCTCCGCTCACAACTGGCGATGAAAAATGTTCGTAGCCTAAAGCCAAACCTTTAAACACGAGGGACACGGGGTTTCACAGGGTACCCCCTTGACCCGGTGAAAATTTCTATTCCTCCGTCCAGAATCTCTCGCTCAAATATTTGTCGCCGGAGTCGCAGAGGATGGTGACGATCACGGCTTGCTGGCCTTTGCGCAGGCGCTCGGCGACTCGCAGGCTGCCTGCGATCGAGGCGGCTGCCGAAACCCCCAACAACGATCCACATTCTCGCGCCATGCGGCGGGCGGTCGCGTAGGCTTCTTCGGTTTCGATCTCGAGATTTTCGTCGGCTAGTTGGGGATCGTAAATCTTCGGGACGATCGCGGTAGCCATGTGTTTTGCGCCTTCAATGCCGTGGAAGGCGGAATCGGGCTGCAGAGAAATGCAGCGGATGCTGGGGTTCAATTCTTTGAGCCGGCGGGTGGTCCCCATGAAAGTGCCGCTGGTGCCAAGCATGGCCACGAAGTGCGTGACCTGTCCTTCGGTTTGCTGCCAGATCTCATTGGCCGTCCCGTAATAGTGGGCGAGCCAGTTGGCGTTGTTGGAATATTGATCGGCGTAGAAATATACGTCAGGGTGCTTGGCGGCGAGTTCGCGCGCCTTGCGGATGGCGCCGTCGGAGCCATCGCCGGGGTCGGTATAAATAATGTTGGCGCCATAGGCGCGCAGAATTTTTTTTCGTTCGAGGGAAACATTTTCCGGCATGCACAGCGTCACGGAAAATCCTTCGGCCGCCCCGAGCATTGCGTAGGCGATGCCGGTGTTGCCGCTGGTAGCGTCGAGCAGAGTTTTTTCGGGCGTGAACTTGCCGCTGCGCCGGCCCTCGGCGACGATATTGGCGGCGGCGCGATCTTTCACCGAGCCCCCGGGGTTGTGCCATTCGGCCTTGCCCAAAAGTGCGACGCCCGGCAGATGCGATGTGAGACGATCAAAGCGCAGCAGCGGAGTGCCGCCGATGCGTTCCAGCAGGCTATAGCCGGGGCGCGGAAGAGCAAGCTCGGATGTGGTTTCAATTGGGATAGTCGCCGCCAGTCTCTCCGGAATTTTTACCATGATCGACTTATTCTCTCGCGAGCATCGAACGATTGCCTTATGACTATCGTAATATGCAATCAGGATTGAAACAGGCTATGTAGTATGGTGTCGTTTAGATGACACAGAATTACAAAGCGATGCAGCGTGGTTCCGGTCGCCAAATTTGCGCTGCCTCTTCCACGAGCGGCTCGCATCTAAGAGACAGATTGGAATTTTAGAAAAATGCCTAAAGCGATTGAAGCACGAACTTACGAAGATGCGCTGGCCTGGCTGCGCGATCACGGTTTCGACGTTACCGACGCGCCCGGAACGAACGGCCGCGTCTTTCTCAGAAAATACAATGTGTCGGCCGCGATCCAGAAGACTCCCGAGGATACGGTAAAGGTTTTCGCGCATCCCGGATATTTGATCGGCAGCGAAATTTCGAAACTGGTCAATCGCGGCTACCAGCAGTTCCTGAAAAATTCCAAGACCGAAATTCCCGCCTCCGCTGACCACCTTAAGGCGTTGCAGTCTTTCACCGAAGAGTTGAAGGAAGGACTGGGACTGCCCAGCCTCTACAACGAATCTCTGGGAACGGTGAGCGACTCCTATCACTATGACCGCGTGCAGGACAATGACAAAGCTCCCGTGAACCGGCCCAAGCGGCCCTGGGAAGTTGCGGGCAAAGCTGTGGTGAAGGCGGTTGCCGCTAAGAAGGGCCGGGCCTAGCTCCCGTTTTAATTCGCCGCTAAAGTTTCCTCGCAGAATTTCTTTGGCGCCCCGGTGGTGACGTGCGAAACTGTTGCGCATTCTTCACTCATCCTTGGAGGGGTTCGCCATGCGCAATCGCTTTGTCGTCTTTTTCTTCATCCCTGCGTTCCTATGTTTACCCCCGGCGCTACTTTTCGCCCACATCCATGCACAAACCGATATAGAGCGAGTACTGCGAACGCAACAAGAAGCCTGGAACCGCCACGATCTCGAAGCTTTCATGGCGGGCTATTGGAATTCGCCGCAGCTTACATTTTTTTCCGGTGCGAAAGAACGTCAGGGATGGCAGGCCACGATGGACCGTTATCGCGCCACCTACGCCAGCGCCGGGCACGAGATGGGAAAGTTGGAATTCTCCGGCCTGCGCATCGAGATGCTGGGATCGGATGCCGCCTTCGTGCGGGGCGCGTGGCTACTGACGACGTCTGACGGCCAGACTCCACACGGATTGTTCACTTTGATATTTCACAAATTTTCCGGCGGATGGAAGATCGTGCACGATCACACGTCGTCGGCGGAGTGACACAAGGGAGGTCGCGGTGAAGGTGCCTACGGTTTTTTCGCGCGGACTTGCACTCGAGTGCCTTCCGCAAGTTTGCCGGTCACTAATTCCACCACGCCGTTGCGGATTATGCCTTCCAGTTCCTGCGGGGCAGGATTGAGATTGACGGGCGGTCGAACCGGCGAATCGCCGGCGCTCCCATGTTCTTTGCCACCGCTTCCTACTGGCGCCCGGCCCATGCCCTTGTCCATGGCTTGGTTGGCCAGGCGGTCCGCTTCGGTGTTCTGTTCTCGCAGGGCGTGGCCGATCGAAAACCAATCCATCTGCCGGATTAATTCTTTCGCGCGGCCGTGCAGATCTTTGAGGGTTGGATTCTTTACTTTGTAAATGCCTTTGATCTGTCGCACCAGTAATTCCGAATCACTGATCAGCTTCAACGCCTTGGGACCATGCTCAAGCGCATATTCCAGGGCTGCGATCAGCCCTTGATACTCGGCGAAGTTATTGGTCTGGTGGCCGAGATATTCGCTGAGGTGTGCGACTTTTCGTCCTGATTCGTCCTGAATCACAACTCCGTAGCCAGCCGGGCCGGGATTGCCACGGGCTCCGCCGTCGCTGTGAGCGATGAGATAGTGGTCGGGAGTCTGGTGAGAATCGAAGGGCATGCTCCGAGTCTACAACGGCGCGGCGTTCGGCAATGAACGGTAGCTCGGGGCTGGGTCTGGTATGCTGCCTGCACTTATGAAAACTATCGATCGGGGGCGGCTGGCGTCGCTGATGGAGCGCGAGCAGAAGAAGTTTGTGGAGCAGCGGCCGAAGTCGAAGGCGCTGTTCGAGCGGGGGCGAAAGTCGCTGCTGGCGGGCGTTCCCATGAACTGGATGGTGAAGTGGGCGGGGGCGTTTCCTCCGTTTGTGCGCGAGGCGCATGGGGCAGAATTTTTTGACGTCGACGGGCACCGCTACATCGATTTCTGCCTCGGGGATACCGGGGCGATGACGGGGCACTCTCCGTTTGCCACGGTGAAGGCGGTGGAAGAGCAGGCGCGGCGGGGCATTACCCTGATGCTGCCGGGTGAAGATGCGATTTTTGTGGCGGAGGAGCTGCAGAATCGCTTCCGTCTGTCCTACTGGCAGTTCGCTTTGACCGCGACGGACGCGAATCGTTTTTCGATTCGCTTGGCGCGGCAGATCACTGGGCGGCCGAAGATTCTGGTTTTTAACTGGTGCTATCACGGCACTGTGGACGAGACCTTTGTTACCCTGCGCGCCGATGGGACAGCGGGGGCGCGGCGCGGAAATATTGGGCCGCCGGTCGATCCGGCGGTCACCACGAAAGTTGTGGAGTTCAACGATGTGGAGGGGTTGGAGGCAGCGCTCGCCCCCGGTGATGTGGCTTGCGTGCTGGCCGAGCCGGCGATGACGAATGTGGGGATCGTGCATCCAGCGCCGGGGTTTCACGCGGCGCTGCTGGAGTTGACGCGCCAGCATGGAACACTGTTGATCCTCGACGAGACGCACACGATCTGCGCGGGACCCGGTGGCTACACGCGCGCCGAGAAACTCGAGCCGGACATGCTGGTCTTTGGCAAGGCGATTGGCGGAGGGATTCCCGCTGCGGCTTACGGATTTTCTGATGAGGTGGCGGAACGCATCGGCAATCCGCAATCCGCAGCGGGGGACGGGACCATACAAAAATTGGAGGACTGCGACGTGGGCGGCATTGGCGGAACTCTCGCAGGCAATGCCTTGTCGCTGGCGGCGATGCGTGCGACTTTAAGCAAAGTCCTGACGCAAGAGGCTTTTGACCGGATGATCCCGATGGCGGAGCGCTGGGCCGAGGGCGTGGCGCGAGCGATCGTGGAGGCGGAGTTGCCGTGGCATGTATCGCGGTTGGGGTGCCGGGCGGAATATTTATTTAGCGCGCAGGTTCCGAAGAATGGAAGCGAGGCACATGACGCCATGGACTTCGAACTGGAGCGCTTCATGCATTTGTACGCCATGAATCGCGGGATTTTGCTGACGCCGTTTCACAATATGGCGCTGATGTCTCCGCAGACCGAAAAAGATGACGTCGACCGGCACACGAAAGTGTTCCGGGAGGCGGTGAAAGAGTTGGCAGGGTGAGGCGAGCAAGCAGGGGCGAAAGCCCGATTATTTCTTTGAGTTTTTGGCGGCGCGGCTGAAAGCCGCGCCCTTTCAAGTCCTCGGTCCCTTTCAAGTCCCCAGGTCTGCCTGGCAAGTGATGTACTCTGTTTCTTCTGCATGAAGAGGCTACGAGGAAAATCGCTGCTGGTGGGAGGATTGATTGGGTTGGCGGGGTGCGCCTCGATTGGGCCGCCGGTGCCGCCGATGCTGGAATTGCCGAAGCCTCCAACAGATTTGCGAGCTACGCGAAAAGGTGATCGCGTCACCCTGACCTGGACGATCCCGTCGCGGACCACAGGGCGGCAGAGTGTGCGTTATCTGGGGAAGACTTTGATTTGCCGGAGTACAGATGCGGCGCTGAAGGAATGCGGTAGGCCGGTTGCAGAGGAAAATCCGCCCACCGATTTCGGGAATAAGAAAGACTTGGGCGACAAGAAGATTACCGCGAGCCACACCGATCTTCTGTCGCGCGAAATGGAGTTGCATCATCCTCTGGCCTCAGCCAGCTTCGCCGTGGAAGTCTTGAATCGCGACGGGCGCGGGGCTGGCTTGTCGAACCAGGTTCACGTCGCTCTGGCTGAGACGCTGGCTCCGCCAACCGATTTCAGCGCGCGGATCACGGCGCAGGGCGTGGTGTTGAGCTGGACGGACGTTCCGCTTTCTCTGCCGGCCCTCGAGCCGATCAGCCACGGTTACCGCGTGTATCGCCGAATCGAAGGCAGCCAGCAAGAGATGATTGTGGGCGAACGTCCGGCGGGCTCCGGGCAAACTGTTTCGGTCACCGATCAGGATTTCACCTGGGAAACAACCTACTACTATCACTTGGACACCTTTACTTCGATCGCATATCCCGGTAAGCCCACGGTTTCCATCGACGGCGATAGCACTCCGGAAGCGAAGGTATTCCCGCACGATGTATTTCCTCCCTCTGTGCCAACAGGATTGCAGGCGGTGTTTTCGGGGCCGGGGCAGGCGCCGTTCATCGATTTGATCTGGTCGCCGGTGTCCGATGCGGACCTCGCAGGTTACAACGTTTATCGACATGCGGCTGGTGAGGCGCCGGTTCGATTGAATGCGGAGTTGGTGAAGGCGCCGGCGTCTCGCGATACCGGAGTGGTAGCGGGGAAGAAATATTCTTATTCGGTGTCGGCGGTGGACGAGCGGGGGAATGAGAGTGCGCGGTCGGAGGAGGCTGAGGAGAGTGTGCCGTGACCAGAGGCATGTGTGCCTCGCTGCGAGGCGCCCGTCCCCACATGGCTCGGCTGAGGAGCGAGGAGCGAAAGTTCTCGCGTTGGTTCCGATACTCGTGATTAGATGATGGGATGAAATATTGCCGGTTTCGATTCAATGCCCAGGCGCAATATGGGCTGGTGGAGTCGGTGGCGGGGCGAGAGGCGATTTTGCGGATTCTGCTCGCGGCGCCGGAGGAATCCGATGGCGACGTGGAGGGTTTGCGAACGCGGCGCATCGACGCTATTGATTTAGAAGAGGCGGAGCTGCTGCCTCCGGTGCGGCCCACAAAAATAGTTTGCGTGGGGCGCAACTACAAGGCTCATGCGGAAGAGTTGGGCCATGAGGTTCCGGTCGAGCCGATCTTGTTCCTTAAACCCAACTCCTCTTTGCTGGCTGCGGAGGGTATGGTGCGGCGCCCTAGGATTTCGCAGCGCGTGGATTATGAAGGGGAGCTTTGCGTTGTCATCGGAAAGACTTGCTATCAGCTGCGCGAGGACGAAGATGTGCGGCCGTATATTCTCGGCTACACCTGCCTGAATGACGTGACCGCGCGCGACCTGCAAAAGAAAGACGGGCAGTGGACGCGAGGCAAGAGCTTTGACACGTTTTGTCCGGTGGGGCCGGTGGTGGCCGATGGCTTGGATCCGTGGGCGGGCGTGAGCGTCGAGACTCGCGTGAATGGCGAAATCAAGCAGGCGGGGAACACTCGGGATTTTATTTTTCCGTTGGATATGGTGATTCGGTTCACGGCGCAGGTGATGACGCTGTTTCCCGGCGATCTGATCGCCACCGGGACGCCGCAGGGCGTGGGGCCGGTGTTGGCAGGAGACGTGATGGAAGTGAGTGTCGAAGGAGTGGGGACGCTGAGGAATTCGGTGGTGGACGAATAGGCGGCGGAAGGCGCTGCTAATTTAAAGGTGGATTTACGGCGCGGCTGAAAGCTGCGCCCTTTCAAAGCGCGTAGCTGCAGGAATCATTGCAGGCGGAAACGTTCGCGCATCAGGCGCTGGAGGCGTGGTTTGTAGAGGATGTCGTAGGCCAGTTCTTTGTCTGGGAACATGGCGAGGGCGGCACGTTTGGCGCCTGCGGCCAGTTCCGAGGCTTCTTCGACGGTGAGGCTGGGGTCCTGACTGATCACGGACGAGACCATGCTCATCATGACCTGCAGGCGGCGGATTCTGCGGGCTTCTTCTTCGCGCTCCAGTTGCTCTCCCGGATTGCTTCCGTGGGCGAAAGATAGGTTTTTTTTGTTGTCTCGCGGTTCCCCGATATTCATACCGGCCTCTTGTTTCCCGAACGTGGTCCTCAGACTGCCACCCCTATCGTGTTGGATGTTGCGGCGCAGGGCTGCGATGCTCGCCGTTGGCAGCATTGTCGTCTAATTGGAGGAGAAAGCAAACTGCCGAAAGTGCCGGGGAGCGGGGTTTGCCCGCGAGGCGCGAGTGAAAGGGAGAAGCCTCGAGCTGCGCTCGGATGGACAGCCGGGGCGGCTGTCCCCACACGGGTGTAAAACTTCTACTCGATCGGGCGCACAACTCCCACTCAATAAAGATGTACAATGGCTGCCGCTCTCAGCCCCGATACGTCTATCGAAGAGAGGAGTTCCCTTATGCGCAGCTTCTTCGTTTTCGTCCTGCTTGCGATCTTCTCCGGTGTTGCAGTTGGCCAATCCAAATTGCCGAACAGCCCGGTGCGCGAGGTGACGGAAGAATACTTCGGCACCAAGGTCAGCGATCCTTACCGCTGGCTGGAGGATACGAAAAATGCCGATGTGGTGTCGTGGATGAAGGCGCAGAACGATTACACGCGCTCGGTGCTGGCGAGTATTCCGGGGCGCGATGAGTTATTGGCGCGAATTAAGGCTCTGGATAACGCCGGCACCGTGGTGGCGGGGCTGCAGGTTTGGGGTGGGCGCTACTTTTATTACAAGACCGAGCCCGGCTTCGACAATCGCAAACTCTATGTGCGCGATAGCGTGGGCGCGCCGGAGCGGCTACTGGTCGATCCCGAGAAGCTGACTACCTCGGAGGGCAAACATTTTTCCATCGATTATTTTCAGCCATCTTTGGATGGAAGGTATGTGGTGTATGGAATTTCACCGGGAGGGTCGGAAGAGAGCGTGATGCATGTGGTGGAGAGCGCGACGGGAAAAGCTTTGAGCGACGTCATCGATCGCGCGCAATTTGGCAGCCCCAGTTGGCTGCCGGATGGTTCGTTCCTCTACACGCGCACGCAAAAGCTGGCGGCGGAGGCGCCGCCCACGGCGAGGTATCAAAAGTTGCGCTGCTATCACCATGTCCTGGGCGCCGACCCGGAGACGGAAGAGGCGGTGTTTGGCTATGGAGTGTCGGACAAGATGAAAGTTACCGACGATGATTTTTCGTTGGTCGCGTTTTCCCCGGGGGCACCAAAATACCTGATCGGGTTGGTGATTCATGGAGTCAAGCGCGAGTTCGATCTGTACGTGACTGGAATAACGCAGGGTCCGAGCGCTAAGACGGCTTGGGAAAAAGTCGCCGACCAATCGGATGAAGTCACGGGCTTCGATGTGCATGGAGACTCGCTGTTCTTGATTTCTCATAAAGGAGCTTCACGCTTCAAGGTTTTAAGCACGAGCCTGGAAAGTCCCGATCTGGCGCGCGCTGCGACTGTGGTTCCGGCGAGCCAGGTTGTCGTCGTGAACATTTCGGTGGCGAGCGATGCGCTGTACGTGCAGGATCTCGATGGCGGAATCGGGCGGTTGCGGCGCATGGATTATAACGGAGGAGCGGTTGAGCCGGTGAGGCTTCCTTTCGACGGGGCGATTCAATCGCTGGTGACCAATCCGACCCAAGCCGGAGCGTGGCTGGAGTTGACTTCGTGGACGAAGTCTCCGCTGTGGTATGCGCTGGATGCGGGGTCGGGCAAGTTTACCGACACGGGGCTGGTGGAGAAGTCTCCGGTAGATTATTCGGGAGTCGAATCGGAGGAGGTGAAGGCAAAGAGCGCGGATGGAACCATAGTGCCGCTCTCGATTGTGCATCCGCGGGGGATGAAGCGGGATGGATCGCATCCTACATGGCTGGAGGGCTATGGGGCGTATGGGATCACGATCGATCCGGCGTTTCGTCCGACTTTGCTGGCGTTCTTTGAGCGTGGCGGAGTCTTCGCTGTGGCGCACGTGCGCGGTGGCGGCGAGTATGGCGAGGATTGGCATGTGGGTGGGCAGAAGCTGACTAAGCAGCACACCATCGATGACATGCTGGCCGGGGCAGAATATTTGATCGAGCACAAATACACCTCGGTGGCGCATCTGGCCGGGGAGGGTACCAGCGCCGGAGGAATTACGATTGGCGGAGCGATTACGCAGCGTCCCGATCTGTTTGGGGCGGCGTTGATTCGGGTGGGCGATTCGGATTCGATGCGCTCCGAGCTAATGGAGAGCGGGCCGGCGAATATTCCGGAGTTTGGCACGGTGAAGGAGGCGGACGGTTTCAAGGCTCTGTACGCCATGGACGCTTATCAGCATGTAAAGGCGGGGACGGCGTATCCGGCCGTGCTGCTGACTACCGGAGCGAACGATCCTCGAGTCGCGCCGTGGCAGGCTTGCAAAATGGCGGCGCGGCTGCAAGCTTCGACCTCCAGCGGGAAACCGATTCTCCTGCGCGTGGATTACGACGCCGGCCATGGATTGGGCTCAACCAAATCGCAGCGCGATGAAGAGCAGGCCGATGAATTGGCGTTTCTCTTCTGGCAGTTGGGATCGCCGGATTATCAGCCGCGAAAGTGAACTAATGAAACAACTTTCGCGGAAGAGTTAGAATCACAGCAGTGCGCGACTGGAGATTCTATGGCAGAGCAGTTTGATGCGGCTACGAAAGAGCGGCGAGATTCTGATTCCAACCGTCCGAATCCCGATGAGAAGTTGGTGAAGGTTTTCGACAGCGAGCAGGAGTCGGAGGCGATGGTGGTGAAGGGACTTCTGGATTCCGCGGGGATCCAGAGCGACCTGGCCTCCGCAAGCCTTTTGCAGGATGCGTTTCCTGGCATGGGCGGAATGATCATCACGGTGCGGGAAGAGGATGCGGGCAGGGCTCGGGCGTTGATTGCGGAGTCGCAGGCCGGGGCTTTGGCCGAGACCGATGATGAAACTAAGAGCTAAGAACCTCAGGGCTGAAGCCCTTTTTTCTTTGGCCTTTTGCCGCGGCCTGAAACCGCGCCCTTTCAAGGCATTCAAGGCATCCAGAGGAAGTCGAAGGTCAAGGTTTCCGGTAAAATCGACGGCGAAATATCAATACCAACAGCAAGACCAAGAGCGGCGCACAGGCGTGTCCGCCCCACACATTTTGCTATGGCGCTCACGGCAGGTATGGGATGACCGAGTCCGACGGCCTTCTTGGCCCCACGTCGGGAACGGCTGCGCAGGTACGGCATTGACGAGCAAAGTGCGCCCTTGCGGCGCCACGACCGAGATAGCGTCACCTTCGCCGACGTCGATGGAAGTTACCTCCAGAATGTCTGGCTTGGTCTGCAGGCTTGGCGGCAGAAAAGCCAGCGCCAGGGATGTGAGCATTCATGCGATGAGGCCGCTGGCGGCGAGCCATGCCGGTTTGCGGATGAAGATCATGGCGAACAACAACGCGACAAACGTTGCCGCGATCATGGTGATTGACGGGGTGGCCACACGCAAGTCGGCTGGGCGGAATCCTCCCAGGCCGGGAACCGTGCCGGTGATGGCTTGCAGGGCGAAGGCACTGAGCAGCGCGGTCAGCTTCACGAGAAACGGAGACAGGTGGCCCACGGCTATCGCCCACACCGCCGCGGGCATCAGGAGTTGCGTGTGGGCGAGGGCTCTGCGGTAAAGCGGCGAAGTGCACTCTAGCAGCGGAATGCCGACTGCGGCGACGATCAGCACGCAGAGAAAAGTCATTTGGAAGCTGGCGGCAAAAAGCTGCCGGCGATCGAGCACGAGCAATCCCAGAGGGGTACGCTCGGCTGGACGTCCGAGGCGGCCGTCCCCACATCTTCTGTGTGGGCTGGCCGGGCCGTCTCCACTTCTGTCGTTTGCTACGCGGACATTTCTTGCAGCGCTTTCAGCGCCTCTGTTAGCGAACTAAGTGCAGCACGCTTTCGACATGGTAAGTTTGCGGGAAGAGATCGACCAGGTGTGCCTCTTCGACGCGATAACCCGAAGCCATCAGCGGCACTAGATCGCGCGCCAACGTGGCGGGGTCGCAGGAGACGTAGGTGACGCGCGACGCGGCCATGCCCGCCAGGGATCGCGCAACAGATTCACCCAGACCGGCTCGCGGCGGATCCACGATCACCAGATCCGGCTTGTCGGCGAACTGGATTTGATCCGCGGCACGCAGCTTTTCCACCCTGGTCCCGCTTAAATAGTCTTCTACCCCGCCTGGCACCGCCTTTCCGTGATTTGCCAGATTGTATTGCAGGTCGCGGGCAGCGGTCTGTGACGACTCAACCGAAATGATGTGACGGATGCCGGGCAGGGCTTTGGAAAACAGGCCCACTCCGGCATAGAGGTCAAGTGCCAGATCTCCCGAACGGCGCCCGGTGACGATGTCGATCAAGTCATCGAGGAGAAAACGGTTGGTTTGGAAGAATGCTCCGGCGCTGACGCGGTGGGCTGCGCGCTTCGTCTGGTAGGTTAATTCCCCAGCGCCCACGGTCACCAGCGGCTCCTGCACGCCCTTCTGCCGCTCACGGAAAGCCGCTACGCCCACGATCTCCGGCGTGGAGGCGCACAACTCTTCGGCCCAGGCCCGTACGCCGGCGCGGCGCGCTTCGGGAGCGCAGAGAAATTCGAGCAGCAGTTTGCTGTCATCGGCGTTGGCGAAGAATTCGACTTCGGACACCCCATCCACGGCCTTCCCCGCTCGGCCAGCGCTCCAGAGCGACGCGATGCCGCGATTGATCAGCGGCGAGCTGATGGGGCACTGCTCGATCGGCAGCACTTCGTGGGAGGCAAACTTGAAGTATCCCAAGGCGAACTCGGGCCGTGTGCGCATTTGCAGGCGCGAGCGATTGCGGTAATTCCAGGGCGGCGAGGGATGCACTTCGATCTCGCAAGCGAGTTCGAGCCTGGCGATGCGCCGCAGATTCTCGCGCAGAATCTCTTGCTTGATTTCGAGTTGATGCTCGTAGGTGGCGTGTTGATGGTGGCATCCGCCGCAACGAGTGAAATAAGGACACTGCGGCTGCACGCGGTGCGCCGACGACTCTACGATGGCTGCTGGCCGCGCGCGGGCGAAGCCAGGTTTTTCTTCGGTGAGCGCGGCTTCGATTTTCTCTCCGGCAAGAACGAAGGGGATGAATACGGCTTTGCCGCGGCCACGATCGTCGGCGGGAAGGCGAGCGAGTCCGTCGCCGCCGTAGATGAGCTTTTCAATGATTAGGAGCAAGAGTCGATTCTACGGCATGGGGCACGGTGAATTCGGATTGGGAAGTCCTGGCCGGTTGCCTCCGCGGCTTACAATTTCCTTGTTCAGGATTCAATCGTGACCGGTAACTCCATCCGCATCACTGAATTTCTGGTTTTCTGCCTCCCTTTGATCGAGGCCGCCGTGGGGCTGGCAAGCATTTCTGGACTCGTTGTCAGGCTGTTTCGCACCAACGTGGGTCACCGGTGGTTGCGAATTTCTACTCCCAGCATGTTGCGGAACACCCGCTTCGAACCCGGTTTTCTCGGACGGGACTACACCCTGGTTTCAGTCGGGAGAAAGTGGAGTGTTTGGCCCGACGTAGCGTTTCAATTCGGCGGGCCCAGCGATTGGACAAACACGCAGGTGTTTTGGCTGGAGAATCATCGCCTGATGATCCGATACAACCAGAACGAAACTGGCGATCGGCCAGAATGTAAAACCGTAAAACCGAGGGCGCTGGCATAGATGTGTTGTGCGAAACCACCGTCTACTGATCAAATCAAGCCAATATTCTCACTCCGCAGTTGGGTAACCGGATGCTATTTGCACCGGCGGTGATGCATCTTCGGATTCTCTCCCCCGTTGGTGCCATGCCGGTCACCCCTCGTGCCATTCCTTTCGTAATCAAAGCGGTTCATTGTGTTTATCAGCAATCCTAGAGAGGCGAGAGATGGAACGAAGAAATCAACGGAATTTACTTCTCGCACTCATCTTATTGATGGCCGCTCTGGCCGTGGTGCTGGTGAAGAACCGGGCGTTTTGGTTCGGTATCGACGAGGCCTCGGACGTAGACGAAAGTTCTCCGGCTCCGAGCAGCGCCGTACCGGCAACTCCGCCCCGCGTTTCTGCTCCGGCGCCTGTTTCCACTCAGGCCCCGTCTGCTCCGGCTGTGGCTTCGGTTCCAGCTTCGGTTCCAGCTACGAAGGAGGCTGCCAGCGCTGCCGCGCCCCGACCAAAGCACAATACTAATAAAGAGAAGGCAGTGGCGGTGGTCAAGAGTTCGGTTGAGCCAGCTCCGGCTAAGGCTGTGCAGGCCGAGCGCGCCCAGCTTCCGCCCATCGAAGTCGAAGTAGTCAGTGGCGACAAGCACCGTCCGCTCACTCCCGGCAGCAACTCCATCATGGTGGAGATTCCGAAGCATTCGCCGCCACGGGCCGCCACGTCCGCATTCAAGTGGAGTCCGGCCATGAATGCGGCCGAACTGACCAGGATTTCCTCCGATGAGAGCGAACGACTGCCGCAAGAGCAGGATTATCCGGCGTTGTCGCGGCAGATGAGAGTCGAGGGCTCGGTGCTGCTGCAGGCGTTCGTGGCGGCCGATGGCGCCATCAGCGATTTACGCGTACTCAGCGGCAACCCGATTCTGGCCTCGGCCGCCGTCTATGCCGCCCGCCAGTGGCGCTTCGCCCCTTACCTGCAGAACGGCCGGCCGGTTGCGACCCAGGCCAAAATCGTGGTGAACTTCTCGATGAAGGTGCTGTAAGGAAAATTGCTAAAGCGCCCGCCCCGCCGCCGCGCCGGAAGACCAAGCCCACTGAAAATTGAAGCCGCCGAGATGGCCGGTGACATCCACCACTTCACCGATAAAAAACAATCCTGGGACCTTTTCGCTTTGCAGGGTTTTCGCTGAGAGTTCGTCGGTGTCGACCCCGCCAGCGGTTACTTCGGCCTTCTCGTAACCCTCCGTGCCTGCTGGCGTGAGCGTCCAGCTGTGGACCTCCTTTTCAAAGTCGGCTAGGGCTTGATTCGTCCACGAAGTTGGCGAGTGGGCTTCGAGCCAGCGGTCGGCGAGGCGGCGCGGCAGAAACTTGCGCAACTCGGCGCGTAGGGTGTGCAGGCTTCTGGGCGTCGCCGGATCGCGAAAGGCTTCCGTGATCTCGCGCTCGGGCGCTAGATCGATCCGGATGGGCCGGGGCTTTTTCCAGTAGGAAGATACTTGCAAGATAGCTGGCCCGCTGAGGCCGCGGTGGGTGATCAACATTCTCTCGTGGAAGTCTCGGCCGTCGCAGCCAGCGATGACCTCCACCGAGACGCCGGCTAGATCACAGTACCGCGAACGCTCCGGCGGATCCAGAAGCAGCGGCACCAGTCCCGGCCAAGGTTCGCGGATTGCCAGTCCGAACTGGCGCGCGAGATCGTAGCCGAAGGAGGTTGCGCCGATTTTTGGAATGGAGAGTCCTCCGGTTGCGACCACGAATGCCGGAGCGCGGAATTCCGCATCGGCCGCGCGCACTACGAATTCGGTGTTGTGCTCGATCCTTTGAATCTTTGTATTTAGAAAAATGGCTACGGACGCGTCGCGGCACTCGGACTCGATCATGGCCAGGATGTCGCGCGCGGAATGGTCACAGAAAAGTTGTCCCAAAGTTTTCTCGTGATACGGGATGCCATGCTTTTCTACGAGCGCGATGAAGTCGGCGGGAGTGTAACGAGCCAGAACGGATTTGGCGAAGTGCGGGTTGGCGGAGATAAAGTGTTCCGGACCGCAATACAGGTTGGTGAAATTGCAGCGTCCACCACCGGAGATCAGGATTTTTTTTCCCAGGCGGTCGGCGTGTTCGAGCACGGCTACGCGGCGGCCGCGCTTGCCGGCTTCGAGGGCGCACATCAGGCCCGCCGCGCCGCCGCCGAGGATAATTGCGTCGAAGTTGTGGGTCATGGTGAGTGGGAGATATCTCAGGGCTAAAGCCCTCGCGCCTTTCTCGTTCTTGGTGGCACGACTAAAAAGAGGTCCGGCGGAAAAAGTCGACTTACGCGCCTCAGCGGCTAAAACCTCGCTAACCAAGGGTTTGAGGCAGCCCTGAAGCGCTGCTCTACCCAAAAACCAGTTTTTCGGCGACCTCTAACAAGTCGTGGCCTTCCCGACCCGCTGCGACCAAAAGAGTTCCTCACGCGGTTCTCACATGTAGAACAAACTGAGGCGTGGCAGGCCGTATTTCTCTAGCAGGCGCTTTTGGAGGTATTGTTTTTGCAGTTGCGCAATTTGGGCGGCCGCCATTTTGCTGCGATAAGGGACCAGTTCGCGATCCGCCTGCGCGCGCACCGCTACGATCTCTTCGTCGGGAATTGCGGTCAGGAGCGCGCCAAACAGCTTTTCTTCGAGCACGGTGAGGTGCCGCTCCAGGTCTTCCAGTTTTACCGGCGATCTCTGGCTCTCGATCTCCACTGCCAGCCGGCGCAGGGTGTCCACGGATTGGCCGGCTACGGCGAGGATCGAAATCCCCGTGGCGTTTGGCAACTTCGCCGCTTGCAGAAGATCGGCGTTGCGGCGCAGGAAGGCCGCGATGGTCTGCGGCTCGAAGCCTTGACTGGCAGCCGGTTTGCGCGCCGGCTGGGCGGTAGCGCCTACGGCTGCTTCTTTCATATCTTCCGCCGCGGCCAGCACTTCTTGCGAACAGCGTCCCAGACTATTAATCTTTCGTGTCTTCGAAGGGCGCCGTTCGTGGTGTTCGAAGGTGACGTCGATGCCGCGGAGCACGGCTTCAAGGGGAATGCCCGCGTCCCTCCAGGTTTCGATCAGCACCCAATCGAGAGTCGACAGCCGAAGGATGCCGCCCCAACGGCGCTGAAAGTGCTCCTCGATTTCGGTGAAGTAGTTGAAGTAGTTTTCCACGGCGGATTAGCGGGGGGAGCGCGGTGCTGAGGGGCCGCGTTCCAATGCCCCGCTCTTCGCCTTGGCGGGAATGTTTTCTGTTTTGCCCGGCGCAGCCTGACGCGCACCGGCATTTCGCTCCCAGATGATGCGCAGGCCTTCGAGGGTTAGAAAGTCATCGACATTCTTGATGTACTTCGATCCCGTGCCAATCATTGGCCCCAGGCCGCCGGTGGCGAGCACTTTTGTATCTTTACCCAGTTCGTCGAGCAGCAGTTCGAGAATGCCATCCACCAAACCGAGATAGCCATAGTAAAGGCCGGACTGCAGGCTGCCCACGGTGTTGGTGCCGATGACGCGCGCGGGCTTGCGAATCTCCACGCGGGGCAGGCGCGCGGTGCGCTGGAAGAGGGCATCGGCGGAAATGCCGATGCCAGGGCAAATGATTCCGCCGAGATATTCGCCTTTGGCGGAGACGCAATCGAAGGTAGTCGCCGTGCCGAAGTCAACAATCACGCAGGGGCCGCCATATTTTTCAAACGCGGCGACGGCGTTGACGATTCGGTCCGCGCCCACTTCGGCCGGGTTGTCGTAATGCACCGGCATGCCGGTCCTGACGCCGGGTTCGATGAAGAGCGGCTTGGAATTGAAGTAGCGCTCGCAGACCTGCCTGAGCACGGGATCGAGCGGGGGCACGACGGACGAGATTACGATGCCGTGAATGCCAGACGCTTCGAGGCTTGCCATGGAAAATAAATTGCGAAAAAGGACGCCATATTCGTCGACGGTGCTGCCCTGGCGAGTGGCGACCCGCCAGTTGGCGACGAGACGCTCGTAACGCGGAGGCGTATCGGCGCCTCCATCGGGATCGATCTTCGCGGCCCGGCCGAAGACTCCGAGCACCGTGTTGGTGTTGCCTACGTCGATCACGAAGAGCATGGTTGTTCGGGGGTTCTTAGCACTCGGTCCAGCTCGGAATTGGCTTGGCTGAATGCTGAGTGCTGCGAGCTTGTTTCACTTTCCTCTCACCGTCCCACTCAAAATCGTTTGTAATCCTTCTTCCGTTCGCACTCGCAAAAATCCGCGTTCGTCTAGACCTTCGGTCGTGCCTCCGATCATTGCATCGTTCTGTTCGATGCGAACCTGCTTCCCTCGGACCCATGAGGATTGCTCGGCAAAGCGGCGGAGGATCGAAGCGCTCGCATTCTCAGATTCGACTTCCAGCCCGCTTGTATGTCCGAGCAGCAGTTTATATTCCCGGTCGAGCGATTTTAACAAAGCTGCGGCCAGTTCTACGCGCGACCACTCGCCCCTCGTGGCCAGGCGCAACGAGGTAGCCTCGCTTTGCAGTTCCTGCGTGAAGCTCGCCTGGTTCACGTTGATGCCGATACCGACCACGATGTAGCGCACGCGCGTGGCTTCGGCGTTCATTTCGGTGAGAATGCCGCAGACTTTCTTACCCCCGATCAGGACGTCGTTAGGCCACTTCAAATCGACAGGCACGTGCGGGTTGATTTCCTCGATCGCGTTGCGCACCGCTAATCCTGCAGCCAGCGCCAGTACCAGCACTTCGGAAGGTGCGAGCGCGGGGCGCAGGATGACCGAACAATAGATTCCGGCCGAGCGCGCCGATTCCCAGGAGTGCGCGCCACGGCCGCGGCCGGCGGACTGCTCTTCGGCAAGAAATACGCTGCCTTCGGGGGCACCTTCGGCTGCGGCAGACATGGCCGCGGTGTTGGTCGAGCCGATTCTGTAGAAGTGATGAAGGTGAGTCTCGAAGAGAGTGCCGCGCAGCATCGGCGACAGAATCTCGGGGAGCAAAAGGTCGGGAACGGACTTGAGCTGATATCCCGTGGCGGGATGTCCCGCTACGTCTACTCCGAGGCCGCGCAATTGCTGAATCAGGCGCCAGACTTCCGAACGGGTAGAAGAGATTTCCTGCGCGATTTTCGTCCCGCTGACGACGACCATGGCATGGTCCATGAGCGAGTGTAGGATGCGGCCCATGCGGATGTCAGTCGGTTGCTCCGCTGCAACGGCCGGGGAGCGTTTTGCCTGGCGAATTGTGGCGATCTTTTTGATGGGGGAATTATGCGGGAAAGGCGGGGAAACGACAAACGACGTGCGTAGACGATATGGCGAAATCCGAGTGCGTGCCGTCCCTACGGGACTTTTTTTGAAGCTCGTCTACTGGGCGGTCTCAACGAAGACCGCCACCGGATGACCCAATTCGTACTGGCCTTGGGCGGTCACATTCACAATGCCCGGCGAAGGCGGCAACGTCAGGGTGACGGCCGCGTTGCCGTTGGCATCGGAGACCACAAGCGGCGCCGAGAGCGTGCCCGCGTCGGTGGTGAAGTAGATGGTTGCGCCTTGATTGGTGCCGCCTGACGATCCGGCGTTCAGACTCACAGATAACGCGATCTGCGTCCCGCGCGCGGCAGTTTGATCGTCGCCCGTCTTGGCCAAAGTTGCGGGAGGGTTGCCGACAAGAATCCATCCGTCCTTGGTCTGCGTTACTCCACTGTGGTCGCTCGCGGTAATCGAGAAGTGATAGAAGCCGGCGGTATTCCCGGCAGTAATCGTGACCGTGCCAGTTTGCGTGGGCGTGACGCTAGCCTGCGTGAGGGCGACGCTGATGCCGGAATCGGACTGCTGCGAAGTCAGCGTAACATTCGCCGAACCGATGGTGATCTTGGGTTGCAGCGTGACCGTGCCGTTCGCCGGGACGGTGATGACGTCTGGATTCAGGTCCCATTCCGAGGCTGGAGTCTGGGCCATGCTGCCAGTGATCACCAGCAGAGTTTCCGAGTAGGGGGCAACGCTGATCACCGACGACCATGCGCGTGAGGCCGAAGCCGTAATCGCGGTGGGCGCGGTGGAGGCCAGCGTGTAAGAGACCACGCTCTTGGGGGTAAAGGAATCGAATGCGAACTGTACGCTCACGGTGTTCTGCGGATCTTTGTTCAGCACGAGCACGGTCAGCGTTGTGCCGTTCGAATTGAGCGCGGCGTAGCTGCTGAACAGGTCTGGGTCGGCGTCGTGAATATCGGAAACCGACATGGTGCCGAAGCCGTGATGCGCGCCATCGTAGTTGGTGAAAAGCTTGAGCGCGAGATAGTTGGGGTTGGCGGGATTGGGCGCGGTCCAGCGCGAGGCGAGGTAGACTCGTTCGCGGCCCAGAATTCCGTAGGCATCGGCATCACCTAGCGCGGTTGAAAAATCGGCGGGGCTGACGATTTCCGCGCTCCACTCGGTGATGCTCAGCGGCGTGTTGGGGTAAATGGTATTTAACAGCGCGCGCATGCGCGGAATGCGGAATGGAATGGTGCGATTCGGTTGAATCTGCGTGGCCCAGGGCTGATTGATGGAACTCGCCTCGCTCACGTACGTGGGATCCCAGTAGTCGCGGTAGATGCGCACGGCGAGCGCCTGCTTCTGCGCGGTGGTGAAGCTGGAAGTATCCGGGGTATCGGGGTAAGCGTGAATGTCGAAGACATCGACGGAGCGTGTGCCCGCAACCTGATCTTGCCAGTAAACTTCGTTCAGCCACCAGGGAAGGAAATCTAGGCCGCCGTGGGCCGGCTTGTCGTTATTATTGGCGCCGTTCCAATAGAACCACCAGCAGCAGCTCACCGGGCCCAGGCGAATCGCGGCCGGGTCCCAGGTTTTTAGCGCCCGCGCTTCTGCGAGATAGGTATCGCGCAGTTCGTTATAGGCCGACGGATTCGGATGGATGTCGCGGTGGGTGCTGCCCCAGATATCGATCTCGTTATCCATATCGTAGAAATGGGGAGCGCTGCCGAAAGCCGTGGCCAGCGCGGCGGCCCACTGGTTGCGATAGACGCTGTTGGCGGGATCGCTGCTGCCGGGTTGATCGAGCAGGGGAAAATAGGCATCGTTCGGGTCGGCGGTTAGAGCCGTGGCGCAATCGGTTTTCAGGCCGTTGCCGGCGTCGGAGTTGTAGGGATCGACGCTGCACTGCGCGCCGTACTTGGCCACCGAGAAACTCCAGTGTCCGTTATTATTTTCGGCGCTTTGCGCCACCCAGGGCAGCATCACCATGGTCATCAGCGGATTGCTGCCCGCAGCCTTTACATCCTGAACAAATTGGGAGGAGTCGGCGTCGCCGATTTCGGTGTAGTTGAAGTCTTCGAAGTACCAGTCGTTATCGGCATTATCGGTGTGCAGTTGCCAGTTGTAGGTAGAGGTCGCGTTGCCGCCCCAGCGCACCACGCTCGTGCCGCTGTCGGTGATGGTCGCGGCATTTTGCGGATAGGCGCCGCCGTAAACGTAAGGGCTGATGGGATGGCGATCGGCGAGAACGTCGACGGTAACGTGAACCGAGGCTGAGGAAGAAGTCGGGGTGGCGGAGACCGGAGCGGAGTTGGCGCTCTCGCCCGCGGAATTCAGCGCTGAAACGACATAGTAATACGTTGTGCCGTCGGTGAGTCCGGTATCGGTATCGCTAGTGCTGCTGGTGGCGGCAACCTGCGTGTAAGGACCGTCGTTGGTTGCGGCGCGCTTCACGTGATAGCTGGTGGCGCCCTTGCTGGCATGCCAGTTGAGAATCACTTGCTGATTTCCGGCCGCGGCGGTCAGGCCGGTGGGCGCCGGAGGAGCGGTCGCGCCAGGCGAGGGTGTGGCCGAAACTTCACTCGAATTCGCGCTCGCTCCGGCAGAGTTGACTGCGGAAACGACGTAGTAGTAAGTGGTGCCGTTGGTGAGTCCGGAATCGGCGTAAGCAGCGGCAGTCGGCTTTGCGATCTGCGAGTAGGGTCCGCCATGGGTGGTGGAGCGTTTGACCCTATAGCTGGTCGCGCCCTTGCTCGCGTTCCAGGCGAGGCTCACCTGCTGGTTGCCGGCGGTCGCGGTCAAGCCGGTCGGAACCGCTGGCACCTTGGTTGTTGCTCCAGTTGTCTGCGCGCCGGTGGACTCGGCGGAGGAAGCGGTGCTGACGCCGCTGCACGCGAGTGCCGAGCTTAGGGCCAGCACCGCCAGAAAGCTGAATCCCAACGGATACGGGGGTCTTAGCCGGATTCGCATACTGAAATGCTAATGGAGCGCAGCGTGATCTTGAAGAGTCAAAGGTATCGGTGGGGGCCTTGGCCGTTTTTGCCGAAAATATGTCCAGAAGGACTAGGGGCACGCCGGTTCAGGCGGGCACGACCCGCAGGCTCATATCCACGGCCTGCGGCGAATGCGTGAGCAGGCCGACGGAGATAAAATCGACACCGGTTTCGGCGTAGGCGCGAACGTTCTCCAGACGAATTCCGCCTGAGCATTCGAGAGGAATGCGAGGCTCCAGCTTGGCGCAGCGCTCTACGGCGCGGCGCACCTGTTCGGGAGACATGTTATCGAGCAGGATGGCTTCGGCGCCATGAGCTAGGGCGTCTTCGAGTTCGTCGAGGGTGCGCACTTCGACTTCGATGGGCTGCGAGCCGCGGCGGTTTTTCACGGCGCGCTCCAGCACGGGAACGATACCGCCGGCCAGCGCGATGTGATTGTTCTTGATCAACACTCCATCGGAGAGATCGAGGCGGTGATTCTGGCCGCCGCCGCAGCGCACCGCGTATTTATCGATGACGCGCAGACCGGGTGCGGTTTTGCGCGTATCGAGAATGCGAGCTCTTGTTCCTGAGACCGCTTCAACAAACTTACGTGTGAGAGTGGCGATGCCGCTCATGCGCTGCAGGAAATTAAGAATCACGCGTTCGCACGACAGAATCACCCGCGCATTGTGCCGGATCACCGCGACCGACTGGCCTTTGTGCAGGCGGACGCCATCGAAGATTTCGGGGTGCGTGGTGACTTCATAGTGCGAAGTGACGGCACCGTCGATCGCGGCGTAGACATCCAGGATGCGGCCTACGCAGCCAACGCCGGCGAGAATGCAATCCTGCTTGGCGAGAATGGTCGCCGAGGCACGCTGGTTGGGGTCGATGCAGGCGTAGCTGGTGGCGTCGCGCGTGGCCCGGTCTTCGAGCAGCGCGTTCTCGAGAATTGCGGATATGCGTCGAGTGCTGAAGTCCATAAGAAACAGTTGCCAGCGTCCAGTTGTCAGTTGCCAGTTCTAGACATTTGCACCTGAGCTATTCAATCCGTCTATCTGCTTGCCTATCTTATCGAGCAGGCCGGTCAGCTCTTGCGCGCGGCGACGCAGCCCTTCGACCACTTTTGCTGGCGCCTTGGCCAGAAACTGTTCATTGCTTAGCTGGCGCTGATTGTTCGCGAATTCCTTTTCGATCTTCTCTAACTCTTTTTTCAAACGCTCGGACTCGGCGGCGACATCGATCTTTCTTTCGTAGATTACATGAACGTCGAAGCGCGCCGTGCTGCGCGCGCCGGCTTGCTTCGAAACAGAACCATCCGCAAAAATGATCTTCTCTGCGTTCGCCAGGCGCTCGATCGCGCCTCGATTTTGCTCGATCATAGCGCGAATGGGCGGCTCTTGTGCGAAGACTTCGAGGGGCACTTTTACCTTGGGCTCGACCTTCAACTCCGCGCGCACGTTGCGCACGTTGACGATCAAATCCTGCAGGATCGCCATCTCGGTTTCGGCGGTTAAGTCGAATTGATTTTCGTCAGCTTGCGGATACCCCGCCAGGGCAATCGATTTCAAAGGCGGCTTTCCTTCGTAGATCGCCTGCCAGATTTCCTCGGTGATGAACGGCATCATGGGATGCAAAAGGCGCAACGACGCGTCGAAGAGATTCACCAGATTGGCGCAGGCCGCGCGGGCTAGCGTTTTGCCCGCTCCTTCTTCAAAGATCAGGCGCGGCTTGATGAGTTCGAGATACCAGTCGCAGAACTCGCCCCAGAAAAAATCATAGATTCTGTTGGCGGCTTCGTGGAAACGATAGGTTTCGAGGGCAGCGTTCACTTCCGCGGTTACGCGGTTGAAGCGGGAGAGGATCCAGCGGTCTTCCAGGGTGTCTCGCGTGAAAAACACAATACCTTTCGCGCTCGCGGCCGAAGCGTCCGCGGCCACATGGGACCCTTCGCTCCCCTGCGGTTTTACGCCTGGCTCGACCCGATCCACATTCATGAACATGAATCTGGCGGCGTTCCAGATTTTGTTGGCGAAGGCGCGGTAGCCCTCGGTGCGGCTTTCGTTGAAGGCGATGTCGGTTCCCGGCGCGGCCATGGCCGCCAGGGTAAAGCGCGTCGCATCGGTGCCGAAGCGCTCGATGATTTGCAGCGGATCGATCACGTTGCCTTTGGTCTTCGACATCTTCTGCCGCTCGGCGTCGCGCACCAGGGCGTGAATGTAGACCTGGCGGAAGGGGACGCTGTCGTCTTTCTTGTCGGCCCAGCCGCTAGCTTTCTTGATCGCCGGATCCTGCTTGTGGTCGCGCATGAAGTAGCACCCGAACATGATCATGCGGGCGACCCAGAAGAAAAGAATTTCGTAGGCAGTGATCAGCAGCGTGGTCGGATAGAAGACCGCCAGATCGCGAGTCTTTTCCGGCCAACCCAAAGTCGTAAACGGAAGCAAGCCCGACGAAAACCAAGTGTCGAGAACATCGGAAACCTGCTCCAGCTTTACGCCGCCGCACTTGGTGCAGGTCAGCGGAGCCTCGCGAGCCACGATCATCTGCTGGCAATCCGCGCAGGACCAGGCCGGGATGCGGTGCCCCCACCACAACTGGCGCGAGATGCACCAGTCGTAGATGTTGTTCATCCAGTTCAGATAGATCTGTTTGTAGTTTTCGGGGACGATCGTGATCTCGCCCGCTTCCGCGGCTTCGATCGCCTTCTTGGCGAGCGGCTGAATCTTGATGAACCACTGCTCGGAGAGGCGCGGCTCGACCACCGTGCCGCAACGATCGCATTTACCAAGCGCCAGCGCATAGTCTTTTTCGGCGACGAGGAATCCCTGCTCCTGCAAATCGACTAGCACTTGCCTGCGGGCTTGGTAGCGGTCGAGGCCCGCGTAGGCGCCGGCGTTCGGGTTCATGTGCGCGTGTTCGTCCATCACGTCGATTTGCGGCAAGTTGTGGCGCAGGCCGGCCTGAAAATCGTTGGGATCGTGCGCCGGCGTTACCTTCACCGCGCCAGTGCCGAACTCCGGCTGCGCCAGTTCGTCGGTGATGATGGGTATCTCGCGCTTCATCAACGGCAGCAGAACGCGCTTGCCATGCAAGTGCGTGTAGCGCTCGTCTTTCGCATTCACTGCAATCGCGGTGTCGCCGAGCATGGTCTCGGGGCGCGTGGTCGCTACCGTGATGAATTCTTCCGTGCCGATGACGGGATAGCGAATCTCCCACAGCTTGCCAGCCACATCTTCGTGCTTCACTTCGAGATCGGAGATGGCCGTGCCGCAGCGCGGGCACCAGTTCACGATGTACTTACCACGATAGATCAGGCCGTCTTCATAAAGGCGGACGAAGACCTCGCGCACGGCGCGGGAAAGATTTTCGTCCATGGTGAAATATTCGCGGTCCCAATCGACGGAGGCGCCGAGGCGCTTCATCTGGTCGAGGATGGCGCCGCCGTAGAGCTTTTTCCACTCCCACACGCGCTCGACGAATTTCTCGCGTCCCATCTCGCGACGCTTCTTGCCTTCCTTGGCGAGTTGGCGCTCGACCATCATCTGGGTGGCGATGCCGGCGTGGTCTGTGCCTGGGAGCCACAGTGTGAGGAAGCCGCGCATGCGATGCCAGCGCACGATAATATCCATCTGCGTCTGGTTGAGCATGTGGCCCATGTGCAGCCGGCCGGTGACGTTCGGCGGCGGCAACAAGAGGGTGAATACGGGACGCGTTGCTTCTCCCGGACGGGCGGGCGGCGGCGTAGGCGCGGAGAAGAGTTTTTCTTCGATCCAGTAGTCGGCCCAGCGGGTTTCAATTGCGCCCGGCTCGTAGGATTTCGGCAGTTCGTGCGGCATGGAAAGGAGTCAGACTCAGCATTCGGCAATCGGCCCATCAGAAGTTGGAACGATTAGCCCGCAGTTCCCATCTGAATGCTGAAGTGCTGAATGTTGTTCGATATTACAGGCGCGGCAAAAGAAGGGTCAAACGCAACTGGGGGTGGTGTAAGGAGACGGCAAAAAGGTTTTCATTCAGTTCAAGATCGACCAGGCAATTTCAGTTGCGACTCTGAAGGGCCAGCTCACAAAATTCCGGAAACCGATCGAAAATCCCTAGAGTCTCAAGGCAGGCCCGGTCAGGCTGGCCGAGTTCCGAACCTGTTGAGCTCTGGATCTGAGCCTCCTCCCTGTGGGCCAACAGGTCAGCAACGTAGACGGCTATTGAACTGTCGAAACCGGAGTGGGGAATGCGAGTGGGGTGATGATGGTGCGCAACGGCTTCAACTGCAAGGCTGGGGATGCCCCACAATCCGAGCAAGTAGGCGCCGATCTCCGCGTGGGAAGTGCCGAGTAATTCCAGTTCCGCTTCGAAGATCCTGCATCCCCGCTCTTGGGCAAGGGTGCGGGCGGAACAGAACACGTCCGGCATTTTGCTGGCCAAGATCAGGCTGCCAATATCGTGAAGCAGGGCGGCCACCACAGTCACGTCACGAATCTTGGGGTCGATGGGGAGTGCGGCTGCGATGGCGGCCGTGCGCTCCGCATGGCACTGTATCGACTCGTGAACCGCCTGCGGGATGCGCGAGTCGGACTGAAAAACCCGGAAGACCTCAGAGGCTAAAGCCAAATTCTTGACGGTCTCTATCCCCAGATAGGTGGCGGCGTTCTGGACGGTAGTGACTTTCTGCGCCAGGCCGAAGAAGGCGCTGTTAACGAGCTGTAAGACTTTTGCTGACATTGCCAGATCGTGGCTGATGATCTCCGCCACTTGGCCGACGGACGAGTTGGGGTCTTTGACCGCTTGCGTCAAGGAGGCGTAGGAAGATGAGAGCGACGGCAGTTCCCCGATGCTGGCCACCAGTGCGCGAATTTTCGGCACGGACAACACTTCTTGGAGCGTAAAAACACGTGCAATTGCGGACTGGAGCTCTGACGCATCGCAAGGTTTGGCCAGGAAGCGGTGCGCGATGGAAATGGCGCGCGAAGTTAGCGGACCGTCCGAGTATCCGGACAAGATAATTCGCGCTGTGCCCGGATAGCGCTCGCGAATGTGGCCAAGCAAGGTGGCGCCGTCCATCTCTGGCATGCGCATATCGGAGACGACCAGGTCGAAGCTGGCTTCTTCGCAGGCGCGCAACGCCGCTTCGCCACCCAGGACAAATTGCATGTCCCAACGTTTGCGTTCGGCGTACAACATCCGCCGGATACCATCCAGAATCCTGCTTTCATCGTCCACGAACAAGATGCGCTTCACGCCGACACCCCGCCAGCGGCAAGCTGCTTGCCATCGTGAGGCAAGCGAATGATAAAGGTCGTGCCTTTGCCGTCTTCGCTTTCAAAACGAATGCTGCCCTGGTGTTTATCCACGACCACGGAGTGGGCAATGGCTAAACCCTGCCCGGTTCCTCTGCCAACCTCCTTGGTGGTGAAGAAGGGGTCAAAGATACGAGGGCGCACTTTCTCCGGGATTCCCGACCCGGAGTCGCGGATTCTGATTTCCACTTGATCCTGGCAGTTCCGAGTTTGCACTTTGATCGTTCCCTTTTGCGAACCGCCCTTACCGACAACGTCGGCGATAGCGTGGGCGGCATTGATGATGAGGTTGAGTATTACCTGGTTGAATTCGCCGGGTTGGCAAGAGATCAGAGGCAGGGAAGGGTCCAAGTCAGTTTCCAAATCGGCCACATATTTCCATTCGTTCCGCGCCACCGTAATGGTGCTTTGAATCGCATGATTCAGGTCAAGGGGCGTCTTTTCTATAGTGCCGGGATGGGAGAACTCTTTCATGGCACTGACGAGCTGGGACACCCCGGTCACTCCTTCCAGCGTCTGCTCGATGGCTTTAGGGATCTCCTCAAGCAGATAAGGAGCATCGGCGTCGGCCACCGCAGCCGAGACCTCCTGCATAATTTCTCCCAGCAAGACGTTGGCTTTGACTGCGGTCAAGAGGCGTTCGTAGCTGGCCAGAAGTTTGCTCAGGCTCTGGAAGGCATCTTTCAGGAAGCGAACGTTGTCTCCGATATATTGCGTCGGTGTATTAATCTCGTGCGCGATTCCAGCCGCGAGCTGGCCGACCGATTCCAGCTTCTGCGCCTGAAGCAGCTGGGTGCGCAACACTTTGCTCTCGGTAATGTCCTCACACATGCCTTCGTAGCGGATGATCACACCATTTTCGCGAATGGCGCGGGCGGCGAGGGCGACCCATACCCTGCTGCCGTCTTTGCGAAAGATTTCACACTCAAATTTCCGGATCACACCTAATTTATCCAGGGTGAGCTTGAACTCATCCCGCTGGCTGGGATTGACGTAGAGCTGCGGAGAAATATCAGAAATGACGGCGATCAATTCTTCCGCAGAATCGTACCCGAGGATGCGAGCCAAAGCCGGGTTTACAGTCACAAAGCGACCGGTCGGGGTACTCTGAAAGACACCGAAGATGGCGTCATCAAAGATCCCGCGATACTTCCTCTCGGCCTCGCGGAACGCGTCGCCAACTTTTTCGCGCTCGGTGACATCGGAGCCGATGACCAATAGCTCGGAGGGATTTGCGCCGGAAACGTCAACCGCGGTGATGGTCAGTCCGAGTAGACGCGTTTTGCCGTTCATCTCAAAGGGAACTCGATCGCAGCGCCGGGAGCCCTGCTCCGAACACCAGGACCGAATTTCATCCTGCATCTCCGGGCTCAGCCACCGAATCCCGCAATCGCCCAGTGGCTTGCCCACCACCTCGGCTGCGGTCAGGGCGAAAACCCCAGAGGCGGCGGAATTCCAGCGTGTGATGCACGAACGCAGGTCCACCCCGATAAGAATCGAGGGCACGGCGTCGATGAATATCTCCGCTTCCTGATGCGCCTCCCGCAGGGCTTGCTTTTCGTGCTGCAAAGAGAAGCGGAACGTCTTCAGAATTCTCAAAGTCACCAGGAAGGCCACGGCTCCGGTGAAGCAAATTGTAATGATGTGAGATTTCCAAACGGTGGAGGGTCGAAACAGCCATTGCTTGACCACCTCGAAGACCGTCATTATCGCGGACGTGGCCAGCAGCACCGCCAGGGCGCTCGGTAGCAGCGATGCCCGACCAACCTTGGATTGAGGCGCGGAATCCTGCGGAACTTCCGCATGCGGTGTGCGCGAGCGCTGCCAGTCAGGAGGATAAGAGGTTGACATTGTGGCTATCCAGGGTGCTACCCGTTGATCGTCATCGGTTACCGGGTTACGGAGATTCCGTTTCTGACCCGGTGGTGACCAAGTCGGATATCGGCACAGTTCCTGAGGTCCATCGGCAGGAATCACGGCATCCTTGACGCCGCGCCAGCTCAGCCGAAGGGCCATTTGAGGATCGGTCGGAAGTAACTAAATCGTTCTGGTTCCTGCGCCGATGGAAAGAGTGTTCCTGGCCCGACCTTAGTCGGAAGCAGGGTTGAGGGTCGAGCCGCCAGCCCGGCGGCAACGTAGGAATTCTATGCCCGAAAAAGTCCTATTGGTTGATGACGATGCGAACATTCTTGACGGATACCGGCGCAGTCTGGGCCGGGAATTTAAGATTGACACTGCGCGCGGCGGGCAAGATGCCCTGGCCCTCGTGGCAGAGAAGGGACCGTTTGCGGTCGTAGTCTCGGACATGCGAATGCCGGGAATGGACGGTATCCAGCTCTTGACCGCCTTCAAGTCGAAATGGCCGGACACCATACGCGTCATGCTTACCGGCAATGCCGACAAGGATACGGCCATTCACGCCATCAACGAGGGCAACATTTTTCGTTTTCTCAACAAACCTTGTGACAAGGAGGCGATGGCGAAAACGTTAACCGCCGCTCTGGTGCAATACCGGTTGGTGGTGGCCGAGAAAGAACTCCTGGAACAAACCTTGAGCGGCAGCATTCAAGTGCTCACTGAAGTTCTGAGTCTGGTCAACCCCGCTGCCTTCAGCCGCGCCGAGCGCGCTCGGCGCTATATTCACCACGTCACAACCTTGATGAAGCTGCGCAACCCCTGGCAATACGAAGTGGCCGCCATGATGTCCCAATTGGGTTGCGTCACCCTGTCGCCGGAGACGATCGACGCGATATACGCCGGCGAGAACCTCTCGCCCGGCGATCAGGCGCAATTTGATGCGCACCCCGATGTGGCTTACGATCTGCTTTCGAAAATTCCCCGTCTGGAACCCATCGCGTGGATGATCAAGAACCAAAACCACCCTGCTTCCGCAGCTGGAGACGACCGCACCCAGCCTTCGGAGGTGCAGCGTGGAGCAGAGATTCTGCGTTTGATCCTGGCCTACGAAAAACTGGTCCGTAAGGGGGGCTCGCGGACTGAGGCCGTTTACAAACTGTCCCGGCAAGACAATAACATCGGCAAAGAATTTTTCGAGGCCCTCATTACCCTGGACCCGAACGCCGAAGAAGGCGCAATTAGGCAATGCCAGATCGAAGACCTGACGCCTGGCATGATCATCCAGCAAGAAGTCCGCACGCCTCAAGGTTTGCTGCTGGTGTCCAAAGGGCAGGAGGTAACAGCACCGTTGGTGGTCAGGCTGAAGAATTCCTATGCCCAGCGGGCGATTGGCGAGAAAGTTAGCATCTCGATGCCCACCACCACCCTGGCAATCGCGAAAGGCGCTACCTAGTCTGCGTTCATTAACCTCAAATCAGGGAGAGACCGGCGTTCAGCTCCACCCTAAACGGAGAAAGGGAAAGGTGTGTAATTTCCGCACGACACCCGGGCAAGGTGGAATTGGTGGACTACAACAGGTCCGAATTTGGCAGACTCCTCTGTCCGCTCATGGAAGAAATGCTCCATTCACTTCCCGAGGAGAAATCCCGGGAAATTGAGCCAGCAATGAGGTCAGGTAGATTTTCGTTTTTCGATCCGCCGATTGTGTAGGGACGCGCTCGATGTGTGCGACGCCGACAAGAAGGACGACCATTCCATGATGACAAGATAGCGTGAACAAAATAGTGACAGATAATTCTAAAGATCAATAGAGTTTGCGCTGCTCCCGTTTCCGGTTGATGTGTCCGATATCCGCCCGTCATCACGATAGAAAACTTCGACGAGACGCCCACCCGCTTCGGTAACCGTTCTCTCGGCGTTGTCGAGTTGCGCTGGCCGGAACCTGTTCTCTACCGTCATTGCCGACCTCCAGCCTTCGCGCAATTCTCTAAAGAGGAGGGAGAAAAGGCGTCTTCTTCGCCGAAGAGATTCCCAGCATGAACATCAGCATTACCTCCGGAATCCACGCCCTTCGATTCTTGATGATTCGCGGCATCGCTCACCAGGATTCCAGATGCAAATGATGTGCAGGGACTGGGTCGATGGGGCACCGTTCAGTTTTTGGGCCTGCGCCGGTCCATTTCGCGCAAGATTTCTTCATTTCTTCCGCCCAGCGCACTGCGTCTGAGATCGCCGCAACAGTTGCGGGTACGTGTTTCCCATCGTCGAACTGCGCCAGCTTCCGAGCCGCTAGCATGCTCGGCATCATCGCGTGGATCGCGATCTTTGGAATCAGGGAGTCCGCCCACTTGGTCCGAAGGGAGACTAACGAGGGTAGCACTATGGCGGATGTTGCAAGGGTTGTGGTGCATTTGCCGAAACGGGAACGGCTGTTCATTTTCCAGTCTGCCGCCGAAAAAAAGCAGGACTGATTGGTTATCAAATAGCGAGGACATCGCCCGAGGATTCTATTGCTTGAGCCGATCCTAATCCGGAGAGTATAAGACCCGATGCCGACCCTTGGTTTAGCCATGATCGTGAAGAACGGCGCGAAGACATTGCGCGATTGCATTTCGAGCGTTGCAGAAGTGACCGACCAGATTGTCATCGCGGATACGGGTTCAAGCGATGGAACGCCCCAATTGGCGCGCGACCTGGGGGCGGAGGTATTCGACCTCCCCTGGCAGGACGATTTTGCCCAGGCCCGCAATGCGGCGGCCGGGGCCCTAACCACCGACTGGGTGCTGGTGATGGACGACGACGAAGAACTGGAGCCACAGGCCCGCGATAAAATCCCAACTCTCCTGGACAATGCCAGGGTTAGCGGATATTACTTTACGCAGAGGAACTACCTTGCCTCCGGGTTTGGATCGGGCGGACATGCGCATCGCGTGAAGCCGAACGACTCCACCATCCCACGAGCGGCACGGGCACAGGCTTATATAGACCTCGCGAGCTGCCGGCTGTTTCGCCGCCATCCCGAAGTATATTACGTCGGGAGAGTGCATGAACTGGTGGAGCCACGAATCCATGCGCTCGGTCAGGAGCTGGAGCACGCCGGTCTCGTGATCCATCATTTCGGCATTCTGTGCTCCGCAGAAGAGCGCCGGGCGAAGGACGAGTATTATCGGAAACTGGGCTGGCTCAAGATCAAAGATGCACCCAACGATCCGCAAGCTTGGATCGAGGTAGGCCAGGTGGAATATGAGCAGTTAAAGAACTACTCGGTTGGCATCGAGTGTTTCCAGAAAGCCCTGGCTCTTAGCCCTGAGCGCTCCCCTGTCCCTTACCTTTCTCTGGGTAATCTTTACCTCGAGATCCACGCTTACGATCGCGCTCTTGAACTTCTCTCCAGCGTCACGATGTTTGGCAGGGCGGCGGGGGAGAAAGAACACATCAGCGGGGATGCCCTCTATAACCTGGGACGCTTGAAGGAGGCTCGATCCGCCTATCTTCGCTCTCTGGCGCTTCTGGCGGAGGACACACGGGTACTGAGCAAATTGGGCTTGACCGAGGTGCGGATGGGATTGAAGAAGAATGGTCTCGCTCGGCTTACCCGGGCGCTGAGGGCCAACCCCGACGAATTCCAGTTGCATGACCGCATTATCAAAGCCTACCTACTCTTGGACCTGATGCCGCAAGCTGCAGAAGCGGCCGAACGCCTCGCCTCGGGATTTCCCACTCCCGCTGCCGTCCTGCGCGCCGCCAGCATTCATGCCCAGATGAAGCAATGGGAAGCCGCCCACGAGGTTATCGTTCGGGGCCTGCAATTATTTCCTCAGAACCAGAAGCTGCTGCAATTCAAAACCGAAGTGGACCAGGAAACCAACCAGCTCGCCCAGACCTAAACGCCCTGCGCGGTCCATAGGTCCAAGTATTCACCTGCCAGACTGTAGCGCGGACCGCACGGGAGCAAGCTGGACCGATGGGGTTTTCGAGCTGGCCGGGCGGTATCAACGGTTGGAGATCCACTGTGCTCTATACCTTTGCCGGCCCTCCCAAGGATGGCAGCGATCCAAACGGCACGCCCTTTCAATGATCCCAGATCTTTTACCAACGCCCCCGATAAATCGATTTTTACCAAGCCGGATGTCCGCAAGTTCAAGGAGCGTGCCGCCGAGTTGAATAATCAGCGCGACGGCGATTTAGCGACCTTTTTTTACGCCCGGTTTGATGAAATGCCGCTGGGGCGTTACTTCTTTTGCGCCATCTTGCGGGAGATCTCTTCCATGAGGCGGGGACGGAGGTCAGCGAGGACGCTGTCCACGATGCTGGCTACGTCGGCAGGACTTTCGCTTGTGACAGGGGTTGAAACTGGCTGGGCTATCTGCTCGGCGCCCGCGGCTACGGCCATGGCAGCGGAGTCTGGCGGTTGGGGCGTATCGATCTGGTGAGAAGTGTCTTCAGCCGCTGTGATGGTGTTGCTGGTGTCGCGAACTTGGCGCCAACTGGCCCAGGCTGCGGCGGTATTTTTCACCGCCTCGGATTCTGGTTGGGCATACGCGGCGGCTTCGGCTGGCGGTTGTGCTTCGATGTGAGTGGGCGCTTCCGCTTCTCGGTGAGAAATCGTTGCCTCAATCGCGGGGACAACCTCTGTAGCCAAGGGCGGAACACATGGCATCTCTTCCGTTACGGGCGCTGCAACCACCGCCTCGGATATGGGTTGCTCGCTTGCCGCCGGAGCCGCTTCTGCAAATTGCGCCGTCGGGACGAATGAAGGATTGGGCTCCGCGAAAACTCCCCCAGCTATTTCTGTGGCAGATCCAGCGGGCGCGCTCTCAGCGTGGACCGGCTCTGGGATCGTATCTTGGGCCGGATTGTTCGTCGCTATCGGCGCTTCCGCAGGTTGCGTGGCCGGCGAGTCGGCGATGGGAGCTTCAGCGGTCAGCGTTGGCGCTGCTGGCAGCGACGCAGGCTCGGGCTCTGCGGTTGCCATCACCGCGACTGGCGCTTCGGCAGCGGCTGGCTCCGGAGCGGAAACGGAGGAATAGGAAGGTTCGCTGGGCGCCGATGTCGGCTCCGCAGCCGACGGCGCGTTGGCGGGCTCGTTCTCATACGCTGAGTACACCGCGTAGGCCTCGCGCATTTCCTGTTCCAGAGAGTTGGAGGCTTCCAGGTTATCCAGGGCCATGGGTACGGCCGACCAGCGCGAGTCGGATTTAATGATTTCGATTTCAGGTTCAGCGCCGGCAGCGATCGTGGCTGGGAGTTCGCCGTCTCTTTCTTGATCAGACTCTTTGCTTTCAGATTTCGTGGCAGCGATGGGCGAGGCTTCCGCGGCCATTTGATCGGCATAACCCTCAACGGGCGCTTCGCCACTCTTCATATGCGCTACCGCGGCGGCAATCGCGGCGGCTTCCTGCGGCGTTGCATCTTCGAAGGGAACGGCCGCGACGGCCGGCGGCGGCGGATTCTCTCCTTCCGCCTTCATGACCACGGGCTGGGTCGCTTCGCGTTCGGCCTTCTCCGCGGGGCTCTCGACCACGGTGCGAAGATCGCGGTTCATCGGGTTATAGAACGACGCTTCGTCCGCAACTTTTTCCTCAGGTCCAGCCGCCTTCTCGTGAGGGAAGTTAATGCGGTTCTTCCAGCCGTTGTTTTCGTCGCCGGAAGGCTCCTTCGCGCTGCCGCGGCCGGATTCCTCGGCTGCAGCGACGGCGCGGGCAAAGCGGCCGGGCTTGGAGGGTTCCGAGCGCGGCACCACTTTGTCTTCCAGCTTAGAGAGCGCGCTCAACAACTCGCTGGCCTCAAACGGCTTGACGATGAAAGCGTCGGCGTGGACGCGTTGCGCCTCGTCCGATTTGAAAGGCTCGAGCTTGCCTACGCTGAGCAGCACTGGAATGCGCGCGGTATCCTGCGATTCTTTCAGGCGCTGGCACACTTCCAAGCCGCTGTAGCCGGGCATGTAAACGTCGAGGATGACGAGATCGGGTTTCAGTTCGGCGATCTTCTTGAGCGCAGCCGAGCCGTTGTTGACGGCGATCACCTCATAGCCGGCATCGCTCAGGATCTTGCGCCCCATGTTCTGGGCGGTCACGCTGTCATCGGCAAGCAGTATCTTCCTGGCCAAGGAATATCCTTTATGAGGGGAGATATCGCGAAGGTAACCTGAGCGTGGAGTTAAGTCAACGATCATGAGGAGGTTACCTGGTTACCAGTGGCCAGCAGCTACCGCGTTGATAACGGACGCCTGCCCTTGCGTTACTGGCAGGCGAGTGTAAGGCGCCGCAGCGAACCGCCGGCCCATCCGGAGCCATCGGTTGGTAGATGCGTGAAGTAAATGTAGAAGGTCGTTCCGAGGACGTGCGGGTCATCGCCGAGGCCGACGGCGGTGGGATATGCGGCGATGGTCTCGAAGTTTCCAAGCGACGTGGGTAAAGTCCAGTTCAGACCATCGACGGACTCCGCGTAGGCGAACGTGGTGTCGTCCGAAATAATCATGCTGTAGCGCTCGAGCGCGCTGTTGAAGTGGATATCGAGATAGCCGGCATACGCGGAGGTCGGAATGAGATCGGTCGAGGCTCCGCTGATTGCAGGTTGCAACTGCCAGCTGCCTGCATAGAACTTTTGGAACGGGACGGCGTGCGGGTTCGGTCCGAAGGCGGCTTGCAGCACCGATGAAACCAGGGATCGCGCCACCGAGACGTGCGTGGTGGTCGTGGCGTGCAGCGTGCCATTGGCCAGCCAGTCGGAAAAATACAAATAAAAATATTTGCCGTCGGGCGAAAGCACGAGCGGTCCATCGCCGATTTCGAAGCCGTCGAGGCCGACGGCGTAGGCTTGATTCGGGCGAATGATCTCGCCGAGGTCGGTCCAGTGGAGCCCGTTATCGGAGGAGGCGGCGAGCCCAAGGGCCGCGTAGAGCGAGTCATTGGGCAGTTCCGCATGATAGGTCACCAGCAGGTTTCCGGCGCCCGGCATTCCTTTGGGAACCTGGTAGACCGGTCCTCCGCCCATGTAGCCATAGCTGGAATAGTTCGCGCTCACCGCGGGATCGGGATTCGGCGAGATGCTGACATCCAGCGGATCGCCCGTGCCTAACGGGTTATCCAGTGTGCCCACGGTGGTGACCACCGAACCGTACTTGTCGTTACCCACCCAGTGGCCTTGGAACATTTGCCGCGAGTGCAATGCGCCATCGCTGCCGAAAAACTCGTATCCGGTGGCGGCTTTGATCACGCCCAGAGGCGTATCTGGCCAGGCGAAGCCGTTTGAGGCGTCGGTAATCGGCGGTTGTGCCTTCTGGCCGGCGGCATAGCGCTGCTTGGGAGTTTCGACCACCTGGTCGGCGACGATCTTCGGGGCGCAGAGTTGCGCCAGGGGTGCAATCGCGCTTTGCGCAACGGCTTGGTTCAAGAACGTGTTTAGAAACACGTTCGGCAATAACGCCATCGCATGGCATAGAAGAAGGTGCCGCACAGCCATGCTCATCCGGATTGGCATTTTGATCCCCCAGGCAATTAGAAACCATCGGTCCAGCAAAAAGTTGCGAAGGCCGAGATTTTCATCTCTGCGAAATCTATTTGACTCTATTGGTCTTTCCAGGTTACGACTGGGGCAGTGGCGAGAGAGACGCCCGCTGCCGAGAGGCCGTGAGCGCACATCGCAGCCTTGCGTTTCATTGCCCATATAGCAGTTCGCCCCGCGAAATTCCCCGGCCGCTGCTGCCCAGCCTGCACTAATCCGGCATCCATGCTGTAATTGATAGGCATGCCCTCAGCCTTTACAGCGATGCGTCGCCGCTTCAAGGCCCTGCACCGCAATCTGCGCGGAGCGGCTATGGCGGCGCGCGCTCTCGCTTCGACCGATCACCCCTTGCTGGCGCATATTATTCCCGTGCGCCGGTGCAATCTGGCCTGCACTTACTGCAACGAGTTCGACGATTTCTCGAAGCCCGTGCCTACCGAAGAAATGTTCCGCCGCATCGACAAGCTGGGCGCGCTGGGCACGGCGGTGGTCACGATTTCTGGTGGCGAGCCGCTGTTGCATCCTGAACTTGACGACGTGATCCGCCGGATTCGGGCGAATGGCATGATCGCTGGATTGATCACGAACGGATATTTTCTGGTGCCGGAGCGAATCAAGCGGCTGGATCGCGCCGGCCTCGAGTGGCTGCAGATTTCCATCGACAACGTGAATCCGGACGAGGTTTCGAAGAAGAGCCTGAAGGTCTTAGACAAGAAGCTGCAATTCCTGGCCGAGCACGCGCAATTCCACGTAAATATTAACTCCGTGGTGGGCGGCGGCATTTCCAATCCGCAAGATGCGCTTACTATCGGCAGGCGCGCCGTTGCGCTCGGCTTCAGTTCGACGATCGGAATCATTCACGACGGTAGCGGCCAGCTGCAGCCGCTCGGAGAAGAAGAGCGCCGCATCTACGACGAGATGAAGTCGTGGGAGAAGAGTAGCTTCACCCGCATCAACGGCTTTCAGGACAACATCGCACAAGGCCTGCCCAACGATTGGCGCTGCCGCGCGGGAGCCCGTTATCTCTACATCTGCGAGGACGGGCTGGTGCACTATTGCTCGCAGCAGCGCGGTTATCCGGGAGTGCCGTTGGCGACTTACACGCGCGAGGATATGCGCCGCGAATACCTCACCGAGAAAGGCTGCGCGCCCAACTGTACGGTTTCCTGCGTGCATCAGGTCTCCATCTTCGACGGCTGGCGGGGGCCGCAGAGGCCTGCGGCGTTAAGTCCTGCGGCGTCTGCGGACGAACTGGTGCACATTAAGTAGACGAGCTTTGGGCACGGAAGGAGTGTACGGAGCGACTTTGTTTTTGGCGCAAGTAAGAAACTCTGCCTCTCGGCCGACCAGAATGGGCTTCGGGAAGACGACGTAAGTTTTCGGGGTACGATAGAGCAGGAGTGACCGGCCGTCTTCAAGGTACCCAATGCAGTTCACTCAGGGTGTCCTGGCCGGCATGGCCGACGTTTCGACGTGCGTGCACTGCTCATCGAAAGAGATTTTTTGCGGACTCCAGTAGTGGTTGTTTCACCGCACCGCTCCGGTCATCAACATGGCCACAGCCGCGCTTCCGAAGGCGATGTACGGCTATACGGCATCGTGGTGGCCGCCGCTTTGATGTTGCATCGCGATGGTCGCGGCAGTGGATTTTCTGGTAAGCGGGAGCGAACCCCCGCGCCTTCCTCCGGGATTCCCGAGCAACTTGATACGAAACGCA
>Ga0187887_10000467_pt1 | contig 40036 bp, 36 predicted proteins | sample June2016WEW_7_10_FD_132977 | JGI IMG/M metagenome (GOLD analysis project Ga0187887, IMG submission 132977) | Peatland microbial communities from SPRUCE experiment site at the Marcell Experimental Forest, Minnesota, USA - June2016WEW_7_10 | ecosystem: Environmental > Terrestrial > Soil >... | reverse complement strand
TTCCATTTTTGATTTACGATATACGATTTACGATTGGCGTGGCGATTCGGGCGCCTCACCGGTTTCGGGTGCCTGGCTGAGGACCGGTTCGGGCGTGGCATCATTTCGTGCCGGGTCGGTACCCGGCGCTCCGGCGGCCGGGGCGGCATTTTCCGCTCGTCGGATTTCGATTTCGGCAAAGGCCTCGGGCTGGACGCAGATGAGTTGTTTCAGGCGGATTAATTCGAGCAGCGCCAGAAAGGTGCAGACGACCTCGGAACGGCTCGCGGCGCTTTCAAACAATTCTACAAAGCGCAGGGAGCCGCGCCCGGCAATTGCCTTGAGGATGAACTCGATTTTTTCGCTGACCGTCCATTTATCCTCGAAGATGTCGCGGGCGTCGTCGCGTTTCTCAAAGCGCTTGAGGACGGCATTGACGGCGTTGAGCAGGTCAAAGATGGAGACGTCCGGTTTGGGCGGCGGCGCGGTGCTTTCAAATTCCAGTTTGGCGGGCAGCCGCGGAAAAACATTTTCCTGGCGGGCTTCGAGCGTTTGCAACTGCGTGGCAGCGTCCTTGAACTTCTTGTATTCGACCAGCTGGCGGATGAGTTCCCAGCGCGGATCCTCGCCTTCGTCCTCGCCTTCGACAGCGACCTGCTGGTCCACGGGCAGCAGTTCGCGGCTTTTGATGTACATGAGCGTCGAGGCCATGACGAGAAATTCGCCGGCGATCTCAAGGTCGAACTGCCGCATCAGGTCAATGTATTCGATGAACTGGGTGGCGAGCTTGGTGAGGTTGACCTCATAAATGTCCACCTCCTCCTTTTTGATGAGATAAAGGAGCAAATCGAGCGGTCCTTCAAAGACCTCGAACTGGACTTTATATTCCGCCATGAACGGAAAAATTTTAGAACGGGCGGGCGGCATTGGCAATGCAGGAACCAATTGATTTCGCGCAAAGACCGCGTAGTGAGCGAAGGCAAATTTTCCTCCTCGATTCCTTCGCGGCCATCGCGCGACCCTCTCAAACCTGACACGTGGGAACCGGCAACGCCAAGGGTCGTTGAATGTTTGGCAAAATCCGACGAGCCGGTTGCGGCCGGCCAGCCAATACTCGATGTGTGACAAACCCACCCTCGACAGCCAATGGAGAAAACACAAGCAGCCCGGCGCCCCCCGTGGGCGAAGTGGTGCTGGTGCAATGCGAGAAATTTCGATGCCTGGCCTTCCGGGACAAGCACGGAAAATGGCGGAGCCCGTTCAGCAAGATGGAGCTGAACAACGTGGTCGGCGTGATCAAGGCCACCTCGAATTAACTTCCACCCCGGCAGCCGGCTTCGGTGCAGCAAGGATTTGGGACATTACCTCAACCGTCCCAAACTTGACTCGGGGCCCTCGAAAAATTAACCTGAGTATCTGGTTGGTGGTCGTAGCTCAACGGTAGAGTCCAAGCTTGTGGAGCTTGTTGTTGCGGGTTCGAATCCCGTCGGCCACCCCATTTTCGCCGGAGGCGAAAATGCCGCGCCGAATCCCGCAAAGCGGGAGAAGGCGGGCAAAACCGCTACGCTCCGAGCCACGGCCCAGCAAGCCAGGCCACCTTCATTCGTGATTTCCGATTGACGCCCACGTCATTGCGGAATGACGTGCAGGCCCGACGGCGAGGTCAGATGCGGCGTGGCACTCACCTCAACGGAATTCCCGCTCTCTCCAGCCGCGTTCACGGCGGTGATCACATAGTAATAGGTGACCTGATTCGTGACCGTAGTGTCCTTGAAACCGGCGGTACCGATGTTCGGGGCGATTACAGTGTAAGGGCCGCCGCTGGTGGTGGCCCGCTTTACGTTGTAGGTGAACGCACCGGGCACCACATCCCAACTGAGGGTGACCTGCCGGCTGCCCGCGACGGCAATCACGCCGGCAGGCGCGTCCGGGGCCGGCAGACTGGAGGCCGCTGTAATGGTGACGTTGGTCGAGGTCAAACCGGTGGCCGTCGCCGTCAGAGTGATGGCACCGGGCTGTCCGGTGGATTGGACGAGGACCTCCGCCAAGCCGTTGAAGGCGGAGCGTTGACTGGCCTTGTCCGATTCATGCGAACTGGGATCGCCGTTGCCCACGCCAATGATGGCGCCGCCGGTGATTGAAAAGTTGATCAGATTGTCAGCCGTGGGCACCACGCGGCCCTGGGCATCGAGCACTTCCACCGTCACCACCGAAACATCCCGGCCATCCGCCAGGATCGTACCGCGGTCCGGCACCAGGGCAATGCTGGCGGCGGGTCCGGTGGTGGTAACCGTATTGGTCAGCACGGCCATGCCGTTGACATAACCGACGGCCTGGAGGGTTCCCGGTGCGTAACGCACATTCCACCGGACGTGACTCTGGACGTTGAGCGGTTGCCGTCCCCGGCTGACGCCATTCACGAACAACTCCACCGCGTCACAATTACCGTAGGCCCAGACCGCAACGAACTGGCCCGGTGTGGTCCAATTCCAATGCGGGAAAAGGTGCAGCACGGGTTTGAGCGTCCAGTTGGCTTGATAATAGTAAAACAGGTCCTTCGGAAATCCGCACATGTCCATGATGCCGAAATGGGAGTTGATGCACGGCCAGTCATACGGCGTTGGTTCGCCGCGATAATCAAATCCGGTCCAGCAGAACCCGCCGGAAGACCAGGGCCGGGCCGCATAGACCTGCCACCACGCTTCCGCCGTCTCGCCCCAGGTCACCGGGGTGGGGAAACCCGGGGATTTCGACATGGTGATGACGTCATACGATGCCACATAGCCGTTGACGGTGTCGTTGGTGTAGATGCCGCGCGTGGTCACGGTGCTGGCCGTTTCCGTGCCGATGATGGGCGAGTTCGGATGGCCGGGGTGATAGGAGTCGAGGTTCCACGGGATATTGTAGTTAATACCCTGCACGTCCAACACGGCGGAGAAGCCCACGCCGCCCAACGAGCCGTTGATGGCCGCCGTGCACGAGCGCGTTGGATCCAGCGAATGTACCAGGCTTTGCATCGCCGCCATGATCGGCTGGCCGTCGGCACTGGCCTGCATGCTCCATTCTTCATTGGCCAGCGACCAGGCAAACACACTGGGATGATTCCGGTCGCGAAGAATCTGGCGTTGCAGTTCACCCAGCGGTTCCGCATTGGTCCCGATGCGGCGGTTTTCATCCAGCACCAGCATGCCCAGCCGGTCGCAGGCATCCAACAGTTCCGGGGTGGGCGCGTTGTGCGATGTGCGATAGGCGTTCACCCCCATCTGCTTCAGTTTCTCGATGCGGTAGTACTGCAAGCGATCCGGCAGGGCGGAACCCACGCCCGCCATGTCCTGGTGATTGCACATGCCCTGAATCTCCACGTGCTTGCCATTGATGAAAACCCCCTGCGCCGGGTCGAACCGCACCATGCGCACACCAAATGGCGTGGTATAAACGTCCGCCGCCGCGCCCTGATTGGTCACGGTAGAAACCAGATTGTAAAGGTACGGGGTGTCGAGCGACCACAGATTGGCCGCCAGCGGCACGGTCTGGGTGACCACCAGGTGTTGACCGGCCGGCAGGCTGATCGCAGAGGTGATATTGGTCACGACATTCTGGCTGGCGTCGAGAATCGTCGAGGTCAGGGTGCCGGTTGCAAGGGAAGCGCTTTGATTGGTGACATCGGTCTGAATCGAGACGGTCGCATTGGTTCCGGCCAGGGCGGTGGTGGCCACGAACGTGCCCCAGTGGGCAATGTGCACCGGGTCGGCGGCCACCAGCCAGACGTGCCGGTAAATGCCCGCGCCTTCATAAAACCAGCCTTCATCCCGGGAAGCGTCCACCCGCACCACCAACACGTTGGTCCCGCCGGGATTGAGGTAAGGGGTGACATCAAACTGAAAACTTGTGTAGCCGCTCACATTGCGACCCAGAATATGGCCATTGATCCAGACCAGACAGTTGCGGTAAACGCCGTCAAACTCGATCCAGACGGCCTGGCCGGCATACGCGGAGGGCAGCGTGAAGGTTCGCCGGTACCAGCCGATGTTGTTGACACTCCCGTTCTTCTTTTTAAACCCGTGGTCCGTGTAACCGATGCCGGTGTGGTCGAAAGGCAGTTCCACCACCCAGTCGTGCGGCAGATTTAGTTGCCGCCAGGTGCTGTCGTCATAATTCGTCATCACCCAGGAAACATTTTCGCCCGCATGCGTCGCCACCGGATCCGGGCGGGAAGCTTGCAGGGCCGTTTCCACGTTGAGGTCCGGCGTGTTCAATTTGGCCAGATAACTGATTTCGGGATAGGCCGTGACGCCGGCCGTGACATCCGACGGATCGCCCAAACGGAAACGCCAGCCGGAATCTATCGAGACCCGCTCGCGGGCAGTGGCGGTGGCAAAGGAAACGCCGGCCAACAATCCCAGGACACTCAAGTATTTGATAAATGAAAAAAATCTGCGCAGGAGTCGGGCAACCGGTTTTATTTGCATGGCAGGATGCTGAAACAGTTCAGGGTGTTTGTCGGGGAAGTTACCATTCATATAATTCTGTAATTTTCAAAGTCAAAAACCTTCGGAAAACAGCCCATTGAGCACTCAGAACGCGATATTTGTCAAGGCTGCCGGCGCCACGGCCAGGGCGGGAGACGCTGAATGAGTCAACCAAATCCACCGGCGAAGCAGGACTGATTCAAATCGAGAAGTCCTCGGAGAAGACTTTCACATTTTTCAATTCCACAAAGACCTGTTCACCGGCCTTGGGTTGCAGTTGCTGGAACTCCTCCTTGCTCAATTGCGCGGCGAACAAACCGCCGTTGTCGAGCCGTTCCAGTTCCAGGTTCGCCAGCGGCCCGGCCGCGTTGCAGCGGAGGATGCGGGCGGGAAAGGTCTTCTGCCCGTTGGCCTCGCGGGTGATGCGGATATCGTGCGGCCGCACAAAGGCGACGGCGTCCGTGTCCGTTTCACCTGCGGTTTCCTCGACGGCGAACTCCGTTTCGCCGATGATGACCGTCCCCTCCCGCACGCGGCCGCTGAACAAATTCACGTTGCCGAGGAAATCATAAACGAACGGCGAGGCCGGCTTGTCGTAAATCTCCTCCGGCGTGCCGATTTGCTCGATCCGGCCGTCGCGCAAAATGGCCACGCGGTCGGCCACCTCGAGTGCCTCCTCCTGGTCATGCGTCACAAACAGTGTCGTGATGTGAATTTCGTCATGCAGCTTCCGCAGCCAGCGGCGCAGTTCCTTCCGAACCTTGGCGTCGAGCGCGCCGAACGGTTCGTCGAGCAGCAGCACTTTCGGCTCCACCGCGAGCGCGCGGGCGAGCGCGACGCGCTGGCGCTGTCCGCCGGACAGCTGCGACGGAAAGCGTTTGGCGAGCGGTTCGAGCTGGATCAATTTCAGCAATTCGCCCACGCGGCTGCGGATTTGTTCCTCGCTGGGCCGGGTGGTTTTCGGGCGCACGCGCAGGCCGAAGGCAATGTTCTCAAAAACGCTCAAGTGGCGGAACAGCGCGTAATGCTGGAAGGCAAAACCGGCCTTGCGCTGGTTCGCGGGAATGGCGGTCACATCCTCGCCATAATACAAAACCTGCGCGTCGCTCGTATCGGGAAATTCCAGCCCGGCAATGACGCGCAGCAGGGATGTCTTGCCCGAACCGGACGGCCCGAGCAGGGCAACAAGTTCGCCGGACTCGACCTTGAGATTCACATGGTCGAGCGCGGTGAAGTCGCCGAATTTTTTTGTGACGTTTTTTACCTCGACGCTCATGCCAGTTTTTAGTTTGACCTTTTATTCAGGGGCACCGGTGTAAAGGCCGTTCCGCGCAACCCGGTGTTCTTATATTCCACCCATGTTTTCAGCAGGAGGGTGACCAGCGCCAAAAATGTCAGCAATGACGCCACGGCGAACGCGCCGGTTATGTTGTTGTTTTCATACAAAATTTGCACGTGCAATGGAATCGTGTTCGTCTTGCCCTGAATATGGCCGCTGACGACCGAGACCGCGCCGAATTCGCCCATCGCGCGGGCGTTGCACAGGATGACCCCGTAGAGCAATCCCCATTTGATGTTTGGCAACGTCACGCGCCAGAACGTCTGCCAGCCACTCGCGCCGAGCACGCGCGCGGCCTCCTCCTCCGTCCGGCCCTGGGCCTGCATCAACGGAATCAATTCGCGCGCCACGAACGGAAACGTGACAAACAGGGTCGCCAGCACAATGCCCGGCACGGCAAAAATGATCCGGATGTTGTGGGCGATCAGCCACGGGCCGAACCAGCCCTGCGCGCCGAAGATGAGAACATAGATCATTCCTGAAATCACGGGCGAAATGGAGAATGGCAGGTCAATCAGCGTGAGCAGGATGTTTTTTCCCGGAAAATCGAACTTGGCGATGGTCCAGGCCGCGGCGACCCCGAACAGGCAGTTGAGCGGAACGGAGATGCCGGCGGCCAGCAGGGTCAATTCAATCGCGCTGACGGTCATCGGGTCGCGCAGCGTCTGGAAATAAAAACCGAAGCCTTGTCTGAGGGCCTCGGTAAAGACGGAAAGGAGCGGCACGATCAGAAACAGGGCGATAAACGACAGCGCAATGGCGATGAGCAGACGCCGCACCCAGGGCGGCTCGCTGCTACGACGCGGGGCGTTGATTTTGACGTCGTCCGTCATGCCAGGTTAGGGGTGTTGTAGCGATTGCTCCACCATTGCAGCACATTGACGGCCAGCAGCAGCACGAACGAAATGACCAGCATCACGACCGCCAGCGCGGTCGCCCGGGCGTACTGAAATCCGTCCAGTTCACTCATGATGAGCAGCGGCACAATTTGCGTCTTCATCGGAATGTTGCTGGAAATGAACACGACCGAACCGTATTCGCCCAGCGCGCGGGCAAACGCGAGCGCGAAGCCGGTCAGCAGCGCCGGACTCAACATCGGGAAAATCACCCGCCAGAACGTCTGCCAGCGATTTGCCCCCAGGCTCGTCGCGGCCTCCTCAAGTTCCGAATCCAGGTCGGCCAGCACGGGTTGGACCGTGCGGACAATAAACGGCAGACCAATGAACGTCAGTGCGACAAAAATGCCGAGCTGCGTGTAGGAAACCTTGATGCCGAGCGGGGTGAGCCATTCGCCAATCCAGCCGTTGGGCGCATACAGCGTCGCCAGGGTGATGCCCGCGACCGCGGTCGGCAGCGCAAACGGCAGGTCCACGAGCGCATCCACAATTCGTTTTCCCAAAAAATCGTAGCGCACCAGGACCCACGCGACGATGAATCCAAAAACGGCGTTCACGGCCGCGGCGAAAAACGACGCGCCGAAGCTCAGACGATAGGCCGCGAGCGCCTGCGGCGAAAACACCGTGTGCGAGAATTGCGCCCACGAAAGCTCGCTGCTCTTCACAAACGTCGCCGCCAGCGGTATCAGCACGATCAGACCCAAATAAAGCAGCGTGTAGCCGAGCGTCAAACGAAAGCCCGGCAGCACGCTGTTTGTCTTCTGTGCCATGCAGGTCGAATTATTTCCCAGCGGTATGACCGTTGTCAAAGGGTTGCGAAATAATTCTTCAGGCGGCCACGGGTATCCATTCAGCCACGTTGTCGGAATTGACGTCCACATCCGCGAACAACCACGCCGACAGGTAGCGCTCGGCCGAGGACGGCACGATGGCCACGATGGTTTTGTCCTTGTTCTCCGGGCGTTTCGCCACCTGTAACGCCGCCCAGATCGCCGCGCCACTGGAGATGCCGACGGGAATCCCATCCAACCGGTTCACTTCCTTTGAAATCGGGCCGGAATCGTCCTCGTTCACCTGGATGGTTTCATCCACGATTTTGACATTGAGGTTGCCGGGAATGAAGCCCGCGCCAATGCCCTGCAATTTGTGCGGACCGGGCGCGCCGCCGGAAATGACGGGCGACTTGGCCGGTTCGACGGCAATCGCCTTGAACGACGGCTTCCGCTTTTTGATGACCTCCGCCACGCCGGTGATGGTGCCGCCGGTGCCCACGCCCGCCACGAGAAAATCCACCTTCCCGTCCGTGTCGCGCCAGATTTCCTCGGCGGTGGTCTGGCGATGGATTTCCGGGTTGGCCGGATTGGAAAACTGCTGGGGAATGAAGCTGTTCGGGATTTGTTTGTTCAGTTCCTCAGCCTTCGCGATGGCGCCTTTCATGCCCTTGGCGCCCTCGGTCAAAACCAGCTTCGCCCCGAGGATTTTCAACAGTTTACGGCGCTCCAGACTCATCGTCTCGGGCATGGTCAGGATCAATTTCAACCCCTTCGCCGCCGCCACAAACGCGAGCGCAATGCCGGTGTTGCCGCTGGTGGGCTCGATGATCACGGTGTCCTGGGTTATTTTTCCCGACTTCAGGCCGGCGTCAATCAGGGCGATGCCGATCCGGTCCTTGACGCTGGACAGCGGGTTGAAGAATTCGAGTTTGAGGAGCACGTCGGCGACCGCGCCGTGTTTCTTCGCCGTGCGGTTCAGCCGCACGAGCGGAGTGTTGCCGATGGTTTCAGTGATATCGTTGTAGATTTTGCTCATATATTTTACAGATTGGGTGCGTAGGCGATGAATTTGCGGTATTCGGTTAAAACGGTTTGCAGCGCCGCCAGCAGGGCCAGTTCCTTCAGGTAGGTTGGCGGCGTTTTGGGCGTCTCCAGAATGATTTCAAACGGACGCGGACGCACCTTGGGCGGCGCGCTCAACACGCCGTCGTAGGCGTCGCGAATCACGCCGTGGCGCGCCTGGTAACCGTCAATGACCGGACGTTCGTCGCGGGGCAGATATTTCTCGGCGGCCTGCAAGGCGGGTTCAATGAGATATTTCGTCAACGTGGCACCGCGCACAATGCCATAAAAACCATCGCTGGTGTCGTCGGTGTGCAGGGCAATGACGCCGTGAAACGAACGGGAAACCAGTTCGGCCTGCAACAACTGGACTTCCGGCGCGGCGGAATTCTTCCAGAACTCGCGGTTCAAATCCTTGCCCCGGCGCGAATGGCGCGTGCCGTCCTCCAATCCCGTCGGATTGCAGACCGGATAAAACGACAGGTAGTAGCCCGTCGCCAGTTCCGGTCTGGCCTCGAGCAATTTGATGAATTGAACAATCGCGTGCGTGCCCTCCGGTTCGTCGCCATGGACCCCCGCGAAAATCCCGACGCGAATGGGCGTGTCGCCGCCCTTGGGGCCGACAAACAAATAGCGCGGCAACTCGTAGGTTTCCCCGTCGGCTTCAAAACGCGCGTCGTGGTTGGCCACCAGGTTCGGCGAATGCACGGCGATCTGTTCCAGCGGCGCGAGCAGGTCGGCGAGGGAACGCCGGCGCACGCGCGGCGTTTGGACCGTTTCATATTGGGTATCGGCGATTGTCATAACTGTTTCATTTGCACCGCGATCCTCCGTTTGCGGAGGGCGACGGCCGGCACCCGCCGACCGCCACCCTGTTCGGAGGAACACGAACTTGTTTTATGGTTGATAAATCTGGTCAAAAACTCCGCCATCGGCGAAATGGGTTGCCTGGGCCTTTTGCCAGCCGCCGAATTCCTGGTCCACCGTGACCAGTTTCAGCTGGGTGAAATTCGCGGCGTATTTTTCCGCGATGGCCTGGTTGCGCGGGCGATAAAAATTCTTCGCCGCGATTTCCTGTCCTTCATCCGAATAAAGGTAGTCCAGGTACGCTTTGGCCACCTCGGTGGTGCCGTGTCGCCGGGCCGTTTTGTCGACGACCGCGACCGGCGGCTCCGCCAGAATGCTCAACGGCGGCGTCACAATTTCAAACTGGTCCGCGCCGAATTCCTTGAGGGCCAGGTGCGCCTCGTTTTCCCAGGCCAGCAGCACGTCGCCGATGCCGCGTTGGGCAAAGGTGATGGTCGAGCCCCGCGCCCCGGAATCCAGGATGGGAACGTTTTTATACAGCCGGGTGATGAAGTCCTTTGCCTTCGCATCGTCGTGCCCGTAGGTCTCCAGCGCGTAAGCGTAGGCGGCCAGATATGCCCAGCGTGCGCCGCCGGAGGTTTTCGGGTTCGGCACTACCACGGTGACGCCCGGTTTCACCACATCGTCCCAGTCCTTGATGTGCTTCGGATTTCCCTTGCGCACCAGAAACACGATGGTCGAGGTGTAGGGCGTGCTGTTGTCCGGCAGCTGCTTTTGCCAGTCCGCCGGCAGCAGTTTCGCCTGTTGCGCAATCGCGTCGACGTCGTAGGCCAGCGCCAGCGTGACCACATCCGCTTCGAGGCCGTTGATGACGGATTGCGCCTGTTTGCCGGAGCCGCCGTGCGATTGGGAGATCACCACGTCGTCGCCGGTTTTGGCCTTCCAATATTTGGCAAACGCCGCGTTGTATTCCTGGTAAAGTTCACGCGTCGGATCGTAGGAAACGTTCAGGAGTTTGACTTCTTTGGCGCCCGCCACCGCCGCCAGCGACGAAGCCAGCAGAATGGTAAGAAAGGTTTTCATGAGCTTTTAAATTTCAAATTTAAGATGGTTAAAACGCCAGTTGGATTCGGGTAAAAAACACGTTTTCCGCCTGGGCCGGCACCGCCGGGGTGACGCCGGTGTAGCCGGAGAACATCGTGTGCGAAAAACTCGCGTTCAGCCGGACGTTCCGGTTCAGATACCAGTTGAGTCCCGCCGACCAGGCATGTGCCGACGAGGCGGAAGCGGTGGAAACGGCAAAAGTGGGAAACGCCGAGCCGTCAACGTTCAGCTCCTCATACCGGCCCACCACCTGCCAGGCGCCCCACCCGCCCGTATGCAGATTGAACGGATGGCGCGGCGTCACGCCGGTATAGGAGGCGTCTTCGCCAGTCAACACCCAGCTGGCCGAAACCTCCCAGGCCTTGTTCCGCAAATCCGCGAGAGCGGCACCGTTCTTGACGTCCTGATCGGAAATCACGTACTCGCCCAAAATCCCCAGCGGCCCATAATAGTAATATCCCTGGGGCGAAACCCTCCAATGCTGGCCGTTGGCCACCACCGTGCCGGCATAAGTGAAAAATTTCTGCTGGCCGTCCGTGGTATAACCCGGCGTCAGGCCGGCGGCGCCGTTGCGGTCGGATTCATAGCTGCCGCCCACCCCGAATCCCAATCCCTTCAACGCACTCACGTCCGTGGTCTTCCAGGGTTGGAGAAAAATGCGCGCGGCAAAGGCCTTGTCATTGTCGGAATCCGTGTTCACCGTCGTTCCGTTGTAATCCGACACGCCGTTAAAAAGGCCGGCGGCGTAACTGGCCGCCCCGCCAAACAGATCGCCGTGCAGTTCCACACCCAGATCGCGATTCGGCACCAGGTCCGTCACCAACGAACGCTCATTGAAGAGTAGATACGGGTCGGATTGCAATTGTTCCAGACCGACCGGCGACTTGAACTTGCCGGCTTCCAACTGCAATTCCGGAATATAGCGATAGTTAAGATAGGCGTCCTGGATTTGGACCACGCTGCCGCCGAAATCCGGCGTGAAGTTGAAATCAAAGTCGTGGAACAGCGTGCCGGTAATGATCGGGCGCGCCCGGCGCAAAAGGAAACCGCTGTTCACCAGATTGTGGTCGGCGAAAAACGTCCGGCTGTCCAACTGGATCAAACCGTGCAGGCTGATGGAAAAATTTGTGTCGGCGGAGCTCAGCGTGAAACCGCTGGAATCCAGTTTCACCAACGGTCTGGTTTTGGCCGCCGCCGCCGCGTCCTCCTGGTCCAACTCGCGCTGGCGCTCGAGAATGCGGACCTTTTGATCCAGATCCTGAACTTGCTGTTGGTTGGTATCGGTCACCGCCGGCGGCTCCGACTCGCGCTGTTGTTCGAGGCTTTCGACCTTTTGATCCAGTTCCTGGACTTCCGTTTTCAAGGATTCAATCTCCGCCGCCTCCGTGGAATTGGTGGCCGCCCCGCCAGACACATCGGCGGAAGTTTCACTCGGTACGGCTCCGGTGGAGTTGGTGGCCGTGCTGTCCGCAGCCAAAACCGGGAAGGCAAACAGCGCTCCGGCAACGGCGGCGAGGATCAAGTGATTCAGTTTCGATTTTTGCTTTGATTTCATTTTGAGTTGCGCCTCCGTAGACCGGTGGGCGTCTGGTTGGGTTGGTTTTGGTTTGGTTTGGTTTGGTTCAGTTTTCTGTTCCCGTTTTCAGCCTTGTAACTTTTTGGGCGGGCGCGATTGATCAAACCGCGTGCGCTCGGTCTTTTCGACCTGGGTGACCTGCGAATCGTGTACCACAATTTGCACCACCCCGTAACGCAGCGAGGCCACGTGCTGTCGGACCACCTCCAGCCACTCAGCCCGATCCCCCGCTTGATAAATCGAATCCGGTTTTGTTGTGCTCATATCGTACCTGCCAAAAATCTTCATTATTTAATAACGACTCGATGTGTCGTTATTGTGCCGAAATAAAAAGGTCCTTTGACCTACATGCAACTCTCGTCTACAAAGTGCATTTCTATTAACGACTAATCTTATCGTCATTTTGGGCCAAACGCAGAAATTGTCAATAGGTTTTTAAACAATTTTATCTCCTTGTCCCACTGATAGATCCGAAGGAATCCCCCGATCCAAAATCGGGAATCTACAGTGGCGGCAGCTAAATCGAATAGTCGAAGTCCGCCGTTTTCCGTTTGGCCGATTTGTCACGGATCATGAGTTGTTTCTCCTCGTAAACCACCAACGAATTCGGCGGCACGCTCTGCATGAGAAAAACATTGGCGCCGATGGTGGAGTTCGCACCGATGACCGTGGCGCCACCGAGGATGGTTGAATTCGGATAAATCGTGACATTGTCCTCCACATCCGGATGGCGTTTACCGCCTTTGACAATCTGACCGGACTCGTCCTTGACAAAGCTCCGCGCGCCCAGCGTCACCCCATGGTAAAGCTTCACGCGATTGCCGATGTCGCACGTTTCGCCGATCACCACGCCGGTGCCGTGGTCGATGAAGAAATGCGTGCCGATGCCCGCCCCCGGATGGATGTCAATGCCCGTGCGGCCATGCGCCCACTCGGTCATCATGCGCGGCACCACGGGTGCGCCATAATGATAGAGCCGGTGCGCCAGCCGCTGAATCGCAATGGCTTCGATAAACGGGTACGAGAGGATGACTTCCTCGCGATGCAACGTGGCGGGATCGCCTTCGAAGGCGGCTTCAATGTCCGTGCGTAGCAGGTCGCGCACCTCCGGCAGGGCCTGGCAAAACTTGCGAATGATCGGCGGGGTGCGCCCGGTCGGCTTGTGAGGATTGCCGATGCGAACGGCTTTGCGCACCTGATCCGTCAGGCGTTTGATGACGCCGGACAATCGCGCCGCCGTCAATTCCTCGAGGGTATTGTGCTGCACCGCATCCTCATCATGGAACCCCGGAAAAATGATTTGCAGCAGGTCCTCGCAGATCTGGCCGACCGCGCGCTTCGACGGCATGTTGTGGGCGTCGCGGTTGTTCAACCCGCCGACCCGCTGGTAGGAACGGAGCAGTTCCGTCACCGAATCGTCCACCAGTTCCGCCGTCCAGACCGCGTCCCGACGCGCCGCCGGCGCGACTCCGTCCTGTTCAAGCAATGGGGTGGTCATGTGATTCCAGGCGGCGGCCGTGTGTTCCAGGGCAGTTTGGCCAGCAGGAGTCCCATGCCGCAGAAATCCGTGATGCCGGCGAAAACCAATCCCGCGCCGACGAAGGCCGACAGGCCGAAGAAACCGCGATGAACAAACCAGCCGAGCACTGCACCGATCAACACGAGCGAACCGGCCACGATGCGTACCTGACGCTCCAGACTGATGACCTTCACGGCACTGCGTTTCACCGGCAGTCCGGCCTCAATCCACGCCAGCGTGCCGCCGGCCACAACGACCGGCTGGGCGAAACCCTCCCCGGCGAACTTCTCCGCCGCCTTCGCCGCCCGCTGCCCGCTGCGGCACAGCAGATAAACCGGCCGGTCCTTTGACCATCCGCCATTCGCGGGCTGAAGTCCGGCCAACGGTACATTGCGTGCCTGCGGCACATGGACCTCGGCGAACTCCACCGGAGTCCGGACGTCGATCACGGGGAGATCGGGTTGGGCGGCGAGCAGTTCTTGCAATTCAACGGGCGTAATGGTTTTCATGTCCCGGTCAGGTTATCAGCTTCGTTTCAACGAGTGAAGCGCGCGCACCAGGGTGTCCACTTCCCCGCGTGTGTTGTAAAATGCCAGCGAGGGGCGGACGGTGCTTTCGAGTCCGAAATGCCGCTGCGCGGGTTGCGCGCAGTGATGTCCGGCGCGAACGGCGATGCCATGTTTGTCGAGCTGCCGGGCGATGCTTTCGTTCGACACGCCGGGGATCACAAAAGCGAGCACGCTCGCCTTGTGCTCCGCGGTGCCAATGGGACGCAGACCGGGAATCGTCGCCAGCGCCTGGGTGGCGTATTCAAGCAGCGCGTGCTCATAAGCGGCGATAGCGGGAAGGCCGACCTTGAACAGGTAATCAATCGCCGCCCCCAGACCCACGATCCCGGCGATATCCGGCGTGCCGGCCTCGAATTTTTCCGGCGCGTGCTGATAACTGGTTTTCTCGAATCGCACGTCTTTGATCATGTGTCCCCCGCCCTGCCACGGCGGCATGGCTTCGAGCAACGGCGCCTTGCCATACAACGCCCCAATGCCGGTCGGGCCAAAAATCTTGTGCCCCGAAAAGACGAAGAAATCGGCGTCGAGCGCGGTCACATTGACCGGCAGGTGCGGTGTGGACTGCGCGCCGTCCACCAGCACCGGCACGCCGCGCGCATGGGCGAGGGCAATGATCTGTTCGACCGGATTGATCGTGCCGAGCGAATTGGAGACGTGCGCCACCGATACGAACTTCGTTCGCGAACCCAGCAGCTTGACGTATTCGTCCAGAATCAATTCGCCCCGGTCATTGATCGGAATCACCCGGACGGTTGCGCCCACCTGTTCGGCGAGCAACTGCCACGGGACAATGTTCGCATGATGCTCCAGTTCGGTGACGATGATTTCATCGCCGGCGCCGATGTTTTTGCGGCCGTAACTTTGCGCGACCAGGTTGATGGCCTCGGTGGTGCCGCGGACGAAAACAATCTCCTTCGCGTCCGCCGCGCCGAGAAATTGGCGCACTTTCTCGCGGCCGGCCTCGAACAATTCGGTCGAACGCGCGGCCAGGGCGTGTGCGGCACGATGGATGTTGGAGTTGTCGCGACTGTAAAATTGCGAGGTCGCGTCAATCACGCTCTGCGGTTTGTGCGTCGTGGCGGCGTTGTCGAGCCAGACCAGCGGCCGGCCGTTGACCAATTGGTGCAACGCGGGAAAATCGCGGCGCACACCTTCGATGTCGAATCGGGGAATCGGCACGGCGTTTCTCGGATACGACTGCAAGGCCAGGGGGGATCGTCCGGAGACATCACCCCCGCGCAGGAAATAATATTCCGGCGTGGCAAGCGATTCGGTTTCAGGGATGCCCAACTGCGGGTTGTTGTTCGCAGTTTTTGTGTCCGGGCGGTTGCCTTGAGGCCGGTAGCTGCCGTTGCAGCGCGGTTCGCCGAAGGCATAGGTCTCGTCCGATTCCGGCGCGTGACCGCCGGAGGGAGTTTTCGCCGGTGGCTTTTCAAGCTGGCGCGCAGCAGGTTGCGCGGTGGGATGAACGGGCGGCACCGCCGCCGGCCTTTCCAAAGTGGAAAGGCCTGGCAAACCGGGCACGGCGGGGACCTCGGCCGGCGTGGCTGGCAGGGTGGTCGGCAGCTCCGGCGAGCGGCCGAATTCCGAAAACGTCTCGGCCACGAGTCGCGTGACGAGATCGGAGTGGGCCGCGGCACCCGCCGGCGCGTCGTTATTTCCAATGGTACTCATGGTACTGATTGACCACGACATTATCCAGACGGGCAATGGCATCCGTGGTCAACACGCTCGCGGAAAAGTAGCGCGTGACCAGGTGCGACGCGATGGAGTGTTCGTTCGTGCCCATGTAGCGGACGGACAGGCCGGGCTCCACCTCGCCGGTGACACCGGTTTTCTGGAGGCCGACCACCCCCTGTTCGGCTTCGCCGACGCGCAACAGCAGAATGCTCGTGGAATTGGATCGGGCATTCACTTCGAGCTTATTGGTCGGGATGAGGGGCACGCCGCGCCAGGTGAGAAACGGCGTTCCAAACAGATGAACCGTCGGCGGTGGCACGCCGCGGCGGGTCGCTTCGCGACCGAAGGCGGCAATCGCCTTGGGATGCGCCAGGAAGAATGCGGGCTTTTTCCAGACCAGCGCGAGGAGTTCATCCAGATCATCCGGCGCCGGCGCACCCTTGCGCGTCTTGAGGGTTTGCGACGCGTCAACTTCCTCCAACAATCCAAAATCCGGACTGTTGATCAGCTCCCATTCCTCGCGTTCCTTGACGGCTTCGACAGTCAGGCGAATCTGTTCGCGGAGCTGGTCAATTTTGTTGCTGTAAAGATCGGTCACGCGCGTGTGCGTGCGGAGGACGGTTTGAATCGTGCTCAAATGGTATTCGCGCGGGTCCTCTTCGTAATCCACGAACGTCGTCGGCAGCTTCGGTTCGCCGCCAGCCACGGTGAGCAGGTTTACCTTGGCCTCGCCAAATTCATTCGCCGGCTTTCCCGCCGCCGCCTTGGCGACGCGATTGACGCGATACACCCCGCCATCCACGTCCACCCACGGCAGCAGTTTGTGCAACCAACGGGGGGTGATCTCGGCGTATTGCGGGACGGTGACGGTGGCGGTGGCGAGATTGCGTGCCGCGGTGGCGCTCAGGCTCAAATGCGGTTCAGTGGATTCTTTGCTCATGATTTGGGTTTGATTTGGTTGGGGGGTGAATGAAAAAATTCAATGCGGATCAGGCATCGGGAAAGCATCCTAAAACAAGGCGCTCGCGCGTGAAGCCAAGGGCGGCACGACCGTGAAGCAGACCGGTCAAGGCTTCCGGCGGGGCCGTGGTCTGGACACAACTCGACATGAATATATCTTCAGTTTCATGGGAGCCTCCAGTGGACCGGTCAGCGCCTTGGGAATCTACGATTAATTGTAAAAGGCGTTGACGCCTTACGTTGGGAACAGACTAAAGACGCACACCCATTTGTCAATCCGGCTTTTCATCCCCGTTCGAGCCATGATTTGGCACCCAAGGATCCCTGCCCTGTCCGCAGCATTCCGCCCAAACTGGAATTCCGGACGCGCGAGCTATTACTGATTTGGCAATGAAATCCCGACACCGCCGGAAATTCCACCACCGCCGTCCTTGGCGATCATCACCAGCACCATAATGGCGGCCAGGAGAAGGCCCACCACCACCGCCGCCAGGAGGGCGCGCACTTCGCGTCGCCGCTGTCCACGGTTTGAATACAAAAAAAACAATTTTTCCAGACGGGTTATCATGGAGCATCAGGCCGGGCAGTGCTGAAACCGATTAAAATTGGAACGCAGGCGGCGGAGGAGATCGCCGCCCGCGTTGGCTCCTTTGGTTTTGAAAAACTGGTGGCAGCACCCTTCATGCTTTTTGAAGGGATTCCGCGACGCTCAAGGGCGACGGGTATGTCGGCGGTTTGCCGGGGACAATTCGCGCTTGATGAATGAGAAAAAACAGCGCCAATGGCGCAATGTAGCTGCCACCCCGTTCGATGAATTCCCAAAACGGCGCACCGGAAATCGGATAAAGCGATTCGGTGGTGATTTTCCACGCCGCGGCAAACAGCAGCAGCGCGCCGGCGGAATCCAAAAGCACGGCCATGCCGAGGGCGATTTCAAAACCGCCCAGCGCGGTTATCGGAACCAATGACAGACCGACGGCGGCCAAGTGTTGTTGCAGCAGCGGCTTTTGAACCACGGCCTCCAAGGCGCCGTGGCCGATGAGCAACGCGCTGGTCGTGACCCGAAGAATCCACGCCAGACGCTGATTCAAAGCCGCGTCCAGGGGACGGATTTCCAGTCTTGAAAACCAGCCGCGTGCCTGCGACGCGAGCAGAAAGGCCAGGGGAAGTCCGTAGTTGCCGGCGCGCTCGATCGTTTCCCAAACCGGTTCGCCGGCAAGCGGACGCAGCAGGGCGGTCCAAAATCCCCAAAGGGTCGCATACAACAAAACGGCCCGGCGGGGCGATAAGAGGGTGATGATCCCGACGGAAATGTCCACCGTGCCGATGAGCGGCATGAGTTTCCAGGCCCACGGCCCGGGAATGCCCACCACTCCGAAATAGGGTAGCCACGCTTCCTTTCCGATGATGCCGAAGGCGCCGTGGCCAACGAATTCCATGAAAACGGAAATGCGAAAAAGCCACAGCAAGCGTTTTTCGAGGGAGAGTTTCATAATGTGCGTTGTACGCCGGCGGCAGATGTTCTGCCGCCGGCGCCTTTGCCGATGACTACGAGTGGTTGCGGCGCAGCTTCAGTAGGGCGAGCAATACGAAACCGCCGGCCAGCAGCGCGTCGGCCGCCGGCTCCGGCACCGGCGCGATCTGGAGGTTGTCCACGGCCAGTTGGTCGTTCAGGAACGAGTCGCTGGGATAGGCGTCCTGAGAAACACTCAAGGACAGCGTCACTTCCTGCCCAATAAAGGAGGAGAGGTCAATGGACGCCGTATGCCACGCCGCCTGACCGATGCCGTTCGGATCACCACCCACAGCATAGGCCGCGCCCGGCGAGAGCGGACCCGCATCCGCCGGATCAGCCTGGAGATCATTCCGGGAAATGCCCGCCAGTGTGACCGGACTGCCGAGGCTCGGAGTCAGGATTATTTGTGCGTTGGGATTGTATGCCGGTTGATTCACCGCCTCCGTCAGGAAACGGTAGTCAACACTCAAAATCCCGGCACTGGTCACATCGAACGATTGTGAAATCGTTTCCGTGTCCCCCAAACTGCTGTAGTTCAACAAGGCATCGGAAATCACGCCGAACTGACTCCCTTCCGTCGGGTTGACGGTTAAGCTGGGGGAAAGCCCGGGCAGTGATGTCACCGTGCTGAAGTCACCCAGGATATTGCCGGTGTCTCCAGCCGTAACCGTCCAACCGGTCGTGCCCAGCTCAAATCCGGGATTCGTGATTTGAGCTTCCGACAAGACGGGAAGTGCGACGGTGACGGCAACCAGGATCGGCAGAATTTTGTGTTTCATAGTTTTAATTATTGTTGGGTTTTACTGTTTAATGGTTGACGGTTAATTGGCGTGCGGACCATTCACGAGTGTGTAGGCCGCCACCAACGCGCCGACTCCCTGGCCTTCCAGGTTGTCGAAGGAGTAATGAATTCCGCCGTAGATGCGGCTCAATCCATTTTCCGATTCGAGCTGCGACAATGACGTAAGCGTGCGCGGCGATTCCCCGACCGTCGTGGTGTGCAACGTAAAGGTGTTGGCATCCCCGAAAAACGACGCCAGCACTTCCGCCCCGGCCGTGACCGTGCCACTGTGGCCGCTCGGATAATCGGGATGATTCGGCGTGACGATCGTCGGCGTCCAAGCCTTGTAGCCGTTGGTGACGGTCCCGTCCGGGTTGGCGTTCAACGCCGTGACCGGGCGCCAGTAAAGATAGGTATATTTGGCATCCCAGATCGCAATGCGCGAATCCGCGACCGCAATGTCAACCAATGCGAACAAGAGCGCGTCATTGGCCAGCGACAAATTGTGAGCCAGAGCCAGATCACGCGCCGCCTCGTTGACCGTCAACTCGGCGTCCTGCTTGTAGAACTGGGCGATGTGTACCTGCGCCGGTGTTTGGGTTGGACTGTTGGTCGTGCCGGAGGTTTTCACCTGGTTCAGCGCCAGAATATAAGCCTTGTTATTGCCGGCCACCGTTGGCGGCGGCGGCGGGCGGAACTGACTGCCGTTGGTCAACACGAATGGCGTGACGGTTCCCCACTGCTCATTGATGCCGGGGTTGAAGGTGAAGTTGCTTGAGACCGTCGGACTATTGGGAGTCAATTGATAGGCTCCCAACACAATGGTCGCCGGCCCGGGATAGGAAACATTCGGACTCGACCCGTCGCTGGCGCGCAGCGCGATAATGTCTGTCGCCGCCGCCGAGCCAACGGTCTGGCCATTTCCAATGGGTCCGTCGGTGATGCTGTTGAGACTGTTCGTCAGGTCGGTGTCCAAGGCGGCCTGTTGACCCGGGAAATAATTCACCAGGACATCATGTGCCGCCTGCGCCGCTGCCGCCTGGGCGGAGCCGGAGTTGGGTGAGTAATAATGGTAGGGCGTGCCGAATTGCAGAATGGAATTGACCGCGTCATAAACCGCGATGGCTTCAATCGCATCAATGCGCGACGCCAGATTGCTGTTCAAGGCCGGCGCCACCTTGGTGGCGTTGACGGTGATCAGGTTCCAATCCGTGACGACATCCGCCGACGCCTGAAGCGCCAGTGAGGATAGTGAGGCCGCAACAAGGGCAGCCAACGAGGAGTGCTTTTTATTGAGTTTCATTTTTTCTTTTGGTTTTGGTTGATTCCGAAAGCCGGTCTGGCCGGATTCCAATCCGGCAAAGGGTGGCTTCCGGGGTTTACCTCCCGTGGCAGGGTCGGAAAAATCAGAAAGTTCGGAGGTGAGCAGGGGTAAAAGCGAGTCGTGATCAAGAGCAGAAGCCAATCCCCCGTCAGGTGGGAACACCAGGACCGGGACACTCCAACTTTTCTGCCGGAAATCAAACCGACACTGCAGCCACAGCCGGATCAGACCCGCCCGGGTCGCGCCGGCCGGCCGTTGAACTGGATTCCTTAAAACAGACATATAAATGTTTGATTTTCATGGGAACTTCCAGTGGTCCGGTCAGCCGCTGTGTTACATCACAATCGAGTGTTCATCCTTATCTTCAAAATTCTGTCTGGCTTTGTGCCATGACAACCCGTCTTCCAAACAACCTCTGTATACGACTTATTTTGTCGTCATTATGATATTATTTGTCCATTTGTCAAATGTTTTTTTTAACAAACTTTTACAGAAATCGTTTCATACGATTATGCGGCCAAAATCCAATAAAAATGCCAATAATATGAGCAATCCAGGTAAACTATTTGCCAATATTGGTTGAGACGTTTCCGCGAATCCCAATAAATATACGACTCAAATAATCGTTATTAAACTGATTAAATGACAAACGATACCCAGATTTATCAAATCCGTTTAACCGTGTTGGACGAGGCTTTGCCGCACGAAACCGAACCGGCGTTGTATCGCGACCTCGGCGCCCGGCGGCAATTCAAAGTGGAGGCGCGCCGCGGCGAAGGCGCGGCCTGAACCGGCATGAACACGCATTTAACACCCACCAGATAACTGGAGGCCCGATGAACGAGTCCATCAACTCACACCAGACTGACCGGACCGCCGGACGCTTGCTGGCGATAACCATAAACAGCAACCATGAAAACCGGCCAATCCATCAGTATCAAATCAGTTCAGGCACAAGAACGCGCCCGTCAAACCCTCTTTCTTGCCGCGCTGCTTTTTGCAGCCGCCCGGAGCGCGAACGCGGATGAAAACCCAACCAACGCGCCGCCGGCCCAACCGGCGCCGGTGGCCAAGGTGACTGACAAGGGGCCACCGCTTCCCTTGCATCAAATCGAAGGCAACGGCGGCATTTTTGCCACCCTGTCGGCTTACATCGTCAACCCGCCGCGGAACGGCGAGCCGATTGGCCGCCCGGCCGTGGGCTTTGCCTACGTCAACCTCGGTTCCGATAAAAATCTGGAGGCGTTGACGTTCACGGAATCACCCTTCAGCCGTCTGGAACTTGGCTACGGGTGGGATCATCTCGGTTTGGGAAACCTGCCGCTGGCGTTGAGAAACGCGGGCCTGGTCAATTATCATCAAGACGAAGTTCAACTACACAACTTCAACGCGCGCTTCCAAATTTTAAAGGAAGGCGATTTTGACCAGAAATGGGTTCCGGCGCTGACGGCCGGCGTGCATTACAAATACAACGACGGCATCAACGAGGTACGAAGTGAAGTCAAACGGGATGCCGGCGCAGACTTGCTGGGTAATGCCGGCCTGTCGCGCCAACAAGGCGTGGATTATACGCTCTACGCCTCGAAATTGTTCACGCAACTGCCACGACCCGTCTTGCTCGAACTCGGTGGACGCGCCACCGAAGGCGTCTGGGACGGCCTGGGCGGGTTCACCCACCGGTACAACTTCGTCTTTGAAGGCAACGTGGTGGTGTTCGTCACCGGCAATCTTGCGCTGGCGGCGGAATACAAGCAGCAGCCGCGGGATTACCAGCCCATCGGCAGCTTGGTCCAGAAAGAAGGCGACTGGTGGACCATTGACGCCGCCTACGTGGTCAACCAACACCTGACTCTGGCGGCCGGCTACGGCCACTTCGGTGACGTGTTGAACGAACAGGCCAACGGAGTTTGGGGCATCACCACCAAATGGGAATTCTAAAAAAACTTCGGGCTGGGGGAGGCATCGGCGTCCGCCTGGGCGGCAACGTGGTTCCTCCGCACGCACCGTTTTGCGCCGCCGGGCCGCCTCCAGCCCAACCCAACCGCCCAATCCATCAACTTAAGTTTCACGACCAGCTTATCCTCTACAGACGACCATTCGTCGCTGATGCATGCCATGAATTCTCCACTGATAAAGTGATTTCGGAACCGACCTCTTCAAGGCGTCACACCTTCGGTGGCGAGGCCGACCTTGGTGATGTCCAATTGGCGGAGGACGTCCAGCACGGAGATCATGTTCTGGTAATCCACCGCGTCGGCGCCCTTGACCACCACGCTCAAATCCGGATTGTTCGCTTGCAACTCCTGAAGTTTGTCCCGCAACTGCGGTATCGTAACAAACTCATCGTTCAAAAATGTCTTTCCCTGCGCGTCCACCACAATCTTGTTGATCTTGGGTTTGGGCTGGTTGGTCTTGGGTGGAGGCTTCCCCGAAGGCAGCGTCATTTCCAGATTGTTCATCATCTGCGGCGTCGTGATGATGAAAATGACCAGCAACACGAACACCAGGTCCAGCAGCGGTGTGATGTTCAACTCGCTCAGCGAACTGTGATGGGAATGGGACGTCTTTTTCATTGCGAAACCGGTTCCGTCTCCTCCTGCACATCAAAGCGAATCGTGACGCGCGGCGGGAAGTTGGCCGGCGGCGGCCGGTCCATCTGCGTTACCACCGCCAGCGCCCGCCGCACCGACTCGTCCCAAACCGGGTTCCCCGAACCTTTCTCCCACACCGGATCGCTCAACTGCCCATCAGGACTCACGGAGATGGCCACCTCCGCCACATAATCATCGTCCTGCATGTTGTCAGGCCGGTTCCATTTTGACCGCAAAGCGTATTCCACCTGGCTTTTGTAAATCTGCACCGGATCCGAGCTGCTTTCCACCGTCTTGCCGCCGTCGAAGTCAAACGACGGCACTTCCGCCGCCGGTGGCGCCACGATTGGGGGCGTGGACGCCGCCAGGGTTGTTTCTTTGGGAGGTTCAACCTTCAGAGCAGCGGTCACTTTCGGCTGTTCGACCTTGGGCGGCTCGACTTTCGGCTTTTCGGGCGGCTTGGGCTTTGGCGGCTGCTTTTCCTTGACCATTTCCACCGAGATCTTCTGGATTTGTTTGCCCAACAACCCCTGCCGGGCGGCGAAATAAGCCAGCGCCAGGATCAATATTGCATGAAAGGCGAACGAGATGAGCAGGTACACCTTTGAGTTGCGCTTCTGGCGCGGCTGGGTTTGCGGCAGCATGGTTAAAGACTAGATTGATGGATGACTGGATGATTGGATTGTTGGAGTGGAGGACCAACGACTGCCAATACGAATCCGGCAATCCAGGCATCCAGTAATCCATGCATCCAGTAATCCATGCAGCCGGGGTATTTTCATTTGGCATTCAGGGCTTCGGTGGCCAAATCCACCTTGGGCACGTTGGCCTGCTGGCAAACGTCCAGCACCGCCCGGATTTGCCGGTATTTGGTCTGGCTGTCGCCGCGGATGATGACGTTCAGGTCCGGGTCATCCGTACGCAGATTGATCAGCGTTACCAGCATGTCCGGGGCGTTTACGAATTTTGCCTTGTTCAAATACATCGTGCCGTCGGCCTGGACGGTGATGTAGTTGGCCTTGCGCGGCGGGTCCTTGAGATGTTTGGCCGCCGTCGGCAGCTTCAAATCCAGATCATTGACCGGCGGAATGGTGGTGATAATGAAGATCACCAGCAACACAAACGCCAGGTCCAGCAGCGGAGTGATGTTCAACTGCGTCAACGATTCGTGCGCCGACTTCGAACACTTCTTCATGGGTCAGATGGCGGGTGTGTTTTCGCCAATTTCAGAACGCGTCAACGCCATGGCGATTTTGTCTTCCAGATCGCGGTTATCCACATAGCCATGCACGATTTGCGTCGCGTAACGAGTGGCGTAACCATCCAGCTCCTGGGTGATGGCGCGGATGGTGGTGACCATGAAGTTGTAGGCGAACATGGCCGGGATGGCCACGAGCAGGCCGGTGACCGTGGCCACCAGGGCGGCGGCCACACCGGGCGCCATGGCCGTGAGGGTGGCGGCGTGGCTTTCTGCGATGCCGGCAAAGGTGGACATGACGCCCCATACAGTACCCAGCAACCCGATGAACGGACCTCCCGCCACCGCCGTGGACAGCACGATCATCCCCTTCTCCAACGCCATCGCCTCTCCGCTGGCGGCTTCTTCCAGCGCGACCTTCACGGCATCAAACGAGGCGGTGCTGATGCGCCGCTCGCCTTTTACGGTGACGGGATTATGCTCCAATTGATACGCCAGTTCATTCGCACCCCGAAGGTAGAGTTGGAAGGCAGGCGCACCGTCAAATTCCTCGCCCTTGCGCTGGATGTCCAGCGGGTCGCGGGTCGAAGCGTAAGCAGCCAGAAATTTCCTGGTCGCCTTACGCGCAATCATCAACTGGTGGGACTTTTTGATGATAATCGTCCAGCTGAACAGTGAGAGGACAAGCAAAACAAGGACGGTAGCCTTGCCTTCGGTGGTGGCATTCTGGATGGCGTACACCGCGGCGTTGGCGGCGAACAGGGGTTGAACAATCATGGTGATTATAACGGTTTGGTTGCGGTTTGGTTTTGAGATGTATTCTTGGCCGGCAAAATCACGGTCACCCGGCTGGTTTTCTGGGCGAGCGCAATGCCTTTGCCTTTCTTCTGGTCTTCGTCGTCACCAAAACCGTCGTCCTGATTGTCCGTTTTGATGGCGACGGTGGCGGCGGTATCAGCCGTGGGCGCGTCGGCTTTGGGGGCCGCCGAAGGTGGCGGAGCGCTCGAACTGGTATCGGAAATAAGCACAGGCTGAATGCCGGGATCGGTCTCAAGTGGCGGCCCTCCTCCAGGACCATCGCCAATTTTTGGCGGGTCCTGGCTGTAAGTGACAATCGGCCCGAGTCCCGCGGTCGTAATGTCAATGGTCAGCCCCACAAACAAACCGCTGGATATCCCGGAGGCCTTGGCAATGATGTTTTGGGCAATGATGCCGGAGCCGCCAGCATCAATGTTCCTGCCTAGAACCAGTATCGGGTTACCCTGGGAATCATAAAATGGATGGCCGCCGGCTTCAAAAGGCTCAGCAATAATCACCGGGTCGCCACTGGCATCAAGGTATGGTTGGATGCGATTGTCAACCAACTCAACCACCCGTCGAGAAGCATCCAAAGTTTCCGTGTAAAGCGGATGGCCGCCGGCATCAAGGCGCGGATTGCCACTGGCATCCAGAACCGGAGTCAGTAAGACCGGCAAGCTGCTGCCAGACGGCAAAACCGGGATCGAAGACCCGAGGGTGACACGGTTTTGAGCACTTAATGCAGGCACCGGCGTTCCGCTGGCAAGCTGGTCGGCCAAAACCCGATGGCCCATTGCGTCCTGAAGTTCAGATCCGGCCAGCAATTCCGCCGTGGCTTGCGAAGCATCCGTGCCGTTGAAGGAAATCTGGATGACACCACCCTGACTGGCGGAAATGTTTCCATTGGGAGTTTCCACCAGGATATTGCCCAGTGAAGCATGCGAGCCGGCAACGGTCGTTGCCAGGATGCCGCTGCCGGGAATCGTCGCTGGAATGCTGACCAGCAAACCCGTCAGCGGATCCAGTTCCAAAGCGTTCATGCTGACATAACCGGCGCCGCCCGTGCCGGCGTTCACGTTGCCGGTGAACGATTCAACCGTGACACTGCCGCCGTCGTAGGCGGCGATGCGCGAGCCGTCCACGTTCACGTCGCCGTTGGCGGTGATGGAAATATCTCCGCTGCTGGTCGTGAAAATTCCCTTGGGTGCGCCGGGGTCGCCGAACGTGGTAAATTCTCCGCCAACATCCAGTGTGCCGCCAACAATCAAGTTGATTCCGCCGAGCAAACTTTCGTTCGCAATCTTCGTTGAAGTCATTTCCAGGTTGCCCACGGTGGTGACGTTGATGTTTGCACCGTAAGGGGAAAGGGCCGCCAACGCCGCATCGGGCGCCAGGACGGAAATGCCGCCGGAAATGCCAAGGTCAATGCGGTTGGCGAGGATGCTGAAGTTGCCCGGTCCGGACAGCGCGAGCCCATTGTCCCCGAGCGACGCGCTTTGGCTGGCGACATACAATTGCGCGACGGTAGTCTGCCAGGCCGTCAATGGTGCGCCGGTGAAAACGGCATTGCCGTTGGGGTCCGTTGGATTGAGCAGGGATTGTTCGGTCGCCGAACTCATGACGCCGACGAATGAGAGCGTGCCGGTGGTGGCATCATAACGCAACATACCGGCCAACGCAGGGTCGCCGCCAACGATCATGTCAAATGTGCCGGGCGGGATTGCGCCGGGCAATGTTTCGCTCGTCAAGTCGCCACGATAAGTGATGCCGCCGGCAACATTGATCGTGGTGGTTTGCGACGGCGAAAGATTTTGACCAATGAAACCGAAATTATAAGTGTCGCCGACGACATTGATTTGCGTGAAGGTCGGGACGGTGAGACCGAAACTTTCGATGCTGCCGGAAATATCCAGCACCACCGGATTCGGATTCGGATCGTTCAAATGCAGTGGCGCGGCGGCATGACCAGTGGCGAACGTTGTCCAGTTCGCCGAGCCGCTGTCCGACATGGTAATTCCGGTAAGCGTCGTCGAGCCGGAAGCCGCCGCCCCGCTCAAATCGCCGCCGTTGCGCGTGGTGATTTGCAGTGAGCCTTCGCTCGATGGATACAGGATGATGGAGTTGTCGACCGTGATACCGCCCGCGCCGGCATTGAGGGAAAGATCCGGCGCATAAATCGGCGGCATGGATTGATTTCCGCGGGTGACGCGTGTCAGGTTTGCGCCAACCAGAGTAATGGCATTGCCCGCCCAGAGATTTACCGCCGCATCCGGCGCATAGTTGAACAGAAACGATTGCAGGGTATTGAAGGCGCCGTTCGGATTGTTCACCTCCCTGAGGTAGATGTTATTCGCCGCCCACGCGTTCCAGGAGCCTTGAATCAAACTCAAGGTCACCGGTCCGTTCCCGCCGGATGCGGCGCCGATATTGCCATTGGCGTTTAGCGTGCCAATGCCGTCGGCCAAGGCGTAGTTTCCAGTGATTTGGTTGCCGGCGATGACGGTCACGTTGCCTGCGCCGTAAGCGCCGGAGGCACCCGGCCACTGATTGGCCGGAACGGTCGGCGTGCTATCAATATTATTGCCGGCCATCAGGGTGACATTACCGCCCGCCGCGGTGGAAATACCTCCGAGCACAGCATTGGGAAATGCACCGGCGCTGGTAAACCGCCAGTCGCTCGTTGGTGAGGCGGTAAAACTGGTGCCACCGTTGAAAGAGCCGGCGCTGATGTTGCCCGCCAGAGCATCGGCAAAAATATTGCCGCCGCCAGTCGTGGAGACCGAGCCGGAACCGACCAGAATATTTTGTCCGGCAAATAAATTGATGTCGCCCGTCGCGGTTTGAATCCAACCCCCGCCCGTGGTGCCGCCACTGTTGTTATTCAGATAAATGTTTCCGGCCCCGGACTGGACGACGTTGTTGACAAAGTCATATCCGGCCTCCAGCGACACCGACCATGCGTTCGCGTCAAAGATTCTGGAATTATTCCCGAACGTGATGTCGCCACCGGCTTCCAGCGTCAGTTGGCCGCTGCCATTGCCGGTGCTCGAACTCAAATTCCAGGTGGTGCCCCCGTTGAGCGTGATGTTGCCGGACGCCTGCAGGAGGATGCTTGAAAAACCCGCGAACGCCGTGTTCACATCGATCGCACCGTTCGCAGTCGAAGTGCCGAGAATAATGTTTACCGGGTCGAGGAAAAATGTTCCGCCGTCCCAGCCGGATTGTGCGCCGGCGTCCAGGGTCGAATTCAACGACGAAATGTCCGGTGCGCTGATTTCGACATTTCCGCCGTTGCCGCCTCGTGAACCGCCGGTCACGGAAACCTGGCTGCCCGAAGCATCGCCAAAGGTCTCGCCGGATTTCAGTCTTACGCTGCCGCCGGAACTGCCCGGGGAGGCATCATCACCATTGGCACGGATTTGGGAATTGGCGCCCAGGCTGAGCTGTTCGACGGCCACGAGTTCGATGACACCGTTTTGATTCCGGACGGAATCGGCCTGAATGATTCCGTCCTGATTCACCACCTGTGCCTGCAACGCAATGGTGCCGGCGTCGGCGGTGATCTGTCCCAGATTGTTCACCGAACCGGCGGGCACCTGCACATTGGCACTCAGACCCCGTCCGTCGGGGCGTTCGCTCACGAGCACGGTCTGGCCCGCGGCGAGACCGATGTTCCCGCCGGGCGCGCTCAGGCTGCCATTGTTCTGGATGTTCTCGGCAATGAGAAACAGCGAACGGCCGTTGCCTGCCTGGATGGATCCGTAATTGATGATGCCCGCCAACGGCGGCATGCCGGTGAAGGTCCAACTGGAGCCCGAGCCAAAATCCGGCGTGATGGGCGCGGTGGTGGCAATGAAATCGCCGCCGACCTTGATCATCGAATTCGGACCAAAGTAAAAGCCATTGGCATTGGCGAGGATGACGGTGCCGTTGGCGTTCAAGCTGCCGAAAATCTGCGATGGACTGGCGCCGCCGATTTCATTGAGCACCACGGAATTCGCCGAGGGTTGGATGAAGGTGGTGGTTTCGCCCGCCTGAATGTTAAAGCTGCTCCAGTTGAGAAAGGCTGCCTGGCTGACGGTCACGTTGAGTTGCGCACCGCTGGTCTGGGCGGCGGCGTTGCCCAGACTGACGGTCATGCCCGTTGGATTGGCCAGCAACTCCAAACTGCGACCAGCAGCGAACCATACGACCACCTGGCAAAGCCATCCAGGAACGACACGACACCAACCCGGGCGGGATTTTTTTAATGGGCGCAGGTTTTTCACGGTGTCGATCAGAATTGGAACCCGACACTGAAATAAGCCCGCGCCTCCCCGGCGTAGGTCACGGGGGTGTCGTGCAAAGCCCAGGCCAGAGTAAACCGAGCATCAAAGTGCTCGCCGGCCGTCAGGTAAACACCCACGCCGGTCCCCCATTCACGGTAGGAAAGACTGAGCGGCGTCGGGCGATCGATCAGGTAAGTCTCGCCGTAGTCCATGAACCAGGAACAACGCAGATAAGCCGGCGTGCCATCACCGCCATTGGCGTCGGGAAAATAACCAACATTCATCGGTGGAGCGTTCACGTCGAGCATCACCCGCCAGCCATCGTCGCCGTAAACCTCGCCTTCCTCGTAGCCGCGCACCCCCGCGGTGCCGCCGAGCGCGAATTGTTCGTTGCCGATGAGCGGCGCGCTCGCCCACTGGCCGTTGGCGCGAAACAACAGCGACCAGTCGTCGGGCAGGTCCTGCCGCCGGGTCAACCCGGCGGTCAGCGTCGTATAATTGCCGCCGGCATGGGGCGCCGCGGCAACCACCTGGAAATTGGTCCGCGCCGAGGCCAGACCGGCCAGGAATATATTCTGGCTCAAACTGAAACTGGTGACGCCCTGCTGGTCCGGCCGGAAGGCGGACCAGCCCCAGGCGAGCGGCAGATAAGCCAGCGCCGCGCGGTTGTTGGAAGGAAGCCGGATGGTTTGATTCGTCACCAGCACCGGATTTCCAAACTGGTCGAGTGCGTAAAGCGAGAAATAGGTCAGGTTGGTGCCAAAACTCGGCGCATCGTAGGATTTATAATCGAAGCCCAGCTGGAGCGATGAATGAATGCCGAGAAAATCCCGGACCGGCAGCGTCAGCCTGGTGCCGAGGTTGTTGTTGTAAGTAAGGCTGCGTTCGGCGGACTGTGAATTGATCTGCGCCAGCGTGTTGGTGAAGATGACGGACAACGGGCCATAGCGAACGGGCGTGTCGGATACGGAACGCGAAGCATAAACAATCAATTCCGGATTTCCCGTGGCCGGCAACTGGTGGAAGGTGTGGGTGATTTCATCGTAACCGAAATCCACGGGCTGGCGGTCGTAGGTTTCGCGCAAACCCGGAGCCGAACCCAGCGGCAACCGGTAAAAACCACTGTAACTGGCCACCATCGGCTGGTCATAGAAATCCGGCGAATAATTGTCCGATTTCATTTCCCCCGGCGAAAAGTTGTAGTCGAAGCCAATCTGGTGTTCCCGTTGCCAGAGATTGTTATATTGAATCGTCGTATCCAGGCGCAGCAAGGGTGTTACCGGCGAAGATTTGTCATTGACCTCAATCCGGCCATGCCATGGCAGGCGGTCCTTGACCTTGAGTGTCAAATCGCTGGTGCCCGGTTCCGGACCGGGACTGATGACGGGATAAATCTGGCGGTCCTGATTCAGATTCGCCCGGTCCAGTTCGGGCTGGAACCATCTCGTGTTGAGCAGGAGGTTTGTGCCCAGGCTGGGCAAGGCCCGAAGCACATTGTCCGTGCTGAAATGCCGGTTGTCGGCAACCGTCACGTGGCTGAGTTTTCCCTCGACGATTTTCACCCGCACCGTGCCGTTGGTCAGCCGCTGTTGCGGCAGCGTGACGCCGATGGTGGCAAAACCGAGGTTGCGATACAGCAGTTGCAGCCTGCCCAAACCTTCACGCAGTTGCGTAAAATCCAGTTCGCCGAGGTAATTGGTGAGCAGGTTGAATTCCTCCGCGGGCAAGGCCGTGTTGCCTTCAATCCGGTAGCCGCGCACCTCAAAGGTCGGCTTCGGGGCCGTAAACAGATTGGTGATGGCCGCAGCCAAATCCGCTCCCCCGACCGGTGTGCCCTGTTCCACAATCTGGATTCGGACGGTGCCATTGGTGAATTTCTGTTCCGGCAACGTGACGTTGATGTTGAGAAACCCAAGGTCGCGATAATGGGTTTGCAGCCTGCCGAGGCCCTCCTGCACACGTGCCACCGTCATGGCCGGACCGGTGTAGTTGGAAAGCATGGCAAAGTCCGCCGGCGGCAGAACCGTTTTGCCTTCGATGAAATACCGTTGCACGTCGAACGAAGGCAGGAGCTTCGGCGGTGCCTCTGCGGCCATCGGCAGGGGCGCCGCAAAAAGGTTTTCAATGACGGCCGGGGAACTGGTTTCCTCCGCCATTCCACTGAGTCCTTTTGCGAACGCAATCATCATTATCACCCCGATTGGGAATCTCATTTGTTGTGGTTGTCCTCTCGACAAATTGAATTTATGGCGGCAGGCCGGCATTTTGCCGGGCCTGCCGCGTACGGTCGTTCGCTGTCTGCTCTGTTATTATTGTGCGCTCACGCGGTAAAATTCCGCTGGATCACCCCCATTGGTATGGTTGAGGGTATCCACCTTTCCATCACCTATCAGGGTGCCCGCATCCACCGGCCAGGTGGACACCGGCCCACCCAGGGCGTTGGTGTAGGACACGGAATAGGTGTTGCCCACCGTCGTGGTGAATTGAATGGCGCTGACATTGCCCGCGCGGCTGACTCCGATGATGGTGGACGGGCGTGGCCCGGTCGTGAATGTCAGCACCCCGTTGGTGGTGATGCTGAAAGTGCCCACCAGCGTGTCCGGCGGTGAACCGGGATAAATGGCCGTGGGTTGAACGGCCCAAAAATCAAAAGTGCCAGGGACAGTTTGCTCGACGGGCACCACGCTGAAGGGCGCCTTTCCGGCCCAGGTCGCGATGCCGTTAAAGTTGCCTCCGGACACAATATAGTTATAGGAAGCCCCGCCATACTGGGGATCGGAAGGGCTGATGCTATAGGCATTGGTCGGATTCGCCACGGCCGGCGGCACTTTGAAGGGAATGAGTGGCCGTTCGCCGAGCGAATTGATGGTGCCATGCAAGTTGGCGGTCCACGCCGCACCGCTGACGTTGTAGGCGTTGGGATTGGGATCGCTGCTGGTGACCCAGGCCGTCGGATTGGTATTCGTCGGGCTGGTGGTGGCCGCCAGAATCACTTTTACGCCGGTCAGGTTTGCCCCGAATTCGGTGGTGACAAGGCTGGCATCCCAACCGGTGATGGTGGTGGTGTAACCGTTCGTCTGACCGAGGAGATTGGTGACACTTCCCAGATCATACTCGATGTTGTTGTGTGAACCTTCGTGAAAGACCAATAGCAGGTCGCCGTCGTTATAGGTCCACGCTCGCGCCGGCGGCGTGGCCAGCCAGGCCAGCAGGGCGAGGGTTGTTAAAATTATTTTTTTCATACAATAAATTCCCATTCAAGGTGGCTCGTTTGATTATTGGAAAAAGCCGGGCAACGGTGTGATTTGGCCGCCATCAGAGCCGCGAGATACCTGAAGCGACGGGTTCGGGATGAAGTTGCCGACAAAAACGGGGCTGCTGGACTGGAACGTGGCGTTGGTGACCGACTGGTAAAACGCGTTGATGACCGCCAGTTGAGCCGTCGACGGCGTACCGGTGCCTGAGGTGATGTAATAATAGTTCTCATAGCCCCATAGCGGATAGCTGCCATTGATCACATTCGAGACTGAATAGGGAACTCCTTCATAAGCGAGGGGAGCCAGACCTTTCTTGATGTTCTGCACCGCCACGGTGCCGATGGAATTGGTAAGGACCACCACCGTGTTGGCCACCGCACCACCCGAGGGCAATCCCGGATCGGCGCTCGTATCCAAAACCGGTTGCCCCAGCGCGTTGGTATAGTACGTGTTGATCGTCTGGGTGTTGTAGATGTTCAGGTCGATTTCCGTGCGCACGGCGGCTTCATTGTTGCGTCCGACAAAATAGATTTTGTTGGTGCTGCTGCTCCCAAAATAGGCCGCCTGCAGGGTCGAGTTTTCCAAAGACCACGCCTGCCGCTGGGTCAGGTTGGTGATGGCGGCGGTATCCGCGGAATTGGTGTTCTTGATGAAAACCAGTGGAACCACATAGGTCGGGAGGGCCGTGAGACCGGCCGAGGAAACACCCACCACCTCCGGTGTGGTGGCCGAATCCACAAAGGTGGGAACCTGGGGATTCAAGGGGCCCGATGTGAAGTTGGTATCATCCGCGTTCGCCACCTGACCCACCAACGCCTGGAGACCGTCAATGGCCCCATTGTTGACGTTGATATCCAGCGTGATGTTGCCATACCCCGACAACGCCGCATTCGTGCTCGTGCCGGAAAATTTGGCCACGGCCGAAGATCCCCCGCCCGTTACCGACAACGTGCCGCCGGCAAACAGGTTGGTGGCGCGGTCGTAAATAACGCTTTGGCTCGCGCTGCCGCCCACCAGAAAGACCTCGACATCCGCGCGCAGCTCCGGAGCGAGCGCCAAACCCGCAAATGCGAGCCCGGCAATGATGATTTTGTTAAGGTTGGATGTTTTCATAAGTTCACTATTTTTTGCTGTGGTTTTGGTTTTTCAATTGAAGAAACGCCCGTGCCGGCGCAAGGACAGCGCCGCCTGCCCAGGCAGACGGCGGATCCCGGCAACGTCAGTGGCGCCGGAATCGGGCGATGTTTTACCCGCTGTCTCTTTCGCAATCACACGGTTTCTGTTCGTTCTTCTTCGAAGAACCTCCGGTCAACCGGTCAGCCTTCGTAAATGGTCCAGTTTGCGCCTCGCCCGGACGGCGTCGGCAAATTAATCCGTTCGCTGATAGATCTGGTCAAAGATTCCGCCGTCGGCAAAATGGGTTTTCTGGGCCTGGGCCCAGCCGCCCGCGACGTCCTCCACCGTGAATAATTTCAGCGGCTGGTAGCGGGTGGAATATCTCGCAAGAATCGTCGCGTTCTTCGGCCGGAAAAAATGTTGCGCCGCCAGTTCCTGCCCGGCGTCGCTGTACAGATATTCGAGGTAGGCGCGCGCGACGGCTTCTGTGTGATGACGCGCCACGTTGCGATCCACCCACGTCACCGGGTTTTCCGCCAGAATGCTCACGGGAGGCAGAACGACCTCAAGGTGTTCGTCGGGAAATTCCTTTTGGATCAAGGCCGCCTCATTTTCAAAGGTCAGCAGCACGTCGCCGATCCCCCGCCCGGCATATGTGATCGTCGCGCCGCGTCCGCCGGTGTCGAGCACCGGCACATTGGCGAACAATTTCGCCACAAATGCCCTTGCCTCCTTTTCGTCACCGGCGGACCTTTTCAACGCGTACCCCCACCCCGCCAAATAGCTGTAACGACCGTTACCGGAGGTTTTCGGATTGGGAATGACGACCGAAACGCCCGGACGAACCAGGTCGTCCCAATTTTTTATGCTCCGCGGATTGCCCTGGCGTACGACAAATACAATCGTTGAAATGTAAGGCACGCTGTGATTGGGCAGCCGCGATGCCCAGTCCGCCGGAATCAACCCGCCCTCCGTATGGAGCGCGTCAATGTCCAACGGCTGGTTCATGGTCACCACATCCGCCTCAAGGCCGTTGATGACCGATTGCGCCTGTTTGCTCGAACCCCCGTGCGATTGACTGATGATTACCGTGTCACCCGTCTTGTTCTTCCAATAGGCGGCAAACGCCGCATTGTAATCCTGATAGAACTCGCGGGTGACGTCGTAGGAAACATTAAGCAGTTTTACCTCGGACGCCGTGAGGGTGCACGCCGACCACAGCACACCTGCCGTGAGCAGCGTCATGAAACTTTGAAGCCAGTTCCGCATGGACGATTTTGTATTTCTTTTCTTTCATGGGAACCTCCGGTGGTCCGGTCAGTCGTCCAAAATAATTTTTTTTTGATTGGGCCTCAGCTTGTCTGAAGCCTCAGTGTGATGGGGGTGGCGGCCGGTCCAATCGCACCCGTTCCGTTCTTTCAATCTGCGTCACCCGCGAGTCATGCACCGCAATCTCCACCACGCCAAAGCGCAACGAACTCACCTGCCGGCGGACCAGCTCCAGCCAGGTCGAATCTCCAACGTCGTTGCCGACCCGATTGATTTGCGATTCACTCATTTCTTCAGCTAAGTTATTAAATAGCGACTGCTGTGGTCGTTGTTTTGGTCAAATAAAAAGTGAATTTCGTTTTATTATGCGCCATCAAGTCCAACGTCCCCAATCTCAAACGAATCAACAGCCAGCATTTGCATATATAAACGACTAATCATATCGTCATTATCCATGGGTTCTTCGTCCTGTCAACTGTTTTTTAGAAAAATAATCGCTCAAATACCCTCGCCGCCGCTGAATGTGCCGCTGACTTCCTGCTTTGAAACCGGCAACCCTTTGGCTACTTCGGCAAGGGTTGCACGATCCATTACCCCGGCAATGTAATTGCGCGTATCCAGGAACACCCGGCGAAACCGGCAGACGGATTCTTGCGAACAACGTTTGTATCCTGTCACCGAAACACAATCAATCGGCGCCAAAACACCATCAAAATGACGCACCACCTCGCCCATGGTTATCTTTTCCGGGCTTCGGGCGAGCACGTAGCCGCCGCGGATTCCCGCGGTGCTGTCCACCCAGCCCTGGGTTTTGAGGTCGAGCATGATCTGCTCCAGAAAGCGTTTGGGAACATCGTTGCGCCGGGCCAGCTCCCGAATCGGTATCGGCGCGCCCCGGTAATGGTCCACCAACGTGAACAAGGCGCGCAGCGCGTAATCGGTTCGTTTCGAAATCCGCATGGTTAACAACGATATAACCAGTCGGATTTAAGTCAACTGCCGGTTTGTGAGAATGAACGCGCCTTACTTGATGATCCGGCGGCCTTCGTCCAGGAAGATGCCCTTGAAATTCATTTCCAATGCCTGTGGATTGGTGGCCTTGGACAGCGCCTCTTTTTCAGTGATCCGGCCCGCTTTGACGAGGTTGAACAGCGATTGGTTGAAACTGATCATCCCGTCGTCCAAACCGGTTTCAATGGCTGCCGACAACTTGTCGAGGCGGTTTTCCTCGATCAATTTTTTGACCATGGGAGTATTGAGCAAAATCTCCAGAGCCGGTGCCAGTTTTCCTTCCACCGAGGTGACCATGCGCTGGCAAACCACGCCACACAAGGTACCGGTCAGTTGCCGGCGGATTTGTTCGCGTTCCTCGGCCTTGAAAAAATCAAGGATGCGGTTGATGGATTGGGCCGCATTGGTGGTGTGCAGGGTGGACAACACCAGATGCCCCGTCTCCGCCGCGCTCATGGCCGCCGCGAAGCTGACGTCGTCGCGCATTTCGCCGACCATGATGATGTCCGGGTCCTGGCGCAGGACGTGCACCAGCGCGTGATGGAAGGACACGGTATCCAGGCCGATTTCGCGCTGCTCAATCACGGATTGGTTGTCCTCGAAAACGTATTCAATCGGATCTTCCAGCGTGATGATGTGCTTCTTGAAGTTATTGTTGATGTGTTCCAGCATCGCGGCGAGCGTCGTGGATTTGCCGCAACCGGTGGTGCCCGCGACGAGCACAATGCCGCGCGGTGACTCGGCGACCTTTTTGATCTGCTCCAGCAATCCCAGTTCCTCGAATGTCGGCACGTGCGTCTTCACGAAGCGCATCGCCAGACACCATTGACCGCGCTGTTGGAACAGGTTCGTGCGAAACCGGCCGGTGCCGGGAATAAAGTAGGAAAAATCAACCTCGCGCTCCTCAACCAGCTTCTTGGTCAAATGTGCCGGCGTGATGGCTTCCACAATTTTGTTCATCCACTCGGAAGTCGGAAACGGCGCGTCCACGGCGATGAGTTCGCGATTGATGCGGTAAATGACCGGGGTGCCGATTTTCAGGTGCACGTCGGAGGCGCCGCCCTCGACCGCAGTCTTGAGGATGCGTTGGAATATTTCCATCGCATCAGATTAGCCCGTTTGTTCCCCAAATGCCAGCCGGGAAAAGTAGAAAGTAAGAGCCGACGTGAGGAGGCTCTGAAAAACAACCCGCCTCCGGGAGACCAATGAGCCTCGTTGCTTTTTTCGTGTCTTTCGAAGGTTTCGCGGTTAAAAATCCGCCATGTCTGAACCTCGCATCGGCATCATCGGCGGCACCGGCCTCTACGACCTCGAAGGGTTCACCCGCCAGAAATGGGTCAGGGTCAAAACGCCTTTTGGCCTGCCCTCGGACGATTTGCTCACCGGCAAACTGGCCGGACGCGACGTCGTGTTTCTGCCCCGACATGGCCGCGGCCACCGCATCCTCCCCAGCGAACTCAATCATCGCGCCAATATCTGGGCAATGAAAAAACTCGGCGTTGCCTGGATCATCAGCGTCAGCGCCGTCGGTTCGTTACAGCAAAAATACCAGCCCTGCGACATCGTGGTCATTGACCAGTTCCTCGATCGCACCAAGCGCAGTTTTGAGCACACATTTTTTGGCCGGGGTATCGTGGCACACATCTCGTTCGCCCACCCGATCTGCGGGGAGTTGCGCAAAATTCTGCTGAAAACCTCACGCGCCTGCGGTGCGACGGCCCATGACGGCGGCATTTACGTGAACATGGAAGGTCCCGCGTTCAGTACCCGCGCCGAATCGCTCACCAATCACCAGCTGGGCTACAGCGTCATTGGGATGACCAACCTGGGCGAGGCCAAATGTGCCCGCGAAGCGGAAATCGCCTACGCCACGCTCGCCATGTCCACCGACTACGATTGCTGGAAGGAGGACGAACATGTCACGCTCGCCCTGATCATCCAGAACCTCCAGCGCAACGCCGACATGGCCAAAAAAATCGTTGTCCGCGCCATCTCACAAATTCCCACAGAGCCTGACTGGTCGTGTCATGCCGCCTTGAGACATGCGATCCTGACCGACCGGAAATTCTGGCCGAAGAAAACCGTGACGGAGCTGAAGCCGATTCTGGCGAAGTATCTTTGAAAATGGATCGAAACCAAAAAAATCCACGCAAGAGTTACAAAATCGCTACATACATCGCGAGATTCATGGTTTGTTGCTTTGGAATTTTGCTGCTTGTCGGTTTCGTGGCCTGTAAGGCTTGGAAGACGGCGAATTTTGAGATCTTGATGATGTTTGGCGCAATCACTGGGGTTTGTATGGGATATGGATTAGGCGGTGATATTTGGGGCGCGCGACTTTTTGGTTTTTTCACACATTTAAACACTAAAGGAATGGTCGAATCAAATGACACACCATTTGTCCGATTTATGTCAAAAGCGATACTTTTCATCGCCATTGGCTTTGTAGTATTCGTCTCCCTCGTTCTAATTATTGCGTATTGGAATCGGGGTGCGGTGCGGTAAATGGCTGGCCCAACAATTTCACCAATCTGTCGGCCGGTAATCCTTCAGGAATTTTCCCCAGACGTGTTCGCCCGTGTTGAAACCGGCAATGATCGGGTCCACGATGCGGGCCGCGCCGTCCACAATGTCCAGCGGCGGATGAAACCGGTGTTCCTGCACCTTGCGCGCCGCGATCTCCGCCGGGTCTTCATCCGTCACCCAGCCCGTGTCCACGCTGTTCATGTGGATGCCGTCCGCGTGATAATCCGCCGCCGACGTGCGCGTCATCATGTTCAACGCCGCCTTGGCCATGTTCGTGTGCGGATGCCGGGTCGTCTTGAACTTCCGGTAAAACTGACCCTCCACCGCCGATACGTTCACGATGTGCTTGTCGCGTTCCGGCGTGCGCAACAGCAACGGCTTCAGCCGCGCGTTCAGAATGAACGGCGCAATCGCGTTCACAAGTTGCACCTCCAGCAACTCAACCGACGGCACCTCGTCCAGCAGCAGCCGCCAGGAATTGCGTTCGCGCAGGTCCACCTGCTGCAAATCCTGGTCAAGCCGGCCCTGGGGAAACAAAGCCTGCTGCGCGGCCAGTTCATCCGGCAACAACGGCAACTGCGACAACGCCGCCGCATGCGTCAGCCCCGCAACGGGGGAAATTCCGGCCATCAAACCGGTGGGGTGAGCGTCCCCGCGAGCCGTTTCACCCTCCGGCAACAGATGATAACCGCGCAACCCTTCGTAAGCTCCCAGCAACCGGCGGACCTCCGGCGGCAGGTCATGCAACGACCCGGTTTCGCCCTCCATCATGTGCTGATAAAAATCCGGCGGCCGCCGCACCGTCTGGCAGGCGTTGTTGATGATGAAATCCAGCCGCGTCCGCCTGGCCAGCAAATGCCGGCAGAACGCTTCCACGCTCGGGGTGTGCCGCAGATCGAGCCCGAAGATTTCCAATCGCTCACCCCAATCGGCAAAGTCCGGTTCCCGGGCGTAACGCGCCGCGGCATCGCGCGGGAACCGCGTGCTGACGATGAGCTGCGCCCCGGCGCGCAACAGTTTGATGCCCGCCTGGTAACCGATTTTCACGCGCCCGCCCGTGAGCAGCGCCACGCGCCCGCGCAAATCCGCCGACTCGGTGCGCTTGCGGAAATTCAACTCCGCGCACGCGGGACAAAGCTGGTCATAAAAATGGTGGATCGCCGTGTAATCCTGTTTGCAGGTGTAACAATTCTGCGGCTCGACCACTTCGCGGAACTCCGGGTCGCCCGCCACTTCCCGTTGCTCAAAGCCGGCAGGCGGGAGTACGTTCGGCGTGGTGAAAACCTTTTCCCGGCGCAGTTTCCGGATCCCCGTCTGGTTCAGCTTGGACTGGTCCCGCTGGATTTTCTCCGCCTTGCGTTGGCGCACCCGGGCCTTCACGAACCGCCGCCGCGCAGTCACATCAGGACTGTAAATCTCGCCCGCCGCCTTGAGCAGACGCATCCGCTCCTTTTCCGACAGCCCGGCCAGCAACGCGCGGTTCGCCGCCGCCTTTTCGAGAATCTCGGCGGCCGCGTTCAGCCGCCCGGCCAAAGCGGCGGCGCTTTTGGCTTCAATGTGACTCTTGGGTTGAACCGACATGGTTAATCGGCGCGCAAAATAGCAGACCCGAGTCGCCCGGGCGAATCAAAAGCAGAGCGGGAAGTGG
>Ga0187887_10000462_pt1 | contig 40293 bp, 29 predicted proteins | sample June2016WEW_7_10_FD_132977 | JGI IMG/M metagenome (GOLD analysis project Ga0187887, IMG submission 132977) | Peatland microbial communities from SPRUCE experiment site at the Marcell Experimental Forest, Minnesota, USA - June2016WEW_7_10 | ecosystem: Environmental > Terrestrial > Soil >... | reverse complement strand
TCTTCGGATGAATTATTGGCGCTTCTCTAGTGCCGCCGCCGCGGCGATCTTCACGTACATGACGCTATCCCCTGGCCTGGAGGCCGGCGTTACGGATGCGCCGGTCAAGGATTTCACCGCCGTCCGCGGCGATCGGACGGCCGGTTGGCTTCCCCAAACTCGCTCCGAAGTGCTGGCACGCAACGGCGTCGTCGCCACCAGTCAGCCCTTGGCGGCCCAGGCAGGCTTGCAAATCCTCAGGCAGGGCGGAAACGCGTTCGACGCCGCCGTTGCCACCGCCGCGGTCTTGAATCTGGTCGAGCCGGTAAGCGCCGGTGTCGGCGGAGACGTCTTTGTCCTCGCGTGGGTGGCGAAGGAGAAGAAGCTCATCGCCTTGAATGCCAGCGGTCGCGCACCCTCGGGCGCCACACCTCAACATCTCGCGGAGCGCGGCTATAAAGATCATATGCCGCTGCATGGAATAGAATCGGTAACGGTTCCGGGGGCGGTCGACGGCTGGGACGCGCTGCTCAAGCGCGCCGGCACCATGACGTTCAAGGAGACGCTGGAGCCGGCGGCGACTCTCGCGGAGCAGGGATTCGGCGTCACGGAACGCATCCATGATGATTGGATCGATGGTGTGGCAGCCTTGGCCAACGATCCCGATTCGGTAAAGACCTACCTGGTAAATGGACGGCCGCCGCAAACTTACGATCTGTTCCGCAATCCGGACCTCGCGCGCACCTTTCGACTGCTGCAGACGCAGGGCAGGGACGCCTTCTACAAAGGCGAGATCGCAAAGGCAATCGTGGCCAAGTCGCATGCGCTCGGCGGTACCATGACCCTGGAAGACCTGGCGAACACGCGTGCTACCTGGGAAACGCCGCTCAGCACCAATTACCACGGCTACGACGTCTACGAGATGCCGCCGAGCACCCAAGGATTTGCGGTGCTCGAGATGCTGAACATCCTGGAGGTCTGTGCGCCGAAGCTTGGCATGAACCTCGCGGCGCTGGGCCCACGCTCCCCGGCCTACTGGCATTTGCTCGTAGAAGCAAAAAAGCTCGCGTATACCGATCTATATGCTTTCAACGCGGATCCGGGCTTCGTGAGCGTACCGGTCGCGCGGCTGATTTCCAAAGCATATGCCGCCGGGCTCTGCAGCCGTATCGACCCGCATAAAGCCAGCACGCCGGAGCCCAAAGGAGATCCCGTGGGCGGGACGGTCTACCTGACGGTTGCGGACCGTTGGGGCAACATGGTGTCGTTCATCTATAGTATCTACGACACTTTCGGCGCGGGAGTCACCGTGCCGGGCTATGGCTTCGTGCTCAACAACCGCGGCGCGCTGTTTTCACTCGATCCGAAGAGCCCCAATATAATTGCCCCGCACAAGCGCCCATTTCATACGCTGCTGCCGGGGTTCCTGATGAAGGACGGTCAACCGGTCATGGCTTTCGGACTGATGGGGGGCAGCCAACAGGCCCAGGGGCATGTCCAAGTGCTGGTCGACATGATCGATCTGGGCGCCAATCCTCAGGCGGCCAGCGATGCCGCGCGCTTCACCCACGGACAAGCGACCAACGAGCTGGACCTGGAATCGAATTTATACGATTTGGTCGGAGCTCCCCTCAAGGCCATGGGTCATCAAGTCAAGTCCGCCAACGGCGGGGACATGGGAGGATTTCAGGCGATCTGGTTCCATCCTTATGGCGCGCCGGGCGCCCCATCCGGTACAGCCTCCGCGGATCAACCTGTATGGGGTGTCTACCGGGCCGCTTCCGATCACCGGAAGGACGGCGAGGCGGTGGGCTGGTAACTGGATGGCACTCTTGAAAACGCTCACGCGGATATGTGTTTCTGCATGAACACACTCAGTGGGTCGTCGGTGTAATCGCCAAACGGTCCTCGCCGCTCATAGCCGGCCGAGGCATACAGAGCCAGCGCTTCATGTTGGTAGGGTCCGGTTTCGAGCTTGAGCAACGTACAGCCAGAGCCGATTGCCTGTGACTCGAGTAGCGCCAGAAGTTTCTTGGCGACGCCTTGCCCTCGGCCGCGAGGACTGACATACATGCGTTTGATTTCGCCAAATTCAGGGCAGAGGACCACCGCCCCACAGCCAATTGCTTGCCCCGTTTTATCCCTCGCGACAGCAAACACGACATTGGGTTGCTTCAACGAAGCCAGGTCCAGGTAGTGCCTGCTCTCTGCTGGATACAGGGTGTCCTGGTAAGCGTCCAGCTCGGCAATGAGGGCGATCACTTCAGGCTGATCGGGTGATTCGAGGGCGATGATCATGGCTGAAGTGGGACGATTACACGCGAAGTTCGGCGTTGAGAGTGGTGCATTTGGCGACTTACCTACCGAGCCGTCTCCGTTGAATTCTCCTGCCCGAGCGCGTCGCGCCTGATCTTTTCAATGGACTGAGTATATTTTTGGGCCATCGCCTCAACGGTTTCGCCAGAGCGTTCGAGCGCGTCCCGCGCGGCACCGAGTTCCCCCAATCGCACCCGCTGGATCACGTAGGCGTTCACGCGGCTCAATGCGTCACAGGACCAAAGCTTGTCATTGTCAGACGGCGATTGCAGCATGATTGCCTGCATCAAAGCATGCTGCTCTAACACGAATTGCCTTACACGCTCACTCGGCCATCCCGCACGTTCTCCGATGGTCTTTCCAATCCCCAGATCCAGGAGATTGGTGCCCTTCGTAATCAGGAGTTCCGCCAAGGCATCGCACTGCCGTCGTACCGTGCTGTCTTGCATGACGTTACTTGAACAGTGCTGACTCGCGATACTGTAGTGAGGCAATCCAGTGGCTGTCTCGACACCGATGACTTCGGTGGCGAGATAGGATCGTTCCAACGGCGTCACGTCCCGCGGTAACTCCGGTTCGGCAAAAGCGAGCACCGAGTCGCTGTAGGCGTCGATTTTATGGGCTGTTGCGGCATGACTGAATGCGTCCGCTTCCGCAGCGTCGTCGTGGCTTGCTCGAGCTTTGCCGGCGAGCAACAACCACGGCACAGCATTATCGGGGTCCATTCGTGCCCATTGCTGTAAAGATAACAGTCGGCAAGCGCTATCTGCGTCGGTGACGGCGGAACTGCCGCACATAGAAAGTGCCATGGCATAGACAGCAGGATCTCCGGTACCCGCTGCAAGCTGAACCGCCTCATTGCGCGTTTGCTCCGCGAACGGACGCAGCGAGCCGCTGCCGGTGATTTTGCCTTCCAGCAAAAGTCCCGCCATTCTGGCGCGCAGATCACCGCTGTTTTGCAAAGCCGACAACCAACGCATTCCGGCCCCTCTCGTGAATGCGCCGACTTGCTGAAAGACGGCGTCGGCGTCGCTCTTGTCCATCTGTACGCGACCGTAACCGCAGACCTCCACCGTATCGGTGCTATTAGCCCTTGGCGATGGAATAACGGCGTGCTGCGCACCTACAGGACGGCTCGCGGCCGGCATGCTGGTAGGAGACTCCATCGGCGCGATGGCCCTAGGATGTCGGCCCCGGACCAGCAAAAGAGCGCCTACCGCAATCACAAGGATCGATAAAATCAGGAGCACGGCCCGGGCTTGCGAGGTCAAAAGTGGCGAATGATCCTTGTTTGTCATTAATCTGGACCTGAAGGTTGCCGCACCCACTGCCTCTTAGCGGATGTTACTGACTTGGGGCCTGTGGCTGTTGGTGGATTGCCGTAGGGTAGGGTAGCGTGGCGTTAGCCCTTGGAGGTGTGAGATGACAAACGGCGAACAAAAGATGCTTTGGCGCGGATTCGCTGGCTTCTTCGCGGTTGCCGCTCGATAGCGGCCCGTGGAGCGCATCGACGAGTTCTGCACCCAACTTGCCGTAAGTGGAGTAGGGGCCCTTTTCACCCGCCGCGCGAACAACAAGCGGACAAATTGCGTATGGCCGTCGCCACCCGTCTCGGAAGCTTTATTTTGACGCCAGGTTTCTGCTTTCCTTTTGATGCTGCCCCCCCATCGTGTGCACCTGCTTGTACATCGGCGACCATGCAGCGAGAAATAGGCGCTTGCCGCCTACATATGCACTGTTGATAAAATTCCGACGCACCATGACGAATCGATCTACCTGCTTTGTCACTCCGATGATTTCGACGAAGTTTTCCATGTGGGCGCTGGTGGGCGCGCCATTTACATCGAAAACTAGACCGCGTCTTTTCGCATACGCCACTGCATCGAGAAAGAGGTAACGAGTAGCTCCTCGGCACCCATTGGGTAACGGACATCCGTGCGGCGGGCGATGATAGCTCAGCATCCATCCAAATACCCGCGTTCGGTCTTCCGCGGTCGCCACTGCTGCATGGTAAACATACTCACCATCGCCGTTGACGCTCTTCGAGCGGGCAGCTCGAATGCGAGTTTGTCCTCTCCTGAGGCCCTCCGAAAGCAAATCCGTGGCGATCGATATGTCCGCCCGAAGCGCGCGACCGCGCCATTCGAGATTCGACGCATAAAATCGAGTGAAAAACTCGGGTCCCACGTCGACGATATCGAGGTGCTTCATTGCTTGATTGATGGGGTTTTTGTGCCGCCTGACCACGCGTTTAAAAACGTCGGAAGCGTCGGGCGGCTCGCGAAAGTTTCGCTCGATTTCGAAGGCGAAGTGCGCCTTCTCAAATATGCTTACATACAGGCTGGCATTCGGGTCATCGGAATCGAACATGTATCTCATCGAAACATGGGGTGGTATTCCCTTCACCAATTCATCCACGACTCTGATCCGGTCGACTTCGCTCAAACGCGCATCAGCTATAATTGGTCCCGTGAGATTGCTCCAGGGAATAGCGCCCACGCGAACACCTAGACGCGATTTCAGCAGATAGGGCAACGTGCCGACCACCTGCTTTTCGCGAACGACGGTGTTTTCACGATAGCCCGGTGTTCTCGCGACCACCGAGCGCCACCATTCCTGTTGAAAAACGGGCAGTTGCGATTCACTAGCGCTTTTTCGTGAAGGGACGTTGTCGGCAATACCGTGCATTTCGCTATCCGCCTTCGATCGTGCAGCGAGTTTTGTTCGCTGCTCGATCATATGGAGAGCCAAAACTTGGTAAACCTGCTGCGTATGTCGGCCATTCGCTGCGCTTCTTATAAGCTGCGACTAAAGCGCTTGGAGATCAATCCCACGGGATCAGCGGCTGCGTACCGGCGTGCGAGCGTGCGGACCTGGCGAGTCGTGAGTCCGAGTCGTTCAGCTGTGACTCTAGTGCTTTGCCGCATTCGCAGTCTCCAGCCCCGGGAAAGGGAGGCAGAAACTACTCGTGGGCAGCGCTAAAGGGGACATTTGGACTTGGCTAGAAGCGGACATTTTAAAATAGCCCTCACAAGCTACTTCGCATAATGTATATTATGTTAAATCGTGGGTGCAAGTCAGAATGCTGAGCCGTGTGTGTCGCGGGTTGTGCCGTATTGTCAGCGCCGCATCTGGCCTCATCGCCCGGCTATTGCGCCTGCGCCAGCCCGACTCCGTAGAAATAGTCGTAGGTCTCGCCGGCGACGGCCGGCCGGACGGCGCTGAAGCTGGAGAACACCGCGGACTTGCCCAGGAATGTCACGAACACGTCTTGCTGCACGCCGCCGGAGTTGGAGCGGAAGGTGAACAACCCATAGCACGGATCTGCCAGTTCACCCGAAGTGCCGTACAGATAAGACGTATCCGCCACCGCGGTCAGCGTGCCCGAAGCTGTTGGTCTTGGCGTAATAGATCGCCCGATAGCTCCCGGCCACGGCGGGATCAAAATCCTTCGCGGCCGCCTTCGCCAAACCGAAGATCGCGCCGGTCGCTGGATCGCGCCGGTCGCTATGGCGACCGCGAGCTCTTTTGTCACCGCATCTCTTTTGTCACCGCATAGAGAATCTCAGCGCGCTGCTCACGTTCGGTCGCGACGCGAACCTGGCGACGCAAAACCGAAACGATCGCTGCGCACCAATCCGAGTCCGACCAAATAGGCGGCGAATTAGGCGGAGAGTAGGCGTCCCATCATAACGCCGACAGCGCTCTCGCTCTTCCGCGCCGGCGGTCAATCCGTACTTATACGTATGATGCCGCGCGCAGATGAAGTGATCTTGGACCACACAAAGCCACTGCCGCTGTACCGCGGTGCGATATCCGTTTCCAATACAATTGAAGTGGAGCTACGATTGAAGTGGCTCGAAGTCGCGCGGATAATAACGCCTATTAGTTCGGCCAACTCTCCCGACGAGATCAAAAGGGGGTTGATTCAAATGGAAAGCAAAGCGAAACATTCGCGCCGGAAGGTGCTCAAGACCGGCATGACGGCGCTTGCCGTGGTCCCGTTTGTGGGATTATCTGAGCGAGCCTTTGCAACACAAAACACGGCTATTCGGACGGCCCTGAAGTACCAGCTCATGGCGAACGGCGAGAAGAGTTGCAAGGTCTGCGTCAATTTCATTCCCAACAAGGATAAGCCGAACAATGACGCCGATGTGAACGGCTGCAAGCTCTATCCCGGTGATACGGAGATCTGCCCACACTGCTATTGCAATGGTTTTGTGCAGAACCCGGCTGCGACTAAGGCTGGGGCTTCCTTTTCGCCCTGGTCGTAACGCTCCGCTTCCAAGTCACCATATCCCTGGAGTTCGAGCGTGAACTCCGAACTCTTGTGCATTCCATCGCAAGCGTCTCGGAGCTATTGGCGCCCTGCCAAAGATTGTGAGTCTGGCTTTCCTCGCTTTATCAGTAAGTTGTACGCACCAGTCCCGGACCAAAGGGCGTCGGGTTGAATGGGCCTCAAGTAAGGTCCTTTCGACACACAAACCTCTGATCATCACCGCCCTATCATCACCAAGTGCGGTATTCAAGTTTGACGATTACCAGCCGATGCTTTGGTTTCTACCGGCAATATCAGGCGGAAGAATTGCCGCTGCCCGGCGGGTGCATCGCTCTCTTGGCGGTCTGATGCTTAAATCACGCGACCTGAGGAGCATTTGAACCATGACAATCGCCCAATTGATTTATGCGAGCGAAGCATCCACGGAGCCACGAGCCAAGGTCGAGGAAATTCTTGTAACTGCGCGCGCGAGAAATAAGCAGTTGCAATTGACTGGATACCTCTGCTTTCGCAGCGATATGTTTCTTCAGGTACTGGAAGGTGCGCCGGCCTCGGTGTCGGCAGTCTACGCGAGCATTGCGAACGATCGGCGCCATTCGCATGTCGTGCTGCTGGGCTATGAGAAGGTCGTCAAGCGTCGGTTCTCTAGATGGGCCATGGGATATGTTGCCGACCTCGGGGATGCGCAAAGCATACTCTTTAACTATTCCGGACAAAACGAGTTCGAACCTTACGGAATGGATCACACAAGCGCCATCGAATTCCTGAGCGAAGTCGCAAGTGTGGGTGCCGGAGGAACCATCGTCCGAGAGCCCGCCTGACAGGAGTGCACCTTTAATAGGCAGCATCTGGCCCACTGTCTTCGTGCGGCTCTTGAGTTTGACGAAGCGACAGCGAGGGACTCCCCTGTTCGCCGGCCGCGCTGGGAACCGTAAACTGGAATGCCGAGCCACGAGGCTCGTTCGCCTCGATCCACAGACTGCCCCCCATGGGCATCGATGATCGATCGGCAAATGGACAGCCCTATTCCGACACCGTTGGACTTCGTGGTGTAGAAAGGCTCGAACAAGCGCTCTCGCCTTTCCAGGTCAATTCCCGGCCCAGTATCGCGCACGGTGACAGCACCATTTGTCTGTCCTTGCTCCGTGCTGATCACCAGCTCTCGTGGCCCACCGACCGAGCCCATTGCCTCTATTGCGTTCATGAGCAGGTTCAGGACCACCTGTTGTAATTGAACGCGATCGCCGTGAACGGGAAGTAATCCCTCAGAAAGCCGGGTCTGGATCGAGACGCCATTCTTGATGATTGCGCTTCGGCCCAACACAACTACCTCGTTGATCGCCTCATTAAGATTCAATTGCTCCTTTCGCGGAGGCGCCTTCTTGATGTGATCACGGATCCGGTTGACGATGTCTGCCGCGCGATCGGTATCGCACACAACACAGCCGGCTGCCTCCCTCGCCTCGGCCAAGTGCGGCGGCTGCATGTCGAGAAACTTCTGGGCCGCACGCGCGTTGTTGCGGGCGCTGGCGATCGGCTGCGTGATTTCATGAGACAGCGAGGCGGCCAATTCTCCCATCATGCTGACGCGGTTCATGTGGGCGAAATCCGATTGCATCTGCTCCAACTGCGCCAGCGCCCGTGTCCGATCCTCAATGTCCGTCAGTAGAACGTACCAGCGCACGATGCGACCGGAGTCATCGCGAATTGGGACGCCGCGGTTCTGAAACCATCGATATTCACCGTCGAAGCGCCGCAGGCGTTGGTCAAAGTGGTAGGGCCTCCCGGAGGCAAACACTCTCGCAAACGCGTTAGATGCGTGAATAAGATCTTCAGGATGCACCGTGTCGTTTGTTCGCCAGTTCTTTAGCTCTTCCAGCGATCTGCCAAAATACTCGAAGGCTTGGCGATTCACTGTCTCGACCTCACCGTTCGGGGCAATGATCGCAATGAGACCGGCTATCCCGTCAAATGCTGAGCTTTCGCTTCGTTCGCTTTCACGCAGCGCCTCCTGCGCGCGTATATGATCACGTTGTGCGACCCGAAGTCTCGTTACGAGGCAATTGACCACGAACGAGGTGATCATAAACGCGGAGATTGTGATGATGTCTTGTGGGTAATCGACGCGAAAGCTGTAGATCGGCGAAGCGAAAAAATAACTAAGGCAACCGACTGCAATGAATGAAAGAACGATCGAGTAAAAGAGATTACTTACAAGGGACGCCAGGACAAGTACGATCAAGTAGGTGAACGCCGTCGCGATCAGGGGCACGTTCAGCCAAGAATACAAGCCCGTCACTGCCGCGAGCGAAGCAAGACCGAGCAAGAGGTATCGTGTTTCGTCCCATAATGCTGGATGTTTTCTTGCGCGCTCCGATTTGATGAAATGACCGGTTTGAGTGCTACTCGACAGCGGAGAGACGCCCTCATAGTCGCCCCCTGCCCCGTCAGCTTTGATATCCGCATTTGCCACAGATCACACCCACATCTGAGTAACGTAATACCAATCTGGGGACAGGAAAAGAGTTCTGGTCCGGGGATTGCAGCCCTCGCAAGATGCGCCGACGGATAGAAGGCGGCTCCTGAGCCCTAGTGCAATAGAAGTAAGCTTTCGCCGTCTGCTGTAATGCCGCCCGAGCGGTAAGACTGATTGGGCCACCCATCCCAGCGACGCCAACCCATTAGGAGATATCAATGATGGACGTGGTGCAGGTGACTGTCTCGACAACCCGTTACCGCTGATGGAGATTCGGCATGTCGACTCGTGCGGCTGTCTATGATTGAAACCGTGATGTTTTCCGCGAAGTTGGCGTCGAGTGTGGCGGCACTGATAGCAGCCGGATTCTATTTCTCCACGCTCGGCGCCTTTGAGTTGTCGACTGCTACGATTGCCTTGATCGCGTTGGCCGTGGGAACCGCTCTTGTTGGGTGGATTTGATCTACAGATGCGAAGGGACCGACGAGTACTGGCGGAGAGTGACCCAATGGACATCGTGATGTTGAATGTCACCGTAAGGGCGAACTGTACACAATGTTCGTAACTGCGGTAGGCGCGCGTCGCTTCGTCAGCATCTGGGCGCGGCCGGCCGGGAATCACGTCGCTGGCGCAATACTGCTTGTCGGCGCAGCCATCACGCTCGCGGATCCATGGCTGCTGCACGGCTGGCCTTGGTTGCACGCCTGGCTGCCGCTTAATTGCGGCGCAATCCGCTAGCAGGACTCTGCTGCGAGTGACATGTCGCGCGAGCGCTGCGGTCATCCAGTGCTCTCGAGAGCTTACGAGGGTTCGAACTTCTCGGGCAGCAGCTTCAGCTTATCCACCATTCGACAGAGTTCTGCGACCGATGCAGCTTTGATCTTTCGCATCATGTTGCTGCGATGGACCTTCACCGTGGTTTCCGTGATGCCCATCTCGCCGGCAATCTGCTTGTTCAACCGGCCCGCCGCCACCTGTATCAGAATCGCGCGCTCACGCGGCGTCAGTTGTTCAAATTGCGCTGTGAGTGCGCGCCGGCCTTTTTCATCCTCGCGGCGCACACGGTCGCGGGCGAGCCCATCATTCACTGCATTCAAAAGATCCTGGTCCCGGAATGGCTTCGTCAAGAACTCGATGGCGCCCGCTTTCATCGCCTGCACGGTCATCGGGATATCGCCATGTCCGGTGATGAAAACGATCGGGAGCCTGACGCTCGCCGCGACGAGATCGCGCTGAAACTCTAGTCCGCTCTGCCCCGGCAATCTCACATCGAGGACCAGACAGGTGGGGCCATCAGGTGGTTCGGATCCCAGAAAATCGCTAATGGACGTAAACAGCCGAGAATGCAGACCCGCGGACCGCAATAGCCGTCCGAGGGATTCTCGAAATGCGGGATCGTCGTCGATCACCATCACGCAAGCATTTGAATCCGACGTCTCCTTTGCTCGCTGTCGAAGTTCCACGGTAAAATGCATCTGTCCCTCGCGCGTTCGTTGCTGAGTTCGGGGAGTCTAGCGTTAAATGGATGCATTTGGACACACTCCAGACGGCTCCGGAGGGCTTAGTCCCCTAAACTAAAGTTTAGAGTTTCGGTGTCGCAATAGCGTCATTCTTCGGGGCAGTGTTCGACCAACCACAGATCTCCATTGTCGATGATGACCAGTCCTTTCGCGACTCGATGCGAAGGCTGCTCAAATCGCTGGACTACGCCGTTTCGGTATTCCCGTCCGCCGCCGAATTCCTCGCGTCACCCAGACTCGCTGTCACAGCGTGCTTGGTCGCCGATGTTCACATGCCTGTAATGACGGGTGTCGAGCTTTACGAACATCTGATCGAAACTGGGCACGCGATCCCAACGATCCTCGTCACCGCCACTCCGACTGAGGGAGCCATGGAGCGCATGCGGACTCTGGGGGTCGAGTGCTATCTTCCCAAGCCGCTGATGGAAGGCGTCCTGATCAACTGCCTTCGGTCCGCTGTCGCACGCAGCAAGGCGCGGCGCGACTGATGCGTTGCCACAAACATCCGTTCTCATTTGTAGTCGCCGTGATGGTAAGCGATTTCGCCACAAAGTCCGACAGATGAAAGCATCCGCCTTTTTCGGGGACGGCACGGAATATGACTCTTTAGAAGTGTTGTGGGAGGACGCCGAACGTGTCTTCTGCAAACTGCGGCGCGATGATGCTGAGGGCTACGCTTTTGCGCCCGTCCTTTCCGGCGCGGAGCATCCGACACTTGAAAGCATCAATCGTCTTACCCACGAATACGAACTCAAGGACTACCTCGACGCTGCGTGGGCGTTGCGGCCGGTGGCGCTCGAGCGCGATCGCGGACACACGATGCTCGTTGTCGAGTACACAGGAGGCGAGCCCCTCGATCGCATTATCCGGCAGCCCATGGAGATCGCACGATTCCTGCAGATCGCGGCCGCCCTGGCAGCCGCATTGGGCCGCCTGCACAAACGCGGTCTCGTCCACAAGGACGTCAAGCCTACCAATATCCTTGTCGACCTGAAGAGCAATCGGATCTGGCTGACGGGCTTCGGCATCGCAACGCGGCTGCTGCGCGAGCGCCAAGCTCCCGAGCCTGCTGAGCTAATCGCCGGCACCCTCCCCTACATGGCACCCGAGCAGACCGGGCGGATGAACCGCTCGATCGATTTGCGAAGCGACCTCTATTCGCTCGGCATAGTCCTCTACCAAATGGTCACCGGCTCGCTGCCGTTTTCGGCTTTAGATCCCATGGAGTGGATGCACTGCCATATTGCGCGCAAGCCCGCAGCTCCCAGGGAGCGGCTGGGATACATCCCGGCTCCCATCTCGGCCATCATCATGAAGCTGCTGGCCAAGACACCCGAGGAGCGGTACCAAACCGCGGCGGGTGCGGAGCACGATCTGCGGCGGTGCCTGGCGGATTGGGAAACCGGGGTATCGACCGGACTGTTTCCGCTCGGCGAGAACGATCACCCCGATCGGCTTGTAATCCCCGAGAAGCTTTATGGGCGTGCCCGCGAGATCGAGACTCTGCTCTCGTGCTTTAATGAGGTTGTTGCGACCGGCACCCCGGCGTTGGTACTTGTCACCGGATACTCGGGCATCGGCAAATCGTCCGTCGTGAACGAATTGCACAAGGTGCTCTTGCCGCGGCACGGGCTGTTCGCGTCCGGCAAGTTCGACCAATACAAGGCGGACATTCCCTACGCGACTTTCGCACAGGCGTTTCAAGGCCTCATACGAACGCTCCTCGGTAAACCAGAAGCCGAGTTGGGCCAGTGGCGCGAGGCGCTATCGGATGCGCTATTCCCGAACGGATCGCTGATGCTGGATCTCGTGCCTGAGCTGAAGGCCATTCTGGGCGCGCAGCCACCGGTCGTCGATCTGCCCGCACCAGACGCGCAACGGCGTTTCCAAGTCGTGGTCCGGCGCTTCATCGGCTTGTTCGCGCAGCCCGATCATCCTTTGGTGCTCTTTCTCGATGACCTCCAGTGGCTCGACGCGGCCACCCTCGATCTCCTTGGAGACCTCCTGACCGCGGGCGATGTGCGTCATTTGCTGTTGGTCGGCGCTTACCGCGACAATGAGGTAAGTGCGCTGCATCCGCTGGCCCGAAAGCTCGATGCGTTACGGCAGACTGGCGCAATCGTCCGCCACGTGGCCTTGCCGTCGCTCGCGCCAGACGATTTGCAGCAACTGATCGCGGACGCCCTCTACGCTACCCGGGATCGTGTGCTGCCGCTGGCTAAGCTCGTGCAAAGCAAGACAGGAGGCAATCCATTTTTCGCCATTCAATTTCTGAACTCATTGTCCGATGAGGGGCTGCTCGCCTTCGACCATGGCGCGGCGCAATGGTCATGGGATCAAGAACGCACGCTCGCCAAGGGTTACACCGACAACGTCGTGCACCTGATGGTGCGGAAACTGGCTCGCCTGCCGACCGCAACACAAAGGACGCTGCAGCAGCTCGCTTGCCTCGGCAATGCCGGGCAACTCACTACCCTCAGCATGGTTTGCGAACAATCGGCAGGGGCGGTGGATGCCGATCTCTGGGAGGCCTTGCGTCAGGAGGTCGTCCTGCGCACGGAGGGTGGGTACAGGTTCGCCCACGACCGGGTTCAGGAGGCAGCCTACTCTCTGATCCCACAAACACAGCGCGCCGAGACCCATCTCCGAATCGGACGGCTGCTCGCGGCGCGCACCTCTCTCCAAAGGCGCGAGGAGGCCATTTTCGAGATCGTCAATCAACTCAACCGCGGCGCCGCCCTGATCACGTCGCGAGACGAGCGAGAGCAACTGGCGGAACTCAATCTGATCGCGGGCAAGCGCGCCAAGGCGTCTACGGCATACGTGTCCGCCCTTAATTATCTCGTCGCCGGCACGGCGCTGTTGTCGAACGACGGGCGGGAGCAAAGGCCGGACCTCATGTTCGCGCTGGACTTTCACCGGGCTGAATCCGAGTTCCTGACGGGCGAACTGGCAGCGGCGGAGGCGCGCTTGACGATGCTTTCGTCGATCGTGGCCAATCCTGTCGATAGAGCGACCGTCGACTGCTTGCGCAGTGATTTGTACACCACGCTCAATCGGAGCGACCGCGCAGTCGATGTTTGTCTCACCTTCCTACGTCATCTCGGCATCGAGTGGTCGCCTCACCCGACAGAAGAGGAAGCGCGACGAGAATACGAGCGGACATGGTCGCTGCTCGGACGCCGTGAGATCGAGGAGCTCATCGATCTGCCCTTGATGAGCAAACCCGAATCCGTGGCGACTCTGGATGTTCTGACCAGGTCCATGGCGCCTGCCTTGTTTACGGATCTCAATCTGTTCTCCCTGGTCCTCTGCCGGATGGTCAATCTCAGCCTGGAGTATGGCAACACCGATGCGTCCTGTTATGCCTACGTTCACGTTGGCGCGATTGCCGGACCGCGTTTTGGCAACTACAAGGCCGGCTTTCGGTTCGCCCAGCTCGGCTACGACCTGGTCGAACGGCGGGGTCTGAAGAAGTTACAGGCCCGTACCTATTTGAGTTTCGGCGCTTTGATCATGTCCTGTACCCAACATCTGCGAACGAGCCGAGATATGATCCGCCACGCGTTCGATGCCTTGAATAGCATCGGAGATCTCACCTTCGCAGCATATTCTTGGCAGGCTCTGATTGGGAACCTGCTCGCGGCCGGTGATCCGCTCGTCGACGTGCAACGCGAGGCCGACCGGGGCGTAGAGTATGCTCAGAAAGCCCGCTTCGGTCTCGTATTCGACAACGTCACGACGCAGCTAGCGCTCATCCATACACTGCGTGGCTTGACGGAGACTTTCGGCTGCTTCAACGGCGCGCACCTCGATGAGCTTCAGTTAGAGCGCCGCTTGTCGAATGACCCATGTTCGGCACTCACTGCGTGCTGGTACTGGACACGAAAGCTCCAGGCGCGCTTCTTCGCCGGAGACTATGCGGCGGCCGTGGACGCCTCATCGAACGCGCAACGGCTGCTCTGGACATCGGTAGCCTTTATCGAAACGGCGGAAGCTCACTTCTATGGCGCGCTCAGCCATGCGGCGAGCTGCGATGCCGCGTTGCCTGTTCAATACCGACAGCATGTCGAGGCTCTGATCGGCCACCATAAGCAACTTGTGGAATGGGCGGCGATCAATCCGGCGAATTTCGATGACCGCGCCTCGCTGGTCGGCGCCGAGATCGCTCGGATTGAAGGCCGGGAGCTGGATGCCGAGCGTCTGTACGAGGCGGCGATCAAGGCAGCGTCCGAGAACGGCTTCGTTCACAACCAGGCGCTCGCGGCGGAGCTGGCCGCGCGCTTCTACTCGACGCGTGGTTTCGACACGATCGCAAGGGCCTACATGCGAGACGCCCGGCACGGCTACTTGCAATGGGGGGCCGAGGGAAAGGTGCGACAGCTCGACCAACTGTATCCTTGCCTCCGGGAAGTGCCGTCGGTGTCGTCGGCGGCCACGATTGCGGCGCCGATCGACCACCTCGACCTCGCTACGGTCATCAAGGTCTCGCAAACAATATCCGGTGAGATGGTGCTGGAAAAGCTGATCGACACCGTCATGCGCGCGGCGATCGAGCACGCCGGCGCCGAGCGGGGTTTGTTGATTCTCGGCCGGGGCGATTCGTATCGGATAGAGGCTGAAGCGACTACCTGCGACGATGCGGTGATTGTTACTCTGCGCCAGGCGGAGGTGGAAGCGACGGATCTGTCCGAGTCGGTTTTCCACTATGTCGTCAGGACTCGAGAAAGCCTTCTCCTGAACAACGCTTCCGGGGACAGCCAGTTTGCCGCGGATGACTATATTCGTGCGCGCCGCTCTCGCTCGGTGCTCTGCCTGCCGCTGATCAACCAGGCAAGGTTTCTCGGTGTGCTTTACCTCGAAAATGACCTTAGCACCGATGTCTTCACCCCTGCCCGGATCAGCGTCCTCAAGTTGCTCGTCTCCGAGGCGGCGATTTCCCTGGAGAACAGCCGCCTGTACCGGGATCTCGCCGAACGCGAATCCAGGATCCGGCGGCTGGTGGATGCCAATATCATCGGGATCATCATTTGGGATCTTCAGGGTCGAATTCTCGAGGCCAATGACGCGTTTCTTCGCATGGTGGGATATGACCGCGAGGACTTCGTCTCGACACGCGTCCGCTGGACGGATCTCACGCCACCGGAATGGCTCGCCCGTGACGAACAGCAATGGGTGCCGGAAGTGAAGGTGACCGGCAGATTGGAGCCGTTCGAAAAGGAGTTCTTACGGAAAGACGGCAGCCGCGTGCCCGTGCTGATGGGCGTGGCGACCTTCGAAGACCACGCATGCGAGGGGGTCGCGTTCGTGCTCGACCTGACCGAGCGCAAGCGATCCGCGGACTGCCTACGCGGGTTGCAGAGGGATCTGGCGCATGCGAGCCGGCTGGCAACGATGGGGCAGCTCGCCGCCTCCGTGGCGCACGAAGTCAATCAGCCGATTGGCGCGATACGCAACAACGCGCATGCAGCGTTACGCTTTCTCGCCGCGGAGCCACCGGACCTGGCGGAAGTCAGGGAAGCTCTCGAGTGCGTGGTGAGCGAGACCTATCGAGCCGGCGACATCATCAGCGGGATCCGCGATCAGGTCAGAAAATCGCCTCCCCGAATGGAGGGCGTCGACCTGAAGCACGCCATCGAGGATGTGATTGCACTCGTGCGAGGCGAGCTGTCGAAGCATCTCGTATCGCTCCGGACACGGCTCGCGGAGGGACTGTCGCCCGTTTACGGAAATCGCGTTCAACTGCAACAGGTCATGCTGAATTTGATCCTCAACGCGATCGCGGCCATGATCAGCGTCGATGATGGTACGCGGGAATTGCTGATCGGCACGGAACCGAGCCCGGCGGAGGGCCTGCTCGTCACGATCGGCGACTCGGGGCCCGGCGTTCCGCCGGAAGATTGCGAGCGGATTTTCGACTCCTTCTATACGACCAAGCTCGACGGAGTGGGCATTGGCCTTTCGATATGCCGCTCCATCATCGATGCCCATGGAGGACGATTGTGGGCGGACCCGCATCCGCCTCGCGGCGCCGTATTCAGATTCACATTGCCGGCACACCGCTAAAGCAACGTTGATGATCAGCTCTCCCGCCATGGGTGCGCGGCCAACGGCAGTCGTTCGGGCTGATACCAACGTCTCCCCCTGAGCCCTAGTGCAATAGAAGTAAACCTCCGCCGACTGCTGTAATCCCGCCGTCGTTGCAACACCAAGCATTGATTGACCGCGAGCGATCGCTGTCGCCCGCGGCGGAAGTTCGGTTTGCCCTCGTCGATGTGAAACCACCGTCTCACCGGCGACAGTCGGCGATCTCACAACTATTGATACAGGAGTCTTGGCGTGGATGAATCCTCCCGAATAGAAGGGTTGCTCGGCGAGCAAAGGGAAAGCGTCGACGGGGAAGCGCCCATTGGCGCTGATGCGGTCGCTCTCGCCGTCGCTATGGACACGGCCAAACACGATCCGGCGCTTGCGCGCAAGGCAGGCAACTACCTTGATGAGGAGCAAGCTCTCGTCAAGCTGCAGATCAAGAACTTCGACGAGGAACGTCTCCTTGCCATCGCCGCCGCAAAGCGCGAGCGTTACCTTGATCGGCTACGGATGGTTGGCGCCACGATGCTAGCCGCCATAGGAGTCACGGCCGTCGGCGCACTCATCGTAATGGTCTGGCATTCGGCGCACGACACCGGAGCAGTGCTCGACGCCTGCTCGACGCCGGCACCGATGTCCACCCGTGGACTAAACGGTGCGACGCTCGCGAACGAACTGATCGGCCAGTTGTGTCGGATTCATACCATTGTCGCCAAACATTCGATTACACATTCGGACGAAGTGCGTAAGGATAGCGACGATGGGGTCAAAGCGATCGAGGCATTCAAGGTCGCGCACGAAAAGGGCCCGCACTTCGCCGACCCACTGAAGGGTTGGGGGGACGCCCTTGCGGCGGAGCGAAAATCTATGGCAGCGATCGAGAAGTACGAAGAGGCGCTCGAGGCGGACCCGATTGGCCCATAGCATGGGTCGACCGCTGCCCTTGTTACAAAACCGTCATACCGCCATATCGGGTCTTAAGGCCACCACGGAACTATTCATACGCTGCGCAATCGACTCATCAGGAGGTTCACCATTCATGACTTTAGGTAAACGTAAACTCGGCAGTGCGGGACTGGAGGTCTCGACGATCGGCCTCGGTTGTATGGGCATGAGCCAGTCCTACGGACCGGCAGATGAGACGGAGTCGATTTCGACGCTCCATCGCGCGCTCGAGCTCGGATGCACCTTCCTCGACACCGCGGAAGTCTATGGTCCCTATACGAACGAGAATTTGCTCGGCCGCGCGCTGGTTGGCAAGCGCGATCAGGTCACCCTCGCAACGAAGTTTGGGTGGAACATCGAGGGAGGCAAAAGCCTCGGAACCACCAATAGCAGCCCCGCACACATCCGAGAGGCAGTCGACGGTTCGCTCAAGCGGCTGCGGACCGATCATATCGATCTGCTCTACCAACATCGCGTCGATCGCAGTGTGCCGATCGAGGACGTGGCCGGCACGGTGGGCGAGCTGGTGCGACAGGGAAAAGTCAGATTTTTCGGCCTGTCCGAGGCGGGCAGCTCCACCATCCGCCGCGCCCACGCGGTCCATCCGGTGTCCGCACTGCAAAGCGAATATTCGCTATGGGAACGGAATCTGGAACGGGACGTCATACCCGTGTTGCACGAGTTGCGCATCGGCCTCGTGCCGTTCAGCCCTTTAGGCCGAGGCTTTTTGACCGGCGCCGTCCGCCGCGCGGAAGAATACCCCGAAGATGACTTCCGGCGGAACGATCCCCGGTACCAAGGCGAGAATTACAACGCCAACGTAAAGGCAGCGCAAACGGTACGTGACATCGCGGTCGCCAAAGGGGCGACCCCGGCACAAATCGCGCTTGCATGGCTGTTGCACAAGAGCGACAGTATCGTGCCGATCCCCGGCACCAAGCGCCGTAAATACCTGCAAGAGAATGTGGGATCCGAGGCCATCCGGCTCGACCCCGCGCAGATGAAGGCACTCGACGAGGGCCTGGCGCCCGAAAAGATTTCCGGAGCGCGTTACAGCCCGAAAATGATGGCGTCGATCGATCGCTGAGGGCAAGTGCCGTGGCCTGTATCCTTTGCGTGTCACATGATCAATCGATGGCTACCGGCTCACTGGTCGAGCCCCCGCCCTTGCGCAGCAACAGCACCAGCGGCACGGATGCCAGACACAACACCATCATCAGCTTGAAATCGTTGTTGTAGGCAATCATCGCCGCCTGCTCGGTTACGGAGGCGTTCAGTTCCGCCAAAGTATGTGTGTTCGGTATACCTTGCGGCAGTTGTGCCCGGAGAACCGAGCTATACGGAGTCACATGCTCGGCAAGTCGCGCGTGCATGACCTGTGTGTTTCGCGTCAGTAGCGTCTCCACTGCCGAGATCCCGATGCTCGACCCCATATTTCGCACGAGGCTGAAGATCGCCGTACCTTCGTTGCGCAGCCCCGCAGACAGCGTTGCAAACGCGACGGCTGCACACGGGGTGAACACGAAACCGGTACCCACTCCCTGCATGAATCCGGACCATACCACTGTCGCGCTGTTCATCTGTAGATCGAAGCCCGTCATCTGCCACATCGAAAAAGCAGTCACGGCGAAACCGCCTCCGATGATCAATCGTGCATCCACCTTTCCGATGATGCGTCCGACGACAACAATGGCGATTAGACTGCCGATTCCACGAGGCGCCGTGACCAGACCCGTCGTGACCACGGGATAGTTGAGAAGGTCCTGCAATAAGGGAGGAAGCAACGCGAGCGTCGCAAATATGACGGCGCCCATCACAAAAATCAACACGTTGCCGGTTAGGAAGTTCCGATCTCTAAAGAGCGCAGGACTCACGAAGCGCTGCTCCGTCGAGGTGAGCATATGCACAATAAACAAGTAGAAGGCGACCGCGGCGACCGTTGCCTCGATCCATATTTCCGTCGAACCGAACCAGTCCATCAATTGGCCCCGATCGAGCAACAATTGCAGCGCGCCGATTGCCACGCTCAATGCGGTAAAGCCAAAGAAATCAAAACGCGACTTGCGAGGTACCGTCTCGGGAAGAGAAGCCACCATCCCGAGGAAGGCTAGGATGCCGAAAGGGACGTTGATGTAAAATACCCAACGCCAATTGTAGTTCTCCGTCAACCAACCACCGAGCGCGGGTCCAAATATGGGACCCACGGTGACTCCCATCACCCAGATCGCCATTGCGCGCCCGTGTTGGGCGGGCGGGTTGATATCGAGCAATACGGCTTGCGACAACGGAATCAGTGCCGCTCCGCACACCCCCTGTATTAGGCGCGCCAATACGATTTCCGGCAGCGTTTGCGCAAGACCGCAGAGGATCGAGGCCGTGGTGAACCCCACAATGGAAATCAGGAAAACCCGCTTGCGACCGATCTGGCCTGCGAGCCAGCCGCTCAAGGGCGTCATGATGGCGGCGGCGATGATGTAGGAGGTCAGCACCCACGCCATTTGATCTTGAGTCGCGGAGAGCGATCCTTGAATGCGAGGTAGAGCGACATTCGCAATCGTGTTGTCGATTGCCTGCATAATCGACGCCAGCATGACGGAGACCGTGATGAGCGCACGACGCGGGCCGTCGATTTCCCCCTGCTCTACTTTGGGCACAACGCCGCCGGTCGGAGCCTTACCGTACAAATGACCGATTCAGAAATCATCTGGTTGCCCTTATAAGCAGACATGTCTCCTATGTATTTGTTTATGTGGATATTTTTGTCAGGTGATCGGCTCATAAGCCTTGAGGATTGAGATGTGAATCGTAAGCCGGTCCAGCTAGCGCTTCGCACGACTTCACGCTGACTGGGTTCGGTTTTCCAAGGCTGGTAATCCAGTGCTCCCCGAAAACCGAGCTATAACAGACACTCATTCCGAGCTTAAATCGTTCAACATTTAGCTTTTCCCACATCGGTCCGTTTGTATCGCTCTTTCTCACAGAGAAGAAAGAAATCTCTTCTCGTGGTGCGAACACTCGGCCCTGGACGACATCGATGGACGCGCGCTGGATGGCCTCGAGACCCCCGGCGCTGGAGCAACAGAGCTTCACTAACTCGGCCCATGTCGCCACGGCCTTACCGTCATAGGTTACAACGAGTTTCTCGAGCGTCGCGGGCCCTATACCGGCGTTTCTCGCATCAAAGTGGACAATAGCCTCACCGTCTTTCAAGTTTCCTTGGTTCAGAGCGATATAGGGCCATGAATTGGCCGTCACTAGTCGCCGCATATTTGACTCGTTCTGAATCGCAATAATGATCGACGCAACTGAAACCAAAAGAGCAGTCGACGCCAATACCATATCGATCCAGCGATGCCCCAGTTTATGTGGGTGGGAATGAACCTCGGGATCCAGATCCATCTATAGACCTCTCGGTTTTCGGCTGAGACACAGTACGCCAATGGCGCATTCCAATATACTGTTTCCGGTTCTGGCCACCCATCGCCTGGAAAATCGACTGTACTTCCGCCCATCTGCGCTCCATCAGAACAATGGAGCCGATCTAGAGCGGACATGACGTTCCCGCGTAGTCCGGCCGTCAAGCCGCTCGATCAAGCAGGAACGTAGGTTAACCTCATCACATCTTCGCCAATTCGATCGCTGGCCACAAGGCGCAGCGGCGGCCGAGGGCCGGCGAAGAATGGCTTGCCGTGACCAAGCACGACGGGGCACAGATAGAGTCGATACTCATCGATCAGACCAAGATCGGTGAGGCCTCGCGCCAGATCCGGTCCGCCAACGTGAATCTCCCCGGAAAGCTGCGCTTTCAATCCGATTATTGCCGCCTCAATGTCATCCCCGACAAGCGTGGCGTTGGGGCCGAGCGACCTCAACGAGCGCGACACAACCCACTTCGGTCGCCTTCGCCACACGGCCGCGAAGTCGCGTTCCTCTGCATCCCAGTTGGTTAGATCTTCGTCCCAATAGCGCATCACCTCGTACATGCGGCGACCGTACAGGAAGCCCGCCGAGCCGCGCACCTGCTCAATGAAGTAACGGAAAACCGTGGGACTTGGCAAAAAGTTCGTATGGTCGACGTAGCCGTCCAAGGACTGGCTCAATCCAAACACCAGCTTGGCCATGGTCTCTTCCCCTCCTTACGGGCCGTAGGCGCTGTGTAGATACGGCAACTGAAGCCTTGTGCGCTCCGCGCTCCAGAATCGATCGAGCCTGCGGGCCGCAGAATGAGCGCACACTCCTACATAGACGAACGGCAAGACCGGAATTCGACAAGATGCCCGGGGAATTTCCTAGGCGCTTACCCATTGCAGATACAATCGAGAGCGCGTCGCGAGTTCGCGCCTCTGGAGACTCAATCTGCTTCAAGGAATGTGAGTACTCGCGTGGGCCGGGCGCCAGCAGAGGCTCAGCGATCGGGCGTTACCAGAATCGTTCAAATAACTGTTTTATAAGAGAATTCTGGATTATCGCCCGCGACGGTCGAATCTGCGAATGTGGCCATTACTGTAGCCGATAGAGAATGGCCCCTATAAGTGCGCAGCGCAGGGAATCTCGACCAGGTCGTGCGGCAGTGATTCGATGCTGTGCATCAAGCCTTCCATGTCCTTCGGATGATGATCTGTGTCGAGGCGGAACATGCGGCCATCTTCCATTACCAACCAAAAAACCTTTGTGCCGCAGCTATTCACCCCGAAATACATCACCGGCACACCACCCGCCATGGCGGGACCGGCAGGCTGGACGTTCTGAGCCGTCGTATCCGGATTCGATGCCGGGCTTTGCCGCCCAATCGGCTGCTCCGGATCCATCCCGGCAGGCTGCGCGCGACTGATAGCTACCGTCGAGGCCGCTGCGATCATTGACAACGCAATCCGCAGCGCCACCTGGATAAATCTACTCATTGCCATGACCTCTCATGCATTCCAGGAAAATTTTGGACAGATCAACATCCAGGAAATAGGCCATCATCGGCGGCACGCATTGATCCGCGGACGGCGACTGACCCTGGATGCTGTAGCACTCCCCCTTGTTCAGGGTGCAAGGATTTGTGCTCGGATGCGCTGGCGGCTTCAACGCGCCATCAGATCCCGTGGCAATCCAGGCCCCAATAACGACTGCACTCAACACCACTCCGTATTTCATCATCGCCTCGAATGTTTTAACCTGCACGCCCAGGTGGTTGGCGACCTGCCCGATCGCACTCGAGAGACCTGTAACATCAGTCAGAAGGCGGCTCTGCGGCACACGAGCTCGTCCTGATGATGTGGATGATAGGCCCGTATTGCCGATCGGACTTGTCCGCGCTTAACGCGCCTTGCGAGGAATTACGGTCGTTCAACCGTCCCATAACCGAGAAAACGCGATTCGAGGCGAGCCGTCGGTTGCGGATCAATTGGTCCAATGTTCGGGTTATGTATCGACGTAAAAATGACAAATGGCGCAAGTCCGTTCAATCAACGCTCCGTCTTCGATGCTGGCGTTCGCATCAATGATTTCCGCTTCGAGAGATTTCGTGAGGCATACGGGTTCGCCACAGATCGAGCAGGTGATTCCGGGAGCACAGCTGGTCGTCCGTTATTCGGTTTACCGACACCACGGAATCTATGCGGGCGCCGGTCGGGTGATCCACTATGCCGGCTGGATTCGCGGCCGCCGCGGATTGATAGAGACAAATCGCTCGACGAATTCATCGAGGGCCGCGAGTTTAAGGTAAATCTGAGTCCGCCCGACTTGATCAGCGGCCGCGACGTCGTGCGGCGAGCCCGCCAGAGTCGTCTACAGACGCCGCGCAGGCCATGGCGGAAGCACACACAAATCGCTGCCGCTGATCTCGAGTAGCCTAGTCGGTGTCAAGCACCGCGGGCCCATCGCCGGCTTCGACGTGCTTTCCAGGCGGGACCTTCTTGAAGTCGTTTGGGAACAAGCGATAGCGCGACAGAAGCTTATAGAAGTCGGTGCGGCTGCGCTTTGCGAGGCGGGCTGATGCAGTTACATTTCCAGCGGTGCTCCGCAAATTCTTGGTGAGAAATCCCAGGGAGAAACTGTCGCGCGCCTTATCATAAGATGGTAGTGTCATCGAATCGGCGCTCAGCGAATCTTTCACCAATTGCTTCGTCATTATTTTTCCGCTGGAAAGCGCCACGTTCTGCTTTATTAAATCGAACAACTGCCGGACGTTCCCTGGCCAGCCGACGGTCGACAGCAATTCCATCGCATCGGCCGAATATATCTTGGCCTCGCTGCCCTTCTCAGTCACTTGTTCCAAGAAACTCGATACCAATAGAGGAATGTCTTCGCGGCGTCGGCCGAGAGGGGGCACGTCAATCGTCAAGACCACGAGCTCGTAATAGAGATCCTCGAGAAATTTCCCATCATTCATCAGTTGCCGCAAATCAATAGATGTAGTTGAAATAATCCGGGCCTTGTTGCGTGCCGCGCGCGCTTGGGGCACCGCGTAATGGGGGTACCCGCTCAGTGCGTTCAGAAGATCCAATTGATGTCGAAGCGGCAAGTAGCCGATCTCATCTATCAATAGCGTACCTTCGTGCGCGAACTGATGTGCATCCAATGAGAAAACGTCATCGGCGCTCGACGCCCTATCCTCCCGACTCGACGGCGCAGCGTCTAGGCCATTGCTTTCAGCGACCCGACATTTGATCACGAGAAAGGGCTTTTCTCGGCGCGCACTCGCCGCGTGAATGGCGCGCGCGAACAGCTCTCTTCCCGTCCCATTCTCGCCGATCAGCAGCACGGGCTCGTCACACTGAGCAGCCATATTGGCCTGACCAAGCCTGTCCTCCATGAGCTGACTGCGCGAAATAATATTCGCCCGCCAATCACCCTTCGCATGACTGAAATTCGAGGCCGCTATCGCACGTTCGACTTGTCCCAACAGCTCACCCTTCTCTATCGGCTTGACCAGAAAGCCGAACGCACCGCACTGCGTGGCTTCGACGGCTTCCGGTATTGTCCCGTGGGCGGTCAAGATGATGACGCTAACGGCGGGCCAACGGGTCTTGAGCTCTCTGAGCAAGCCAAGGCCGTTCATCGGAGTCATCCGCAATTCGGTGATCACGAGGTGGGGGCGCCTCCGCACACACGCATCCAATGCAGCTGTCGCACTCTCTGCTGATTCGACATCGTAGTTCGCGTTGACAAGGCGGGCCGTCAGCAGGCGACGAAGACCGGGATCGTCGTCGACGATCATGATACGGGCCTTGCGCTCGTCCTCCTGGGGGCGCCGATCCGCCTGTTTACCGCGCTTGGACTCACTTCTAAGGGTAAATCCGAGGGAGGTCGTGACAGGCGGTGAGCGATCTTCCATGGGAGTGTCTCCTACGAGTTTACAACGTGATGCGGCCGAATTGCCCTAGCATGGTCGGCACTGTGGGTCGTCGCCGCGATACCCTCGCGGCAACAACTGAGTGCAGTCCCTGACGGTCAATGGTTCGCGAAAATCGGCGCCCTGCCCGAAGCAGCACTCTCGATCTTGAAGGAAGGAGGCATCGGGGGACCTGATCGGCCCGCCCCGAACCGCATGTGCTTCGTTACGGTCGTTCCGACTCAAGAGAATCTTTTGCAACGCACAATCCAGCGGCGTCCAAATCCCTGGACCCCCCGATTCACGCAAATTGCCGCGACAATCTCTGTACGGTAACGCACACAAGCTTGCGCGATTGGGGTGGGCGGGCAGTGGCACACACAGATCGCTGTAAAGACACGGCCGCCGGGCGGCCGCACCGAATCCGTCCGAAAAGCACGGGATTCGGGATTGACGTATGGAGATTTGGCGAGTCTCCCGGTAATGTCGACTGGTCATGCGAACGTGAGCTGCAAACCTGCTAAACGTGAGGCCGCTCTCTTGAGCGCCGTTGACCAGTCCTTCCGGCAACGAACTCTGCCCGCATCCGATCCACCAAGACACCCCTTTATGCTGAAATGCTTCCGAGGTCGCTTCTCGACCGACCTCTCGATCGATCTTGGCACCACCAACACGATGATTTACGCAAAATCGCGTGGAATCGTGCTGAATGAGCCCTCGGTCGTCTCGATACAAAGTGACCCAAAACAGGGAGGCAGGACCGTGCTCGCTGTCGGCGCAGAGGCAAAGAAGATGCTCGGTCGAACACCCGGGCACATCGCTGCCGTGCGACCGCTCCGGGATGGGGTCATCGCAGACTTCAAGTACACCGAAGTCATGCTTCAATACTTCATCAGCAAAGTGCACGGCAACCGCCTGCTGCGGCCGAGCCCCCGCGTTCTAGTGTGTATGCCCTTCGGGTCGACCCAAGTTGAACGCCGCGCCATCCGAGATTCCGCCGAGGGTGCCGGAGCGCGCAAGGTCGATATCGTACCGGAGCCTATGGCCGCCGCGATTGGGGCGGGCTTACCGGCGCACGAAGCACGCGGTTCGATGGTTCTCGATATCGGTGGCGGCACCTCAGAGGTCGCGGTGATTTCGCTGAACGGCATCGTTTACGCAGCGAGCGTACGAATGGGGGGAGACAAGTTCGACGAAGCAATCACCCAGTACATTCGCCGGAACTACGGGATCTTGATTGGTGAGGCGACTGCCGAGCGCATTAAAATTGAAATTGGTTTGGCCTATCCCGGGGGTGACGTGCGTCACATGACCATCCGGGGTAGAAACCTATCCGAGGGCATGCCGCGCGAATTTACGATCACGTCCAATGAGGTATTGCAGGCTCTGGAGGAGCCATTGCAGACAATTGTCGGCGCGGTGCGCCATGCCCTCGAGCAAACTCCTCCCGATCTCGGTGCCGATGTGGCGGAGCGCGGCATCATGCTCACTGGCGGAGGTGCGTTGCTGCGCGACATAGATAAATTGATTTCCAAGGAAATCGGCCTCCCGGTGGTCATCGCGGATGATCCACTGAGTTGTGTCGCGCGCGGCGGCGGGCATATCCTCGAACTGACGCACGAACATGGACGAGAAATGTTTGACCTACACTGACCTGTTACCCACATGTTCGGCTTCCCTGCCGTAAGCTCATCGGGCGGGGCGATCGAGCGGCTGATAGAGATGTGTATGGCAGGCGAGACGCCGCCCGGCGCGGCAATCGAGCCCGCCGCCTTGCTGGAACAACTGGTAGACGGCACCAAACGCCTTGTACAGGAGATAGAGACTGCGAGGCAGTGCAAACCCAGCCGGGGCATGCTCGCAACGAGTCGCGGGGTACGCCGAGCGGCGGCGCCGATGGTACGTGTTCGACCATACATGTAATAAATGTCGATAGCGGCACCTCAATGCCTGATGTGGCGAAATAGGTCAGGCGGCCCCGCCGGGCTCAACATGACATCACCCGGACTTTGACGGCTCGCCAACGTCCCCACACCGGTATATATCGGATCGGAGAGAGTCACCCGATTCCGGCCGCTCAACACGCTCGCGTAGAGATTCGTGTTGGCTTGTTTCAGCAGCGACTGCACGCTGACCGCCACTCTCTGCACTTTTCCCTCGAATCCGCTGATTCCGATGCTGACGGTTATGCGAATAGGCCCTGCCGCCGTGTCGATCGGCGAGTCCGCCATGGTCCGCCGCACAATCTCTGCGCACGCGTGCGCGTCCGCCAACATGGCACCTTCGAGTACCACGGCAAAGGTGCGCTTTCCCAGACGAGCACACCAATCGGTTTCCCGTCGGAGCCGGCCGGCTATCAATCTCGTGAATTTCTTGAGCACGAGATCCCCGACGACGTATCCGTAGGTATCGTTGATCGCCTTCAGTTGGTCGATCTCAATCAGCATCAATGATACGTCGCCTCCGAAGCGGCGCGCGCGCTTCAACTCGCGGCTGAAGTGTCGGAAAAAGTAGCGTCTATTGTAGACACCGGTGAGTGGATCGTTGATTTCCACCTGGCGCGTTTTCGCCACCGCTCTTCTGAGGGAATTCTCGAGCGCCAGAACGCGTTTCGCCGTCCGCAAGCGGGCTAGGAATTGAATCCCGGACGTACGCTTGGTTACGTAATCGTCGGCGCCCGCCTCGTACGCAGCCAAAATGTCCTTCTCGCTGTCTCGCACGGTGAATAGCAAGATGTAGACGTATTCGGAGTTCCGCCGCCCGCGGATGAAGCGGCACAGCTCTAGGCCGGTCGCATCCGCCATATTGAAATCAGTAACCACGATCGACGCGGAGAACGCGTCCAGCTTCCTCAGCGCATCACCGACACTGGTGGCGGTGCGCACATCGTATCCAGCCGCCCCTACCAGCACTTGCAGGCGCGCGAGAACCAGCTCATCGTCGTCAACCATCAAGATCGTCGGCAATGCGGGGCGGCTGAGTTTTACGATCTTCCGCTCAATATTTTCGAATTCGCTTACTGTCATTATCCGCTGCCGCCCGCCCCAACCTCGGTGTTGGCCGAGAAAAGTCCACACGGCGGCGCCTGCTCATGCCGATTACCCATCAGTTTGCTTCGCGAGCGCCCGCGGGCTGGACGGTGACTTTGGGACCCACCACGGGGCGGCGAACAATAGATCCGCAAATCCGTCCGCGTTGAGCGGGCGGCTGAAATAATAGCCCTGCGCTTCGTTGCATCTGCGCCTTTCGAGAAATGCTCTCTGTTCTCGAGTCTCGACGCCCTCCGCCACCGCCCTCATATGCAGACTCTTTGCCATCCGGATAATGGCGCTGACCACGCTCGCATCGTCCTCATCGGTGTTAAGATCGCGCACGAACGATTGATCGATCTTCAGCGCATCGATGGGAAATCGTCTCATGTAGCTCAAGCTGGAGTACCCGGTTCCGAAATCATCCAGCGCGAGACTCACGCCGTGCTCTTTGAGAGCGCTCAGCACGACGGCGGTTGCCTGAGAGTCCTGCATGAGGAAAGTCTCGGTGAGCTCCAACTCGAGTCGCCACGGATCGAAGCCGGTCTCCTCCAGGATCCTCGCCACAGCGGCCACGAAATCCTTCGAGCGTAACTCCACGGCCGATGTATTCACCGCGAGTCTCATCGGCGGCAGACCCAGATCCTGCCAGTGCTTGGCCTGCCGGCAGGCCTCGCGCAGCACCCATTGGCCGATGGGCACGATCATGCCGCACTCTTCGGCTATGGGGACGAACTGCGACGGCAGCACATTCCCCTGCGTGGGATGCTGCCAACGAATCAGCGCCTCTGCCGCGACGATGGCGCCGCTCGCGAGGTTCACGATCGGTTGGTAGTACAACTCGAGTTCTTGCCGCTCGAGCGCATGCCGAAGTCCGCCTTCCATGGATTGCCTTTCGACCGCGTTCGAATTCAGCTGCGAGCGGTAGAACTGATAGTTGTTGCGCCCACGGTCCTTGGCCTCGTACATCGCCGAGTCCGCATTGTGAAGCAATAATTCTGCCTCGGTTCCGTCCTCCGGATAGAGGGCGATGCCGATGCTCGCGGTGATGTGCAATTCATTGCCGTCCACCAAATGGCCTGATTCGACCGATTGAAGTAATTTTTCGGCGCAGACAGCGGTGGCGTTGGCGTCCACCACTTCGGGCAACAGAACCACGAACTCATCCCCCCCCAGACGACACACGGTATCGGATGCACGCGCGGACGCGCTCAACCGAGTCGCGATGGACTGCAGCAGATGATCGCCTACCAGGTGACCCAGGGAATCGTTGATATGCTTGAACCGATCCAGGTCCATGTAAAGCACCGCCAAGGGCGAATGATGTCGTTGCGCCATTGAAATTGCCTGAACCAGGCGATCGTTCAGTAAGCTGCGATTCGGCAGATCGGTAAGCGGGTCGTGCTGCGCCAGATATGCCAACTGGAGCGACATGGCGCGGGCCGTGCTCACGTCGTGAAATACCATGACTGCGCCCGTCACACGACCATGACGGTCGTGGATGGGTGCGGCGGAATCCTCAATGGAGGATTGCGAGCCGTCGCGTCGCCTCAGGATGCACGTCGGGGGCAACGCGACGCTGCGATTCTCGTGAGCCGCCGCGTTCATGGGATTGGGTACGATAGCCCCCGTATCCGAGTCGGTGATCCGAAACACCTCCTCCAAGGGGCGCCCGATCGCCTCGGTGCTCGGCCAGCCCGTCAATCGCTCAGCTACCGCGTTGAGATAGGACACCCGACCGCCGATGTTCGTGCTGATTACGGCATCACCGATCGAGTTGAGTGTGACCTGCGCCCGTTCCTGTTCGTTGAATAATGCTTCGGCGATCGCGGCGCGATCGATGACGGCGGCGAGGGTCTTCGGTAAGACGTAATCGTCGAGACGCTCCTTCAGCAGGAAATCCTGTGCGCCATGCTGAATCGCTACAGTGGCGGTTACTTCATCCTTCAAGGAACTCAGGATGACTATCGGTATTTGCTTGGTCGCTGCAAATAGCCGATCGACCACGTCCAGACCCGCGGCGTCCGGCAGGGACAAATCCACCAAAACCGCGGATATGTCGCTCACCCCCTGGGACGACCCGCCGGGAACGGCCAGACGCTCCAAACCGAGCGCGCAGCTTCTCACCCATTCGACGTGAAAGCGCATCTCGCGCGAGTTCATGAGCGCGTCGCGAACGACCTGTGCACCCGAGATGTCATCTTGAATCAATAGGATGTTCCGTATCATGTCATGCTTCCCTGCGCGGCTGCCTCGACTCCTCAAAGATGGGCATACATCCAAACAGATCGTCGAGGGACAGTCTGTCCGCTAGCGCACCAGGGTACGCTTGCACCGAAATGAGTATGTCCACCTACAGAAATCGCGGCCCATTCCGCTACGGCCAGGGGCAAGCCCGGGCACCAGGCGTCGCCAAACAGGTAAAAAAGGCCCCGCGTAGGGCCCTTCGGTGCAGCTCAAGTGTCGATCGGCGACCTTTAGGCGGCGGCTGCAAGCAATTGCCAGTTTCTCGGCATAATTACGGCATCAATGACGTGGATGAGGCCATTCGATGCACCGATATCGCGCTGCTTGATGTGCGCCCCATTGACATGCACTTCCGAGGAGGAGACCACGGCCGTCAGCGGACTCCCCTGAACCGTCATCACGTCGCCTGGCTTCAATTCCTGCGCCAATACGTGACCCTCGACTACGTGATAACTCAAGATGGCCTTGAGCTTTGCGGTGTCCTTGAACAGCGCATCCAGCGCGCCTGCAGGGAGCTTCTTGAATGCTTCGTCGGTGGGTGCGAAGACCGTGAATCGGCCTTGGCCGGTGAGCTTATCGGTAAGACCGGCCGCCTTGAGGCCGGCAACCAACGTTGTGAAATTGCCTGCCGCGATCACCGTTTCGACGATATTCTTCGTAGGAGCCAAACGCGGGGTGCCGTGTTGTGAATTCGCGGAAGTGGTTTTTGCCTGTTCCATAGATTGTGACCTTGTCGTGTATAGCCTCGCAAGAATTTGCCGGCTGACTCAGCTCGTATTCGGCTGAGAAAGTGAGTGAGTATGGACCCTGCGCCGAGCGCTTGCCGGATTTCGACAAAAGAAACTGCGAATGCTGCATGGGCCCTTGCAATTAACCTGTTTACTGTCGACCGATGCACCGCGGCGGCGGCGCCCACACGCAGCCAGTGCAGCGGCATACGTGTAGACGGACAATGAAAATGATAAAGCACTCTGCCCGTCAAGCCACTGTCACTGACGCTGCCATCATCGCCCGACACCGTGTCGGTATGTTCCGCGATATGGGCGAAGTGCCGACGGATGTACTCGCAGGAACATTACTTGAGACCTCGACCGTGGCGCTTGAAGCACTGCTGCGTGCGCGCGCGGTAACTACTGCGCCGGTCCCGTTGGTAGCAAACGTGTACACAGAACCGGACTTTCGCGGCATGAGAATAGCGCGCGCGCTCATGTACCTGACCTGCGTATTTGCGCCAATGGCTGGCAACTCGTCAAAGCAGAACGCCGCTTTTCCCGGTTCACTTGTCATCTACATATATATTTATAAATCAATAGATTATCTAATCTATCTAGACCCGTTCTAACTAGAACTCCCGTACACGCCGCGACCGCTTCGGTCCCAGTGCATGCCGCCGCCGCCGGCAGCGAACTCCGCGCTCATTGACCTCGCGCAGTACGCTTGCACGCCGCAGAGCGCCGGCTGCCGAAGAGGAATTGCTTCGCTCCATGGAGGAAGAACGCTACCCGCTGCGAGCGCCTGAGTTCGCGGATAAGATTGATGGCGCGATCGGCGAACCCTCCGCGTTTCATGACACCCAGTTATGAATCCATGAGTCCGACAACTAGCCTTGCGTCGGTGTATCTGCTAGCGTTGCGATCCAACTGGGGAAATGGTTGATCGTTGTTCGAATGAGACAGGTGTTCAAAACTCTAGGCCTTTTGCTGTTGCTGATGGTGGCACAGCAGGGTGCCGTGGTTCACGAACTCAGCCATTTATCCGGCGCCAAGCACATAGAGTTGCAGCTGCAGGCGGACGGGGACGCAGATAAGACCTGTGCTTTATGTCCCGCCTTCGCACAAGTTGTCACCCCGGCATTTAGCCATTCGTTTCATATCCCCCTCCTCGCTCGCTTCGCTCTGGAGACCGTATCAGAGCCTCTATATGCGGCGATCAGCGCCGCAGTTCCTCGCCCCCGCAGCCGCGGACCGCCCTCCCTAAGCTGACATTTGCCTTGCGAATTGAACTGCCCCGGCAATCGGCGGCGGTTTGCGTTCATTCAGCTTTTGCGGAGTAATTTTTGATGTCCAGACTTTCAAGTGCGCCCGCGGCGTCTTGCGCTGCTGCGGCCCTCGCTCTCGTCGCTACAGGTTCCGTGGCATTCGCCGACCCGACCGATTCGACGGCGGCAAACGCCGATGCGTCGGTTTCATCGAACACCTCGACTTCGGGCCAACTCTCGGAGATTAACGTAGCGGCTCAGCGTCTGAACGACGCTCGCAGCACCATCGAGACCCAGACCGGCGCGTCGACCTATACGATCGATAGCCAGGCGATTGCCGCGATGCCCGGCGGCGAGAACGCTCAGCTCAATCAGGTTCTGCTGCAGGCTCCGGACGTGGTTCAGGACTCCTTCGGACAGATCCACGTTCGCGGCGACCACAACGACCTGCAGTATCGCCTGAACGGCATCATCCTGCCCGAGGGCATTAGCGTTTTCAGCCAGACGTTGAGTCCCTGGCTGATCTCTTCCTTGAAATTGATCACGGGTGCGCTACCGGCGGAGTACGGCCTGCGAACCGCCGGCATCATCGACCTGACCACCAACAGCGGCTTGCAGCAACCCGGTGGCGATATATCGCTGTATGGCGGCAGCCATTCGACCTTTCAGCCGTCGGCGGAGTACGGCGGCAGCGACGGCAAATACAGCTACTACGTCACCGGTGACTACAAGGAAGATGATCTCGGCATCGAATCGCCCAACGGCAGTTCCAACCCGGTTCATGACCACACGAGCCAAATTCACGGCTTCGGCTATTTCGAGAACATCATCGATTCCGACGACCGCGCGTCGCTGATACTCGGGGTATCGGACGATGAGTTCCAGATTCCAAATCAAGTTGGTATGCAGCCCACGCTCGGTCTCAACGTCAACGGCCAGACCAATTATCTAAGCAACAACCTGAACGAGAGCCAGCACGAGCTCGCGGAGTATGCGATCGCCACCTGGCAACACTCCGAAGGCGCGTTCAACTGGCAAACCTCGCTCTCCACCCGCTATACGAGTTTGCATTTTGCGCCGGATTGGACCGGAGATTTGCTCTACAACGGTATCGCCCAAGATGCATTCAAGAATGACACGGCCATCGGCTGGCAGACGGATGCCGCTTACAAGGTGAGTGACGCGCATACCGTGCGCACCGGCTTCTACTATCAGCACGACACCGCGGAGAGCGACACCACGTCGCAAGTGTTGCCCATCGATGCAGCGGGCGCACAGACTTCCAATGTGCCGCTCACACTCATCGACACCGGCACACAGGTCCAGCAGATTCAAAGTGTCTATCTGCAGGACGAATGGAAGCCGCTATCACCTCTCACCGTCAACTACGGTCTGCGCTACGATCACTACAGCGCGTATTCCAGCGGCGGCCAGCTCAGCCCGCGCATCAATGCCGTGTGGGAATTCCCATTCGGCACAACCGTGCACGGTGGCTATTCACGCTATTTCACCCCGCCTCCATTCGAGCTGGTCGGCGCCGGGACCTTCACCCAGTTCGCCGGTACGACCGCCGTGCCGCCGGGCTCGGTCACGAAGGACAGCCCGCCGATCGCCGAGCGCTCCAATTATTATGATCTCGGGGTGCAGCAGAAGCTGCTCGACAAGACCTTGACGCTCGGCGTCGACAGCTTTTACGAGCAGGCGCAAAACCTGATCGACGAGGGGCAGTTCGGCGCGCCGATCATCCTCACGCCGTTCAATTACCGCTATGGCTTGATCGGCGGCGTCGAGTTTAGCGCCAACTATACGCTCAACAACTTTGCCGCCTACTTCAACAGTGCATGGCAGGCCGCTCACGGCAAGGACGTGGAGTCGGCGCAGTTCAACTTTACCCAACAGCAGCTCAACTACATTGCGAGCAACTACATCCACCTCGATCACGAGGGGCGGGTATCCTCGTCGGCCGGTGTTTCCTACCTGTGGCTCGGCACTCGCTTCAGCGTCGATGATCTATTCGGCACCGGCCTGCGGCAAGACCTCATTCTTCCCAGCGGTTACGTCATCCCGAACGGGGATCACACTCCGAGCTATAACCAGATCAATTTCGGCATGAGTCATGCGTTCGAGCTCGCCAGCGCCGGTCCGATCACCGTGCGCTTCGATGTCATCAACGTGGCCGACAAGGTCTATGAAATCCGGAGCGGGACCGGCGTCGGCGTCTTCGCGCCTCAGTACGGACCGCGTCGGGGATTCTTCGGCGGAGTATCGTGGAAGTTCTGAGACGTTAAATCGGGCCTGATGAGCCATGGGACCGCCCGGGGGCCGGGCGGTCCCATGCATCTAGCATACCCTCGACGACGCCGCTGAATGCAAAGGCAGGGTGAACTGGATGGTCGCTCCGTGAGGCACATTGGACGCAGTCCAGATGCGTCCCCCGTGAAGCTCGATGATCGAGCGGCAAATCGAGAGTCCCATGCCCATGCCGCTGGGTTTGGTGGTATAGAAGGTGTTGAAAAGCCGGCCCGCGCTATCCGCGGAGAACCCTACCCCGCAGTCCGTCACCGTGACTCGCGCTTGCCGTGCGTCATCTTGCTCCGTTCGGATCAGAAGCTCGCGTGGACGATCCGTGATCGGTTGCATGGCTTCGATGCTGTTGATCACCAGATTGAGGATGAGCTGCTGCAGCTGAACTTTGTCGACGAGAACGACGGGCAGAGCACTCGCGTACTCCGTGCGCAGCGCCACCCGGGCGCTCAAGAGTTCATGCTGCGCGAAGGTCAGGGTCTCGCTCAAAAGCTCGTTGAGATCGAGCGGCGCCATTTTCGTGTCGGTCTTCTTCGCGAGCAAACGGATGCGCCGAATGACCTCCCCCGCCCGGGTGCTGTCGCGGACGATCCTCTCGAGGGCGGCGTGCGCTTCGTTCATGTTGGGCGGGTCGCCGTCGAGCCAGCTCTGGCATGCCTCGGCGTTGAACATGACGGCGCCCAGCGGCTGATTGACCTCATGAGCAATCGAAGCGGTTAGCTCGCCGAGGCTGGTCACGCGCATCACATGCGTGAGGTCGGTGCGGGTCTTGTGCAGCTCGAGCTCCGCCAGGCGGATCGCGGTCACATCCATGACCGAGCATATGAACTCGACATCGTTCGCGTCGTTGCGGAACGCACGGGCGAAGACCTGAACATGTTTGACCCTGTCATCCGGCATCTTCAACCGATACTCGTGGACATAATCCTGTCCGTCCTTCGATGCGCGCTCAATGATCTGCTGGAAAGCCGCAATATCGTCCGGGTGAATTCGGCGTCGCGCCAGTTCCATCGTCGGGGTGATCGCCGGATCGTACTCGAAGATGCTGAAGGTTTCCTCGGTCCAATATACTTTCCCGCTGGAGGGTATCCAGGCACAGGTGCCCGTATGACTGAGCCTCTGGGCTTCGCTCAAATAGGCCTCACTGCGCCGGAGGTCCTCTTCCGCCCGCCGGCGCTCGCTGTTTTCCATGCGCAGTTCGTCATACAGTCGCACGTTCTCCAGCGATATAGCCGCCTGCGAGCCCAGGAGCTTAAGGACCGCGAGCTTGGCCGACGTGAACACGCGCGGCGCCAGGTTGTTTTCGAGGTACAACGCGCCGACGAGCTTGCCCTGCTTGATGAGAGGAAGACAGAGCGCGGAGCGGGCATATTTCTTCCGCACGTAGCCGTCCGCGGAGAAAGGGATCTGGGCCGAGGCATCGTCCAGGATCACGCTCTCGCGCGTGCGCACCGCGGTGTGCAGCACGGACTCGATCAGCTCGGTCTGCGTCACCGTCGAGGTTCGCAGCGTCACATCAATCTTGCCGGGACCCGTCGTCGCCTCCGCCGCGATCCGCGGCTCGTTGTCCGCGAACAGTATGAGCAGGCCGCGCTCGGCCCCCGCATGCTCGAGCGAGATTCTCATGAGGGTTTCGATGAGCTTGGCGAGTTCGATCTCGCTCGACACCGCCTGCGAAGCTTTGACCACCGTTCCGACATCCAGTCGTTCGACAGATGCGCTGACCGTGGAGCCCGGGGCAGACGGGCCCGACTCCTCACGCAAGCCGGGATGACGCTGTAGGAGCTGCCGGACCTTGCCGAGCGCACCCCAGCGCAGGTAGCCGCTCCGGGCTTTCCGTAGATAATCCGACGCGATGCTCTCGACGCCGCGTGCGGCGTAAAACTTCGCCGTGACCTCGTACGCCAGCGCCTCGTTCTGCACGAAGCCGTGCTCGCGAGCCGATTGTATCGCTTGCTCGTAAAGACGCATGGCCTCGGCGTCCCGCCCTTCGAGGCGCGCGATCTCGCCCGACACCAGGGCGTGTTTGTCGCCAAACGTCGGCGGATAATTCTCGGCCCATTCTCGCAACTGCTCCCGATGCTCCGCCAGGAGAGGGCGCCATACCGCCTTATCATCGGCGGAAGCGTCCTCGTAGAGGGCCGCGACCGTCAGAGCGGCGTAGTACGAGTAGTCAAGCAAATAGATCTGCACCTGGACTGCTCCCGCACGAAGCACAGATCTCGCCTTGGCCGCCGCCGCCAGTGCCTCGGTGTAGTCGCCCGACAGGAATCGCATCTTCAGTTTCAGGATCCAATACAAACAGATCAGCGTGTTCATCCGGTCGCCCGTCAGTCCGGCCTCGAATGTCGGCTCGTCGAATGGCGCGCCGCCGAAGGCTGAGAAGATTTCTGCGCGACCCTGCATGGCCGCGATGAAGCGTTGCTGGCTCACGATGAGGTCCACGACATCGCGGAACTTGGCTCTCCGGGCGAATTCCAGTGCCATTTCCGCGTCGCGCCACACCGCGTCGAGTGGATCGTTACGCAGGAGCAAAGCTGTGACGGTGTGATGCATGCTATAGCACGCGTAAGTGAGATCGCCTGTCTCCGTGGCCTGGCGAGCCACCGCTCGACGCAACTCGATCGCGTGCGTGATGGGCCGCGTCCAGACACTATTGGCCCCCATTTCATGGTGGACCTTCGTGTGGTAGGCGGAGAAGTCGTGCTTCTCGACCAAGTCACAGGCCAGCATGCTGAGCCGGTAACCCTCGCGGTAACGGTGAAAGACCGGTCCGAGGAGAGCCCCGAGGCAGGCGCCGGCGTGCGCGCAAGGGCCGCTCATCCCGTGCTGCATGCTGATGTTCACCATGCGGCACGCGAGCATGCAATGCAAATGGAAGTCGGTGAACCAGCTGATTTCGAGGAGTATCGAGAACACTTGCATCGCCGCCTGCAGTTCCGGATCGGTCATGCGCGGCAGATCGATCAGAGTCTCGATCGAGCGCCCGTCGATCGGGCGGATCCTCTCGTATTCGGCCTCGACTTCTGCCCAGCTCGGGTGCGCCGGCAGGTCGATGTCGAAAAGGCGCAGACACGCCAGCGCTTTGTCCAGGGCCCGCGGATAGTCTCCCTGCACTGTATGCAGCTGGACGTTCAGATCATAAACGGCCGCTTGATCGACTTTCGACGCCGTGCGCTGCAATAGCTTCGCGATCAGCTGCTCGGATTTCTTGAAATTGCCGTTCAGAAGCTCACACTGCCCGCATTCGAGCCACAGGTTGAATGTCAACTCGTACTGGCCCCTCCAGTCCCGCTCATCCAGCAGCGCAATGCCCGATGAAAAATACGCGCGCGCCGACGCATAGGCCGCCGATGCCTTCGCTTTTCGTCCGGCATGCAGGTTGATCGTCGCGACGCCCGCCTTCTCGGTGCGGTCGGTCAGAAGCTCGGCACCCCGATTGAACTGGTTCGCGACCTCGAACAGCTGCTCGGTGAGCTCATTAGCTGGCATGCTCGCAAGCAGCCTACGGGCGATACGCAGATGAAGCGCGGCGCGATGCTCCTCAGAAAACAGTGAATACGCCGCCTGCTGGATTCGGTCGTGCAGGAATTTATAGCTATTGTCCTGGCGGACAATGAGGCCGGCGCGGACCGCCTCCCAGAGCGCCGCATGCATCGCTTCCGCCGCTTGCGGGTTCACCATGCTCAGTATGCCGATCTCGGCCATGTTGCCCAGGCAGGCGAGCTGCTTCAGGGCATCCTGGGTGCTGATCGACAGCCGCTTCAACTTCTGGACCATGAGTTCCACCACGTTGTCGGTGTAGTTCTTGGTGTGGATGCGATCCATGTCCCAGACCCATACCGCCGCCACGGAATCGAACGCGAGCAGACCCTCCTCGGCCAATGCCGCGAGAAATTGGATGGCGAAGAACGGATTACCGCCGGTCTTCTCGTGTACGAGATGCGCCAAAGATCGTGCGCGCGGCGGCACGCAATGCACGGCGTCGACGATGAGCCGGGCGACATCATCGAGCCCGAGCGGCGCCAGCACGATCTCTTGCACCCTCGCGCCGGTCGCGCGGATCGCCTCGAGCGTACGCCTGAGGGGATGTGACGGTCCAACCTCGTTGTCCCGATAGGCCCCGACCAGCAGCAGGTGCCGCACGTCCGGGTGGGTGAGCAGGTGTTCGAGCAGCTCGAGCGTCGCGCTATCGAGCCATTGCAAATCGTCCAGGAACAAGGCGAGCGGGTGCTCCTGGCGTGCGAACACGCCGAGAAAGCGCCGGAATACCATCTGGAAGCGGTTCTTGGCCTCTTGCGGCGGCAAATCTGGAACGGGCGGCTGTTTGCCGATGATGAGCTCGAGTTCCAGAACCAGGTTCACGATGAGCTGAGCGTTCGAGCCGAGCGCCTCACTCAAGGAATCGCGCCACCGGCCCAGTTCCGCCTCGCCGTGACTCAACAGCGAACGCACCAGGCTCTGGAACGCTTGGGCTAGCGTGGCGTACGGAATGTCGCGTTTGTACTGGTCGAATTTGCCGGACGCATACAGTCCACGGGGTTGAACCAGCACCTTGTGCAACTCGTGCACCACGGAGGACTTGCCGATCCCGGAAAATCCCGACACGAGCACGAGTTCCGGCGTGCCGTGGGCCACCACGCGGTCAAAACAGCCGAGCAGCGCTTCGACCTCGCGCTCGCGTCCGTACAGCCGCTCCGGAATCAGCAAGCGGTCTGAGACATCGCGTCTGCCCAGCGGAAAGGGGTCGATACGGCCCTGCGACTCCCACTCTGCGAGGCATCGCCGCAGATCCGCCTCGACACCCGCGGCGGTCTGGTAGCGCTCTTCGGCGGTCTTGGCGAGCAGCTTCATGCTGATGAGCGATAGAGCCCGGGGGATCTTCGCCGGCCCCTCTTCGGGCGGAACAGGCTGCCTGGCAATGTGGCAGTGCACCCATTCGAGCGGATCGGCGGCGGTGAAGGGCAGCGCCCCCGTCAGCATCTCGTAAAAGGTGACGCCGAGGGAGTACAGATCGCTGCGCGCATCGATCGAGCGGTTCATCCGTCCGGTCTGCTCCGGCGCCATGTAGGCCAGGGTGCCGGCGATCGCGTCGGGTGGTTCGGGGCTGGGGCGCTCGCGTGGCAGGCGGGAGGCTACGCCGAAGCCGGTGAGCCAGACACCGCCGCTCGCCACATCCACCAGGATGTTCGCCGGCTTGATGTCCTTATGAACGATCCCGCGCGCATGCACTTGGCGCAAAGCCCGTGCGAGAGAAATGCCGATGCGCAGAAACTCCACTATGCCCAGGGGCTGGCCGAGCAGCCGATCGAGGACCGCACCCCCGGGGTCCTCGAGTACCAGCGCCAAACGGTCGCGGTGGCGGGAAAGCTCGATCGGCTGCGCCGCCCAGGCGGTATCCAGGTCGGTTCTGAGGGCGTATTCATGTTCGAGCTGCGCGAGACAGCCGAGTGAATTGCTCTCCGCCGCGACCAGCAGAATCGGCGCTGGTCCGTTGCCGGAACCCCGATACAGCCTCAAGTCCCCGTCGCGCAACGGAGAAAATGCGTAGTTCGAAAGATCCCTCACGCGTCACTTCCCCGGCGCTTCCGTGCGATCTAATGATATCCCACCTCAAAGGCGAGGTCTCGCGCCGGACCGTTCGCAGTTCAGGCCGGCAGCACGATCTTGCCGCGGAGATGTCCCGTGTTCTTCAGCGGGTGCCTTCCTTCAGCCCCAGAAGCTGCCACTCCCAGCGCAATCCCTGGCCGAAACCGCCGCCGTGCGTTTCGAACAGCTTGGTCACTTCGCCGGCGGTCGCCTCGCGACT